>Ga0118677_10006447_pt1 | contig 19861 bp, 16 predicted proteins | sample AliMusrvi5mmetaG_FD_86154 | JGI IMG/M metagenome (GOLD analysis project Ga0118677, IMG submission 86154)
CTACTTATCCGCTCATGTCTAACGACGCTCCGGTCGGAGTCATGGAGCTTTGCTTGTTCAAAGCGCTGCCGGAAACGCATGCCCGGTGGCTGGAGAAGGCGGCTGAGACCCTCGCTAACGCGTTGTGCTTCGCGCTGGAAAGCGAGGAGCGAAAGGAAGCGGAAGAACGGGTTAAAGCCTACTTCGATAGCTCGAGCGACGGTTTACTCATCCTGTCACCCGAGCGCGGTTTCATCCACAGCAATCAAGCGGCCGCGACCCTCTTCGGTTTTGAGCGGATCGAGGACCTGCTCAAGTGTGGCCCGGTGGACCTTTCCCCGGAACGCCAGCCCGGGGGCGAGCGGTCGCGCGAGGAGGCGATCGAACGCGTGAACACGGCCATGAAGATGAGCACCCCCCTGGGTTTTGATTGGACGCATAAGCGCCGGGACGGCTCGGAGTTCCCCTCGGAGATCACCCTGATCCGTATTTCGCTGCGGGGCAAGCCAGCCCTGCTCACGATCATCCACGACATCACGGAGCGCAAACGTAACGAACAAGCGCTGGAGGCCAGCGAACGTCGCGTCCGCCGAATCCTGGAGACCTGCACGGAAGGATTCGTGATGGTCGATCTCGACGGCATCCTGCTCGAAGTCAACGAAGCGATGTGCCAGATCCTCGGTCGCGGGCGGGACCAGGTCATCGGCCGCCATGTTTACGACTACACAGATGAGGAAAACACCCGCATCTTCAAGGAGAACATCGCCCGACGGGCGAAGGGTGAGTCCGGCTCCTACGAAGTTTCGATGCTCAGGCCGGATAATACGCTCGTGCCCTGCCGTGTGAGCGGCTCTCCACTCCTGGACGAGCACGAAGTGAAACAGGGGTCTTTTGGCATGTTCACCGACATCACGGAGCAGAAACGGGCTGAGTGTGAACTGAAGGCGGCGATGCAGAAGGCGGAGGAAGCCACCCAGATGAAGTCGATGTTCCTGGCGAACATGAGCCACGAGATCCGCACGCCGATGAACGCCATCATTGGCCTGTCGCACCTCGCGCTCAAGACGCCCCTCAATGCCAAGCAGCGTGATTACGTCTCCAAGGTTCATAACGCTGGCACCTCGCTGCTCGCCATCATTAACGACATTCTTGACTTCTCCAAGATCGAAGCCGGCAAACTTGACCTCGAAACCACGGAGTTCAGGATGGACGAGGTCATCGCGTCCGTCACCACCCTCACGGCCCAGAAGGCCCATGAAAAGGGGATCGAATTCCTCGCCCACGTTGCCCCGGGCATCCCGGAGTGCCTGCTGGGCGACCCGCTTCGACTGGGCCAGATTCTCACCAATTTCGTCAACAACGCCGTCAAGTTCACCGAACGGGGCGAGATTCGGCTCAACATCGAACTGCTCGAACGTACGGGCGAGAAGGTGCAACTCAAGTTCTTCGTGCGCGATACCGGGATCGGCATGACGCATGAGCAATCGGCTAAGTTGTTCCAGCCGTTCACGCAAGCCGACATGTCCACTACCCGGAAGCACGGCGGCACCGGTTTGGGCCTTACAATCTGCCGGCGCCTGGTGGAGCTAATGGGCGGGCGCGTCTGGCTGGAGAGTGAGGCCGGGGTGGGCAGCACCTTCTACTTCACCGCCTGGCTCGGAGCCGGCACCAGGAAGGGCTCCGGCAAGATTATTCCTGAACGGCTTACTCACCTCCGCGTACTGGTGGTGGACGACAACAGCGCCGCCCGCGAGATTCTGCAGGAGCCGCTCACCGCCGTGGTCAGCCGGGTGGATGGGGTTGCATCAGGGAAGGAAGCCGTCACGGCCCTTCGGCAACAGGATGCCACAACGCCTTATGACATAGTGTTCATGGATTGGCGAATGCCGGGCATGGACGGTCTGGAGGCTAGCCGGCATATCAAGAGCGACGAAGCATTGCAGCATAAACCGGCCATCGTGCTGGTCACTGCGTTCGGGCGCGAAGAAGTGCGGGAGGAAGCCGAAAAACTGCAGCTTGACGGTTTCCTCCTCAAGCCGGTTACGAAATCCATGATCGTGGATACCCTCGTAAGCATCTTCGCTGAACCCGAGGACCGCGGCGCGGTTGGCGAGCAGGGGGAGACCGCGCAAATCTACCGGCTGACCGGCGCGCGGATTCTGCTGGTGGAGGACAACGAGATTAACCAGCAGATTGCTGTCGAGCTGCTGGAAGGAACCGGTGCCAAAGTCTCAATCGCCGGCAACGGCAGCGAGGCGGTCCAAACCTTGTTCAACGGTCCGCAGCCGCCGCCTTTCGACGTGGTCCTGATGGACCTGCAGATGCCGGAAATGGACGGCTACCAGGCTACGGCGAAGATCCGATCCGACCCGCGTTTCGGCGCGCTGCCGATCATTGCCATGACGGCGCATGCCACGATCGAAGAGCGGCAACGCTGTCTCGCTGTCGGGATGAATGACCACGTCGCCAAGCCGATTGATCCGGCGATGTTGTTCTCGACTGTCGGCCGGTTCTACCGGCCCGTCAAACCTTCCCTCGTTCCGTCGGATGGGGCGCGGGCCGGTCAGAAGGAGACGCCGGTCGAGCCGAGATCGACTGAGAGGGTGACGGAAAGCAAAGCAGGGGGGGTGAATGAGGACCTGCCCGCCGTCGCCGGCCTCGATACGCACGACGGCCTGACCCGCGTGGCGGGAAATCGTAAACTGTATTCGAAATTACTCCGTCAGTTTATCGAACAGCAAGGCCCGGCGGTCGGACAGATTACTGCCGCGCTGGCTCAAGGCGATGTTGCTCTCGCCGAGCGTCTCGCTCACACGCTAAAAGGTGTGGCCGGCAACATCGGCGCTAAAGCCGTTCAAGCCGCCGCGGGCGCTCTGGAGAAGCTCATTCGGGCGCGAGCCGCCGCTGCGGATGTGGATCCTGCGAAGCAGCAAGTCGCTGCCGCGCTCGATCCCTTGGCTGCCCAACTAAAGGCCGCGCTGGGGTCACCCGCCTCGGACGCTTCCGCGCCGACCGAGGCGCTGGCCACAGTGAACCCCGCTCAATCCCGCGAAGCCGCCGTGCAATTGGTCAAGCTCCTGTCGGAATTCGACTCCGGGGCAGGGGATTTTGTGGAAGCGAACCGAGCCGCGTTGTATCCGTTATTTGGCACTGAGTTCTGGCCGCAATTCGAGAAACTCGTCCAAGGCTATGCTTTCGCCGACGCGCAAACTCAGTTAGAACAAGCCATGAACTCGCATCCATGAAAGAACTCTCCGAAAGCCGCATCCTGATCGTGGACGACGTGCCGGCGAATGTGGACGTGCTGGTGCAGGCCTTGCGTGGCGAGTACCAAATCAGTGTGGCTATCGACGGGGTAACCGGGCTCCGCACCGCGGAGAAGTTGCTGCCGGACCTGGTATTGCTCGACATCGTAATGCCTGGGATTGATGGCTATGAAGTGTGCCGACGGCTGCGGGCCTCTCCACGCACGCGGGAGATTCCCGTGATGTTCCTAAGTTCGCTCGAAGATGTGCAGGACAAGACAAAGGGTTTTGAGGTCGGAGGCAACGATTACCTGGCCAAGCCCTTCGCGATTCTTGAAGTGAAGGCGCGCGTAAGGTCACTGCTGCGCGCTAAGGCGTATGTGGACGGCGTTAAGGAAAAGATCGCCTACGAGCTGCGGATCGCCCGTGAAATCCAGATGGGCATCCTTCCGCCAGACATTTCGGCGGCCACCGCTGGCACCGGACTGGAGGCGCATGCCGTCCTGCACCCCGCGCAAGAAGTCGGCGGCGATCTCTACGAAGCATTGCCGATGCCCGGCGGGAACCTTCTGGCGGTTATGGGTGACGTTTCCGGCAAGGGCATTCCCGCTGCGTTGTTCATGGCCGTGACCATGACTCTCGTGCGCGCCATGGCTCCCGATTCCCGTGGCCCGGAAGAAATCCTGCGCCGTGTCAACGATGCGCTGGCCTCGCACAATCCGCATACCATGTTTGTGACGCTGATGTGTGCGCTCTACGATGTGCGGACCGGACAACTTGAGTATGCTAGCGCGGGGCACCCGCCGCCCGTGTTGATCCGGGAGGGCAGCGCCCAATTCCTGCCAGTGAAACCAGGGATGATGGCGGGCATAATGGCGGGCCTTTCGGCGCCAAGCCAGTCGGTGCAACTTCAATCGGGCGACCTGGTGGTGTTCTACACGGACGGCGTAACGGAGGCGTTCAACGCGGCGGGAGATCTATATGGGGAGTCCAAGCTGTTGGAGGAACTTGCGGGCCAGTCCGGCCACACCGCTGTCGCAACTACGGACGCCTTATTGAGAAGCGTCCGGGCGCACGCTGGGGAATGCCCTCAGTCAGACGACATTGCGATGCTGGTCTTGAGGAGACTTGCCTGATCGTGGTCGAGGCCATCAGCGGCGGCGCAAAATGCGAAACCTAAATGGTTCATGGGGGGGGGCATTTTACGGTTGCGTTCCTCATATTGGGCAATCACTATTCAATCGCTTTGTGAGCATTGTTAAAGCACGAACCGGCACGGTCCTGGAGCTGGCCATCGGCGGGAAGTTGGATGGCCTTGCCGCACCCGCTTTGGAGGCACAGATCAATTTCCACGAACTTCTGGAGATCCACGACACCCTTACCGATGCCCGCTCCTGAACCTACCAATCGCTCCCACGAGTTAACTCTTGTGGAAGAAGTCGCGTTGTTGGCGCTGGATGACAAAACCGGCAAGCCGCTTATTCTGCCGCTCAACGCCCTGGGTTATGGGCTCGCCGGTGCGATAATCCTGGATCTGTCGCTGGCAGGACGAATTGACACGGACCTGCGCCAACTCACCGTCATCAACCCGGCACCCACGGGCGACAACCTGCTCGACCTCTGGCTGGGCCAATTTCAGGCCGAGCGAGAGCCCAAGTCCGTGATGTTCTGGCTACGGAAACTGGCGCTCCGACAGGAGGAGATTCACCAGGCGGCCGTGGACCGGCTGATCCAGCGTGGCATCCTGCGCCGCGAAGAACAACGACTGTTCTGGGTTTTCAGTGTGCGCCGGTATCCAACCATTGACGGCATGCAGCGGATTGAAGTCCGCACCCGTCTTAGTCAACTCATCCTGGGTAACGACTTGCCCACGCCGCGCGATGCCATCCTGTTGAGCTTGGTCCACGGTTGCCGCCTCTCAGAGCACCTCTTTGCCGGGCTGGACCTCGAGGGCCACAAGAAACGTCTGGAGACATTGGCCAGCACGGAGCTTGTCGGCCGAGAAGTTTCTGCTGCCACCGTTGCCTCGCTGGACGTGTTGGGCCACGCCCTTAGCGAGGTGCCCCTCAGTTGGTGAGGTGCATCGCAGGTGGCGGTCCTTGTTATTTGATGGCGTTAGCGGGTCTGCGGAGACGAATGATGCGCCTTTCCTCTCGGCAAAGGCGAGCTGCTCATCGGTGATCTCCCCGTGGTTGCCGGCAGGGCCAAAAAGGAAGACGTCCTTTCCCACCCGTTTCAAGCGATTTAGTAACTGTTCAGATCTGGGGAGCGCGCCCGCCCCGGGCGCTGCCATCCGGCGCCCTCGCCGGATGGCTGGAGGGCGCCCACGCGTGGCCGGCGAGGGCGCCCTCCACGGCGCCCGGGGCGGGCGCGCTCCCCAGACCTGAACGGTTACGCGATTTGATTGACAGGAAGAGGCAAGGGCAGCCAGTGTGGCTGTGCCGGTTTATACATGTGGTTTATAAATGAACCAACAACGCGTTTTGCTGGTAATGGTGGCGGTTTTACTGGGTCTTCCCGGCTGTGGCAAGAAAAGGGCAATACCTGCCGTTCCGCCTGTCCCGGTCTCGACGGCTCGGGCCGCGCTCAAGTCCATGCCTTTGGCCGTGGAGGCCATGGGGTCGGTCGAGTCCTGCAACTCTCTGGAGATCATTCCGCGGGTCTCCGGGCAGATCCTCAAGTACCACTTTCGGGAGGGGGACGATGTTCAGCTCGACTCTCTTCTGGTGACCATCGACCCGGCTCCCTATACGGAGGCACTCCACCAGGCGGAAGCGATGCTGGCCAGCGACGAGGCGGCTCTGGATTTCAAAAAAAGCGAGGCCGTGCGCTTCGCCGAGATCGATACCAACGCGGTCACCCGCTCTGATTTCGAGCGGACCCACGCCGACGCCGGCGCCCAGGAGCACAAGGTGAAGGCTGACCGGGCCTTAGTCGAACAGGCCCGCCTTAACCTTGGGTATTGCGCCATTCACTCTCCCATTCAGGGTCGAACTGGCGCTTACTTGCTCAAACAGGGATCCGTGGTGGAGGCCAATAAAACAACGTTACTGGTCATTAACCAACTTGAGCCCATTTATGTAACCTTCGCCGTCCCCGAAAAAGAGTTGACGGCGATCCGGGCCGCCCACCTGAAGGCGTCTCTGAAGGTCGAGGCACGGATTCTGGGAGCCGACGCCCAGCTCCGGCAAGGTCGGCTGACGTTCATCGACAATACCGTGGACTCCACTAAGGGGATGATTCGGCTCAAGGCGACTTTCGCCAATACGGACGCCTTTCTCTGGCCCGGCCAATATGCCCGAGTCTCGCTCATCGTCGGGGAAGAGCCCGGGGTCGTGGTAATCCCAGCGAGGGCTGTTCAGACAGGCCCGAAAGGACCCCTTGTGTTCGTAATGAAGGATAACGGTACCGCAGAGTTGCGGGCGGTGGAGGTTTCCCGCCTGGCTGGGGAGGAGGCGGTCTTGGCCCGAGGAGTCTCGCCCGGAGAGATCCTGGTCACCGACGGCCAAAACAAGCTTAAGAACGGAGCGTTGGTAGTCAACGCCGAGCCCCTTGTTCCTGCGGCGACGAACGCTGTTCCCGGTTCTCATTGAGCCGCCATGAACATCTCGGAGCGATGGATCCGGCGCCCGGTCATGACCACCTTGGTCATGTTCGGTCTCCTTTTCTTCGGCCTTCTGAGTTACCGCAACCTGTCGATCAATAACCTCCCCAACGTCGATTTTCCGACCATTAGCGTCACCGCGTTTCTTCCGGGGGCGAGCCCCGAGACGATGGCTGCGACCGTGGCCACGCCGCTGGAGAAGCAATTCTCCTCGATCGCGGGCATCGACTCGATGAGTTCCTCCAGCTCTCTGGGACTCACCACCATCAATATCCAGTTTTCCCTGGAGCGGAACATTGACGCCGCCGCCGTGGATGTGAACTCGGCGATCTCGGCCGCCATGGGGATTCTCCCGCGCAACATGCCCAATCCGCCCACCTTTAAGAAGGTGAACCCGGCGGATATGCCCATCATGTTCATTGCCCTCACCTCCGACTCGCTGCCGGTGAGCACGCTGCACGACTTGGGAGAGAACATCCTGATGGCGAGCCTATCCACGATCAAGGGCGTTGCCGAGATCGACCTCCTTCCGATCCAGAAATATGCCGTACGGGTTCAGGTCAACCCCTACTCGCTCGCCAACAAAAAGGTCGGTATTAACGAAGTCCTCAGCGCCATTCAGGGAGGGAACGTTTACCTCCCCGGGGGAACGATCGACAATCGGAACACCTCCTACACCATCGACTCCAACGGCCAGCTCCCGAATGCCAAGGCCTTCGACTCACTAGTGGTGACCTACCAGAACGGCTACCCCCTGCGTATCCGCGATATCGGCCGAGCCATTGACAGCATCGAGAACGACCGCACCACGGGCTGGTTCCTGCGGCACGGCGAAAAGAAAGGCACGGTGATCCTGCGCGTGCGCAAGCAGCCGGGCGCCAACTCCGTGGACTTGGCGAGCCAGATCAAGGCTCGCCTTCCCCGCCTGGTGGCTGCGCTGCCAGGGGCGGCGAACGTTCACCTCTTCTACGATCAGTCGGAGTTCATCCGGGAGTCGATCACGGACGTGCAGATGACCATGGTCCTGACGATCTTCCTTGTCATCGCGGTAATCTTCATTTTCCTTCGCTCGCTGAAGACTACGATCATCCCCAGCCTGGTGGTCCCTCTCTCGCTGATTGGCACTTTCGCGGTGATGAACGCTTTCGGCTTTACGCTCAATACCCTCTCCCTGATGGCCATCACCCTCTCGATCGGGTTCGTGGTGGACGACGCAATCGTGGTGGTGGAGAATATCATCCGGCGGATGGAAAAGGGTGAAAGTGCGCTGGAGGCTTCCTTGAAAGGATCGCGGGAGATCGGCTTCACCATTCTCTCGATGACCATTTCGTTGGCGGTGGTCTTCATTCCGATCATGTTCATGGGCGGGCTTTTGGGCCGGCTCTTCCGGGAATTCGCCATCTGCATCACCGCCTCTATCCTGCTTTCGGGGATGATCTCCCTGACCTTGACGCCCATGCTCAGCAGCCGCTTCCTGAAGGGGTACGCCGAAAGAAAGCCGGGGCGCCTCCACTCCGCTTCCGAGCGCTTCTTCAACGCCTGGCAGGCAGCCTATGGCAAGAGCCTGACCTGGATCTTGCGCCACCGGCTACTGACGATGGCGTTCACCCTGCTGATCACTCTGGCCATGGTGAAGATCTTCATCGAGATCCCCAAGGGATTCATCCCCACCCAGGACCAGAACTTCTTCCGTATCTTCTCCCTTCTGGACGACCAGGCCTCCTTCGCCGATATGACACATCATCAGGAGGCGCTGAACGACGTGCTGTTGAACAACCCCGACTGCCGGGAAGCCGAAGTGGTCTCGCTGGCCGGTTTCTCGGCCGAAAACAACGGCCTGGTTTTCGTCAGCCTGAAGCCCCGCGCTGAGCGGAAACGTTCAGTGGATGAGATCATCAGCGTCCTCCGTCCCAATCTCAATCGGATCCCGGGGCTGATCGTCTCCCTGGTCAATCCTCCCCTGATCGCCATCGGCTCCCGCCTCGCGAGCGCTCAGTGGCAGTTCACCTTGCAGAGCACCGACCTCAACAGCCTATACCGGTATGGGGCCATCATGGAGGAAAAGATCCGTTCTATTTCCGCTCTAGCCGATGTTAAGTCCGACCTGCAGATGCGCAAACCCAAACTCGAGATCACCATCGACCGGGACAAGGCGTCCTCCCACGGGCTCACCGTCGAGCAAGTCCAGCAGGCGTTTTACTCGGCCTACGGATCGCGCCAAGTCTCCACCATCTATACCGCTTCCACTTTCTATTATGTGATCCTGGAGGTGGCTCCTGAATTCCGTCAGGATCCTTCCTCGCTGGCCGCGCTTTATATCAAGTCAGCGCTGGGGGAACTGGTCCCCCTAACCACGGTCGCCTCGATCCGTCAGACGGTTTCCCCTCTCACCATCAACCATTCGGGGCAGATCCCCTCCGCCACGATTTCCTTCAACCTCAAGCCGGGTTATGCCATCGGCTCGGCCATCGACGAGATCAACCGCTTCAGTCACAACAACCTGCCGGCATCGGTGCACACCGCTTTCCAGGGATCGGCCCAAGCCTTCCAGTCCTCATTCGCCAGCATGGGTTTCCTGCTTTTGGTCACGATTATCGTGATCTATATGGTCCTGGGAATCCTCTACGAAAGCTTCATCCATCCACTGACCATCCTATCCTCGCTCCCCTTGGCCGGATTTGGCGCGCTGGCGGCCCTGGCCATCTTCGGCATGGAACTCGACATGTATGCTTACGTCGGCATCATAATGCTGGTCGGGATCGTCAAAAAGAACGGCATCATGATGGTCGATTTCGCTTTGGAGGCGGAAAAATCCCAGGGGCTCAATTCCGTGGAGTCCATTTACCAGGCCTCCTTGATCCGCTTCCGCCCCATCATGATGACCACGATGGCCGCCCTGTTCGGCTGCCTTCCCATCGCGTTGGGTTTGGGGGCGGGCGGCGAGGCCCGGCAGCCCCTCGGCGTCGCCGTGGTGGGCGGACTTTTCTTTTCCCAGATCCTAACCCTTTACGTCACACCGGTCTTCTACATCTACCTGGACCAACTCAACCGAAGACTGCAGGCTGGCAAGAGGCCGGAGCGAATGGCAGGTGGCCAATGAACACGAACCTTTTCGACGACACATTCCCGTTCACCGGACTGTTCCATAGGCAGGCCGATACCGTGGGAGCGGCGGTTAAACAACTGGAGAGTATTCTCCGTGATCTCACCGCGGTCCCCGACAAATGCGTGCGCATCAGCGCCCTGGTGTTGGAGGGAGACGCCACCTGCCGGGAACTCGATCGCGAGCTCTCGCTGACCTTCATCGAACCCCTGGACCGAGAGGATATCCGCGAGCTAAACCACGCCTTCCAACGGACCCTCCAGGCTGTAGGCGCCGTGTCGAGCCGCCTCGGCCTCTACGGATTCCGAGAAATCCAGAGAGGGGCTGCGGCGCAGGCCGCCTGTTTAGCGGAGATGGCCGATGAGATTGCGCCCCTGCTGAAGGTCGCCGTCCGGACGGGGACCGGTGCTGTGAATTGCGAACGGGTACGAAAACTCAAGAGAGAGGCGGATTCGTTCATCCTGGTGGGGCTGGGTGAAATGTATGAGTCTGCCGTCGGCGGCGTGGAGGATCTGATGGCGGTCCTGAAGTGGAGCCAGATCTACGACCGTCTCGAAGAGACTGCGTCATGCCTGGAGCACACCGTGAACGTGATCGAGGGTGTTATCCTGAAGAAGGTATAGACCGGGCTGGGTGAAGCTGGAGGAAACTGGAGGAGAGACTACTCGCAATCGAACAGGTCGGACATTCCAGCCATTTTGAAGACGCGTTTGATGGGCGGAGTCATGCCGAGGAGCGTGAAGCGGCCCGTCCCGACGATCTTGGCAACGAAGATACACACCCGCAGGAAAGCGGAACATACGTAAGTCACGCCCTGCATCTCGAATACCACCGCCTGTGGCGTCTTCAGGCGGGCTTTCAATGCCTCCTCCAGCTCTTGGCTCTGCAGCGTGTCGAAATGCCCGTCCAGGGTGCAGACGAATTTACCGTCGCATTCTTCAAATCTCATGTGTTGTGTAATCGGGGTCTAATAATTACGGTTGTAAATCTGCTCGATGGCATCGGCATCCAGGGATTCGTCCAAGTACAAAGCGGCATCAAACCGAGCCAATCTCTGGTTATCCCGGCGGCGAGCGACGCGCAGGATGTTGATCAGATGGCGTGCCGTTACGTTATCGGTGGTGATATTCTTGCCGCCGGTGCCGCAGCCCAGCGTCAGTGAGGGGCTCAGCCGATTGAACATGCCGCCAACGGCTCCCTGGGAGGACGGAGTATTCACGACGATTCGTCCGGCGTTCATCAGCAGGGCAAATTCTCTAATGCGCGCTTCGTTGTTGGCGTAGAGGCTTACGGTGTGACCGATGCCGCCGTAGAAATTCAAATCAATGCAACGGTTCACAGCATCGGTGAAACTTCGCTCGACGTAGAACGCCAGGATAGGAGCCAGGATCTCCGCGGAAAGCGGATGTTTCTCGCCCACACCGGTCAGCGGTGCCACCAGGAGTTGGACGTCGGCCGGAGCGGCGATCCCCGCCTTCCGGGCAATCAAGGCGGCCGGTTGGCCAACGATGTCCGGCTTCATGGCGCCTTTCACCGGGTCGAATGCCACGGCCTCCAGCTTGACGATTTCCTCGGGAGACAAAAAGTAAGCGCCCTGACGTTCAAACTCGCTCCGGACGGCATCCGCAATGGCTGCTTCCACTACGATAGCCTGTTCGCTGGCGCAGATGGTGCCGTAGTCGAAGATTTTGGATCTGAAGATCTGACTGACCGCGAACGGGATGTCGGCGCTGGCATCAATAAACACCGGCACGTTGCCGGCCCCCACCCCCAGGGTAGGGGTGCCCGAACTGTAAGCCGACTTGACCAGTCCGGAACCGCCGGTGGCCAGGATGAGCGCCAATCCTTTGTGGCTCATCAGTGCCTGAGTCTGCTCGCGCGAAGTATCGTTTAGCCATTGGACGCAGTCCTCCGGGGCACCGGCCGCCAGAGCGGCTTCATAGCAAATCCTGGCTGTTTCAGCGCAGCAGCGTTTCGCCTTTCCCGAAGGGCAAATGATAATCGGGTTGCGGGCTTTGAGCGAGATCAGGACTTTGAAGATGACGGTAGAAGTGGGGTTGGTGACCGGGATAACCGCCAGGATGGGGCCGACAGGTTGTGCAATCTCCGTAATGCCAGTAATGAAGTCTTCGCTCACGACGCCGGCCGTCTTCAAGTCCTTGATGTCTTCATAGACCAACTGGGAGGCCAGCACATTCTTGAGGACCTTGTCCTGCCATTTCCCCATGCCCGTTTCCTCGTTTGCCATCCGGGCGAGGCGTACCCGGTGGTTGAACGCGGCCTTGTGGACTGCGTCCACAATCCGGTCGGTCTCGACCTGCCCGAGCTGCGCAAACACGGCGCCGGCCAGTACGGCCCGCTCCAGTATCTGATCCGCGAATTCTGTTATTTTGGTTTCCATTGCTAATCTCCTTGCCGAGTTATGTTTGCAGGTTGCATCTGCTGAAAGGTCTTCCCAAGACGTTCCAGGCCTGCGGAGCAGTCGCGGTTTGGCAGACAAGCTTCGATAAATACGAGTTTATCTTTCGCGCTGACAGCGGTTCGCATGGCCTGCGCCAGTTCTTCCTCCGTGGTGACCCGCATGCCTATAGCGAAAGACCCATCGCCAAACACAGCCGGTAATTTGGAATACTGCCACATCTGGATGTCGTTATACGATCCGTCCTTGTGGAGTTTTCGTTCGATCAGATAACCATCGTTGTTGATAATCACGATCACCCCGGGGCAGCGTTCCCGGATCAGGGTGGAGACCTCCTGGGCGGTCATTTGGAAGGCGCCGTCGCCCGAGAGCACGAACGGCCGTTTTCCGGGGCGCGCCAGCGCGACACCTAGAGCTGCCGGGGTGCAGTAACCGATGGAACAATAATAGGCCTGGACAATGAAGTTCTCCGATTCCTCGATGTCGAATTCCGGGGCCGCACAAAAGGCGTCGCCGGGTTCGGCAAGCAGGATCATTTGGTCGTCGAGATAGTGGTTCAGGCATTCGTAAAGTCGAGGCGCAGTCAGCGCACACCCAGGTGCGGGCACAAAATCCTGCTTGAGGTGATATGCCCCAACGGGGTGGGATGCCTGGTAAGAACGCGGTTGAACTGCCGGGGCCAGATCTCGGATGAAATCTCGCAGTTGTACCTCGTGGTAATAATGGCTGCCGATACGGACCTGGCCATTTCCAACGCTAATCATCCGCCGGGGATCGAGATTGATACTAAACAGACCCGTATCCAAGTCGGTCATCCAGGCTCCGAGCGATAGAAGACAGTCGGAATCCTCCACTTGACGGCGCACCGTCTCCTTGCTCCAGCCGCCCTGATAAATGCCCACAAACTGGGGATGAAGCTCCGGGAGCACGGATTTGCTGCTGAGCATGGTGGCGAAGGGCAGTTCGATGGTCTCCACCAGTCGAAGTGTCTCGGTCCCCAGTCCGAAGCGCAGTAATTCCACGCCGGCCAGTATGAGCGGATGCTTGGCTTGGTTGAGAATCTCCGCCGCCTCGGCGACGCACTCGGTCAGGCTGTCCTGGTTGGAGCTTGCCGAATTGGCCGGAAGAAACTCCCCGGGTGCGCGGCATGGGGCGTGCGCGACATCGGCAGGGAGCTCGAGGTAGGCGGGAAGTTTCTGCGCCAGGCAATTCCTTATCACCCGGTCAATCTCATCCGGGGCGGTCTTGGGATCAGCCAACAGGGCGGCGTCAGCCGTTATTTTCCGGTAGATATCAAGCTGCAAGTAGTAATTGGAAACGAGGTGATGCACCATGGCGCCGGACTCCCGGCGCCGGGCAGGGGGGGCCGCGTTGATGATGATCACCGGCACATGTTCCGCGAAAGCCCCCGCCACGGCATTCAGAATACTCAGCCCTCCCACGCCATAGGTCACCACGGCGGCACCCACCCCATTCAGTCGGGCGTAACCATCCGCCGCGTAACCGGCGTTCAGCTCATTGCAGTTGCCCACCCAGCGGATAGGACTTTCCAGGACATCGTCCAGGAAATCGAGGTTATAGTCCCCGGGAACACCGAAAAGGTGCTTGATCCCGATGTGCTGCAGGCGGTTCAGGAGATACCGGGAAACAGTGTAATTATCGTTCATACAACCCTCTATAAGGACATCGTGATTCTAGCGGTGCCTGTTCCAATTATCTCCCCACGGTGCTAACCACCAGGTTCGCTCAACTCGGCACGGTGGCAGCGGCGGCGACGGCTTCTTCCTCAGTCACATAGATCTTTAGCAACTGCTGAAAGCCGGATATGGTCATCACATTGAGCACCATCGGCGTTAGACCACACAGGACAAGGGAGCCGTTGACCGCTTGCACCTTTTTCGCCACTACCAACAAAGACCTCAGACCCGCGCTGCTAATGTAATCCACGCCAGTCAAATCCAGAACCAGGCGCACCTCCCCCGCACTGAGCCGTTGCTGCGCGTAGGTTTCCAGGACGGCGGCTCCCTGCACGTCCAGGCGACCGTCGAGACGACCGACACTCACCCCGCTTGAAACCTTGTGGCCAATCTTCATGTCACTCATAAACAACCTTGCATCCGCTCTTCCATTTGTGGAGAGCTTTCTTCATTTCGTGAGCTTGAATTAAACGTAGGTCTCCTTTAGCAGTGCCGCCGCGGTTTCGTCAAGCAATTCTCGCCGGCGCAGACCCTCGAACCTGGCCAGCAGATCGTCCACGCCCAGGCGCTTCTTGTCCGCCCCCGCGAGGCGTGCAAGTGTCCTCACCATTTCTGTTATGCAATTTCCTCCGGCAGTCTTCCAAGCAGGGCGTCGGCCGCGTACTGCCGCGCGAGTGCATCGGTAATGTGCAGTACCGGCAAACAATTCCGGGCCGTGACGCTGTCCGCTGGCGGAAGCTCTAGCCTCCGCCTGCCGAAAAGACGGAAAAGACGTCCGAGCATAGCCTGGCTCGTTTCCGCTAAGAAGGAAGTGTACCAAGCTATGGTCGAACCCATTTTCCCTTTCTGAATTTGACAGGCCTCCTGCTGCTGTGGGAGATTCCCATTGTGGTACAAACGGTTACTATCGCCAAACACGATAAACGCAAACGCCTGGTTCTCCCGGATGATTTTGTTGCGGAGGCGCCCTATGGGGAATACATCATCCGGGAAGGTAAAGGCCGCCTTTCGATCGTCGCGATTCCGGCACCCAGAACCAAGCGCACCTACGCCGCCACGCCTGCCCTGGAACGTAAGTTGCGGGAAGCAGTGGGCGCTAAGGAACAGGATTGTCCGCCGGACTTCTTTACCGAACCTCTTGACGATTGAGGGTAACTCTTCTTGACTGGATGTTCGTCAGGACGCCTGGACCCTACTCAAGTCGCCCCGCACGCCACCCGAAGAAGCCTAATGCACCATATTGACTAAGTTGGAACTTCAGTGTCCAGGATGATCACACCCGTTTAGAATTCGGCGTATTCCTCAGCGATCTCCGGTACGCCTTGCCGAGTCTCACGATTTCGTCAAAATCGGGGTCGCTGGCAAAGCGGCCAGCCTGGGTCCGATACCAGTTCCGGTCAATCCTCGGTTCGGCCTGGACCAGCCGGCGCATTGTCTTCTCCAGCGCCTTTACTCTTTTTTCAACCTGCATCAATGTCAAAGCTTCTGCCTCTATTTATCCGAGACTCGCGCCCGAGGCAAACGTGCCGCCGGGTGCGAGCCGGCTGTGCTCGGCGACCTCGCGCAGGCACACCTGCTGAAAATGCACGAGGCGTCGCGGAAGGTGACGTTTCTGGTGTATGACGATTCTGACTAATCCACAGCTCAAAGTCTTCAGCACGCTCGTCCGGGACGCCGCCACGGCCCGCGACTTACTCAAATAATCGTTGGAATCGACGACGAGGCTGGTCCGGGCGCGGGGACGCACCTCAAATGTAGTTTTCCCTCAGCAGATCTGCCACGGTCTCGTCGAGCATTTCCCGCCGGCGCAGATCCTCAAACCTGGCCAGCAAATCGTCCACCCCGAGGCGCTGTTTGTCGGCGCCCGCGAAACGATAGGCCACGTTGCCTTTGTGCATGATGATGATCCGGTCGCCGAGCTTCGCCGCCTGCTGCATGGAGTGGGTGACCATCAGGGTGGTGAGATGGTGGCGAGTGATGACCTCCTCGGTGACGCGAAGGACCAGGTCGGCGCTCTTAGGGTCGAGGGCGGCGGTGTGTTCGTCCAGGAGCAGGAGCGCGGGTTTGATCCAGGTGGCCATCAGGAGCGTCAGCGCCTGGCGCTGCCCGCCCGAGAGGCTGCCGATTGCGTTGCCGAGGCGGTCTTCCAAGCCCATTCGGAGCTGGCTGACGCGGTCGCGCAGTTCGTCCATGAGTTTCCTGGGGAGCGCCCAGCCGAGGTGACGTCTCTGGCCACGCCGAGCCGCGAGGGCGAGGTTTTCGGCGATGGACATGGTGGGCGCACTGCCCATAAAAGGATTCTGAAACACGCGGCCGATCAGCCGCGCGCGCTGATGTTCCGCCCAATGCGTCACGTTTTGGCCGGCGAGATGTACTTCGCCTTCGTCCAACCTGAAGTTACCAGCCAGGGCGCTGAGCAGGGTGGATTTGCCGGAGCCGTTGCCACCGAGGATGACCAGGAAGGCGCCCTCGGGAAGGTCGAGGCTGACGCCGCGCAAGGCGCGGACTTCGTTAACCGTGCCGGCATTGAAAGTCTTGCTGAGGTTGCTGACGGTAAGCATGGGAAGGCTAAAGGCTGAAGTCGGAGGTAAGCATGCGCGTTTTTTGCGGCTAGCGATGGGGAGCGAGTAGCGCGGGTCTGGGCCGGCGTTGCAGCCATTGCGGCAACACCAGGGCGGCGAACACGAACAGGGCGGTGACCAGCTTAAGGTCGTTCGGGTTGAGTCCCCAGCGCAGGGCGATGGCCACCAGCAAGCGGAACAGCACCGAGCCGGCGACGGCGCCGTAGATCGCCAAGCCCAGGCTGCGCGAGCCGGTGAGCGATTCGCCGATGATGACGCTGGCCAGTCCCCAGACGACCATGCCGATGCCCATCTGGGCGTCGGCAAAACCTTGATACTGGGCCAATAACGCGCCGGATAGTGCGACCAGGCCGTTGGAGAGCGCCAGCCCCAGGATGCGGTAGCGTTCGACATTGACACCCAGGGCGCGGATCATCTGCGGGTTATCGCCAGAGGCGCGCATCGCCGTGCCCAGGTCCGTGCGGAAGAACCAATAGAGCGCCAAGCAGACGATGACGACCACGCCGAGCGTCACCGCCACGGTCACCAGGTCGCGCGTGCTGACGAGCCAGCCCATGAGATTAACTTCGGGTTTCCCCAACCCCGCGTGCCCGAGCCGTTCGGCCAAGGTGATGAGCGTCTCGCCGGTCAACAGGGGCACATTGCTCTTGCCCATCACATGCAGGTTTACCGAGTAGAGGCCCGTCATGACCAGGATCCCCGACAGGAGAGGGTTTAGCTTGAACTTGGCCTGCAAGATGCCGGTGACGGTGCCAGCGGCCAAGCCGCCGGCGAAGCCTGCCAGCGTGGCCAGGAATGGGTGGGTCCCTTTGACGATCAGCACGGCGCAGATCGCCGCACCCAGGGTGATCGAACCGTCCACCGTGATGTCGGCAACGTCGAAGACGCGGTAGCTGATGTAGATGCCCAACGCCAGCAGCGACAGGATCAGTCCGATGGTGAATGCTCCGAGGAAGAGAGTCATGGTTTAGGCCGGTTTTAGAACGTCAAGGGTGCGCACCAACATGCGCCGCGCTGGAAACTGCTTTCGCCCGCGCCACTGAGTTCGCGCCAATCGTTCAGCAGGTGGATGAGGCCGAGCACTTGTTCGCTCTCGAACAAAGGCGGGATGGTGTGGGTAAGGTCCACCTTGCCCTTGCGGAGCGGGTGATAAGGAAATGCCGCGGCGTGAAAATGACCGTAGAGTTCACCGGATCGGAGCAGGGGTCTGAGAAGGCGGAGGCTAGCTCCGGCCCCTTTGGTGGCAGCAAACCCGACGATCAGACAGGTGGAGTTCACAAAGGCGGCCTCGGCAGTGAAACTGAGCCAGTCGCGAATCTCGGGAAAGGCAAAGATATCCAGCGCCGGGTTCGGCGCGGGCTGGCGGCTCTGTATCTTCTGGAGGGACGCGCCGATGAGTGAAGCGGTCTCCGCGACCACGACCATTCCGGCAGACTCGGAGCCGAGAGTGTCGAGGCAAGCCCGCGCCAACGTGCTGAGCGGCAGGCTGGGTTGTTGCGGGCCTTTGTCGAACCGGAGCAAGTGGCTGAAGCCGCCGCGGGCTAACATGCCGTAGGCGACTTTCACGGAAGGCGTGAGCGCCGCTTGCTGCAGGAGGTAGTCCGGTTTGTTGGAGCCGTCCGCAGGTTGGCATACGGTGGCGCCTGCGGCGGCGAGGAACTCGCCAAATGGCGGGGTGCTGGAAGCATCGCCGGAACCAAGGGCGCCCAAGCCAAGGCCGATGACGTTAGCGGGAAACTCGACTGATGCGCAGGCTTCAGGTTGCGCACGGCCGTCGAGCCAGGCGGCCGAATCGCCGGGCCAATACACGCAAAGCGCAGCCTTGGGGTCCAACTCGAAGACCTCCGCTGTCGCGCCGACCTCCGACAATACCACCCGGCTTGGGGCAGCTTCAGCCGGTGAGGCAGGCGGGGCAGCCGGGCCAGCTTGGGCTATAAGAAGCACAGCGAGTCCCGACAATTCCAACACCTTCCGAACGCTGCTGGAGGCGTTGATCACACCGAATCGCCCCTGGATCTTAGTGAGCTGGCGCGCGTAAAGCACCAGGATGCGTATGCCGGCAGAGCTGATGTAATCCACCTCCGCCATGTCCACCACGATGACGTGCTGTCCGGACTGCACGCATTCGGCCAGAGCGCGAGCCACATGGTCGCTCCAAGTGGCGTCCATCCGGCCCTTGAGCTTAATCTCGAATTGCTCGGCGCGAGCGGTGCGGGTGATTTCCATAAGGGGGCGTCAGTCAAGGTTGGGAGGGGGAGGTTACTTGCTTTGCCTCGCGCAACAGCGCTTTGGGAATGCTCAAGCCGCTCGCCTGGGCTTGCTTAAGGTTCACGAGCATCTGCGTCGTGGAGGGAGGGGAGAACGGGATTCGAGCCGGGCTCTCGCCGCGCACGACCCGCGCCACTTTGAGCGCCGTCTCGCGCCCAGCGTAAACGTAGTCGCGCGCCAGGACCACAGCGGCACCTTGCTTGGCGGCCGCTCCTTGGCAAGCGAACACCGGCAGGCGTGCTTGCGCCGCGGCGCGGGTGATCGCCGGAAAGCCCGCGACAGTGAGGTTGTCCACGACCTGGACCACGGCGTCGAGCTGGCGGCTACACAGCGCCATGGCGGCGTCCGGCAGCTCGCTGGGGCTATTGACCGGAACTGCCTCCACGGTCAGACCGCAGCGGCTGGCCTCGCGGACGAACATGTCTTTGTTGGCGACAGAGTTGGCTTCGGCTGGACAGAACAGTGTGCCGACCCGTTTGATCTGAGGGAAGTGGGTCCGCAGCATTTCAGCCATCTCTCGGTAGGGTCCTTGGGTGTAAACGCCGGTAAGGTTTGGCAAATGGTCCTGGTCAGATTTGCCGGCTCCCGCCAGCAGAGGGTCGGCGACCACGGTAAATACGATCGGGATGTCAGTCACTTGCCGCATGGCGACCTGGAGCGTAGGCGTGCCATAGACGATGCATAAATCAGCCCCGGCGGTCTTGGCGGAATGGAAGAGCGATCCCAAGGCCGCCATGTCACCCTGGGCGCAGAGCGTCCGCAGCGTGAAATCCGTGCCGTCGTTCAGCCCCGCTTCTTTGAGGCCGTCGCGTAACCCTCGCATGGCGTCTTCCACCATGACCGATTCCAGGTAGGAGACTTCCTGAATCCGCCAGCATTTGGCGAGCGGCCGATTGGCTGCAGCGGCTGCCTGGGGTTGGGCGGTCTGCATGGCCAATACCGCCGGTGGAAACCTGATCCCAAG
>Ga0118677_10006448_pt1 | contig 19860 bp, 19 predicted proteins | sample AliMusrvi5mmetaG_FD_86154 | JGI IMG/M metagenome (GOLD analysis project Ga0118677, IMG submission 86154)
CAGATATTCGAGTCGCCGGTGAAGTTGCCACGTTTGGCGTCTTTGAAGCTCGAAGGGGACTCTTCCCTCTCGGTGGCTCGACGGTGCGACTTCGCCGACAGATCCCTTACACCGTGGCAATGGATTTGTTGTTGACGGGACGCCCTGTGCCCGCTCAAGAGGCTAAAGAAATTGGGTTGATTGGCCACGTCGTCCCCGATGGGACCGCACTCGAGAAAGCGATGGAGATCGCAGCGATGATCTGTGCCAACGGACCGCTCGCCGTCGAAGCCATCAAGCGCTCCGTTCTCGAAACTGAAGGCATGAGTGAAGTCGATGGCTTGGCCAGAGAGCTTGAACTTGGCTGGCCAGTCTTTGCCAGTGATGATGCCAAGGAGGGCCCAAAAGCCTTTGCCGAGAAGCGTCCCGCAAACTTTAAAAAGAAATGACCAATCTTCGACCCGACTTACCAGATGATGCATCCGTCCGAAACGGAACTCCGCTCAGCTCGCACGATCATCCCCGCAACGATGTGGCGTCGTCGGTTCGCGACGTGATCCACACGCTCGTGACCAAAGAGATACCTGATGAGGTCTTGGAGGCAGAAGCAGTGGTGATCGCCGAGTCCGCTGATCGATTGAGAGACGCCGCCATTGAAGGCAAGCGTCCGCGAGATACGTCGCCAGTGATTACTGATCACCCCCAAGACTTTTTTCCCTTTGGTCCAACAACCGGTCGGGCAAACCCCATGGCACTGCCGATCGATATCTGGGCCGTTGATACCGAGACCTTTCCCGAGATTCGAGGGCAAGCTGTCTTCACTGAGACCTATGAAGGCCCACCAACCTGTGTCCATGGTGGGATCATTTCGCTGATCTTCGACGAACTTTTGGGGAATGCCTCTCTCATCGCAGGAGTCCCCGCCATGACAGGAACGTTGACGATTCGCTACAAGAAGCCAACCCCGTTACTTCACAAACTCGATCTCATGGCCACAATGGTCCGAGTAGAAGGTAGAAAAGCTCACGTCTATGGCTCAATCTCTCTCGACGGTGAGGTCACCGCCGAAGCTGAGGGCATCTTCGTGGTCGTCCCCCACGAGAGAATGATTGACAATGCAGAGCGGCACTCCGCTCGTGTCGCCCAAGAGCGAACAGAGCGTTAGATCGCTCGATCGTGGCCTTCCCAGTAGGGATCGCGCAGTTTTCGCTTGTAGAGCTTTCCCGAGGGGTCTCGAGGCATCTCATTCGTGAAGTCAATTGACTTCGGCGTCTTGAACTTAGCCACCTTGTCAGAGAGAAACTCCAAGATCTCTGCCTCTAAGGCAGCATCACCAACTACGCCGTCAGCGGGTTCAATGACCGCTTTGACCTCTTCGCCCCAGTCGGCGTGGGGGATTCCAAAGACCGCAACGTCGCCGACTTTGGGATGCATGAGAATCGCTCCCTCAATCTCAGCGGGATAGATGTTGGCCCCACCCGAGATGATCATGTCGGTCTTTCGGTCGCAGAGGAAGAGAAAGCCGTCTTCGTCGAGGTACCCAATATCTCCGACCGTGAAGAAGGTGCCAATGCGATTATCAGCGGTCTTCTCTTTGTCGTTGTGATACTCAAAGGTTCCCGTCTGCATTGACATGTAGACCGTTCCAATTTCATTGGGGGTTGCGATTCGATTGCCATCGTCATCGAAAATCCCAATCTCCGAAATAGGCCATGGCTTTCCAACGGTCCCGGGTTTGCCCAGCCACTCATCTGCAGTTACCACCGTTCCGCCACCTTCGCTGGCGGCGTAGTACTCGTCAACGGCGTTCCCCCACCATGCGATCATCTGCTTCTTGATTTCGATGGGACACGGTGCAGCTGCGTGGATCATGTGGCGCAGTGACGAGACGTCGTAGCTCATGCGCTCTTCTTCAGGAAGGCTCAAGAGCCGGTGAAACTGAGTGGGGACCATGTGGGACGTCGTGACCTTGTACTTTTCGATGAGACGCAGCATCTCAGCAGGACTCCACTTGTCCATGATGACCAAGGTATGGCCCAAATGGATAGAGCCACCAGCGAATCGAAGCACGGCGGTGTGATAGAGCGGCGAGCCAACAATGTGGACATTGTCGTCTTGGGGTTGAATACCAAAGAGGAAGAGAATGCCACTTAATCCCAGTGCTGCTTCTTCGGGGCTAGCTCCCGAGAGTGCTCGATAGACACCCTTGGGTTTTCCGGTGGTTCCAGAGGTGTAGTTCATGACGTCACCAATGGTTCTGTGCTCTGGGGTCGTCGTGGGCTGGACACTCAAGAGTTGTTCGTAGGAACTAAAGCCTTTTATTTCGCCTACGGCCAAACATGCTGTCCCTGGCATGCCGGCATCACCGGCAGCGTCCAGGGCAATGTCTTCAAAGCGTTCGTGGGCGACGAAGACCTGCGCACCAGAGTCCTCGAGGATGTACCCAACTTCGGATCCAACTAAGTGGAAGTTATTTGGAACCAAGTACCACCCGGCCTGGAGACAGGCGAGATAGACCTCAATCATCTCTTGTCCATTCGGCAGCAATGTGGCGACGACGTCGCCAGGTTTGAGGCCAAAACCTCGCAGAGCATGGACAAGTTGATTGGAGCGACCCAAGAGTTCCCCAGCGGTCACTTCCTTGCCATCAGGGGTCACCAGGGCCAAATGGTCCGGTGATTCGGTTGCGAATGCCCAGAATCCCAGATCACCCATTGGTCGCCTCTTTCTCTTCGTCTCACGATTGTGCTCAAAGCAGATAACGTCTCTGCCTAAGAGCACGGTAGAACACGTTCTAAGGGGTCGTCAACGAGACGACCTAGCCAAGGTGACTACTGGGCAAGAACATCAAGAATTCGGAGGAATCATGGCGAAGTATCTAGAAGGCAAAATTGTAGCGATTACGGGTGCTGGAAGCGGAATCGGCCGCGCCGTCGCACTTGGAGCGGCCGCCGAAGGGGCCAAGATCGTGATTGCCGACATTGGCGTCTCAATGGCGGGTGCAGACCCCTCAAGCGAGGTAGCCGAAGGGGTCGCCGCGGAGATTACGGCCGCGGGTGGCGAGGCCATCGTGGCCATCGATGACGTCTCAACGATGGAAGGCGGCTCTCATATCGTTCAAAGTGCGATTGACACCTGGGGTCGTATCGACGGTGTTGTCTGCGTTGCGGGCATTTTGAGAGAGCGCATGTTGTTCAATATGTCGGAAGACGAGTGGGACGCCGTGATTGCTACCCACTTGAAAGGTCACTTCACCGTCTTTCGGGCGGCGTCCGCAGTGATGCGAAAGCAAGAAGGGGGAGGCTCCCTCGTGGCCTTTACCTCGGGGGCATTCGCCGGTAGCGTGGCCCAGGCCAACTACGCCTCAGCAAAGGGTGGCATTGTCTCGCTGGTGCGCTCAGCTGCCGCGGGCCTCTATCGCTACGGCGTGACCGCAAATGCGATCGCCCCCGTGGCGCGGACTCGAATGAGTGAAAACGTCCCGATGGACTTGGCCGAAATGGGAGATCCAGAAGACATCGCACCAATGGTGATCTATCTCTTGAGCGACAAGGCCAAGCACATCACTGGACAGATCTACACCGTGGTGGGAAGCAAGATCGCAGTGTGGAATCAACCACGTGAAGTTCGAGCAATGTACGCAGAAGGCCGCTGGACCCCTGAAGAGATCGAGGCACGCCTTGACTCGAGTGTGGGAGTTGAGCGCCTAGAGCTCATCGACAAACTCGAAGAGTATCGACTTGCCGCAGAGGCTAAAGAGAAAGCTTAAGAGCTCGTGGGGGCAACCTCGTGCGGTGCCTCGAGATAGACCTTCCAGCGACGTCGACTCGACAAGAGCAGGACAATACCGCCAATCACCAGAGCAACTCCGGCGAGTTGCACGAGTTGTGAACCAAGATCACCGGTTTGACCCAACCAGAAACGCTCGTCGAGGGTTCTCTCAATTCCCCACAGGATCATCCCAACGCTCGTGACGATTCCGGCTGGGTAGTTCGCTCGCTTCTCTCCATTTGGGCCGCGTTCTAAGCGACGTTCGATCAGGATCAAGATCACGAAGACGAAGATATCTTCGGCTGCTTGGAACAGAGGAACGGGAAGTCGTTTGCCGACTTGGCCGTCGTAGTACATGCCAAACCACTGGTTTGTCGCATGTCCGCCACCGGCCACCATGAGTTGAGGTCCCAAGAGCCGACCCATGGCCCATGCGGCTAAGAGGACCGGCACCACAATGTCGAGGCCTCGCAAGATACTGAGCTGTGGACATTTTTTGTGGGCGATGATGAGCGCAACAGGAACCGCTACGAGTAATCCACCAAACGAAGAAAGTCCCCCTTGCCAGATCGCAACAATGTCTCCAGGGTGTGAGGAGTAGTAGCCAAGGTTTGAGAGGACGTGCATTGCCCGTGCGCCAAGGATTGCTGAGACGATGACCCAGACAAAAAGCGTGGCAACCCAGTCCGTTGGATAGCCCCGTTGACGAAGGCGGCGTTCAAAGTAGCGATAGGCAAACCAGAACGTAAGAGCGAGGCCGATGCCATACGTATGGATCTGGAGTGGACCGAGATGAAAAGAAGTGGGGATTGGTCTCATGGCCTTCTCGCCAGTGTACGCGTTTCGATGAGACGAAAAACTAGGGCCGGCCGATACCGGAGAAGTCCATACGCATTGGATTGATGCCGACGTAAGACCCCGTGTGTGGGGCCTCGATCATCATGCCACCACCGACGTACATCGCCACGTGGTCGCTACCGCCTGGACCATAGAAGATCAAGTCACCAGGGGAGATATTGCTAAATGGAACAGGCGTAGTTGAGGCCATTTGGGCCCCAGAGAAGTGAGGGAGATTTACCCCTGCTTGACCCCATGCCCACATCGTTAGGCCCGAGCAGTCAAAACCACCTGGCGAAGATCCTGCCCACACGTAAGGGGTTCCGATCTGTGATTGTGCTGCTGCGACCGCACCTGCTGCCCCGGGGGACGGAGGAGGGGCGGGAAAGACTCGTTGGCTTCCGCCGCCGGAAGAACCCGAACTTATCGCTGATTGAGCGGTTGCTTGTTGCTGGGCCCGTTGGGCTGCTTGTTGCTGGGCCAACAGTGTGGCGACTTGGCCCTTCGCTTGAGAAAGTGCGGCATTTTGTTGTGCCTGAAGAGAAGCTGCTTGGCTCACGGCTGAGGCTGCGGCTTGGGTTGCTGATTCAGCTGCACCTTGTTGCGTTTGTAGTTGAGCCTGCTGCGCGTTGAGTTGGTCTTGAGAGTTCGCAAGTTTGGCAACGGCGGCATCAAGAGTCCCGTTGATAATCCGACTGTACTCAGCTCGAGCTTGATAGTCCCGCTGGTTTGACGCGAACAGTGGATTCGAGGACGATTGGGTCCCGTTCGAAATGTACGAGTTGATCGCAGCTTTCTTGAGGGAGATTTTGTCGGAAGCGACTTGCGCTTTGGTCTGTTCGATCTGCGCTTGGGTCTGTGCGATTTGAGACTGGATCTGTCCAAGGTGGTACTTGGCACCGTTGTACTGCTCGCTGAGTGCTCCTAATTTGGCGTTCGTCGAATCCAGTTCGGCCTGGATCGCCGAGGCTTGCGCCTGAGCAGTGGCGAGTGAAACTCCTGAGGCGGGGCGTGCTACTACAAACACTGTGCAGGAGAGCACAGTGATGAGGGCCAAAAGCGGACCTAGAGTCCAGCGGACAGAGTGGTTGCCACGCTTGAACTGTGTCGTCGTTGGGCAGAAACTGCCGGCGGCGTCGTTCACGATTCATCTAGTCTCGCACCCTCTCAGGGGGGCCGCAAGGACACCTGTGCCTAGATGACCGAACCGACACGGGTCACTGAGGGTCGAAAGACCAGGTCACGACAGGTATCTAGCCTTCCTTAGTGTTTCTCAGAAAAATGAGAGAAAGGGGGCTAGGTTCGTGGCTTATGGGAGAAATCATAGAGTTTGCCGGTCAGGCCAAGACGCCAACTCGTGGGTATCTCGCAACCCCCGCATCCGGGAGTGGACCAGGCGTCCTCGTGATCCAAGAGTGGTGGGGATTGATCGATCAGATCAAAGGAGTCTGCGATCGCTTGGCCGATCTCGGCTTTCTGGCTCTGGCTCCCGACCTCTACGACGGTCGAGTCGTTCCTTTGGAAGAGCCCGATGAAGCAGCCAAAACAATGATGTCACTGCAGTTCTCAGGAGCAGCAGACGATCTCTCCGGCGCTGTCGATGCGCTCTTGCAGCGAACTGGTCGACCAACCATCGGGGTAGTGGGATTCTGCATGGGCGGGGGCTTGGCCCTTTTTCTCGCGAGTTCTCGACCCGATGCGGTCGCAGCCGTCGTCCCCTGCTACGGAGTCCTCCCCTGGGAAGAAGCTCATCCCGACTACACGGCGCTCAACGCAGCTGTTCAGATTCACTGTGCAGGAAAAGATGACTTCTTTACTCCAGCCGCTGCGGAAGAACTTGTTGGGGTGCTTTCAACTCTCGAAAAAGATGTGGAGCTGCATCTCTACCCAGAGAGTCAACACGCATTCTTCAATGAGGACCGACCAGAGGTTTTCGACGCGGACGCATCAAAACTGTTATGGGAGCGGACGCTTCGATTCCTGAAAGAACAACTTGGATAGTCTCGTGTCTCAAGAACTATCTCTTCCTGTTACGATTTGACCCGTGTCTGAACGATCCCGATATCTGCCCCGCCGCTCGTGCCTTTCGACCCCTGGGTCATCGGAGCGCTTCTTACAAAAAGCCCCAACGGTTCCAGCGGACATGACATTTTTAGACCTCGAGGATGCGGTGGCACCCCTTGAGAAGGTGCCCGCTCGAGCCAAAGTCGTCGAAGCAATTCGAAGCCAAGACTGGGGAGATCGAGTTCTCTGCGTGCGAGTGAACGCATGGGATACCGAGTGGACCTACGGCGACGTTATTGAGGTCGTCGGAAACGCCGGAGAACGCTTGGACGAGATCATGATGCCAAAGGTTCAGTCAGCTGCTGACGTGATCGCTATGGATCTTCTCCTAACCCAAGTCGAGAAGAACTCTGGCTTGCCAGTCGGCCATATCGGTATCGAAGCGCAGATCGAAACCGCACGTGGGTTAATCAACGTTGAAGAGATCTGTGCAGCATCACCTCGAATGGAGACCATTGTCTTTGGTCCCGCTGACTTTGCGGCATCAATCGAGATGCCGATCTTGACCGGTGGCGTTTCCATCGCTGAGTACCCAGGCGATCACTTCCACTATGTGTTCTCAAAGATCCTCATGGCGGGACGGGCCAACGGACTTCAAGTCATCGACGGTCCCTTCTTGAAGGTTCGCGAATTAGATGAACTGCGAGACTATGCCCAACGAACCAGAGTGTTGGGCTACGACGGTAAGTGGGCACTGACCCCTGACCAAGCTGGCGTGTTGAACGAGGTCTACTCCCCAACACAAGAACAGTTCGATCGAGCCTGGGACATTCTTGAGGCCTATCGTCAAGCCACAGAAACAGATCTGCAAGGTGCCGTCATGTTCGGGGACGAGATGATCGATGAGGCCAGTCGAAAAATGGCGATCAAGTTTGTTGACCGAGGAACACGAGCAGGGCTCGCGCGCTCGAAAGAAAGTTAACGCGACCCATTTGAAGTGAGCGTTGTGGAGAGAAAAGAAGTTACAGATCAGGGGGGGGAAATGAACTATTTCAAATCAGTCATGTTCGCGGGAGTGGCCGCATCGCTAGTCCTCGGAAGTGGACTTCCCGCTGGAGCAGGGTCTAATCCAACGACTGCGAGCACGCCGCAGTACCAAAAGGCGGGCCCACTGCAAGTTGGGGTCACCACAATTGATCTTGGAAGTGCGGGAACGACGTTTGGTGAACGAACTGCCACGGTGTTCTACCCCTCGTCGCTCACTGCTTCACAAGCAGCAACGACGGCAAAGTACAGCTACACCCAGGCCCAGACACTCCCCGCGTCGATTCAAGGGATTCTCCCCGCACAATTCAATACGACAACGACAATCAATGCCTACGGCGATGCCCCCGCATCAACGAAGGGTCCCTATCCCATCGTTCTCTTTAGTCATGGCTACGGAGGGGAGCGTTTGTACTACTCAAACCTCTTGGCAGGAATGGCGTCATGGGGCTATGTCGTTGTCAGCGCTGACTACTTTGAGCGAGGGATCGCAGCCCAAGCAATGAGTATCAAAACAAAACCAACTGCCGCCGATGACCAAAAGATCATGGCATCGTCACTCAGTGCCCTCAAAGCCGCCAACACGACAGCCACGTCGGTGCTGAACGGAGTGGCGAACCCAAAGAAGGTCGCAGCTGTCGGCCACTCCGCCGGTGGAGGAACGGCCTATACCGCGCTCAATGTTCCTGGTATCAAGACCGCTGTTGGATGGGCGCCCGTTGGGCCATCTGGTAAAGCAAGCTCAAAGCCTGTGATGTTGATTGGGGGCCAAGGCGACAATGCAGTGACGCCAAAGTACGTCAAGAACGTGTACAACAAGTTCACTGGTCCAAAGTCACTGGTGCAAATATCTGGGGCTGGTCATGACACCTATACCGACGTCTGTGTCACGATCCGACAAGGTGGGGGACTGATCAACTACGCCCTGTCTCAGCATCTTGTAACACCTCAACTCGCCAAGTTGGCGACCAACGGATGCTTGAGCAGTGACCCGTCGCCTCAGTCGTTTTGGCCAGTGGTTCAGTACTACACAGTCTTTCAATTAGCGACGCAGTTCGCCAATAAAAACAGCACCGTCCCGGTTCCGGCAAAGGGTGCGTTCCCAGGCTTTCAAGTCAAGATCACTCAGCAGGGTACGTAAGTTCACCCGGTGAGTTCTTCGATGAAGCGAATGAACTAGGAATCAGTCTCTATCAGGCGACGTGCCACTACTTTGAGACATAGCGTTTCGTCAGCTCCTTCGAAGATTGAAAGCACTCGAGCATCAACGAAGTAGCGGCTGACGGCGTATTCTTCGGCGTAACCCATTCCCCCGTGAATCTGCATTGCTTCTCGGGTGACCCATTCGGCGGCTCGACAGACATAGGCCTTGGCCATTGAGGCCTCTAACGCCCCTTCACCCTTGGCCATCATGTGGGCCACCTGGAGTGAGTACTGGCGACATGCCTGAATGATGATGGCCATACGAGTCAACTTCGTTCTCGTGAGCTGGTAGTCAATGATGGCCTCTCCAAAGACTTTTCGATTCTCGGCATAGTCATAGGCGGCCTCGTAGGCAGCCTGCATGAGACCGATCGCTCGAGCAGCAGTTTGAATACGGCCGTTCTCAAAGCCAGCCATCTGGAGATAGAACCCTCGACCAATTCCCTCGTCGCCTCCGATGAGGTTGGCGTCAGGGACAAACCAGTTATCAAAACTGATCTCATAGGAGTGCATACCGCGATAGCCAAGCGTGTCGATGGGTCGGCCTTCCATCCTGCCGTTGTCATCATCTCGACCATCAGCAGCTGCATCTTGCGAAAAGAGGAATCCATGGGCTTCGCCAACAGGCTTTTCAACAATAAATAACGAAAGGCCACGGTGAGCTTTTGATCGGTCTGGATCAGTTCGAGCAAGCAGCATCAGAACGTTGGCCCGAGCGCCAAAGGTGCACCAGGTCTTCGTTCCGTTAATCAACCAGCCGCCCTCAGTCTTTGTCGCTGAGGTGTTCAGGCCCGCAACGTCACTTCCATAATCGGGCTCCGTCACGGCTACTGCGGCCATAACTTCAGCGGTGGCTAGTTTGGGCAACCACTCCAGCTTCTGTTCCTCGGTCCCTCCATTGACGAGAGCTCTGGTCAAGATCTCTGGTCGGGTGATCAGAGAACCTCCGATACCAAGCGACCCCCAGGTCAACTCTTCAGTGGCCACAACCATCCCGACGTAGTCCTCGTCCCCGCCTGTGGCAAAGCCGCCGTACTCTTCGGGAACCGAGAGTCCAAGGCCGCCGATTTCAGCAAGTGCCTGAATCAAGTCTTCCGGGATATCGCCGTTGGTGCGGTGGATGTGTTCGGCCCGTGGTCGAACTTGTTCTTCGGCAAAACGGTGAAAGGTCTCTGCGACGAGTTGAAAGTCGTCATCGAGATGCCGGGGTCCTTGTTCGCCCGTCATGGATGCCAAGAACTCTGGGTCGCAGTAGGTCGTCACGAACTCTTCTGCGGGGACCATCCAATCTCGTTTGATGCCAAAGAGTTTTTCTCGACCCATGACGCGCTGTCCGAGATCTCTGAGCGCATCAGCAATAAATGCGCAGGCAATCCGGGCTTCAGCGTCTCCTTTGGCGCCATAGTCAAGTGTCGACTTCGCTGTCGCCACCGCAGAAGCTGCGTGAGCAATGTCGTAGGCCACGACTTGATTCGCATCGACACCACCGCTGGCTCGAAGCGTTGCAATCGCTGAGTCGACGACCCCTTGGGCGAGAGAAACTGCTGCTGCAGCGCTGGTCATGTCCGGAGAGTGGTTGGTATCCATGGCGCTCAATCTAGCCGCCTTGGAAGAATTTCAGTCCCCTAACGAGAGGCTTACTCGGGGAGGCGGGCCAACACCGTGACGAGAGGAGGCAACATGAGTGCGGCTTCGCCTGGATCAACCTCAGAAAGTTCCTCAAAATAGTCCTTCACGGGCCCAGCTCCCGCCCCTGCGGGTGCTTCAGACCAGGCATCAACAAGTTCGAGACCGATCTCTCTCACCATCCGAGGCAGGAGCGCTCCGATATCGGGGTGTCGAGCGCTCGGCATGGACAACTCTGCTCCATCGATTCGTCCAGCCGAAGTGACTGGCTCTTGTGCGACGATCCAACCTCCTGGCCGAACTGAACTCGCCATCGAACGCAATGCGACGAGTGGATCATGAACGTGGAGCAAAAGGAATCGACAAAAAGCTAGGTCGACCGGTTCAGGAAGCGTGAGGTCTTCGACTGCCTGAGTAAGCGCAATGACCTGGGCGTAGGCAGCGGCTGCTTCGGCAACTGCATCGCGAGCGGCTGGGTCGACGTCAACAGCGTAGATTCGACCCTCTTTGCCAACGATGGTGCCAAGTTCAATGGAGACATCGCCAGTTCCCGCACCAACGTCAACACATCGCCAGCCAGGACCGAGGCCGAGACGCTCGAAGGCGGTCGCCAAGGGGCGCCGGTACACATCATCTCGCAGACCTCTCCACTCATTGTTGTCAGGGGTCATCACCATGATCCAAGCCTCGCACATTGATCTCCAAGAAGGTTGCTCATTGGGCCCACCTTGCTCTGAAGCGTCTGCCCTCCTAGGGTTCGGAGCGTGAACGTAACCATGTTGTTGGCCGATGCGGCCCAAGTTGCTGATGGAAAGCTCTACATCCTTGGAGGAGGCTGGTCGTTGACCGGGCCTGAGCCCACCCCTTCTGCGGTGGCCATCAAACTCCAAGTTGATTGGCACGAGACGAACGTAGATCATCACTGGGAACTGTTCTTAGAAGATGCCGACGGCCAACCTGTTTTGATTCCAACCCCTGAAGGAGATCAACCGGTCGAGATTCGAGGAGACCTCTCAGTGGGTCTGCCAGAAGGAATCATTGAAGGGACCCCGGTCGACGTTCCAATGGCCATCAACTTGGGCCCCCTCCCGCTCCAACCGGGAACTCGATTTACCTGGAGATTCTTGGTCGACGGACAAGATTTAGCGGGAGGATCTCTCTCGTTCTCTACTCGTCCTGCGCAGGTGATCTAGATCGTGCAACGTACCCCCTTGCGTTTGTCGAAACGAGAGGCGACGATAGAGACATGAGCATCCACGACAGGCCATTTGGCCGATACTTCGAAGATTTTGAAATCGGTGACGTCTACAAGCACTGGCCAGGAAAAACTATTACCGAATTCGATGACCATCTCTTCTGCATGCTGACGATGAACCATCATCCGCTTCATTCTGATGCATGGTTTGCAGAAACACAGTCAGTTCAAAAGAAAAATGTTGTTGTTGGCAACTTGGTCTACTCACTCATCCTCGGGATGAGTGTCCCCGACGTTTCCGGAGCGGCAATCGCAAACTTGGAGATTGAAACCTTGGTCCACAAGAACCCGACGTTTCACGGGGACACTCTCTATGCCGAAACTCGAGTGCTTGATAAGAAGGCATCAACATCGAAAGATGATCGAGGTGTCGTTACCGTTGAGTCGAAGGGATTCAATCAAGACGGTTTAGAGGTGTGCTACTTCCGTCGACGAGTTCTCGTCTGGAAATCTGGATCGGCCCCGCAACGACTTCGCCCCTATGACGACGGCGCCTGGGACTGAACTTTCACGAGCAGTACTAAACCGCTGGAGAACCCGGCTGGCCAAGCAACTCGGTGTAGAACGAGATCTCCCCTGGAGGTGGACTCGGGACCCCTGGGAAGTTCTTGTTGCCGAAGTGATGTTGCAGCAGACGCAAGTCTCTAGAGTGATCCCGGCGTGGACAGGTTTCCTCGACCTGTTTCCAACCCCTCGAGCCTGCGCGAGTGCTCCTCAGAGCGAGATTGTTCGAGCGTGGGAAGGCCTTGGCTATCACCGTCGAGCCGTGGCACTTCATGGGGCAGCTCGCGAAGTCGTTGCTCGCTTTGGTGGAACGTTGCCCGACAACCTTTCTGACCTTTTGTCCCTTCCGGGCGTCGGCCCCTATAGCGCTCGAGCTGTTCTTGCCTTCGCATTTGAAGATGACGTGGCGGTCGTCGATACCAACGTGGCTCGAATTCTCTCTCGTGCGGTGGCTGGAGAACCCCTCGGGGCAAAGCGGCTCCAAGAGATCGCTGATGCCTTGGTTCCGAAAGGGGACGGATGGGCGCATAATCAAGCGATGCTTGATTTCGGAGCACTGCAATGCACGTCGCTCCCTCGGTGCCAAGGCTGCCCGCTGCGACGATCATGTCAATGGGCAAGATCGTCGTGGGCGTTGCCAGATCCAGCACGGCGTAGTGCGGGGACCTCTCGGCCACAACCTCGTTTTGAAGGGTCAGATCGCCAGCTCCGAGGGCTTGTCCTCGGACTTGCGCGAAGAGAAAATTGTACGAAATCTGAACTTGAAACCCTGCGAGCGAAACATGGTGAGCAGCGCATGACCAACGTTCTTGCGTCGCTTGTCGACGACGGCCTTCTTACTCGCCATCGCGAGAACTTTGTCTTGGCGTAGCTGAGAGATTTAATCCTTCAAGAAGTTGAGAATTGAAGCCGCAACCTGTTCAGGCTGTTCAAGGTGGAGAAAATGGCCAGCATTTTGGACAATCTCGACCTTGGAGCCTTCGGGGAGAGAGGCGAGTGGATCGCCGATTGATTCAACACCGAAACAGCCGTCGGCTGCTCCGTGGAGATAGAAGGTCGGGACAGGGCTGGGGAGATTTAATGCATCTTGAATCTCTTGCAGCGCTGGGTCGAGCTCTTGTGGATTCAACATTGCTCGGTAATAGCCGATCGCTGCGGCCATCCTCTCCGGTTCGGCGAGTGCTGCTCTGACAAAATCTACGTCTTGGCTGGCGTCATAGCCCGGAGACCAATCAGCCCAGAGACGAGCGATCAATTCCATGTCATTCATCGGTACAACAAAATCTGCCAAGTCGGTTTGAAAGAAAAACATGTACCAACTTCGTTTCAGCTGATCGACTTTCAGGAACGACTCAGCAACTGATGCCATTGGAGGAACAGCAAGGGCCACCAATTTTCTCCATGTCGATGGTGATGCTGCAACAGCGCCGTAGGCTGCGATGGCGCCCCAGTCGTGGCCGATGAGCACAGCGCGTTCATCGGCTCCGAGGGCTTCAGAAATCTTGATCGCATCAAGCGAGAGCGACGCAACTTGATAGTTGCCATTTGCTGGCACGTCACTCGGAGCGTACCCACGTAGAGCAGGGGCGACTGCATGGTAACCAGCATCGGCAAGTGGTTCGAGAAGATGTCGCCACGTGTGGTGAGAGTCAGGAAAACCATGGAGCAAGAGCGCAAGTGGTCCATCACTTGGTCCAGCCTGTTCTCCTCGAAAGGTCATTGAATTTGCGGTGATCTCAAGTGTGCTCATTGTCCAACGCTACCAACGTGGAGAGATGGGTAACGTGGGTCTTGTGAAGGTCACCTTTTTTGGAACCCGAGGTTCGTGCCCCTGTGCAGGAGACGCATATAAAACCTTCGGAGGAAACACATCATGTGTGGCGATTGATACTGGTGACGAGGCACCACTGATCCTCGACGCCGGCACTGGATTACGGGCTCTTGGGGCGTTTTTGCGTCCAAAGAATTCGAAGAAGAACTCGCCGCTTCACGCTCGACTCCTCTTGACGCACTTGCACTATGACCATCTCTTGGGGCTTCCCTTCTTCAGCCCCTTGGAAGATCCTGGTTCACTGGTTGAGGTCTACGGCCCCCAGCAGGGAGACGCCGAATTCGCTGCGGTCATCGACAGCGCGGTCACACCACCATTCTTCCCCGTGCAGATGAAGGAGTTTCGAGGTGAAGTTCGACTCATCGGAGTTGGCGACGAGACCTTTCAACTCGGAACAGCAACAGTGAAGGCGCGCTGGATTCCCCACAGTGGTCCGACATTGGGATTCCGCATTGACCTAGGTGGAGCATCGCTGGCCTACGTCCCTGACCACCAAGCCCCAAGTGACGGCCACAGCATCGACGATGCAGTGCTCGAACTCTGTGCAGACGTTGACGTCTTAATCCATGATGCTCAGTACGACAAGGATGAGTTTTCAGTTAAATCTGACTGGGGGCATTCAACTACTGCCTATGCCGTCCACGTCGCAGCGCAATCTCGAGCAAAATCCCTGGTCCTTTTCCATCATGATCCAAGTCATGACGATGCTTACCTCCTCAACCTCGAGTCTGAAGCAGCTTTACTGGAAGAAGCTGCCGGCTTGGAGAGCGTGATCGCTGCTCGAGAGGGAATGACGCTTCATCTCGATCACCAGATAGGGACACTGTGAGTAATTCTTTCGATCAGGCGCGATTTCGAGAAGCGCTCGGCCATTTCGCTACTGGCGTCACCATCGTGACGGCCATGGAGGAAGAAGGTCCCGTCGGCTTTACTTGCCAAGCCTTCAGCGCACTCTCTCTCGACCCACCCCTTGTCGTGCTCGCCCCGGCAAAAAGTTCGACAAGTTGGCCAAAGATTGCGCAAGCAGGAGCGTTTTGTGTGAATATTTTGAGTTCACATCAAGAAGCCCTCTGCCGAGCATTTGCCGCGTCAGGGAGAGACAAGTTCGAGGGCGTGGGATGGTCTGTTGCGAGTTCAGGTGCCCCTGTGCTCGACGGGGCACTGGCCTTCGTTGACTGTGAGCTGGAAGTAGCCCATGACGCTGGCGATCACGAACTTGTGGTTGGAAGGGTCATTGATTTAGGGATAGGAGAAGGGACGCCACTGCTCTACTACCGCAGTGGTTTTGGACGCTTCGCAATCTAGGAAGATTTAGCAGTAGCCTCAGAAACTATGGAACCTAAGAATCACCCAACCCCCATCGAAGGCGTGGCCCTTCTGGAGCCTCAAGTCCACGGCGATGATCGAGGCCGCTTTATTGAGACCTACCGTCGAGAGTGGCTTCCGCAAGGTCGAGAGATGATTCAAGGGAACCGCTCCGAGAAGTCAGCTGGCTCGCTCGTCGGGCTCCACTACCACCTCCATCAGGCGGACTACTGGTACGTACTCAGAGGGACAGCCCGTGTGGTCCTTGCGGATCTTCGAGTCGGATCGCCGAGCGAGATGAAGACATTTGTTGTCGACCTTGATGGGGACAACGAACGCGGTCTCTTCATCCCACCTGGGGTTGCCCATGGCTTTGCAGCGCTTAGCGATATGTTGCTGTGGTACTTGGTCGATGGCTACTACAACCCCGCTGACGAACTCGGTGTCGCCTATAACGACCCAGCCTTGAACATCGACTGGGGGATAGAAGGACCTGTTGTCTCTCCACGGGATCAGGCGAACCCAACGGTGGCAGAAATCCCAGAAGGCGTGCGCCCGACATGGGGTCTGCGAACGTAAATCCGCATATGGCGTGCCTGATCGCCCGTAATCGGGTTGAATAGGAGTCGTGCGCACCTTCTTAGGACTCGTCATCCTCATTGTCGTGATCCTCATTGTGGTCGTCCTTCTTTGGCGTCGCCGCACGAAAGACGAGATTCACTCGATTGACCGCTACAAGAATGCGCTCGAGACGCTCCAAGAGATGAGGGGAGATACCGGCTCGACGAGTGTGCGGGTCCTTGACGAACAAGAAGCCCGTTCACTGCGTCAACCACATGCGCCCAGCATGATTCGCTCCAGTGACCGTGAGCGTCTTCCTGCATCTGGGCATCTTCGAGATGGTGAAGATGGTTTTGTCTTCGATGATGCAAATCCAGAAAGCCATGCGATTCGAGACCATGAACATGCGCGTGGCCACGACAGCTCAGAGTGGGCAATTTCAAGAATGCAGAGTCGTCCTCCATTTCAGAATCGCCAGTGGTTGGTAGTTGGAGTTGCAACAGCGGTGATCTTGATACTTCTCATCATTGGCACTCTCATCGGGAGCTCTTCAACATCGTCGAATAGTGCGACGACGACGTCTAGCTCTGCTCCAAAGACGTCAACAACAACTACTCCAAAGACTACGCCGACAACATCGCCTTCGGCCTATGTTCCACAAGCCGGGGCGACGGCCAATGCGGCGACCTACGTGGCGCCGAGTTCTCGCTATGTATTGGTGTTGACCGCAACGGGCAATTGCTGGACGACAGCCGTGACTTCTCCGGGGAATGCGCAACTCTTTGTCGGGACGATTTCTCCTGGAACTCCCCAGCGGATCTCGGTCACTGGTGGGGCGCAGGTCTCTCTTGGCGCCCCTGGGAATATCACGATCACACTGAACGGGCTCCCTGTGACGTTTCCGAGCGGTTTCCAAACCCCACTTGTGTTGACCTTTCAACCGGCCACGCCACCGACGACGACAACCACGGTGACGCCCTCGGTGACGACAACAACGGTTGCGCCCACCACAACGTCAACGACGCAGAAGCCTTAAGTGGTGGCGACCCCAAGTCGTTCGAGCAACCAGGACAGAACGTAAGCTTCGTCTTTCCACGAGTCGTATCGCCCTGAAGGCCCACCGTGGCCCGCCCCCATCTCTGTGCGCAAGAGGACAGGATTCTCAATATTCAATGAGCGAAGCCGAGCGACGAACTTTGCGGGTTCCCAGTAGCCGACACGCGTATCGTTGAGCCCAGCGGTGATGAGTAAGGGGGGGTATCGATGCGGTGATCCATCTGGATTTTTGCCGACGATATTTTCATAGGGAGAATAGGATCGAATCGTTTGGTAGGCCTCTTCGTCGTCGCTCGGGTTCCCCCACTCTTCATACTCCCCAACTGTTAGGGGAAGAGAAGGATCCAACATTGAGTTGAGGGCATCAACAAAGGGGACTTCTGCCAGCAAGGCGCAGAAGCGATCAGGTCCTCGGTTCGCCACTGCGCCCATCAGAAGGCCACCGGCAGAACCCCCTCGAGCAGCAAGTTGATCTGGAGTGGTGACCCCGCGTTCGATCAGATGATCAGCAGCGGCAATGAAGTCGTCAAAGGTATTTGTCTTCTGCGAGAGTCGACCCTGGTCATACCAATGGCGCCCGAGTTCGCCCCCTCCTCGAATGTGAGCAATTACGAAGACGACACCTCGCTCAAGCAAACTCATCCGAGCTGTTGAAAAAGAAGGATCAATTGAAATTTCATAACTGCCATAGCCATAGAGAAGACATGGTGCAGGGGTAAGAGGAGCGTCGCCTGGGACTCCCTCTGGACCAAGAAGGGAACGCAAGTGAACGATCGAAAGTGGAATCTTGGCTCCGTCGGCCCCAGTCGCCCAGGAGCGATAGGTCACGTAGTCCTTCGGGTTATACCCTCCTGGAATTTCTTGTTGTTTGAGAACAGTGACCTCTTTGCTTGCAAGTGAGATCTGAGAAACAGTGTGGGGCATGACGAGAGAGTCTTGGCAGATGCGCAAGACCTCGGTATCGTTTTCTGCGTTTTGGCCAATCCATGTTGTTTGGGGTTGCTCATCAGCAACAATGACCCAGCTCTTTTCAGTGAGATCATCTCCCAGGAATTGGCGATCATCCGTGAAAGGAATGATTCGAAGTTGCGTCTCAGCATTTTCTCGTTCTGAGAGCACGAGAAAGGTCGCAAACGTATCAATACCCTCAAGGCGGACTTTTGGACGATGCGCAATGACCGTCTTCCAATCGGGAGCGCCCTGAGAATGGGGGCTTGCGTCAAGGCGAAAATCTTCCGCGCCATCTTGGTTGGTAAGGCGCAACCACCATTGTTCGCCTTGTTTGGTGGTGAGGTGCTCAACACTGTGCTCAACCCCATTGATCCGAGGGCAGAGGATCTCAAGATCAGCCTCTGGATTATCGGCCGCCAGAAAATAGGTCTCAGTTGTCGTTGACGAGCTGCTGGTCACGATCAGGACTTGTTCGTCTCGAGTGCGTCCAAGGCCAATGTTGAATCGTGCGTCTGGCTCTTCGAGCACCAAGACGTCAGTGTCGGGATCGGTTCCTATTCGATGACGCCACAGTTGAAAAGGTCGCCATGCATCATCGATTCGAGTGTAAAAAACAGTTGCTGAATCATTTGACCAGGCAAAGCCATAGGCAACGTCTCGAATGACTTCTGTTGGATTCTCTTGACCGTCGAGGCGGCGGAAGGTCAGTTCGTGGCGCTCATTTCCGACAGTATCAACTGCAATTGCCAAGACCATGTGGTCAGGACTTGTCGAGACGATACCGACAGAGTAGAAGTCGTGGCCCTCTGCTCCTATGTTCTCATCAAAGAGAATCTCTTCTTGTTGTGTTGCCTCAATGACGAGCGGGGGAATGCTTTCATTCTCGAATGGCCGACGACAAAAGATTGGATAGTTCAGATCTTCAACTGTCCGCGAGTAGTACCAATAAGGACCGCGCCGTACCGGAACCGACATATCGGTCTCGACAATCCGAGACTTAATTTCGGTGAAGAGTCCGCTTCGCAGCGGCGCCAGATGCGCCAAGGACTCCTCGGTGAAGGCATTCTCTGCAGCGATATAGGCAATGACATCGGGATTGTCACGATCTCGGAGCCATGAGAACTCATCAACTCGAGTATCGCCGTGCATCGTTGTCGAGACCGGGATCGATTGAGCACGAGGAGGGGTGAGGGACGAGGGGTTCATCTCCACTCAGCCTGCCAGGCTCAAAGGGGGAGGGGTGTCACGAGTGCGTGGGGAGTTGTTACTATGTCCATAGGAGTAATTATGCCTTCGTTCCTGGGGGCTGTAACTTCAGGAGGACAGATGGCCATTCAAGACCTTGACTTAGGGAAGTACCAGCTCGGTTGGAGTGATGCTGAAGACTACGTCTTCAAGCCGAAGAAGGGCATCAACGAAGAGATTGTTCGTGAGATGTCGGCCATTAAAAAAGAGCCGGAATGGATGCGGGATTTTCGCCTCGCCGCTCTCAAGCGTTTTGAGCGTCGTCCGATGGCGAAGTGGTTTGCCGTCAACATGCCCGAATTGGATTTCAACGACATTTACTACTACATCAAACCAACCGGTGGTCAGGTTGATAAGTGGGAAGACTTGCCAGATGCAATCAAAGACACCTATGAAAAATTAGGCATCCCAGAAGCTGAACGAAAGTATCTCGCGGGCGTGACCGCTCAGTATGAATGTCTTAGTGGATCTACTTCTGTATGGACGACGAAGGGACTGCGCTTAATAAAAGAATTAGAGAAAGGTGATCTTGTTTTTGCGTTAGATGAAGACTCTCGCTTGATAGAAACGGCGAGGGTTCTTTCATCGGGATGCTCTGGAGAGAAGGAAGTTTTTCAGATAAAAGCTCGAGGCAGGAAAATAGTTGCCTCTGGGGACCATCCCTTCTTGTCGCTAAGGGACATAAAAG
>Ga0118677_10006300_pt2 | contig 19857 bp, 18 predicted proteins | sample AliMusrvi5mmetaG_FD_86154 | JGI IMG/M metagenome (GOLD analysis project Ga0118677, IMG submission 86154)
GGGGACCCGATCTACAGCATCGGCGATGGCATCGTCACCTTCGCCTACGACGTCAAGTCGAGCTGGGGGAACGTGGTCATCGTCCGCCACGCCTACCGCGACGCCGCCAGCGGCCAAGTGAAATATTGCGATTCGTTCTACGCCCATCTGCTGGCCATCATGACCAGCGTGGGTGCACAGGTGAAGCGCGGCCAGCAAATCGCCACCCTCGGCAGCAACAGCGGCATGTATCCGGCCCACCTCCATTTCGAGCTGCATCTCAACATCCACATCGGCATGCAGCGCACCAGTTTCGCGGCCGACACCAAGAACTTTGCCGATCCCTCGCAATTCATCACCCAATACCGCCGCCTCAATCACGAATGGGGCCAGGTCGCGGTCCCGATCGGCACCTATCAGGAGTACAAGGGTTTCAAGGGGCTCTGAGGCTCGCCTCTCGGCATGAAGTGGGGGGCGTTGCTGCATTTCGATTTGATCTAGGCTGCGCACCGTCTTGCCGAAACCACCAAGAACATCGGCAGGTTTGGCGAGGCGGCAGTCGGGCGGTGGCCGCAGATGCAGGGCAAGGTCGAGAGGGTCCCCCAACGCGCTCACCAGCAAGAAACCGCTGTTGCTGGCGGCATCCAAAGACAAGCCAGTCTTGATCTCCGCATTCGCCGCCCGCTGTGCGGTCTCACTCACACCTGACAAAGCTGATTTCGGTCTCTTGCATGGAACGGTGGTGTACGGCATGCGGGTGAGCCTCCCTCGCGATTTTCTGATTGCGGCTGGGCTGGGATGATGCGCCTCAGCGTCGCAATTCGCGCTCCACCGCTAGCCGGATGCCAGCGGCCTTGTGCTGGGTTTCCTCGTATTCCTTCTGCGGGTCGGAGTCTGCCACAATGCCCGCGCCGACCTGATAGATGAGGCGTTCCCCGTCACGGATGAGTGTGCGGATAGCGATGTTGAAGGAACTCTCGCCATTGAAGCCCAGCCAACCCAGCGCCCCGCAATAAATGCCCCGCGGTGAGGGCTCCAATTCGCGGATAATTTCCATCGCCCGCAATTTCGGCGCGCCGGTGATGCTGCCGCCGGGAAAACACGCCGCCAACGCCGTGACGCCATCCACCTCCGGGCGCAGCGTGCCGGTGACGGTGGACACCAGGTGATGCACCTGCGCCAGACTCTCAAGCTGGAGCATCTCCACCACGGCGACCGAGCCGAATTCACACACTTGTCCCAGATCGTTGCGCAGCAAGTCGGTGATCATCACCAACTCGGCAATCTCCTTGGCCGAGGTCTGCAATTCAAATGCCGAGCGCCGGTCCTCATCCAATGCCGCAAACCGCGGCCGCGTCCCCTTGATCGGCCGCGTCTCGATCCCCCGCCCAGACAGCTTTAAGAACGCCTCCGGCGAGGAACTCAGCACCTCCCGCCCCGCTAGCGACAGCCACGCCGCCATCGGCGCCGGCGAGGCCTCGCGCAACGCCTCATACAAGCCAAACAAGGACCCGCCGCGCACGGTTGCCTGATAGGCCTGTGACAGGTTTACCTGGTAGATATCCCCCGCGCCAATCCACTCCTTGATCCGCCGCACGCCGGTGATGAATGTCGCGCAGCTGCTCAAAGCCGCAAACGCACCGATCTCCGGCCGTTCCGCAGCTGCGGCGGGCCGCGCCCGCAGGCATTCGGAAAGCCGTCCCACCTCCCACCAGCTGCCGTCGTCATGACAATGCACCAGCATCTCCCGATACTCGCCGAACACAAAATCCCCCTCGTACTCGACCCAGCCGCAAAGTCCGCCAAGCGGAAACCCATGGTCAGCGGCCACTTGCGGCCCGTCAGCCAGCGCCGCGCGCAGGATCGCCTGATCCGCCGCCGCAGCGATCCGGCCGCGCAACACCCGCCGCGGCCGCGCCGCGATCACCGAAATTGCGCGCCCGCCGCCGCTGGGCTGATGTCCCGCCGTATCGAAAAACACCAGGCCAGGCAAATGCCCCAAGCCCTTCGCCACCGCCACGGGTGTCATCCCCGCCAGCCGCACCGGTTGCGCCACGGGTTGCATCAGTGAATCCGCCATTGCCCCGCCAACCAACGCGCGCCTCCCGTCCGATGCAAGCCAGAAAGACGCCAAGGAGAGGCGATCGCCGAATCGCCCTGGACCATGAGAGGACAATGGGAAGCAGCTAGGCACCACCCGCTGGCTCACCATGGTCCATGGCGGATCGGAGTCCGCCGCGCCGTGGGAAAACCGGCCGGCTTTTTTAAAAAACTCAGGATTTCGCTTGCCAAGTGCCACCCGCTTCCCTATCTCCGCTGCCCCTCCTTGCGCCGCATTTCAACCAACGAAGATCCGGGGGGTCCCTGCATGCGGCAGATCTTCAAAAATCGCCCGACCTGTCTCAAGGCGGGAAACCCCTAATATCATGATCAACGAACTCATCACCGAAATGGTGGACGCCGGCGTCCATTACGGCCATCAGACCAAGAAATGGAACCCGCGCATGAAGCCCTACCTGATGAAGGACAAGGGCGGCATCTATATCATCAACCTCGAGAAAACCGTCCAATGCCTCGATAAGGCAGCCGACTTCCTCTCCGACCTCGTCGGCAAGGGCCGCAAAGTGCTCTTCGTCGGTTGCAAACGCCAAGCCCAGGACGCCATCCGCGAAGCCGCGGAAGCCACCGGCCAATATTACGTCAACCACCGCTGGCTCGGCGGCATGCTCACCAACTCAGCCACCGTGCGCAAGAGCATCGAACGCCTCAAGTATCTCGAAACCATCGAGAAACAGCCCGAGTTCAAGGCCATGTCCAAAAAGGAACTCGCCGCCCTCGGCCGCGAACGCGAAAAACTCCTGCGCAACCTCCGCGGCGTGCGCGATATGGACCGCAAGCCCGATGCCGTGGTCATCGTCGACTCCGCCCGCGAAACCATCGCCGTGGCTGAAGCCCGCCGCCTGGAAATCCCCATCATCGCCATCGTCGATACCAACGCCGACCCTTCCATCATCAACTACCCGATTCCCGGCAATGATGATGCCATCCGCTCCATCCGCATCATCCTCCAGAATCTGGTCGATGCGATGGTCGCCGGCCGCAAGATCTAATCCCAACTCGTCTCCTTTCCCACCGGGCGGCTCCTTCATCCGGGAGCCGCCCGCCTTTTCTAACAAAACACACCCCCGCCATGATTACCGCTGCCATTGTCAAAGAACTCCGCGATAAAACCAACGCCGGCATGATGGACTGCAAGAAAGTCCTCACCGAAACCAACGGCGACATCGAGGCCTCCATCAAACTCCTGCGCGAGCGCGGCATCGCCAAAGCCGGTGCCAAGGCCGACCGCGCCGCCAAAGAGGGCATCATCGTCGCCCGCGTCAACCCGGCCGCCAACGAAGGCATCCTGTTGGAACTCAATTGCGAGACGGATTTCGTTTCCAAGAATGAGAGCTTCCAAGCTTTCGTCCATGAGATCGCCGACGCGCTCGCCGCCGCCAAGGCCGCCGACCACGCCGCCGCCCTCGCCGTCCAACACGGCGAATACAACCTTGAGGACACCGTCAAGGCCAAGGTCGTCGAAGTCGGCGAAAACCTCCAATTCCGCAAGTACGTCCGCTTCGATGCCGCCCCCGGTGGCGTCATCGGCTCCTATATCCACATGGGCGGCAAAGTCGGCGTGCTCCTCGAAGTCGGCACCACCCGAGCGGCCACCACCGCCAACCCCGTCTTCCGCGAACTCGTCAAGGACCTCACCCTGCACATTGCCGCTTGCGCCCCCAAGGGCCTCGCCCGCGAGGACATCCCGCAGAGCGTCATCGACAACGAAAAGGAAATCTTCCGCGCCCAGCTCATCAACGAGGGCAAACCGGAAGCCATGCTCGATAAAATCCTTCCCGGCAAGCTCGCCAAATGGTTCTCCGAGAGTTGCTTCCTGGAGCAGGGCTTCGTCAAGGACACTGACATCACCGTCGCCAAACTCCTCGCCGCCAAGGGTGCCGAACTCGGCGACACCCTCACCGTCACCCGCTTCGTCCGCTTCGGCCTCGGCGAGTAACCTGGTATTTGCCTCCTTCCACCAAACGCCCGCCTCCCGCCCCAGGGAGCCGGGCGTTTTGCATCGAGAGGCTCAGACATCCTGACCCCAGCCTGAAAATGGACGCATTCGGGGAAATTGAATGGACTTGTCTGAATCCGGGCAGGATGCCCGGACGACCACAGTGGCGCGGGCATCCTGCCCGCTGCCAAGTTGCAGATGAGGTCATGGCATGTCCCGCGAGGTCAGGATGTCTGAGACCGGCGTCAACAACTTTTTATTAATCGGAGTCTCCCACTGCAATCAGAAATTCTTCGTCTTGCGTCTTGCGTCTTGTCGTCTTGGATCTGAGGCGAAGCCTCGCGCTAGCCGAACAGCGGCTGGAAAACCAGCAGCACCGACAGGGCGATGAGCACCACCACGGCAATCCAGCCAATCAGGTTGGTGAGCTTGTTGTTGACGTACTTGCCCATGATCTTCTTGTTGTTGACTAACAACATCATGCACACCAGCACCATCGGCAGGAGGATGCCGTTGAGCACCTGTGACCACAGCGAAATGCCAATCAGCGGCGCATTGGGAATGAGGATGATGACCGCGGAGAGCACCAGGATGCCGGTGTACAACACATAGAACTCCTTGGCCTCGTCCCACTTCTTGTCAATGCCAGCCTCGAAGCCGAACGCCTCGCACACGTAAAAGGCGGTGGCCAGGGGCAGGATCGTGGCGGAGAAAATCGAGGCGATGAACAGCCCGAAGGCAAACACCTGCGAGGCAAACGCCCCGGCCAGCGGCTTGAGGGCCAACGCGGCATCCTTCGCCTCGTTGATCTGGACTCCATTCACATGCAAGGTGGAGGCACAGGCCACGATGATGAAAAAGGCGACGACCACGGTGGCCACACAGCCCACGACAATGTCAATGAGCGAGTAGCGGTAATTCTTCATCTCCAGTCCCTTCTCAATGACCGAGGATTGCATGTAGAATTGCATCCAGGGGGCAATGGTGGTGCCGACGATGCCGATGACCATCGCCAGGCTCTTGGTGTTGATTTCCATCTGCGGATGAATCACCGCATGGCCGATCTCGCCCCAGTTCGGCTTGCCCATCAGGGCGGATACCACATACATCAGCAACGACACACTGAAGAGCAGGAAAATGCGTTCGGCGAACTTGTAGGTCCCCTTCACCACCAGGAACCAAACCATGAAGCCGACGATTGGCACGGATATGTATTTGTTCACTCCGAACACCTCCATGCTGCCCGCAACCCCGGCGAATTCGGTGGTGGTGTTGCCAATGTCAGCTATCAGCAATCCGATGAAGATGAAGAAGGTGATCTTCACGCCCGCATTCTCCCGGATCAGGTCGGCAAGCCCCTTGCCCGTGACTATTCCCATGCGCGCGTTCATTTCCTGAATGGCAACCAGCACCACGAACGACGGGATGAGTGTCCATAACAGATTGTAGCCGTAAAGCGCGCCGGCCACCGAATAGGTTGTGATCCCCCCCGCATCGTTGTCCACGCTGCCGGTGATGATCCCCGGTCCCAAAATGGCCAGAAACAGCATGAGCCTCTGATAAAACGTCTTCTTGTTCTTGAACATTCCGCAAGCTTCCTATTTGTTCGTCCGGCCCTTGCCCATCAGGTCATCAATCACATCATCAATCACCACCATGCCTTGCAACACGTTGTTGCGATCCACGACGGGAATCGCCAGCAGATTGTATTTCGACACCAGCTCGGCAACCTCGTTGATCTTCTGATAATCACGCAGATGCACCGTTGCCGGTCTCATGACTTGGCGGATGCTGGTCTCTGGCGCGTGAATCACCAGGTCCCTCAGCGAGAACGTGGCAATCAACACATCGTTCTGACCTGTGACAAAAAGATTGTACAAGGCCTCCGCCTCGGGCTTCTTCGCTTTCAATTCCGTCAGCACTTCATCAATGGTTGCGTTCTCGTTGAATGACAGGACCTCGGTTGACATGATGCTGCCAACCGAATTGTCGGGATAATACAGCAGCTCGCGAACCTCCTGCGAGGTGTCTTCTCCCATCTCATTCAACAGGAGTTCCACCTTGTCATCTTCCATCGCATCGAAAATGTCCGCGACCTCATCCGCAGGCATCTTGTCCAGCACGTCGGCCGCCTTCTCAATCGACAGGCTTTCGAGAATGCGAATCTGGGCGTCGATTTCCAGCTCTTCGAGCACGTCGGCGGCCTTTTCCTCATCAAGTGAGGAGAACACCTCGGCACTGGCCTTGCGGCCCAGGTCCTCGATGATGTCGGCCAAATCGGACGGATGCAGCGTCTGGAGGCGTGAATAGCTTTTTGAGAGCTTGATGTTGAGGTTGGAAAAATCAATCGCCTCCACGTCTTCCCACAAAATGAACTTGGAGGGAACGCTGGCGCCAAACAGGGCGGACATGAATTTGAGCGGCTTGCCGATGCCAATCCTCCGCAACAAGCCCTCAATGCCGATGTCAACCGCCACCGCATACGTGCCGTTGGCAATCGAAACCAACCTCACATCGTTGACACGAACCAGCTTGCGGCCATTGAGATCGACGATTTGCTTGTCCAGAACGCTATCCACCAGATAGAGGTCGCCGTTGACATGCTCCGCGGGCAGTTCGGTCAGCTTGTCACAAACGACCTTCATTTTCCCCGCCACCTTCTCAATGTGAAAGTCGCGGAAGGCAAAGAATTCCATCCGCTTGTTGAATTTGATCTTGATCCCATTCACCGAGGGATGGCCCGACGTATAATTTGACGAGTCGGAATCAACCAGCAAATCCTTGACAATTCCAATGACCTTGCCATTGGAATCAAACGCCTTGGTATCGATGATGCGGCTTAAATAGAATGTGGTGAAAGAAGTCATACGCACCGCCTTGCGCCGAACATCGCGATGGCACCTTGCGGCGTCAAGGCCAATGCACCCAAAAAAGTGGCGCGTTTTCTGCCATTCCGGCCCACAGAGCGGTCGCTTCCGGGACGCAGCGTCAGGCGTCCTGACCTGAGGGGAAATGAACCGATCTCAGGGTCAGCTTGGCGGCGGGCAGGATGCCCGCGCCACCGTGGTCCGGGCATCCTGCCCGGAGTCGAACGGTCCTAGATTTCGTCGGCATTGAGCCAGCGGAAGGCCACGAGGCGGAAACGCCGCCCCAAAGTCTTGTTAGACTCGCTCGTTAGGTATGCGGGAGCGGTCTCGGCCGCGTCGGCGGGGTCGTACCAATCGGGCAGGCGCTGGACCACGGCCTCGCAGGTGGCGCTGGCGGTGACCTGACCCGAGGCATCGCGGGCTTCGCCGTAGCCGCGGATGGTGAAAGTGTCCGAGCGCGCGGTGGCGGCATTCCCGAGCACGTTGAGCAGGTCGGCCTGGGTGAGATAGCCCGGCGCCCCCTGATAGCTGGAGCCGGTGCCGGCTTCCGCATTGGCATACATGTAGTTGGTCACTGCGGCGGCTTGGATCTCGAAGCCGGCGTTTGCGGCACCGGCCAGGGCGCTGTTGAGATTGGAATCGTCAATCGCCTGTTGCAGGGCGCCGCGCTGGGCGGTTTCGCCGGTGCCAAGCCGGCGGTTGACTAACTCCGCCATCGACAGGAAAGGGCCGCGCAGGCGGACTTGGTTGACGATGTTTTCGGCGAGATTCTGCAACTGGGCATCCGAATACTCGCGCGGGCCGAGCCAATAGCCGTCCATGGCATTGCCGCCGTCCGCCGCGGACTGGGAAGCCGGGAGGCGGAAGCGGACGCAGGTTTTCCGTTGGGCCGATAGAGCAGCAGTCGGGGATCGTCGAGCGGTTTGTCGGCGGCGAAGTCGGCGGCGATGGAGGTGGTGCTCCTGCCACTGCCAAACGGACCGGTCTGGGAGGCCAGGCCGGAGAAATAGAATCCGTCGTACAGCGCGAGGTTAAGCAGGAACGAGTGATCGAGGTAATTGCCGCCGGTCTTGGTCTCCAATAGGTTGCCCGGAGCGATGAGCGGGTGCGCCCAGGAATTGCCGATCGGCTGGGCGAAGCGCGGCAGGTATCCCGAGGAGCCGCCGGGATTGGCACCGTTGAGGCTGGCCAATGTCTGAATCGGCGCGAGCGGGATGTCGTATTGGGCGCCGAATCTCGTGCCGTTGAAGGCGGTGAGGCCGGAGATGAAGTTGTCGCGGCCCTGGGAGTCGAGTGCAAACACGCTGGCGGTGCCGTTGTCGAGGACTTGCAAACCAGTCGGCGACGAAACCCACGCCGTCGCCACGCCAACCGGGAATCGCGTCGATATTCATGGTCATCGTCGAGGTGCTGTCCTGGCTGTCGAAGTCCCAGAAAATCCGGTTACCGCGCAAATCATCCGACCAAGTGTGATTGGGATCGAGATATGGCGAGAACATCTTCACCTCGCCGGGCGGAAGGCGGAAGGTGCTGGACCCCGGTGTGCCGTCGGCCGCGTTGGTTTTCAAGTTCATTCCGAAACGCTTGTTGACCATGCCCAACTCGTTGTTTTGGTAAAACATTTGGTCGATCGGGGCGAGGCCTGTGTTTTGGGCGACGCCGTTGCGATAGACCGTCATGGCGAAGGGGACATTGGCGAATTCAACGCGCAGATTGGAGCACTCGATGGCGACATTGTACGGATTGTGGAGGGTGACGACGGGTGTGTATTGGAGGAATAGGAGGTATTGGTATGGCGTGCCGCGGAAGTAGTCAGCTTCGGGCCCCATCAATGTCGGCGCGCTTGCGGGGATGGTGTCGCCGGCCTGCCCGGTGTATTGATAGATGTCCTCGGCCACGAGACTGAAGACCATCTGGACTTTGGCGATGGTGGGCAGCAGGACGCCCCCGGCTGGCGGAGCGCGGTTGACCGTCAGATACGGAGTGGTTCCCGTCGAGGCCACCCAACCGCTCGGGACTTGGGACTTGAGGTAGGGAACTCCGCCGGACCTGACGAGCTTGTCGCGATAGAGACGCGCGTAATCCCGCAGGGATGCCCATGTCGGGTCGGAGGGTGCGGTGGACGAACTCACTCCCAGACGCGAGACATAGACGCCCTTATTCAGATAGGCAGCCGGCAGGGTGGCTGAATTCGTAATCAACTGGAAATCCTGCCTGAGTCCACCGCGGGCGGTGTCGGTGAAGAGTCCCATCGAATGCAGCGAGACGTCATGGGTGAGGGTCTTCAACACCTCGCCGGTGCCGGGGGCGAGGCGTTCGGCTGTCACTCCGAAATTGGCGTCGCCGATCCCCTTGATCAAGTCCGCGAAGTCAGGGGATGTGGCCTCAAAGGAAGGGCGGCTCAGTCCACCGAGACCGGTGATGAACTCCACACCCGGGCGCTCGCCGGAACCGAGTTGCAGGGTCTTCGCTGCGACCGAGCTGGCACCGTCAATGTAGGGCGTGTTGACGCGGGCTTTCACCCCCTCGTCAAGCACCGCCCAGGCATAGGCTCCCAGAGGCGAGGCCATGGGGACCTTGGCGGCGCTGACGTAGCTGCCGGCCGGGGCCGTTGCACCGAGGGTTCCCGCCCCCCACAGCGTCGCGGGGTCGGCCAGCGCCTGGCTGGCGAAACCCACTTGGCGGGCCGCAGCGGCATCGGGGTTGGAAACCAGCCAGCCGCGGAACTTCGCGTCCTTGGCGGGCTTTTCGTAGTCCGTTGACAGGGGCGGGGCAGTGGCCTTGATCTCCCACGAATCCCACACGCCGGTCAGGTGCGGGTTGGCAATGGCCGCATCAAGGATGTCGGCGCATGCCGTGACGCGTTGGTCGGGCCCCGCGCTTTTTTGAAGTTCTCCGAGCGCCAGCATCAGGGCGGTCTTGGCGTTGGCGCGCGCGTCCGCCGTCGCGTCTCCGCCGTCCGGTGCGCCCGGTGATGGGTTAGAAGTCAGGAGCAGCGCCAGGATGCCAACCGTGCCGGCCAATGTCTCGCGCCGTGTGCTTGATAGGGATGAAGACATGATTCTCGAAATGGTTGCGGATGATGTCTAACGAGTGACTTTGAGGCGGGCGACACACCCGCTCCCCTGGACGGGAATGACGACCTTCACATGATCGAACGAGCCGCCGTCAGCGATGGTCACATTGCCACTGCTGACGGACGGGATAATCACCGGGGTCCAGGTCACAAGGTCGTTGCTGTATTCCACTACCTGCGTGGTGGCCGGCGGCCTTGACAGGTCGTTGCGGTCGTACTCAAAGACCCAAGCGTCGCCATTGCGGGACGACGTTGGAAGAATCGATGGCGAGCCGACCATCGGGTCGCCGCCGAGGGCGAACTCCATGAGGTTGGGGATGCCATCGTGGTCGGGATCGTCCAGCGGCCCGTCGTTCACCCCCGCCGTGAATCCGCGTGCGGGATCCGCCGCCCAGGTTTCATAGGGCACGGCGGCGAGCCCGGTGTCCACCAGTTGGAAGCCGTTCAACATGCCATAGGTGCCGACGCCGCCATAGGTTAGGCTGATGTTGCCAGTCGTATCGGGCTCCACGTTTTGGAAGAGCACATAGTTCACCCCGCGAACCCAACTTGTCGCGTTGAGGGCCGTGCGGTTGTCAGCCGTCTGCGGCGAGGATGTATCCATCCTGTTGGCGCTCCAGAACACGAGTTGCCTCCGTTCTGTCCCCAGGAGCTGGCGACGTAAAGATTGTAGGTTTTGCCAGGAATGAGACCCGTGATCACGAATGGCAGCGAGCCGCCGCCGGCATCAAACACCCCTCCCGTTAGAAGTTCGAGGTCGCACCACCAATCGCCATAGGGTCCGTCGCCGGCAGCCGTGAAGTTCACGCCGGTGTCGTTGCCGGCGGAATCCTTCAAGCGCCGTTTCAGCCAAATTCGCGAAGACAGGTGTTGCTATCGGATCCGGCCCGATGCGTCAGGTAGGCGGTAGAGACAGGCTCAGTGGGGCGAACCACCACGGAGGAGCGATTGGGCTCGCCAAAGGGAACCAAACCCTGATAGCAAAACCGCGTCATGACGCAGCCCTTGCTCATGCCACGCCTATGAAACCCAATTTTCCTTGTTGACCGATGCCTGGCGTCCCGATCCTCCAAGTGCGCAACCTGTGCAAGTCTTTCCCAGGCGTGCAGGCTCTAACGGACGTGAGCATGGCGGTGCAGGCCGGCACGGTCCACGCCCTGATGGGGGAAAACGGAGCGGGCAAATCGACCCTGATGAAAATCCTCATCGGGCTCCACGCCGCCGATGCCGGTGAGATCCTGTTCAAAGGCCGTCCCATTCGCATCAAGAGCCCGCATGATGCGCTCAGCCGCGGCATCGCCATGATCCATCAGGAATTGCTGCCGTTCCGCAACCTGTCGGTGGCCGAGAACATCGGCATGGGCCGCGAACCGACCCGCTGGCTGCCCGGCTGGATTGATCGGCCTGCGCTCGCCCGTGACGCCACGCGGGTGCTCGGGCGCCTCGGTTGCGCGCTCGACCCTAACCGAATGATGGACGGCCTCAGCGTCGCGGAGATGCAGACCGTCGAGATCGCCAAGGCCCTCGCCTATGACGCCGAGCTGATCATCATGGACGAGCCGACCTCCGCCATATCGGAGCGCGAGGTCGAGGCGCTCTTCGCTGTCATCCGTGACCTCAGGCAGCGCGGTGTCACCGTGATTTACATATCTCACAAGATGGACGAAATCTTCCGCGTCGCCGATGCCATCACCGTCCTGCGCGATGGCCACCCTATCGCGACACGTCCCAGCAGCGCACTCGACGCGCAGAGGTTGATCAGCCTGATGGTCGGGCGCGATCTGGCGCCACCGGCAGCCACGCGCGGCAGCCGCGGCGAACCCGCCCTCGAAGTCCGTGGCCTGACGAAGCCAGGCCAGTTCCGCGATATCAGTTTCACACTGCGCCGCGGAGAGATCCTCGGCCTGGCGGGCTTGATGGGCGCCGGCCGGACGGATGTGGTCAACGCAATTTATGGCTTGGCGCCTGCCACGTCCGGGGAAATTCGTATCCACGGCCGAAGCGTCCGGATCAGCGGCCCGGCCGCCGCGATCGCCGCCGGAATCGCGCTGGTCAGCGAGGACCGCAAGGAATTCGGGCTGGTGCTGCCGATGTCGCTCCAACACAATCTCACCCTCGCCAGCCTCCGCCAGCGGTGGATTGATCAGCGCCAGGAAAGCGCGCTGGCCGACGCGCAAATCCGCTCGTTTGGCATCAGAGCGGCGGGCCGCCACCAAGCGGTGATGCATCTGAGCGGTGGCAATCAACAGAAGGTCGTGCTTGCCAAGGCCATGCTGACCGAGCCGGACATCCTGATTCTCGACGAGCCGACCCGCGGCATCGACATCGGTGCCAAGACGGAGATTTACGCGCTCATCAACCGGCTCGCCTGCGCCGGCAGGGCGGTGTTGTTAGTATCATCCGAACTGCCGGAGTTGCTGTTGTTGAGCGACCGGTTGCTGGTCATGCGCGAGGGCGCGGTTAGCGCGGAGTTCGATACCCGTCAGACCACCCAGGAGGAAATCCTGAAATTCGCCATGCCTGCCTGACAAACCCTGAGATCCATGCGTGCTTCATCCATCAAATCGTGGGGACTGGCCATCGCGCTGGTGGTCATCAGCCTGACGTTGTCATTCGCCAAGCCCAATTTCCTGACCGTGCCCAATCTGATCAATGTGATGCGGCAGATCTCCATCAACGGAATCCTCGCCGTCGGGGTGACTTATGTCTTGCTCACCGGCGGCGTGGACCTATCGCTCGGGTCGCTGGTCGCAGTCAGCGGCGTGGTGGCGGCAACCCTCGCCCATCCCAACCAGCATTCGCTGGCGCTGCCGGTGATGCTGGGGGTGATGACCGGAGCCGCGTGCGGGGCGGTCAACGGCCTGGTGGTCACCCGCGGCAAGGTGGCGCCTTTCATCGCCACGCTCGGGATGATGACGGTGGCTCGCGGCCTCGCACTGGTGATCAGCGGCGGGCGGCCGGTATCCAATCTGAGTGGGGATTTCACCCGGCTGGGCGGCGATGTCGCCGGCGTGCCGATACCCGTCATCGTGCTGGCGGTCAGCGCTTTTCTATCAATCGTGTTTCTGAGAAACCTGCGGCTCGGCCGGTATATCTATGCCGTCGGCGGCAACGAGAACGCGGCCCGCGCCTCCGGCATCAACGTCGCCGCGGTCAAGCTGTTCGCCTACTCCGCGTGTGGCGCGATGGCCGGCGTGGCGGGCGTGGTATTGGCCGCGCGCATCACCACCGGCCAGCCCAATGCGGGCGTCGGCTACGAACTCGACGCGATCGCCGCGGTGGTCATTGGCGGCACCAGTTTGTCAGGCGGGGTCGGCGGCATCGGCGGCACCATCCTCGGCGCGCTGCTCATCGGTGTCATCAACAACGGCCTCGACCTGCTCAACGTCACCTCCTACTATCAGGCGATCGTGAAGGGCATCATCATCGTCGGAGCCGTTTGGTTAGATAGGAGGCGACACATTTGAGCTATTTCATGGAGGCGAGGATTTGCTCGGTGAGGAGCTTGACGAGCTTCTCGGCCTCGGGATCGAGCGCGGCTGACTTGCTAGAAGAGCCGCTGGCGGCGGGAATCTGGCAGACGGTGCCGGGTTGGAAATCCGAGTTATCGCAAAGTTCGCATTCCTTCCAGGTCGCGCGCTTGTCATCCATGCCGAGCGATTGGCGCACCGCAATGAGTTCCCTGGCCTGGCCGCCGGTCATGCTCATCAGCTTGCCGCGGTTGAGCTGCGAGGCAACCCACACGACCTTGCACAGAGCCTCGACGTTTTCCATTTTCCAGTATGCGTCCTCGACATCCTTGCCCCAGGTGATGACGCCGTGATTGATCATCAGCACGGCCATGTGATCGACACCAATCTGGCCCACATTGTCGGCCACGGTCGGGGTGCCGGGGGTGCCGTATTCAGCCAAGCCGATCTCGCCGAGGAAGACGTCGGCTTCCGGAACCATGCAGGTTGGCGGGCGCACTCCGGCCACCGCAAAGGCGGTGCCGTGCGGCGGATGCGCGTGGCAGCAGGCCTTGCACTTTGGCTGGCGTTTCATGATGGCAAGATGAGTCATGCACTCGGACGTGCGTTTGTATTTGCCGGCGACTTGCTTGCCTTCCATGTCCACCATGCACATTTGCTCCATCGCCATGAAGCCCTTGGAAACCAGCGTCGGGGTGCAGAGCACCAGGTTGTCGCCGACCCGGATGGTTAGATTGCCGCCGTTGCCATCGGTGTACTCGCGCGCCCACATGCGCTTGCCGATGTCCACCATGCGGTGCTTGATGGCAACGATGGCGGGGGAATCGAAGAAGGCCTGGATTTCCGCCGGGGTCTTGGGGTCTTGGCCGGGGGTCCAGTGGTATTCGTAATCCGGGAGGATCGGCGCGCTGGGCACGGCGGCAGGTGAGCTGCTAGGCGCACCCCCGGCACGCACCGGGCCGAGGCCGTCGCGCAGCACATCCTTCGCGGAAGGCGTTAGAAGGACGTCCTTGGGCAGGTCGGCGGCGCTCTTGCCGGATCTGAGGAAGGTTTCCATGTCGGCGGCGGTGAAGACTTTCTTGGTCATGGGATTGGAATGTTAGATTGGGGATGATGCGACGGGTGGTTGATACGAGAGGGAATCGAAAATGGCGACGGTGATGGCGTCGATGGGGATGGGGAAATCAAACGGGGCGGTGGCTTCCGCACCCTCGACAATACCGACAATGTCGCCGTCACCGGCACCGATGTTGTCATAAACGACGAGGGAATGCTGCGCGGAAAGCGCGGGTGGCTGCTGGCACGCGCCGTTGAATTGGTCCGCGTCAAGGGGATTGACCATCAGCCAGCGCCCGCCCTTGAAGGAGGGGTCCTGGAGGTTGAGGGTCACTCGACCGATGACTTGGGCGACGCGCATTAGAAGAAAGACAGAAGACTTTGAGACAGAAGACAGAAGACAAGAGACGAGAGGAAAAAGACGCAAGATGGCAGAGAATAATCACCGGATGCTTCGGCTTGGTCTCTCGCAGGGAAGGTAACTTGTTGATTATTCATAGGTCGCGGCGGCTTCTTGTCTTCTGTCTTCTGTCTGGGAGCGAAGCGATCTTCTGTCTCAATCGATCACTCCTTGGATGAAATTGCGGATGGGGGAGTTGTCGTCGTGGACGATGTGGCGGGCACCCAGGCCATCGGTGGAGACGAAGACGTTGGAGTGCAGCCCGGCACCGAACAGGTCGATGGCCACCATCGGCGCGCCGGTCAAGCCGTGCTCGGCATCCAGCGGCTGGCACAACATCAGCTTGCAGCCCTTGAGCGAGGGATGGGAATGACTGCTGACTGCATGGCCAACAACTTGGGCGAGGATCATGGGGGCGGGGAAAGAGTTATTAGTTATGGGTTATCAGGTAAAGAGACAGAAGACTTGGAGACAGAAGACAGAAGAAAGAGAAAGAGTGAGCGGTTGTATTATCTTTTGTCTGGGAGCGAAGCGGTCTTCTGTCTTCTGTCTCTATGCTATCTATATAATCCGGAGATTTTCGACCAGAACACAGCGGCGGATGCGGGTGAAGGTTTTGGGAGTGGTGATGCCTTCGCCGGTGGTCGTGGCGATGGAATAGGAAAGGTAGCCTTCCCCCCCAAGGCCGAGGCCGGCGACCGACGGACCGTTTTTCACGAAGAGGGTGGTGTCCATTTCCTTGGCCATGTAGGTCATGTGATCGACGTCCTTGGTGTGGATGAGGGCAGAGTGCCGGTAGTTGTGTTCGGAGCGCTTGGCTTCGCGCACGGCCGTGACGAAGTCGGGCATCGGCACGATGGGCAACATCGGCATCATCTGTTCCTCCTGCACGAACGCGTGGTCGGCATCGGTCTCCGCAAACAACAGTTGGGTGCCACTTGGCACCGCCAGTCCGGCCTGTTCGGCGAGCTTGCCGGGATCGGCACCGACCAGGGCGCGGTTCAATACCGGATGCGAGCAACCGCCATCGGTGGGCTTGTAGGTGAAGGCAGCGGCCGTGAGCTTGTCGAGTTGTTGGGCATTGAGGCGAGCGGCACCGGCCTGTTCGAGTTCCTCGCAGAAGCGCTTGAACACCGAGCCGACGACAAACACGGATTTTTCCCCGATGCACAGCAGGTTGTTGTCGAACGCCGCTCCTTCGATGATTTGGCGGGCGGCTTTGGCCAGGTCGGCGGTGTCATCCACCACCACGGGTGGGTTGCCGGGGCCGGCGCAGATGGCGCGCTTGCCGGATTTCATCGCGGCGTTGACCACGCCAGGGCCACCGGTGATGGCCAGCAGCGCGATAAAGGGGTTCTTGCAAAGCATATCAAACGAGTCCAACGACGGTTGCTCGACGGTGGTGATGATGTTGTCGATGCCGATGGCCCGATGGATGGCCTCGTTGTAGGCGCGCACCGCCAAGGCAGCGCTGCGCGCGCCGCCAGGATGAGGATTGAAGACAACGGTGTTGCCGCCTGCCACCATGCTGATGACATTGCCTGTTAGGGTTGGCACCGAGTGGGTGACGGGCAGGATCGCTCCGATCACGCCGAAGGGCGCGTATTCCTCCAGCGTGATGCCGCCGTCGCCGCTGAGCGCATCCGGGTGCAACCACTCGGTGCCGGGGACGTCCTTGGTGATGAGCAGTTTGGCAATCTTGTGATCGACGCGGCCGATCTTGGTTTCCTCCATCTCAAAGCGGCCCCAGGCCTCGGCATTGGCCACGGCCAGGCCTTTGACAATCGCGATGACCTTGGCGCGGCCGCCAACACCGAGTTTGCGCAGTTGCAGGTGGGCGTCGTTGGCGGCCTCCGCAGCTTGGTTGGCGCAACTGAACACGCCGAACCTGCCGCTGGCGGCAACCTTGGGCGACGCGTTGCTGCAACCGCAGTCCGGCTTGGGCGCAGGAGCCGGAGCCGAACCGTTGGCGGCGACCAAGCGGGACACGACGGCTTCAACGATGACTTTGATTTGATTTTGATCTAGGCTCATGAGGGGAAAATAGCGATGTTTGGGGTGGAGCGGAGAATTTCAACCACAGATTACACAGATTACGCAGATTGATTTGGAGGATGGCTCAGATGGTGATTCGCTTGATTTGGAGCGATGCGTGCTTGAAATTAAGGAGGAGGCCCACCCGACGATCGGTTATCTTGAGGTAGCCGATCATTTGGGAGATGTGGGCATCGTTGAATGTCTCCACAACCTTGGTGTCCACGATGACGGCATTCTCCACGATTAGATCGGGAATGAGGGATCCAATGGGACGCTTTTTGTAGAACACGTTGAAACGCTTTTGTTGCTCGAAGATTATTTCCTGGTCGGCGAACTCGATACACAGCGCGTTCTCATATAGCTTTTCATCAAGGCCATTGCGCAGATCACGGTGAACTTCCATCGCGGCACCAATGATGCGCTCGGTCAGGGCCTTGTGAAGTGCTTCGTCACTCATAATCTGCGTAATCTGTGTAATCTGTGGTTAATAAACCGCCGCTATCCCTATCCGCCTTTGTAGAGGGTTTTGCCGTGGACTTCGACGCGGTCGATGATGGCGACGATGGCGGCATCCACCGGGATGTTCTTCAACCCCTGGGCGTTGCGGGCCGAACTGCCCTGACAGAACAACACCAGCTCGCCCTCCCCGGCACCGACCGTATCGATGGCGACGATGGTGTTCTGGCCGGCCTTGAATTTCGACGGGTCCTTGTCGTCAACGAGCTTGGGCCGCAGCAGAAGGAGTTTCCTGCCGACCATCAGCTCGTCTTTCTTGGTGGCGACGACCTGTCCAATGACTTCCGCGAGGAACATGGCGAGTTTGAGTTATCGGTTAATGGTCGCCAGGGATGGGCCGCGGCGAAGGCGCGCACGGCATCCCTAACAACATGCCGGCGTTCTACTTGCGCGGCGCGCGGGCGACTTCCTTGGGCAGCACGCCTTCAATCGCGTCGTCCGGACGGGCAATGACGTGGGCGCTGACGACTTCTCCGATGCTCGCCGCGATGGCGGCACCGGAATCGATTGCGGCCTTGACGGCGGCGACATCGCCGGACACGACGGCATTGCACAGGCCATTGCCGACTTGTTTCATCGGTCCGAGGAGTTCGACGTTCGCGGATTTGAGCATTGCGTCAACGCCGACGACGAGGCAGGCGAGGCCGCGGGTTTCCAGGAGTCCTATTGCTTGTTTGGCCATGGTGGTATTTGGTGGGTGGGAGTTTAGGTTAGAGATTGGATGGAGTGAATCAGGAGAGTTTGCGGAACACCTCGCGGGCGAGGACGAGTTCTTCGTTGGCGGGAATGACGAGGATTTTCACCGGGGAATCGGTCGTGCTGATGACGGTTTCGGCGGCGTTGCAAGCGGCGTTTTTCGCGGCATCGAGGTGAACGCCGAACACCTCGAGGTTGGCACAGACGGCGGCGCGGATGGCGATGCCGTTTTCACCGATGCCGGCGGTGAAGACCAGGGCGTCGAGTCCACCCAGCTCGAAGTGAAACGCGCCGGTCCAATGCCGGATCGAGTGGACGAAGGTGTCGAGCGCGAGTTGGGCATCCGCGTTACCGGCGGCGGCGGCGGTGTAGATGTCACGAATGTCGTTAGAAACGCCGGACAATCCTAGCAGCCCGGACGCCTTGGTGAGTTGGCGCTCGGCTTCGTCCAGGGTGATGCCGAGGGTACGCATCGCATAGGGGATGGCGCCGGAATCCAGATCGCCGACGCGGTTGTTTTGCGGCACTCCGCTCTGCGGGGAGAAGCCCATGCTGGAGCCGATGGCCACGCCATTGCGAATGCCGGTGACGGAACTCGAGCCACCGAGGTGGCAGGAAACCACCCGCAAGGGAGCACCCGCGACAGGTTGTGGTCCATCCAGATAGAGACGGCGGGCAATGCGCGCGACATCCTCGCGGCCGCAGAGTTCGGCGGAACGCTCGGCAATGAACTTGTGGCTGGCACCGTGGAAGCCATAGCGCCGGATGCCGATGTCCCGCCAGCTAACAGGCACGGCGTAGGTGGCGGAGGCCGCCGTCGTCCACTGATAGAACGCCGTCTCAAACAGCGCCACCAGGCGGGCCTTGGGCAGCGACTTGGCAAACTGACGGATGCCCGCGGCATACGGTGGATTGTGCGCGGGCGCAACGGCCGTGAAGCCGTCGAGCGCATCGATCACCGCTTGGTCGGCGATCACGCAACCGCTCAGGTCCTTGCCCAGCACGGTTTTGAAACCCACCGCATCAATGGCATCCGCAGTGGCGATGACGCCGTCGCGCTGCAGCGTGGCCAGGGCATCATCAATCACTTCGGCATGATCCGTGACGCGCTCGTAGGCCCCCTTGGCAATGACCTCGCCACCCTGCTCTTCCATGCGGAAAAGCCGGTACTTGAACGAGGTGGAGCCAAGATTGGCGACGAGGATGAGCATGGCCGGTTATAGGTTAGAGGTTATTGGTTATCAGGGAAGAAGACAGAAGACTTGGAGACAGAAGACAGAAGAAAAGAAAAAGAGTGAGCGAATGTCTTATCTTCTGTCTGGGAGCGTAGCGGTCTTCTGTCTTCTGTCTGCTATGCGATCCAGGAGCCCAGTTTCGATAGGTCGTCGTGCGGCCGGGGGATGACCTGGACGGAGGTGACGGTGCCGAGGTTGGAGGCGGCGGCGGCGGCGGCATCGAGGCCGGCCTTGACCGCGGCGACGTCGCCGGTGAAAAACCCGGTGACGAGACCCGAGCCGATCTTGTCCCAGCCGGTCATTTTGATGTCGGCCGCCTTGAGGGCGGCGTCGGAGGCTTCGATGAGGGCGATGAAACCCTTGGTTTCGATGATGCCGATTGCTTGTTTGGCCATGGTGATGTCGAGTTGTATGTTAGATTGGGGGTGAGTGGCGGTCTCAGGCGAGGCCGAACTGACTGAGAAGTTC
>Ga0118677_10006451_pt1 | contig 19855 bp, 20 predicted proteins | sample AliMusrvi5mmetaG_FD_86154 | JGI IMG/M metagenome (GOLD analysis project Ga0118677, IMG submission 86154)
GGCCAAGGCCGCGCGCAAGCCGCCGTTGGAACTCGCCAAGTCCTTGGCCGCCGCCGTCGGCGGCCTGGCAGACATCGAGTCTGCGGAGCCATCTGCCCCCGGCTTCGTGAACCTCAGGCTGCGCAACGCCGCCCTCTGCGCCAACCTCAAGACGGTCACCTCCGACCCGGCGCGCTACGGCCGCGACGAACATGGCCCGGCGCGCAAGGTCCTCGTCGAGTTCGTATCCGCCAACCCGACGGGCCCCCTGCACCTGGCTTCCGGCCGCGGCGCCACCCTAGGCGACTCCTTGGTCCGCATCCTGCGCCGTTTGGGCCGGCAGGCCGCGGCGGAGTTCTACGTCAACGACGCGGGCAAGCAGGTGGAGCGCCTCGGCCTTTCTCTGCACGCCAGGCGCCACGGCCAGGAGCCGCCGGAAGGCGGCTACCAAGGGCAGTATGTCATCGATCTGGCACAGTCCTTCCCTGCGGAAGCCGACTCTTGGCCCCCGGAGCGCTGGCGGCAGGAAGGCGTCAACGCCTTGCTGGCGACCCACCGCGAGGACATGAAGGCCTTCGGCGTGGACTTCGACCGGTGGTTCATGGAATCAGAGCTGCGCGCCAAGGGCGCGCTGGAAGCCGCGCTACAAAAACTCAAGGACCGGGGAATGGTCTACGAAAAAGAGGGCGCCGTCTGGCTGGGGACCTCAGGCGCGGCGCAATCCGAAGACGACAAGGACCGGGTGCTCATCAAGGCCGACGGCGCCGCGACCTACTTCTTGGCGGACATCGCCTATCACGAGGACAAGTTCTCGCGGGGCTTCACGCAGTCCATAGACATCTGGGGCGCGGACCACCACGGTTACGTGCCGCGCATGAAGGCGGCAGTGGCGGCGCTGGGTTATCCGCCCGAGGCGTTCCACGCCGTCATCCATCAGCTCATCCACCTCTACCGGGGCCAGGAAGCGGTCAAGATGTCCAAACGCGCGGGCGAGTTCATCCGCTTGCGCGAAGTCATGGACGAGGTGGGCAAGGACGCCTGCCGATTCTTCTTCGCCATGCGCACCCCGGATTCCCACCTCAATTTCGACCTGGAACTGGCCAAGAAGAAGTCTTCCGAGAACCCGGTCTACTACTGCCAGTACGTGCATGCGCGCATCTGCTCGATCTTCCGCGAAGCGGCCAAGCTCGGGCTCTGCGGGCCGTCTTCCCCCCTGCCGGAACCCGATGGGAGGCTCCTGGACAGCGCCGAGGAGCGCGGCCTCAACATCAAGCTGGCCTGGTTCCCCGAGATCCTTAAGGAGTGCGAGAAACTCTTCTCCCCCCATCCCTTGGCCAACTATGTGCTGGAGCTGGCCGGGCTCTTCCATCCTTTCTACGAGAAATGCCGGGTCGTCGACCCGCAAGCGCCCGAAGTCTCCCGCGCCCGGCTGCTGCTCTGCGCGGGCGTGCGCGATGTCATCGCCCAAGGACTGGGGCTCCTGGGCGTCAGCGCGCCGGAACAGATGTGACGGTGGCGCTCACCGAAAACGCCGCCAAAAGACTGGCTTGGATCTGCCTCGCCGCGGCCGTATTGCTGGCCGCGGGACGCCGGCTTTCAGACCCGGACCTCCCCTGGCATCTGGCCGTGGGCCGGGCGGCGGCCGCGGCCCGCGCGACCCTCAAGGCCGACGCCTGGTCCTACACATTCGCCGGCCGCCCGGTCCCATACGAGTATGCTTCGGACCTGGCGCTTTATGCGGTCCAACGCTGGGCCGGTTTCCCGGGCCTGCACCTGCTGGCGGCCTGCGCCATAGGCGTCATGGCTTGGCTCCTGGCGCGCGACCCGCGCGCAGATCCCGCCGCTGGCCTGGCCGGTTCCGCCCTGGCCGTGGCCGGCGCATCGCCCTTTCTCATCCTCAGACCGGCCCTTTTCAGCTTCGCTTTCTTCGCGCTCACGCTTTGGCTCGTGAACAAGCACCGCCAGGAGCAACGAGGCCGCTGGCTCTGGCTTTTGGTCACCGTACAGATCCTCTGGGCCAACGTCCACGCTTTCGCCATCCTGGGGGCGGCCGTGGCCTGGGCCTATGCGCTCAGCAGGCCCTCGCGGGAGAAATTCGCGGCGGCTCTGGCCGCGTCATTGGCGACCTGCATCAGTCCCTTCGGCCCCGGGATATTCCTGGGCCCCTGGCAAGTGCGCGCCTTGAGCCGCTCCATGGCCGAATGGGCTCCGGCCTCTTGGGACCTCTTCCTCCATTACGACCCGGCGTTGGGCCTGCTCTGCATTCTGGCCCTGGCGGCTTTGCTGTGGGGGCGGGAGGCGAACGGAAACCGCAGGCCCCCGCTCTTCGACCTGTTCTTGCTGGCGGGCGCGGCAGTGCTGATGCTGGCGCGGTTCCGGTTGGCCCCGTTCTTCGCAATCATCGCCGCGCCGTTCGCAGTCCAACGCCTGAAGCCTCTCGTCCAAACCCGCGGCTGGCTGCCGACCGCGGCCCTGGCCTGCGCTCTGCTCGCTCCCGCGGCAGTCGCGGCGCGAGGCGAGGTCCCTTGGGGTGTCGGCTTCGATCCAGGCCGTCTGCCTGAAGGCGCCGCGCGCTTTATCGCACAAGTCCACCCGCAGGGCCCGGTCTACAACGACATCGCCTTCGGCGGCTATCTCATCTGGCGTCTCCAGCCCGGCGTCCCGGTCTTCATAGACGGCCGCAGCGCCCGGCTCTATCCTCCCGGATTCATCACCGAGGCTCGGTCGGCGATGTACGATCCCGCGGCTTTCTCCCAGATGGAGAGCCGCCACGGATTCCAGTGGGCCGTGGTCAACGCCTGGCCCGGCTCGACGGCAGGCCTGCCGCTGGCCGCGAGCAGCGACTGGGCCATGGTCTACCTCGACGATGCCGCCGCGGTCTACGTCAAGACCGGCGGACCCAACCGGCGCTCGGCGGGACAGGGCTATCAAGGGCTGCGCCATCTCACGCCCTGGCCCCTGCTGCTCGAGGAGCGCATACCGCGGGAGGCGCTGGAGCATGACGCCGCCCTGGCCCTGGCCCAGGCTCCGGACTCGCCGCGGGCGCTCTTCTGGTCCGCGGCCGCGGCCCTGCGCCGCGGCGACGCGCCGCTGGCGCGCCTGCGGCGCGAGCGCATCGCGCGGCTGGCGGCCAGCGACCCGGGCCTGCCGCTCTTGGACCGTCTGCTGAACCTCGCCGAAGCGCGCGGCCGCTATTTGATAGAATGAGGCCGCGGAGGATCATCTCCTGATATCCCGGAAACGGCTGTTCATCGTCTTGTTCTGCTTCGCCGGCATCGCTTTACGCTTCCTGTGGCCGGCGGACATGGAATGGAAGCACGACGAGCAATGGAACTATTCGCACGCGCAGGCCATCGCGCAGGGGCAGGCGCCGTTGCCCTCCGCCGGCCAGCCGACATCCGCATCCCTGAAGAACTTCCCGCTTGGGATATGGCTGCTCGCCTGTCTGGCGCGCGGCTCCGGCTCCCCCGTCGGGCTCATGCTCTGGATCGCCGCCCTCAATACCCTGGCCTTGCTGGCCTTCCTGCTCTGGGCGCTCCGGGCGGAGCTTGCGCCCGAGGAACGGGATATCTGGCTCTGGACCGCGGCCCTGACAGCGGTCTCGCCCTTACCCATCCTGTGGTCCCGGAAGATCTGGATACAGAACATCCTGACGCCGGTCACTTTCCTCATCTTCATCGGCCACCGCATGCGCAGGAAGAACTGGGGGGCTTTTCTCTGGGGCCTGGCCGGCGCGGCCGCGGGGCAGATACATCCGAGCGGCTTTTTCTTCAGCCTGGGCATCCTCGCCTATGTCTTGTGGACCGGGCGCCGGGGCGGTTGGCGCGAGGTTTGCTGGCCGGCCTGGCTGTTGGGCAGCGCCTTGGGCTGTCTGCCCATGCTGCCTTGGCTGCATGAGCTTTCCGGGGGCCGGGCCGGCTCCGTGCAGACAAGGCATTTCCTGGATATCTTTACCTTCCATTACTACACGGAGTGGATAGGGATCGCTTTTGGGATCAACTTGAAGTATTCCATCCGCCACGCCTTCTGGAGCGATTTCTTAAAAGAGCCCTTGCTTTGGGGCCGAGCCACCTATCTGATGGCGGCGACGCATCTGTTCCTGGCGGGCTGTGCGCTCAAGGCGGTGTGGGTCACGGGACGGGCGCTCCTCAAGCGGCCCTCCGGCCTGCCGTGGCCTGTGGTGGCCATGCTGGCGGGCATGGGCCCGCTCATCTCTCTGACGGGCCATGTGACGGCCCATTATCTTACCGTGGCCGTCCCGTTCATGTTCCTGTGGGCCGCGTGGGCATGGCGCGACCGTCCGGGGGTGCTGCGCGGCATGCTCGCGGCTCAGTTCGTGGTCTCCTTGGCCTTTCTCAATTTCATCCATCGCAACGGCGGCTCGCCGAATCCCCACGATGACTATGGCGTCTGCTACCGGCTCCAGCCGGAGATGCGCTGATCCTATGCCTAAGCTCTCAGTCATCGTCCCGGTTTATAACGAGGAACGGGAGCTGGCCGACCTGGTGGAGCGGTTCCTGGCCGCGCCATGCCCGATCGAGCGGGAATGGATCTTCGTGGACGACCATTCAAGCGACGGGAGCTTGGCCTCGCTTCAGGCATTAGCGGCGAAGCATGGGTTCCGGGTGCTGGAGCAGTCGCGCAACCAGGGCAAGGGGGCGGCGATCGCCCGCGCGGTCCGGGAGTGCGCGGGGGATATCATCATGGTCCAGGACGCGGACTATGAGTACGACCCGGGCGACGTGCCGGCCCTGCTGCAGCCGCTCTTGGACGGCAGGGCGGACGTGGTCTACGGGAGCCGTTTTAAGCCGGGCGGGGTGCAGGTGCACCGGACCTACCATTACTTCGTCAACCGCTTCCTGACCATCGCCAGCAATTTGCTCTCCGGGATATATCTGACTGACATGGAGACCTGCTACAAGATCTTCCGGGCCGACCTGCTCCAGGCCATGAACCTGACCTCGCGGCGCTTCGGCATCGAAGTCGAGCTGACGGCCTGCGTGGCCAAGACACGGGTGCGGGTCTTCGAATTGCCGATCTCTTACAGCCCGCGCACACGCCTGGAAGGAAAGAAAATCAGTTGGAAGGACGGCTTTGCGGCCCTGCGCCACTTGGTCTATTATAACTGCTTCCGTTCGCTGGAAGACAGTTTCACCGGCCTGCCCGAACGCTACCGCCCCCGGCCCACCTGAACGGGGCTAGCGGTTTATTACCCGGCATTGCTACGGACGCTTAACGTGACGGTCCTGCGGCGCGCGCTATGGCGCGCCGCAGTGGCCTAGTTACGTGGGGAGACGTCGATCGCGCCGTTACACGCAATCTCCGGCGGTTCCCCGAAGACTTCATGTGGCGCCTTACCCCTCAGGATTGGAAAAACTTGAAATGCCAAATTGGCATTTCAAGTTGGGGCGGCGATCGTGCCTTGCCCCGCGCGTTCACGGAGCAGGGCGTTGCCATGCTCTCCAGCGTGCTGCGCAGCGAGCGCGCCGTCCAGGTCAATATCGCCATCATGCGCGCCTTCGTGAGGATGCGCGAGGTGCTCGCCGACAACAAGGAGCTGGCCCGCCGTCTGGAAGCAGCCGAGCGGCGCTTAGGCGAGCATGAGAACGCGCTCGGCAATCACGCGGCCGAGATACGCGCCGTGTTCGACGCCATCCGCAGCCTGATGTCTCCCGCTCAGGAGCCGCGGCCTCCCATAGGGTTCAAGCCGCCGAAAGGCGGGTGAGGCCGCCGCCTAAGCCTGGATAACGTCGCCCTTGGCGATGACCACGATGCCGCCCGGGCTGACATAGAAACGCTTGCGGTCGGCCTCGGGGTTGACCCCGATCTGGACGCCCTCGGGGATGCGCACATCCTTGTCGATGATGGCGCGGCGCACCACGGAGCGCCGGCCCACGTCCACGTTGTCGAAAAGGATCGCCTCCTCCACCCGCGCGTAGGAGTTGATGCGGCAGAACGGCCCCACCACCGAGCGATGCACCCGGCCGCCGCTGATGATGGTCCCCGGGGAAACCACTGAATCCGTGGCCGTGCCCACGCGGCCCTCCCCCGCCTCGGAGAAGACGAACTTAGGCGGCGGCGCCACCACTTGGGCGGTATAGATGGGCCAGGTACGGTCGTAAAGATTGAACTCCGGATCGACGCTGACGAGGTCCATGTTGGCCGCCCAATAGGCGTCCAAGGTGCCCACGTCGCGCCAGTACAGGGAGGCCTTCTTGTTCCGGTCCACGAATTGGTAGGCCATGACCGGGCCGCCGCGCATCATGCGCCAGACGATGTCCTTGCCGATGTCGTGGGTGCTCTCCGGGTCCGCGGCACTGGCTTCCAGGGCCTTGCGCAGGGCCGAGATGCGGAAAGCGTAGATGCCCATGGAGGCGAGGCAGGCCTCGGGCTTGCCGGGCAAGGTCTTGGGCTCCTGGGGCTTCTCCTGGAAGCCGACGACCCGCGAGGTCGCGTCCACCTCGAAAATGCCCAGGGCCGTGGCCTGCGCCTTGGAGACCTCGACCGCGCCGATGGTCATGTCCGCGCCGGTCTGGACGTGGAAATCCAGCATGGGCCGGTAGTCCATCTTATAGATATGGTCGCCGGAGAGGACCAGCACGACCTCGCCCTCCTCCTGCTCGATGGTGATCAAGTTCTGGTAGAGCGCGTCCGCCGTGCCGCGGAAGGACTCCTCGCCCTCGCGGTGCTGGGGTGCCAGCGACTCGACATACTCGCCCAAGGTAGGGCGGCTGATGAAGCGCCAGCCTTCGCGCAGGTGGCGGTTCAAGGAGGCGGGCACGTACTGGGTGAAGACGAAGATGCGGCGCAGGCCGGAGTTGATGCAGTTGGAAAGCGTCATGTCGATGATGCGGTAGATGCCGCCGAAGGGCACCGCGGGCTTGCAGCGCACCGTGGTCAACGGCCCCAGGCGCTCGCCCTTGCCCCCGGCGAGGATGACGACGATGGTCCAGCGGTTGTAGCTGCCGATCATGTTAAAGGAAGCCTATGTCCGAATGGACATTTTAGCAATTTAACCATGGCGGGTATCACATCTCCGGGTTCCATCGGGCTTGACCGTGCGACGCGAGGATATGGGATAATGGAGGCAGCCACATGATGCGCAAAAGATCCCTCCTCGCCCTAGCGGCGGCTGTCCTCACGGCGGCCGGAACGGCCACGGCCGCCCCCGTCGCGGCCCCGAAGCCGACTCGCCTGCCCCTGGTGCGCGTGCGGGCCCGCGCCCCGGGCGCCATCCTGCTCGCCTGGCGCCTGCCGCACGGGTGGCGCCTCGACCCGGACACGCCGGTGCGCTGGAGGTTCAGCGAAGTCTACGCCGGGCTCACCTTCACCCAGCGCAAGGGACTATCATCCCGGCCGAAACTGCCCATCCGCATCCCCTTCAGCGTGACAATCACCGAGCACCCCACCGGCGCCCGACTGACCGCGGACTACCGCTACTGCCTCAAATCCGGCGCCAAGCCCTGCCGTGATGGCTATGCGGACTACCTGGTCATCTTGCAGGGAGACGAACGCGAATCCCGGACCGAAGTCCCGATGTCGGTCCAAAGCCCACAGCCTTAATATATAAAGGAAAGGGGCGGAGGAGACATCCCTCCGCCCCAAGCTTCGCCTCGATCGCGCCGAGGCTATTAGTCGTCGAAGTCGAAGTACGCGGCTTCCTTAGCCACGGCATTGCAGCGCACGCCCTTGGCATCGGTCATCTTCGTGCGCATGAAGCCGCGGTCACCCCATGAGGTGCCCCAACTGTTGCGCAGGATCCACACGCCCTTGCCGGGAGGCAGGTTCCCGTTGGCGTCGAACGAGGCGCCCTCGTTGTCCCAGCCCACGATATTGATCATGTGGTCTTCCTGACCGTCCTGGCAGCCGTTGTAGATGCCGCTGCTGTAATTCTCCCAGCTGCCGGTGCCGGCGCCGACGGTGATGGAGACAGACTTGCCGGAGCTCGCCATGTAGGCCTCGATATCCTTCGTCGAAGGGCCGTTGCTGGTGCCCAGCATATGCCAGCCGGTGATGTGCGCGGCCAGGGCGGCGTCCTTGGGGCACTTGCCGGAGCCGGTCGCGTAGGGGCAGGTCTTCCAGAGGGGCTGGCCGCCCTTGGGGCCGACGAAGTCGTTGGCCGAGTCGAAGAATCCACCGTTGCAGCCTTGGGACTCGGGCGAGTTGTCGACGAGCCATTCCGCCGAGAGGCGCCCGGAATCCTTGCCGCCGAGGGCGTGGCCGTCGCGGTGCGTGGCCGTCAGGCTGAACGCCCAGCAGCTGCCGCACTGGCCCTGGTCCTCGATCTGCGTCACCTTCGAGCGCAGGTCGAGCTTGTCGGGGATCCGTACGCTGCCGAAATCCTTGTAGGTCTTCAGGTCGATGTGGGCCACATGCTTCTTGACGAAGCCTTTCGCGTGCAGCCGGGGCTCCGTCGCCAACTTATAGGTCATCGCCGGGGAGCCGTCTATATGCATCTGTTCTTGGACGGAGCTGACAACGCCCTTGACGTCCACGCCCTGGTCGAAGTTGACCGTGGCGGCGGCCCGGGCGCCACAAAGGGAAGCGGCGGCGAGGAGCCCGACGAGGCATCTCTTAAGCATGCTGATCTCCTTGACTGTCTTTGGTCGGATCGTTGACGATCCTATTCGGCCGAAAACCCAACGCTCGGCACCCGCGCATTATATCATAAACTCTTGCCGCCGCGGATGATATCCGCGACCGGCGGTCCTGCCGCCGAGTACGCCGCGCGATAATCCTCTCCCAACAGCGCCGCCAGCGTGGCCGCGATCTGGCTGTGATTGATGGGGGCGCAATTGCTCCGCTCTCCTAGCGGCGGAGTGTCCGGCCCGATGACCGCCAGCCAGTCATCCTGCGCTCCGGCGATGCCCCCGCCGTGGCGCTTCCAGTTGTCCGGACCGCTGCCCCGCCCGTGGTCCGCGGTTATGATGAACGTGGTCTTGCCGCGGTACTGATGCATGGACTGCGCCTGCTCCCAGAGCCGGCGGATGAAATCGTCCACATGGTGGGCGGCGAGCAGGTATTGGTCGTAGCGGCCGTCATGAGCCCAATCATCGGTCTCCCCGAAGCCGACGAACAGCACGCGCGGGCGGCTGCGCTCGACGTAGTCGGAGGCGGCTTGGAACATGAAGGAATCGTAGGTGACGTCACCCCATTGGGGAGTCGTGTCCTGGAACAGCTCCGCGAGGCAGCGCGGGGCCGCGATGGCATACTTCCTCTGGTTCGGCTCCCAGGTCGGCCAGATCGGCAGGTGGCTGCGCGCGACGTTGAAGATATAGGGGAACGCGTCCCAGGACCCCACCACCCCGACGCGCCGGCTGAAGCCCGGCCGTCCGTTGAGCCATTCGAAGACGGTCACGTTGCGGTTGGGCTTCTTCTCATTGCTGTAGAGCTTGGGGTCCGGCGCCCCGGAGAGGATCTCGTTATACCCAGGAAAGGAAAAATTCTTGCCGTTGGTCACGGTGTCCACGCTGCCCTTGTTCTGGTTGCCGAAGAGTTGCCCTTCGCGAGCCACCTCGGACCAGAGGAATGGCAGCAACGCCTGCCGCCGGGCCTCCGGGGTCGGCCACCAGAACTTGTCGCGCGTGGCCTGCACGTCCGACACGCCGCCGTTCTCCTTATTGAGAAGGGCCTCTTCCGCCCCGGTGAAGACCTCCTGCCAGCGCAGCCCGTCAGTGACGATTAGGAAGACGTTCTGAGTCTTCAGGCCGGCGCCCTGCGCGGGTACCCAGGCGCAGAGAATCAACAGGGTCAAGACCTTCATAGGATGGAACGTTTCCGTGGTGCAATGATACAACAAAACCAACCGCAGGAGCTTCCGCCCGGAGGGAATTTGCTATCATTTCGCCAGTATGCTGGACCGACTATTCGGCAAAGTCAAGCGCAAGATCCTGATTGCGGACGATGACCCCACAATCCGCAGCTTGGTCACGGATATCATGGGCGCTCAGGGCTATCATGTGGAGAGCGTCGAGGACGGCCAAGAGGCCGTCAAACTCCTCGGCCAGGAAAAATTCGATCTCGTCATCATGGATGTCCACATGCCGAGGATGGAGGGCCCGCAAGCCCTTGAAGTCATCCGCCGCACGCCCGGCTGCGAGAAAGTGGGCGTCATAATGCTGACCTCGGAAGGCGCGATGGAGACCCTCCTCAAGGCCTGCGACCTGGGGATCGTCGCCTACATGGCCAAGCCGTTCTCCGCCGCCAAGCTCATCGAAAAGGTCAACGGCTACTTCGCCGGCACGCAGAAGGCCTGACCGGCCCTCCAGGAGCGCTTCCCATGGACCAGCCCACCAAGACGCCAGCCGAACTATTGCCCCCCGGCAAGCACCCGACCGGGCTCTATGTCCTCTTCGCCACCGAGATGTGGGAGCGCTTCTCCTACTACGGCATGCGCGCGCTCCTGGTCTACTACATGCTCAAGGCGCTCTTCCTGCCGGGCAACACGGGCCATATCTTCGGCTACGAAGCCGTCAAGCATGCGCTGGAATGGGTCTTCGGTCCCCTGACGCCGCAGGCCTTGTCATCCCAAATCTACGGAATCTATGCCTGCTTCACCTACCTCGCCCCCATCGTCGGAGGGACCATAGCAGACCGCTGGCTGGGCCAGCGCCGCTCCGTCATCCTGGGCGGGGCCATCATGGCCGCCGCCGAGTTCATGCTGATGAAGCAGAGCCTGTTCTTCCCGGCGCTCCTCCTGCTCGTCGTGGGCAACGGCTTCTTCAAGCCCAACATCTCCACGCAGGTGGGCAACCTCTACCCCGCCGGCGACCACCGCCGCGACCCCGCCTTCAGCATCTTCTACGTGGGCATCAACGTGGGCGCTGGCCTATCGCCGTTCATCGCCGGGACCTTGGGTGAAAACATCTCGCCCTACGGCCGATGGGGATTCTTCGCGGCCGGCGTGGGCATGATCCTCGGCCTCGTCATCTACCTCTGGGGCCAACGGTACCTGGCCCCGGACAACGTCATGAAGCGGGCCGCGCGCCAGGAAGCCAAGCCGGCCGAGCCGCTGACCCCCGACGAGCGCAAAAAGATCTGGGCCCTCCTGGCCATCTGCCTGTTCAACATCCCTTTCTGGAGCGTCTACGAGCAGCAGGGCAACACCATGGCCCTTTGGGTGGACGCCAACACCAACCGCATGATTTTCGGCTGGGAGATGCCGGCCACCTGGTATCAGAGCTTCAACTCCATCATGATCGTGGCCTTCACGCCGCTTGTCCTCGCATTCTGGCGCTGGCAGGACAAGCGCAAGAAGGAGCCCTCCAGCATCGGCAAGATGGCCTTCGGCTGCGTCCTGCTGGGGCTCTCCTTCCTGGTGCTCCTGCCCCAGGCCCGCGTCGTGGCCGCCGGCGGCAAGGCGACGCTGGGCTCCATCGCCATCTGCACGGCCATCCTGACTTTAGGCGAGCTCTATCTCTCCCCCGTCGGGCTCTCCTTGGTGACCAAGCTCGCGCCGCCGCGCATGGTTTCCATGCTGATGGGCGTCTGGTTCATGTCCAGCTGCTTCGGGGACTACCTCTCCGGCTACCTCGGCACCTACTGGGAGAAGATGCCCCATGAGAGATTCTTCCTCATGCTCTCGGCCTTGGCCTGCGTCTCCGGAGTCTGCATGATCGCCATGCTTAAGCCGCTGAAAAAGGCCATCGGGCACGGGGAGACGGTAGACCTCTGAGCCGGCCGGCGGCTATTGGGCCGGCGGTGCAGAGGCCTCGGGGTCTGGCGCAAGCGTCGGCCTCGGCACTGGCTTCCGCGCGACCGGAGGGCCGTCGTTGCCGGGGGCCGGGCGGGCTTTGCTCTTGGGAGCCGCCGCGGCATCCTCTTCGGACAGCGGCGGCCGCGGCCTGACTTTCCGCTTGGAGGGCCGGCTCTTGGCACGGGCGGGCAGGATCGCGTTGCCCTTCGCATCGAACCTGTAGGAATGGTTCTCATTCTCGGTGAGGACCTTGTAGGCCTTGTACTTCGACTTATCGTAATCGTAGCCCCGCTTTGCCGCGCCGCGATGCCCCGTCCTGGGCTGCGCAGCGGCCTCCGGCGCCGGATCGGCGGCGAAACTCGCCCGCGGCAAGACCGCGGCGGCACCCGCCAGGAACAGGCACATCGCAAGGTCTCGAAAATACTTCATGCCCAGAGTATAGAAAATCCTGGCTGCCGCTGGTTCAAGCCGGGCGCCGCAGGGGTCCGCCTAATACACCGGCATCCGGAGGGCGCGCGGGCCGCCTCCGCCCTTGATGAACTCGGAGACGTCCGCCGTGACGACCTCCAGGCCCAGCGCGCCCAGATGGCGCGCCGCATTGACCGTGCCGCTCTGGAGCACGACGGTCTTGCCGCCTATGACCGCCGCGTTGCAGGCCATCTGGCGCATCGCCTCGTGCTCCGAGGCGGTGATGATGACAGGGAAAAGCCGGAAGATGAGCTCCAGGCTGGCGGCGTCGAAAGCCGCCGGGTAGATCAGCACCGCCTCCTGAGTCAGAGGGCAGAAGCAGGCGTCCAGGTGCGAGAATCGTTCGTTGACGAGCTTGAGCAGCACCACTGGCGAGGCGAATACGCGCGCCAGCTCTTCATAGATCCCGGCATCCGTGAAGAAGCCGCACCCCCCCCAGATCAGGCGCTTGCCGGGATGCCAGACCGCGTCCCCGGCGCCTTCAAAGATCGCGCCCGTGTCCTTGAGCGCCGCCACATGATAGCCCGCCTCCCGAAACCACCTTTCAAAGGCCGCGACCTCGCGGCGGCGGGAGGAATAACGCATGGAACTCAGCAAGCAGACCCGCTCCAGCTTCGGCGTCAGGCCCACGAAAGCTTGGCTGGAGCAGAAGACCATTTCCGACAAGCCCGGCAGGGGAGATATGCAGGAGACTTCCAAGCCGGCCGCGGCCAGCGCGCCGCGCAATCCCAGCCACTGTTCGCGGGCCAACCGCGGATTGATCCGTCCCTGCCGGCCGGCCGCGAAAGGGCTGCGCTCGTCGCGGGCCTCGTAATAGTCCGGCTGGCACATGAGGACCCTGACCGGCTCCGGCATGGGGAGGCAGTTCTTCGCGGAGAAGCCCTTGAGCTCCGCGATGGACCTGTAGACCGTGTCGCTCACTGGCCGCCCTTACCCGCCCGCCCCCCGGACGCAACCCGACCATTCATTGGCGGATTTTAACATAAAATGATAATCTTGCCTTGATGCGCCGCCTCGTCGCGCTCTGCCTCATTTTTGCACACTGTTTCTGCCGCGCCCAAGGGGCGAGCGAGGCCCGGCCCGAACCTGCCGCGCCCGCCGCCGGCGCAACCGTCCGGACGCCGTTACGACGCGGCCCGGCCTTCGCGTACGCGGCCACAGCACTCGCCGTGGCGGACTTTCGCGGAGACGGCGGGCTTGCGGCGGCCGTCAGCGACGGCCGCAAAGTCTACCTCTATCCCTATCCACCCCTCGACGCGCAGCCCCTCGCCGAATATGCCTACCCCGGCGGCGCGGCCCGGCTCCTTTCCCTGGAGGGCGCGGACCTCGCCGGCGACGGCCGCGCGGCGGTGTTTGTCTCGCTCTACAACGACGCCTTCTCGCGGTTCGAGACCGTGGTCCTAACGCTCGACGCCAAGGGCGTCCTGCGCCGCGCGGCGGACATCCCCTACCTGGTCCGCGGCTACCAAGACCCCGAGGGCAGGCCGAGGCTCGCGGCCCAACAGGTCGCCGACGACGCCGCCTTTCCCTTCGGCGCGATCCACCCCCTGGTCTTCAAAGACGGACGGTACGGGCCAGGCAAGCCCGCGCTGAGCTTCCCCGGCGGCCGCGTGGACTGGCTTTATGATTTTACCTTCCTGAGCTCGGCTGGGAAAGCGGCGACGGTCGACGTGACCGCCGCGGACCGGCTGCGGGTCCGCTTCCCGGGAGGCCCCGCCTGGAAGTCCGCGCTGGCCTGCTGCGAGGCTCCCCACCGGGTGCGCTGGGCCGGAGACCGCTGGCTGCCGTTCAGGCCGGCCCTGGCCGTGCGCGACGATGCCCGAAGACGGCCTGGGATCTACGCGGTCCACAACATCGCGGCTCTTGACGGCTTGGCCGCGCCCTTGGGGCTGTACTCGCGCGCCGAACTGCGCCGCTTCGATTTCGACGACTTGGGCCTGGACCCGTCCTGGACGGCGGAGCTCGGCGGCTACGGCGCGGGCCTGGCCTTGGTCCGCCTGCCGGGCGGCAAAGAAGAACTGGCCGCCCTGGTGGTAGGCGCGGCCGGCAAGTCGGCGATCTGGGCGTTCGCTCCGTGAGGATGAGGATATAGAGATATGAACCGAAAGAAGATACTCATCGTGGATGACGACCCCGCCATCCGCGAGATACTCTGTTCGCAATTGGGCCGGCTGCACTTCCAGACCGTCGCGGCGGCGGACGGCAAGGAAGGAGTCGAGCTGTTCAAGACCGAGAAGCCGGACCTCGTGCTCATGGACATGATGATGCCGGTCATGGACGGCTTGGCCGCCTGCCAGGCGATGCGGGCCCTGGAGAAGAAAGACAGCCGCGTGCCCATCTTGTTCCTAACCGCCCGGGACACCCGGCACGACCAGATGAGTTCGTCCTTGAGCGGCGGCGACGATTTTATCAGCAAGCCCATCAGCTTGCAGGAGCTGCGCGAGCGGGTGGATGCCGCGCTGGCCCGCTCCAAGCGCAAACCCTCCTGATGACGCGCCGCCTCCGGCTCGCGCTGCTCCCGGTCCTGCTCGGCGGCGCCGCGCGCGCCGCCGCCTTGCAGCCCATGTTCGCGCGCCAGGACGCTGCTTTCGGGGTGCTGCTCCTCGGCGAGGAATGGGACCAGGATTGGCGGCAGAGCCTGGCGGCCATGGCCAAAAAGCTCGCGCCCCAGTTCCCGTTCGAATACGCGGCGGGCCAGGCGGACGTCAAGACCATCCAGGCGGCGGTGGACCGCCTGCAGGGCGCGGGCGTCAAGAAGCTCGTGGTCGTGCCGCTTTTCCTCGACTCCAACGCCCCCGTCCTGGAACAGACGCGCTTCCTCTTCGGCATCCGCAAGGAACCTTCCCAGAAGTTCCTGAACGCGCCCAACGGCCGCGCCGGCGCGGCCGTCCTCAGGCGCGTCTCGACCAAGCTGCCCGTGGTGGTCACCTCGGCCCTGGACGACGACCCCGTGGTGGTGGACATACTCGCCGACCGGGCCCGCAGCCTCAGCCGCCATCCTGAAGCCGAAGCCGTGGTCCTGGTGGGGCTGGCCCCGGACTTGAACCCGGCCGAGCCTCGGCCTCTGGGCCGGAACCTGGCCGCCGCGCCGCTCAACGCGGAGGACGAGTACCTGCAGGCCCTCTCCGCCCTGGCCGAGCGGGTCCGGGCCAAATGCGGATTCAAGACCGGCCGCGCCGCGGTCCTGCAGCCCGCGGCCTTCAGCCAATCCGAGCGCGACCGGCATGTCGAGTCCCTGCGCAAGCTGGTGCGCTCTCTCGCCCTGACCCAGCGCGTGCTCGTCATCCCTCACGCGATGACCTCGAGGGTCGCCTCCCCCCTCATGCGGAACGCGCTGGAAGGCTCGTTCGCGCGCTACCTGGACAAAGGCCTGCTGCCTGACGATCGCATCATAAGCTGGATCGGGGCTGCGGCCCGCCGCGGGGCGGCCCTGCCGGACATGCGGGTCTATAAGAGCTCCGACCAGGAGATGCCATCCGGGTTCCCGCCTCTGCGGACCCGGCCCTTCGGGAGCCGGCCATGACGCCGGCCTCGCGCCGGGCCGTCCTCGACCACGGGTTCGTGCGCCTGGCCGGACTGCTGGGCGGCGACCGGGCCGTCGTGGACGCGGCCCGGGTCTGCTACTCCGGCCGCTCCCAGGGCGCGACGCGGGACCGGCGCCTGATCGCCTACCTGATGCGGCACTCGCATCTGACGCCTTTCGAGCACGCGGTCTTCAAATTCCACGTGGCCGCTCCCATCTTCGTGGCGCGCCAATGGTTCCGGCACCGGATGGCCTCCTACAACGAGGTCTCGGCCCGCTACTCCGAGGTCAAGGACGAATTCTACATCCCCAAGCTCTGGCGGGCGCAGGGCCGGGGCGACAAGCAAGGCTCGGTCGCGGCGGCCGCTCTCGACCACACGGCGCTTTCGGCCAAGCTCGAGACGCAGGTCCGCTCGGCCGCGGCCGCCTATCGGGAGCTGCTGGCCGCAGGCGCGGCCCGCGAGCTGGCGCGCCTGGTCCTGCCCGTGAACCTCTACACGCAGTTCTATTGGACGGTCAACTGCCGCAGCCTCATGAATTTCATCTCGCTGCGAGCCGACGCGCACGCCCAATGGGAGATGCAGCAGTACGCTCTGGCCCTGGCCGGGTTCTTCCGCCGGAAGATGCCTTGGACCTGGGACGCCTTCCTGGCCAACGCCTGGAAGGGCAAAAACCAGATATTGGAAAAGATGCGATGACCTCCTGCCGTCAATCTTGGCGCGCACCGCAGATTTGTTGCAAAATATTGTTTCTTTTAAACTGATGGAGGACTCATGAACATCCGCGCAGGCATTACCGTCGTGAGCATAACAGTCATCGCATTCGCCTTTAACGGCTGCGTCCATTTCAGCAAACAATATCCAATCGTCGACCCACAATTCGAAACACAGTTGGATCGCAATGAGTATTTGGTGCTCGGAGATACCGAAGGGACCGGTTGTGCACAGTACGTACTGGGTGGACGCTGGCCTTGGTTTTCAACGACCAAGACAGTCTTCTTAGTTGGGAATCAATCCAGCGGCTCATTTCGCAGTTCGATTCCCATATTGGGATTCTTTTTCGGCATAGACGACTCTATTGGGGAAGCTATCTTCGATGCTCTGGAGAAAATTGAAGGGGCGGACGCCCTCTTCTCCGTTCGTGTGAAGCTTTCTCGGGTCTACAAAGCGCCGTTCTATTCGGAGCACTGCGCAACTGTCTTAGGCAAAGCCTTGCAGATCAAGACTGACACACCGCCAAACAACATCAAGGGAGCCGGAAGGTCCCGCTTTGAATCAAACTAACTGCAAAGCGCCTAGAACAAGATTGCGATTCAGGCGTTCAGCCTCATCACATATCTTTCAGACTATTCTCAGAAGACGATTAGAATAATGGGAACCCTCTTCTCCTGGAGTCTGGTCCTGTTCGCGACCACTTTTAGTGCCATGTATGCAGTCGGCCAGCAGGCCGACACGGACCAAATGCCAAAATTGGTCCATGCCTCTGGGACGATGCTACCCAATGATCTGGTCCGTCTCTACGCAGCATTTGAAGGCCGCATAGAGACTGTCTTTACCAGCACAGGTGTTTGGGTCGGCCCACATCAAGACATAGCCATCATCGCCGACAAGGAGTACGCCGCGCTCATGGACGCGCACTCCAGCACCAACCAGGAAGTCCTTTCGGATCGCTGGTCAGTGATCTATAGACCTAGCCACATCCGCTGCCCGCGCGATTGCTACATTCTGCGATCCTTTGTACGTTCGAAGCAATGGGTCAAGCCAAAGGCCATTCTTTTCGAGGTACTGCTACCTCCCCCAGGAGTCCATTCGGTTGACACTCACTTACAGGAAGAGGAGGAAAAATTCCGCAAGGCAACCCTGAAAAGACAAAACGAGTCTAAAGCCACGGATTACTCAGACTTGAACCAACTCAAACCCCCCAAAAGCGGCTCCGAGGATTTTCGCGCGCCGGACTCTACGCCCAATTCCGAGTTCAAGCAACGCAGCCTCGATGAACTTCATGTTCCGAACTCCACTCCCAAAACCGAGTTCGCGCCACGCCGCATCAATGAACTCCGCGAGCCCGACGCCAAGGGCGAAGATCCTTACTCTGAATGAACGGGCATCCCGGCCTCCCGAGAGAGGTGCTTCCCTCATGACCACCCGAAAGATCCACCTGCGCGACGCCGAGGAGGCCCTGACGATCCTGGGCGAGCAAGACTTGTTCCTGCGGCAGATGGAAGCGGACTACGGAGTGGGAATCTGCCTGAACCAGGAAGCAGGCGCCGGGACCATGCATCTGCTCGTGCGCGGCAGCCCCAGCCGGGTGCACAAGGCCGCGCGCTTCATCCGCTCCCGCATAGACGCGGCGCGCGCCGGGCGGCCCCTGCACACCGCCGGGCCATCCCCACTGCCTCAAGACGCCATCACGCGCGGCCATAACGGCCGGCCTATCCAGCCGCGCACCGCCGGCCAGAGGCGCTACGTGGAGGCCATCCAGAACCACGAGCTGGCCTTCGGCATCGGCCCGGCGGGCACGGGCAAGACCTTCCTGGCCGTGGCCTGCGCCCTGCGCGCCCTGGAGACGCGCCAGGTCCAGCGCCTGATCTTGAGCCGGCCGGTGGTCGAGGCGGGCGAGCGGCTGGGATTCCTGCCCGGGGATTTCCTGGAGAAGGTCAACCCCTACCTGCGTCCGCTCTACGACGCGTTCCACAGTATGGTCGGGCCGGAGCGGTTCCGCGCCTGGCGCGATTCGGACGTGGTAGAGATCGTGCCATTGGCCTACATGCGGGGCCGGACCTTCAACGACGCCTTCATCATCCTGGACGAGGCGCAGAACACGACGCTGGGCCAGATCAAGCTGGCCTTGACGCGCCTGGGCGAGGGCTCGCGCATGGTGGTGACGGGCGACATCACGCAGACGGACCTGGCCCAGGGCACGGCCTCCGGTCTCATCCGCGTGATGGAGATACTCAAGGGCGTGGAAGGGGTGGCGTTCCACCACTTGAGCGATGTGGACGTCATCCGGCATCCCTTGGTGCGCAAGGTGATCAAGGCTTTCGACAAGTGGGAAAAGGCCAAGTGACCATCCGCGTGTTCGGCGCCGCATTGCTGCCGGCCTTGGCCCGCAAGCCGCGCGCCATCGCCGGCGTCTGCCGCCGGGTGCTCAAAAGCGAGAAGTGCCAGGCCAACGGCGAACTCAACATCGTGTTCCTGGACCGGCGCAAGATGCGGGTCTTGAACAGGCGTTTCCTGGGCCACGACCGGGACACGGATGTGATCGCGTTCAATTACGCTGAAGATCCGGGGCCGATGCCCGGGGAACGCCCCTTCGGCGACATCTTCATCTCCGCTTTCAAGGCCCGCGGCCAGGCCGAGGAAATGGGCCATACGGCGCTCTCCGAAGTCCTTTTCCTGACCGCGCACGGGGCGCTGCACCTGCTGGGCTATGACGACTCGACCGCGCGCCAGAGGGCGGTCATGTTCCGCAAACAGGCTCGCGCGGCGGGACTGTAGGCGGTAGCCGACCGCTGCAAGCGGCCAGAGTACAAAGTCCTACGAAAGCCTAGGGCAAAGCTCTAGGTTTTAATCATACCATCGATACCACTATAACTGTTAATACCGATTTAACATCGGCCCGTTAGAATTGATGTGTATGGAAAAGGAATCCGAGGTGGCGCAGCTCCCCGACGCCGACACAGTGGAGTTCTCCCTCCTCGCCCTTGGCGACGATAGGGTCGAGACTCCCCAGCTCCCCCGCGCGCTTTCCGAAAAGATCGCCCAGACGGACGCGGCCGTTAAACTCTGGAAAGAGACCATTTTGGCGCAGGAGGACAGCGAAACCGGCAGGAAACCCCAGACCGAAGCGCTTCGCCAGGACCTGCTGCGGCACGACCAACTCCGAGACGCCGAGCTCGCAGCCACGCACCAAGCCCAACTTGAGCAGATAATCCTCCGCGACAGGTATCTGACGGCGCGCAAACAAATGGAGGCCGCTGCCGCCCTGGCCCAAAGCCGCATCCAGCTGGAACGCAAAAAAGAGGAGACGATGCGTTCCCTGGCCGATCGCGAGGCGGCCCTCTTCGGCAAGCTCCTGGAAATGGAGGCTTCCTATAATAAGATGGAGGCGGACCTCCTCCGCCGGCGGCAGGAGTTCCAGTACGCCTATCGCGCCAAGGAAGCAGAACTCACCGCACCGAAGCCCGTAGC
>Ga0118677_10006455_pt1 | contig 19845 bp, 10 predicted proteins | sample AliMusrvi5mmetaG_FD_86154 | JGI IMG/M metagenome (GOLD analysis project Ga0118677, IMG submission 86154)
CAGTAAGGGAAACACGTACCGCGGGTAAGGATATTCCGTAATGTGCTAAAATTGCGGATTCTGCTTCAAAACGGAATGAAGATTTCTATACCTTTGAAGCCTTAATCCTATTGGTTTATGGATGATCCGGGTAACGGCAACAAGAATAATCTGTCTGAAAATATCGATCTGGACCGTCTGGTATACGACAACCGGGAGAGGCTTAAAGAGCTTGCAGCTTTAAATGCCACCACAGCCATCCTGAAAAAGAATAAACCAATACAGGAAACTTTTTACGAAATCTGTTCGATCATTCCCAAAGCCTGGCAGTACCCTGAGTATACTGCGGCCAGGATAAGGTATGATGAAACAGATGTTACCACCCAGGAGTTTACCGAAACCCAATGGTGCCTGAAACAGGTATTTGAGAGCATTGACGGGCTTACCGGCACCATAGAAATTTTTTACACAAAAGAATTTCCAGCCAGCGATGAAGGTCCTTTCATGAAGGAAGAAAGGAATCTCATCCTGAACATGGCCAGCCTTATTGAGGGTTTCCTCAACGGGGTCAAAGGGCGTGAAGGCCGTTATATCACAAAGGAAAGACTGAAAGAGCTTTCGGCCATCAACCAGACCACCAACATCCTCAGGGCCGGCCGCCCTGTTGAAGAAGCGCTTCACCAGGTCTGTATGATACTTCCTTCGGCCTGGCAATTCCCCGAAAATGCTGTATGCCGCATCAGGTACGGTAAGATTGAGATCACCAGCCAGAATTTCAGCGAAACCAAATGGTGCCAGCGGCAGTTGTTCGAGACTATCGACAGCCAGGTCGGATCCATTGAAATATTCTATCTTAAAGCTTTTCCCCTTGCGTTTGAGGGGCCTTTCCTTGAAGAAGAGCGTTACCTGATCATCAACCTTGCCAATCTTGTCACAGGCTACCTTAACAGCGTAAAAGGGAAGGCGATAATGCGCAAAAGCGGCTTTGCCATGGCCCAGGGCCCCAGGTCCGATTCTGAACAGGAAACCAGGGCCAGCCGCAAGCTTCTGCATACCTTCCTCAACAGGACGAACTACAACCGAGACCTCTACCACGACCTCATGCCTTTTAAGGTGAGGGAGATACTTCTGGTTGCCAACCTTTACGATGCATACAGCATTGAAAAGGAAGGAAGGTTTTCGGAACACGTGCTGGGCGAGTTCTACCAGCTCAGCCTCTCAACCATGCCGCGTATCACCGGGGTTTCCAGCACCGAGGAAGTCATGGAGCAGCTTGGTTCCAAACATTACGACCTCGTAATAATTATGATGGGGGTTGATAAGCAATTCCCTGTAGAACTCAGCAGGAAGATCAAGGACCTATACCAGTATATCCCGGTTTTCCTGCTGCTGAACAGCAATACCGATATCCATTTGTTCGATAATGCCCCTGAACGTTTGACATGGATCGACAGGGTCTTTGTCTGGAACGGGGATTCGAAGATATTCTTCGCAATGATCAACTACCTTGAAGACAAGGTGAACGTTGAAAACGACACGAATATCGGTATGGTGAGGGTGATACTGCTCGTTGAAGATTCACCGAGCTATTATTCGCTGTATCTCCCGATGCTGTATAATATTGTGCTGGAGCAGACCAAGACCATTATTGAAGATGTGACTACCGATGAGCTTTACCGCATTCTCCGTCTCAAGGCCAGGCCCAAGATACTTCTGGCATCCACCTACGAGGAAGCCCTTTATATCTTTCATAAGTACAAGGAATACATCCTTTGCCTGATCTCTGATGTGAAATTCAATAAAGACGGAAGGCTGAACGAAACTGCAGGTTTCTCCCTGGTAAAACAGACAAGGAAAGAGCTGAAAGAACTACCAATCATACTGCAGTCGGCCGATAACATGAACGCCCAGCAGGCATACGAACTCAAGACATCCTTCATCAATAAGAATTCAGAAACCCTTCTGGCCGATTTCCGCAGTTTTATCACCCACTACCTTGGATTCGGGAGTTTTATATACAGGGATACCGGCGGAAGCCAGATTGCAGTTGCAAAATCCCTCAAGGAGTTTGAAGACCTGCTGAAGACCATTCCCGAGGAATCCCTGCTTTACCATGCCCGCAAGGATCATTTTTCTTTATGGCTGATGGCCAGGGGAGAGGTCCAGGCAGCAAAGATTATCAACCCGGCCAAGGTTACCGATTTTGAGAAACCCCAGGATCTCAGGGAGTATCTCATCACCATGATACAGCATTTCCGCAACGAGCAGAATGTGGGGAAGGTCATTCCCTTCGAGGAAGATGCCATTGCCGATGAGAGAAACATCCTGGCCTTATCCGAAGGTGCTCTGGGAGGGAAAGGAAGGGGACTTGCTTTTGTAAGCACCCTTATTTATAATTATGATTTTTCGCAGATCATCCCGAATATCAATATAAGGACCCCTAAAACATCCATTATCGGAACAGAGGAGTTCGAGTATTTCCTCGACAGGAACAGGCTCAGGGAACAGGCCTTGCTCGAGAGCGACTATACTCTCCTGAGGCACAGGTTCATCAACGGAAGACTCACCGATACCTTGATCCGCAGGCTGAAATCGGTGATCAAGTCCATCAGGAATCCCCTGGCCATACGTTCTTCAGGGCTCTTCGAGGATTCACTGAACCAGCCCTTCGCAGGGATATTCGAAACCTACCTCATCCCCAATAACCATCCCGATCCCAATGTAAGGCTTGAACAGCTTATGGATGCCATCAAGCTGGTCTATGCTTCGGTGTATTCTCCTATTGCCAAGGGGTATATTGAGGCAGTGAACTACAGGATAGAGCAGGAGAAGATGGCCGTAGTGATACAGGAGGTTGTGGGCCACCGGTATGATGATGTGTTTTACCCGCATATCAGCGGAGTTGCACATTCATACAATTATTATCCCTTTGCACATATGAAACCCGAGGAAGGTGTAGCGGTTATTGCACTCGGACTTGGCCGTTACGTGGTGGAAGGGGAGAAGGCTTTCAGGTTCTCGCCCAAATACCCCAACCTCGAGATAAACACCCCAACGGATCAGTACAAAGGCTCGCAGCTGCATTTTTATGCTGTAGACCTTAAAAAGGAGAACGTGAACCTGCTCGAAGGGGAAGATGCCGGGTTGCGGATGATGGATATCGATGTAGCCGAAGAACATGGAACCCTTAAGCATCTTGCCTCGGTTTACTCCCTTGAGAACAACCGTATCTCTCCGGGACTGAACCAGCCAGGACCCAGGGTCGTCAATTTTGCAGATATCCTCAAATACAACTTCGCCCCTCTCGCAAAGACCGTGGAAGTGGTGCTCGACGTGGTGAAGGAAGCTCTTGGAACCCCTGTTGAGATTGAATTTGCCGTTGACCTGAACAAGGATGACGAGAACAGGGCTTCATTTTACCTGCTCCAGATCAAACCCCTGATCGGCAACCTTACAGATTATAATGTGGATATGAGCAAGATCAATCCTGCCGAGATCCTGCTGTTTGCCGAAAAAGAAATGGGTAATGGCCATGTGGAGGATATCCATGATGTGGTTTTTGTAGATCCGGATACTTTCGACAAGGAAAAAACCCAGGAGATGGCCGAAGAGATCAATCATATAAACCATGAGTATTTCAAGGCCGAAAAGAAGTACGTACTGATAGGTCCCGGCAGATGGGGCACACGTGACCGATGGATTGGAATACCTGTGAACTGGCCCCAGATAAGCCAGGCAAAGGTGATCGTCGAGACCAGCCTCGAGGGTTTCCCCCTGGATGCTTCTTCGGGTTCACATTTCTTTCACAATGTGACTTCCATGAACGTTGGGTATTTCAGCATTCAGCCTGAGCTTTCCAACAGTTTCATCCGGTATGATGTACTGAAAAAGCAAAAGAATATAAGAAAAACTAAATATTTCAGCATCGTTCACTTTGAACAGCCGCTTTCTATCCGCATGGACGGGAAGCAGAGGATCTCGGTGATCACCTGGAAACAAGATAAACAACAAGACACAAATAAATAAAATGCGAATCACACGATTAACCACAAAGAAGACTGAGAATGCCGAAGAGGATGTTGACCTGAGGCTGCTCGAACCTCTGATTGAAAAGAACAAAGGAAAAAAAGGGAACCTTATCCCATTGCTGCAGGGGGCCCAGGAACTTTTCGGGTTTATCCCCAGGCCTGTATTTGAGAAGATCAGCTCCGAATGCGGCATACCCCTGGGCGATATGTTCGGCGTCGCCACGTTTTATGCCCAGTTCAGGCTGAAACCCGTTGGAAAGCATATCATCAAGGTTTGCCACGGAACAGCCTGCCATGTGCAGAACGCCAAGGAGATCACCGAAGCCATTGAAGAAATGCTCAAAGTAAAGGACGGTGAAACCACCGAAGACCGCTTTTATACCCTGGAATCAGTAGCCTGCCTGGGCTGCTGTTCCCTTGCACCGGTCATGATGATAGGCGATCAGACCTACGGCAAGCTTACCGGTAACGAAGCAGTCAGGATAATCAAGAATATCAAGTTAGCTGAACAAAACTAAATAGCGAAATGGCGAAATAGCGAAATAGCGAAAACAAATAATAAAATTTCGCTACTTCGCTACCTCGCTACCTCGCTACTTAATTGATAATTATCCATCATTAATTGAGAGAAAAAGTTATGATGACTACAGTAACAGTCGGTCTGGGAAGTTGCGGCATCGCAGCTGGAGCTCATAAGACCTATGAAAAAATAAAAGCTTTAAAGGAACAGGAAAACCTTGCATTCGAATTGCATAAGACTTCCTGCGTCGGGATGTGCTATCGGGAACCACTGGTGGAGATCACCGATGAAACAGGAACTTACCTCTATGGCGATATCAATGAAGACCGCGCTGTTGAGGTGATAGAGAAGCATATAAACCAGAACGACCCCATCAGGGATTATATAGTTTACACCGATCTGTTTGATGCTGCCGAAAACGACTTCATCAATTCCCAGGTTAAGATCGTTCTCCGCAACTGCGGTTATATGGACCCCGAATCCATTGCAGATTATGAGCACCGGCATGGCTATACTGCCATGAAAAAGATAGTGATGGATAAGATCTCCCGTGAAGATATCATCAAAACCATTCTTGAATCGGGGCTACGCGGCCGCGGGGGCGGTGGATTTTCGACAGGGATGAAATGGAAATTCGCCAATGCCAATAAATCGGAACAGAAATATGTAATCTGTAATGCGGATGAAGGAGACCCCGGTGCATTCATGGACCGTTCTGTGCTTGAAGGCGACCCGCATTCCGTGCTGGAGGGCATGATCATTGCAGCCTATGCAATCGAAGCCACAGGTGGTGTCATATACTGCAGGGCCGAGTACCCGCTGGCCATCAAGAGGCTTAACATAGCCATCGGCCAGGCCCATGAAAAAGGATATCTCGGCAAAAATGCATTCGGCATCAAAGGATGGGATTTCGACGTTTACATCAAGGAAGGAGCAGGCGCATTCGTTTGCGGTGAGGAAACCGCTCTTATCGCATCCATAGAAGGCGAACGCGGCATGCCCCGCAAACGCCCGCCATTCCCTGCAGCATCAGGGCTCTGGAAGAAACCTACCAACATCAATAATGTTGAAACTTTTGCCAACGTTCCATGGATCATACTTAACGGCGCTCCCGCGTATGCAAAATACGGCACAGAGAAAAGCAAGGGCACCAAGGTTTTCGCACTCGCAGGAAAGATCAGGCGTTCGGGACTTGTTGAAGTCCCCATGGGAATGACCATCAGGGATGTGATCTTCAAGCTGGGAGGCGGGATCAAGAATGATAAAAGGTTCAAAGCAGTTCAGCTTGGTGGCCCTTCGGGAGGATGTATTCCCGAATATCTCTCCGATACTATTGTGGATTACGATTCGGTAAATGCCACAGGCGCTATCATGGGCTCAGGCGGTATGGTCGTAATGGATGAAACCACCTGCATGGTCGATGTAGCCAAATTTTTCCTGGATTTCACCCGCAAGGAAAGCTGCGGCAAATGCACTTTCTGCCGCATGGGCACGATGAGGATGCTCGAAATACTTGAGCGTATCACCAACGCACAGGGCAGGGAAGGAGATATTGAAAAGCTCGAGGAGCTTGCCTACCAGATCAAGGATAATTCACTCTGCGGACTTGGACAGACTGCACCAAACCCTGTTCTCACCACCATCAAGTATTTCAGGGATGAGTATGAGGCTCATATCTTCCACAAGAAATGCCCGGCCAAAGTCTGCCGCCCCCTGCTTACTTATACAGTCGACCAGGAAAAATGCACCGGCTGCCTGGTCTGCCTGAAGAATTGCCCTTCGAAAGCTATCACCGGAGAACGCAAAAAACCACACTTCATCAACCAGGAACTCTGCACCAAGTGCGGGGTCTGCTTCACCAAATGCAAATTCAGCAGCATCGTATTAACATAAAAAGTAGCGAAATAGCGAGGTAGCGAAGTAGCGAAATATAATTCGTACATCGTACATCGTACATTTTACATCAATTGAAAATATTACATCGAAAATAATACTCATCATGTCCGACAACTCATTAAACATCATCTTAAACGGAAATATCGTAAAAGGCTACCCCGGTGAGACCATTCTTCAGGTGGCAAACCGTAACGGAATAGAGATACCCACCCTTTGCAATGATGAACGTCTTGAACCTTTCACCTCATGCTATGTATGCGTGGTTGAAGTGGAAGGTATGCGCGGCCATCAGCCCGCCTGTTCTACAAAGATCACCGAGGGGATGAAGATCATCACAGAAAATGAAGGCATCCGCAAATCGAGGAAAATGGCGCTTGAGCTTATGCTCAGCAACCACTATGCCGATTGTCTTGGTCCATGCAAGCAAACCTGCCCGGCAGGAGTTGATGTACAGGGATACATTTCCCTCATCGAAAAAGGAATGTACAGCGATGCAGTTGCTCTGATCAAGGAAACCAACCCCCTTCCCGCCATCTGCGGCCGTGTTTGCGTTCGTCCCTGCGAAAACGAATGCCGCAGGAACCTGCTCGATGAAGGAGCCCCGGTCGGAATCGATTACCTGAAGCGCTATGCTTCTGATCATGACCTTGAAAGTCCCGATAAGTATAAACCCGCCGTGAAGCCATCCACGGGCAAAAAAATAGCAGTAATAGGCGCAGGCCCAGGAGGCTTATCCGTAGGTCACTTCATGCAGATCGAAGGCCACCAGGTCGATATCTATGAAGCCGCCACTAACCCGGGTGGCTGGCTGCGTTACGGCATACCCGAATACCGCCTTCCCAACGATATCCTCGACAAGGAAGTGAAGAATATCACCGATCTCGGCGTAAATATTTTTTACAACCAGAGGTTCGGCGACAACCTCAGCTATAAGGACATCAAATCAAAATACGATGCGATGGTGCTGACGATAGGATCCCAGAAGGGGACAGGCGTGGGCTGCGAAGGTGATGATGCAGGGAATGTATATTCAGGTATTGATTTCCTGAAGAACATGGAAGTAACAGGCAAACGATATGATTTCAAAGGCAAGACTATTGCCGTGGTAGGTGGCGGGAATACAGCCATGGACTGCTGCCGCACCTCCATCCGCTGCCATGCCGACAAGGTGTATGTGATCTACCGCCGTACCGAAAAGGAAATGCCTGCAAACCCCATCGAGATCCACGAATCAAAACTAGAAGGCGTTGAATACATGTTCCTGACCCTTCCGAAGAAGATCAATAAAAATGCAAAAGGCGAAGTTGAATCGGTCACCTGCATTAAAATGGAGCTTGGAGAACCCGATGCGTCGGGCCGCCGCAGGCCTGTTCCGGTCGAAGGTTCCGATTTTGAACTGAAGGTGGATTACATTCTCGCAGCTATAGGGCAGAAGACCGATGTGAATTTCCTCGAAGATATCAACGCCCATGCCAACGGCGGGGAACTTAAAATAAACAAATGGGGAGACCTTGACGCCGACAAGAACACCCTGCAAACCGGCATCCCGTCGGTGTTTGCAGCAGGTGACGGGGTAACAGGACCTGCAACCATCATTGAAGCCATTGCACAGGCCAGGCTTGCATCGAACAGCGCTCACCAGTTTGTGATGGGCAATCCCATTGTTCCCATGAAAAAGCCTTTCACCAGCAAACGCGACAATTTCAAAAAACAAAAGGCTGAGGATTACCTGGATAAATTTGAGAAACAGCTTCGCGAGGAAATGCCCACTATGCCTGCTGCAGAGCGGCTCAACTTCAAAGAGGTTGAACTGGGCTATTCCGCAGCCGAAGTCGCGCATCATGAGACTCAGCGTTGTCTTGAATGCGGTTGCATCGCTTTCTTCAACTGCGACCTTCAAAAATACTCGACTGAATATAATGCTCAGCAGAAATATTTCGAAGGAGAATTCAGGGAATACCAGGTTGACTTCCGTCATCCTTATATAGAGATAGACAACAACAAGTGTATACTTTGCGGCCGCTGCATCAGGATTTGCAGGGAGGTCGTGGGAGCCAACGCACTCGGATTCGTTAACCGCGGATTTGATACCTATGTCGCCCCGGCAATGGGTGATTCGCTTCAGGATACCCATTGCGAATCCTGCGGCATGTGTATCTCTACCTGTCCCACGGGAGCAATCACCGAGAATGTGATCTTCAAACCGGGCCCTGTGAAAACAAAGGCTGTCGAAAGCATCTGCTCCTACTGCTCGGTGGGTTGCGCAATCAACCTGCAAACGGTCAACGGGTTTACCTGCGGGGTCACCGGCCGCAAAGGGCTGGTCAACACCGACGGGAACATATGCAGGTTCGCGAAATTCGGTTACAATTTCATGAACGACGCATCCAGGATCACAGCTCCCTGGCTGAAAGTAAACGGAAAGTTTGAAAAGATCAGTTTTGAAAAGGCCTTCGGACTTATAAAGGAGAAAATTTCGAAAGTCAAACCTGAACAGAATGCATTCTTCGGAGGCGCCAGGCTGACCAACGAAGAGATGTATCTCATTCATAAGCTGGCAAGACTGGCTGTGAAGACCAATAACGTAGGCAGTTTCCATTACCTCGGAAGAGGCGAAAGTTACCGCAGGAACTGCGAAAATAATGTTCCTTTCAATGAGATTAAAAATGCCAGCCTGATCTGTTTTATAGGCACGGAAATCAACCGCGACCATGCAGTTGCAGGGTTTATGGCCCAGAATGCACATTACCTGAAGAAGATCCCCCAGTTACTGGTAACGGTGAAGGAGAACAACAGTCTTACTCATAAGGTGAACCAGGAACTGAAGGTCAAATCCTATTACCATTTTATCAAGGCAGTCAACCACTACATTCTTTCGAAAGGTCTTGAAAATGCACTCTTCCTGAGAGACAGGGTGGAAGGATTTGAAGCATATCGTAAGCAGCTTCTTGCACTGAACTTCGGCGACCTATTAAAGGAGGCAGGAATCAGTGAACCCGAACTTGCGGCCTTTGCCGAGATGTACAATAAAGAGATGAATGCAGTGATCCTGTTCTCTGAAAAAGAGATCTCGGGCGCAGCTTCAAAAGAACTGTTCAACCTGGCCATGATCACCGGGAAGCTTGGCAAGACATCCAGCGGGCTCGTTTCCATCAGGGAGAAGAACAATTCGCAAGGACTGTTTGATATGGGCGTTAGCCCTCATTACGGTATTGGCGGACAGGAACTGGGAGATGCAACTTATGTTGCAAAGCTTCAGGAGAAGTGGAACAGCTCTGCGCTGGCTTCATCCGAAACCGAATGCCTGCACGGGCAGATCCAGGACGGCAAGGTTAAGAACCTGTTCGTCTTTGGTGAAGATCCCGTGGGCTGTGCACTGGATACGACTTATATTGAACCCATATTCAAAGCCACTGAATTCGTGATGGTACAGGATTATTTCATGACGGCAACAACAGCAAAGGCAGATCTTATTCTTCCGGCTTCATTACCGGCAGAGAGCGGGGGATCCTTTACCAATTCCCAGAAGGTCTTGCAGCAGTTCCAGGCAGGCATGAAGCCAAAAGTTGAACTGACAGGATTGCAGCAATTGGCTGCCCTTCTGGAAGTCTTTGGACACAAAGTGAGCAGCAACCCCATCGATGTCTTTATGGAAGTTGTTACCTTGTTCCCTGAAAAGAAAGATGAGAAAAAACTGCAGCTTAAAATCACCGAAAAAGATAATCACCAACATAAATACAATTTTGGCTGCGATGCAGTCACGAAGAAGTTTGAAGAGGAGTTTGAAAAACAAATAGCGAAATAGCGAAAAGGCGAAATAGCGAAATTATGGTTTTACATTTTCGCTACTTCGCTACCTCGCTACTTCGCTACTTAAAAAAAGGAAAACCGATTAATAATCATACTACGACATATGAAAGAATTCAAAAACATAACTGAGATACTTGATTTCGCTATAGGCGAGGAACAGTCTGCAGTCGATTTTTATCTACAGCTGGCGGCCCAGTCAAAAAGCCAGGAAACAAAAAAGATCTTCCACGAATTCGCCGAGGAAGAGATGAGGCATAAAGCCAATCTCATGAAAATAAAAGAGAACGGGACCCTTCGCATGAGCGATGAGAAAGTAAGGGATCTTAAGATCACCGAATACCTGGTCGACGTGAAACCCTCGCCCAAGATGGATTACCAGGAGGCTCTCATCCTTGCCATGAAAAAGGAAAAAGCTGCATTCCGCATGTACACTGTGCTTGCAGGCCAGGCCGACGACCCTGAAGTAAAACAGTTGTTACTGTCCCTGGCCCTTGAAGAATCAAGGCATAAGCTGAGATTCGAGATCGAATATGACGATGTGGTATTGAAAGAGAATTGATTTCCTTATCTTAGTGCAAATTTCCGCTTAAGATATGAAGGTTAAGCAAAACGCTTTAAACCCGAAGAAGTATTACTTCATCGACACTTCATTTAACCTGATGATGAAACGCAGGATCTACCAGATCCTGCTGATCTCAAGTACCTACGATTCGTTCATGCTGGAAGAGGACGGAAGGATTGACGAGACTATTTTCATGGAGTATGTTTCGCTCAACCTTCGTTATCCGCCCCAATTCATCAAGGTGACTTCCGAAAAGGAAGCTTTCGAAGTACTTGAGGATAAAAGTATAGAGCTGGTGATCTCCATGCTCAATATCGAGCAGGCCGATACCTTCGACCTCGCGATGCAGATCAAGAATAAATACCCCAGGATCCCTATCGTTGTGCTGACCCCGTTCTCAAGGGAGGTCAATATCAAACTCGCCGAAAAGAACCTCATCGCCATCGACTATGTGTTTTCATGGCTGGGCAATGCCGATATCCTCCTGGCCATTATCAAGCTGATAGAGGATAAAATGAACATGCCTTCGGATGTGAAACAGGGTGTTCAGGCCATCATGCTTGTTGAAGACTCTATCAGGTTTTATTCGAGCTACCTGCCGAATATGTATAAGATTATGCTCAAGCAGTCGAAAACTTTCATGACCGAAGGGCTGAATGAGCATAATAAAATGCTGCGGATGAGGGGGCGTTGCAAGATCCTGCTGGCCACCAATTACGAGGAGGCTGTCAACCTCTGGGAGAAATACAAGTACAACCTGCTTGGGATCATCACCGACATCAGTTTCCCCCGCCAGGGAGACACTGATAAGGAAGCAGGTATCAGGTTTGTTGAGAAAGTGAGGGCCGAGGATGAATTCATGCCGGTGCTGTTTCAGTCAACCGACGAGGAATACGAAGAGCTGGCCAAAAAAATGGGGACAGGGTTTCTTAATAAAAATTCGAAAACACTGGCTCTTGAACTCAGAAATTATATCAATGAACATTTTTCGTTCGGTGATTTTTTATTCATTGATCCACGTTCCGGGCGGGAAATCACCAGGGCCATCGACCTGAAGGATTTGCAGGACAAGATTTTTGAGATTCCCGATGACTCCCTGAAATATCATATGCAGAGGAACCATTTCTCGAAATGGCTCAATGCACGCGCCCTTTTCCCCATTGCTGAAATGTTCAGGGAAGTGTCCTTTTCGGAATTTGCCGACATGGATGAGGCCAAGCGCTATATCTTTGAAGGCATCACGGCTTTCAGGATCAACAAGGCCAAAGGTGTTATTGCAGATTTTGACAGGGAAAAGTATGATGAATATCTTCAGTTTGCAAGGATAGGCGAGGGATCCATTGGCGGAAAGGCACGCGGACTGGCATTTCTCGATTCACTGATCAAGAGGAACAGGCTTTCGTACAAATATCCCGACGTGGTAATTTCGATTCCACGCACCGTGGTGATTGGAACTGATATTTTCGATGAATTCATGGAAGAGAATAATCTTCATGAGATTGCTTTATCGGATCGCTCGGATTCTGAGATTCTCGCACGCTTTATCAAAGCCCGTCTTCCATACCGCATCCATGAAGACCTTTACGCTTTTGTTTCCTGTGTGAATACCCCAATTGCGATCCGCTCGTCCAGTTTGCTTGAAGACTCCCATTACCAGCCATTCGCGGGGATCTATTCCACCTACATGATACCGAATATCAGGTCGAATGAAAGGCTGATGATAGAAACCCTCACAGAAGCAATCAAAATGGTATATGCTTCGGTATATTTCAAGGACAGCAAGTCATACATGACCGCCACCCTTAATATGATAGACGAAGAGAAGATGGGGGTGGTGCTGCAGGAAGTCATAGGCACACAGTATAATGAAAGGTTTTATCCTGCTATTTCGGGTGTTGCAAGATCTATTAATTTCTATCCCATTGCCCCTGAAAAGCCGGAGGACGGCATCGCCAACATCGCATTCGGACTGGGGAAATACATCGTAGACGGAGGCAACGGACTGAGGTTTTCACCAAAATATCCAAAGAAAATATTGCAGCTTTCAACGCCCGAACTGGCCCTGAGCGAGACCCAGAAATTCTTTTTCGCACTGGACCTGAAACCTGAGAGTTTTTCGCCGGATACCGACGACACCATAAACCTTCTGAAGCTCAAGATCAAGGACGCAGAGAATGATCCTTCGCTTAAAATCGTTGCATCCACTTTCGATTACGACAGCCACCAGCTCAAGGAAGGGATCATGCATACGGGAAAACGCCTGATCACTTTTTCGCCCCAGCTCACCCATGGCACTTTCCCGCTTGCAGAGATTTTGCAGGAGGTGCTTGAGATAGGACAGAGGGAAATGAACAAGCCGGTGGAAATTGAATTTGCCGTAAACCTTGATTCTCCACCCGGAGAGCCCAAGGTGTTCAGCCTTCTTCAGATCAGGCCTATTGCAGGAAGGGACCAGACCATCCACATAGATGAAGAAAAAGTTACTCACGATAACACCATCCTTATCTCCACGACAGCCCTTGGCAACGGCATCATCAAAGATTTGCATGATGTAGTATATGTGAAGCCAGCTGCCTGGGATGCCTCGAAAACACAGGAGATTGCGCTGAGGCTTGAAAAGCGGAATGACTGGTTCCAGGCCGAAAAGAAATATTATGTTCTGGTAGGCCCCGGCCGTTGGGGGTCCAGCGATCCCTGGCTCGGTGTACCGGTTCGCTGGCCGCAGATCTCCAATTCAAGGGTCATCGTTGAATCGGGACTGGATAAATACCGCATTGATCCAAGCCAGGGCACCCATTTTTTTCAGAACCTCACTTCTTTCCGCGTGGGATATTTTACCATCAATCCCTACATCAACGAAGGATTTTACAACCTTGATTTCCTAAACGACCAACCCGCCCTTTTCGAAGACGAATACATCCGCCACGTAAGTTTTGAAAAACCCATCCGCATCGAGATCGACGGCAAACGGAACTATGGGGTGGTGTTCAAACCGGAATTTCCAGGTTAGCCGCAGCCCGTCTAATAAGGCCGGGGTTTAATTCACTGACTGCAGAAAATAATTGAACCCCTTAACCACTCCTGAACCCCAATGGGCAGTATATCCCATATGAGCGCACGGCCCCGATTGCTTAACAGTCCAAAGCAATTCCCTGCTGCGTATGTCGAAAAACACTATCCAGATGCTCGAGGCTTCCCTTGGTTTGTTGAAATTCTCGGCTATGATTACCAGGCCTGTGCCGGTTTTCTGCGACAATTGATATCCTTTAACCGCCCTGGCAATGGTGTCGAGTGGAAAGGAATAATCGATGCCAATGATGAAATCCGGCACTACCCGTGCAGTTGGCTTCTGAACATCAACAGGGACATAAGTAAAGCCTTTAACTTTCAGGCCGGGTTTTACTACGGTCAATGGCGGCAGTTCCTGTTCGATATAACTGATCCAGGCCTGGGGATAAACCGGGGCATAAGAGGAACATTTGGGGATCTTCTTCCCATCGGTAACCCTTACATGTGAGACGTCAATGCCATAATACCATACCGAATCACATCCTGCGATAAATTCTCTTACGTTTTTGGCTTTGCCCGGTTTTACCTGGGCGTAGGTGAAAGCTGCAGAGATGAGCATCAGCGCAGCAAGGACTGCTGGAATTTTTTTTGAAGCTTTCATTCTTTTGATTTTTAAAATTAATGGAATAGGTTATTCAAAAATAAGCAATATTACCTGCATTTGATCAAAACAAGGCTGCATTTGCTTCCTGCTGCGCTCACACCCAAAAGGTAAGCGCCTGCCGGCATACCCTCAAGGCTTACCTCCACATCGTTTTCGCCCGGCCTCAATTGCACCGTCCTGTTCTCTGTCGTTTTTCCTTGTCCGTCTGTTATTTTAATGACTGCGGATGAGTATGTCCCGGAATACAGCCGTATCGTGAAATGGCCGTCGGCCGATGGATTGGGAAACGCGGTGATGGCGATGCCTTCGTGCTCCGTTGATGGTGCAATCCCGTTTGATGGCTCGAGCCTGAATTTTCCTTCACCCGAGAATTCAATGATGTTCATTTTGCCCGTGCTGTCATAGGTGACGCTTTTGATACTGCCCTTCACTGCCCTCAATGCCGATGTGTTGTAGATTGAAACCCTTCCGCTGTCACCGGTGTAGCCCTCAATTATTCCGGGCTGGATTTCATTCCAGGCAATTAGCATCGGATGGTTTGTCGTGGTCATAATCTGTTTGCCAAATTTAATGTGGTCTCCGCCCCTTAGCAGAATCGTTGAAACATGCCCCGATCCATCCAGACCGAGGTAGTTGATCTGACCGTTACAGCTGACAGCATCCGGCAGGCCGCTCTGTGAGGCTGAAACAGACTGAGTATTGCTCCCCGATTGGGTCATTATGAAATCGCTGTAATTATGGTATTTCAGAACGGATGCGCTTGCACCCGGAATTCCTGTGACCGGCAGGCAGGCTGCCGAATCTGAAATATAAGGAAACATGATGCTCTGGAAGCTGGCATCAGGAACGGAATCTGACTGCACAAACATCTTACTGTAATGCCTGTAAGAGGAATAACCTGCAGCCAGGGAATCCGTTTCATAAGCATAAGCTGCAGGACCCATGTCGCATTGCACCTGAAGCAGAAATGAAACCGTATCACGCTTATAGGTTCCCCTGAAATTATTAAAATCGGGAATGAATGCGCCTTCGGCGGATGAGGGGCTGCTGCCAAACAGGCCGTTCCCATGGAACTGGAAAGTGTATTTTCTTTTATCTGGCGCGGAACACAAATCGTTCAGAATGAAGTAACGGTTCCTGATGAAGAGGTTGCAGCGGATAATGCTGTCGCCCCAGTAGCTGGTGCGGACCTCCCCGTATTCGAGAGAGGGAACATGAAAACAATCTTCAATATAAGCCGTATTGGACGCCACGTTGACGAACTCCCCTGTTGGAGGCTGGGGCCCGCCCCCATTCACCAGTATGCAGTTGTGGTTTGTTGCCTTGTTTACGAAATTGCTTTCAGGAGCGCCGGGATATCCCGGGTCGACCGCAAAAAGCTGTGAGTAAGCCATAAGGGAAAAACTTGATGCATCTCCCTGGTGGTGAGATTTGGCGCCGGTCAGCGCGATGCCATGCTTGCCGATAAAGTGCATGTATAAAGCGTCGGCAGACCAGGATGACCTGAAAATCAGGCTGCCTGCTGCAGGCAGTACCTGGAAAAGGCTGTCGCTACGGCTTCCCTGTAACACATTGGTCGAAATATACTGGGTTCTGACATAGGGATCGTCGTAGGAAGTGGAGGGATCGTAAAGGTTAAATTCAGGTTTACCCGAAAGTGCCGTGATATGTGTGCGGAACCCGATAGGGCTGTCATGAATGGCAGGTTCGCTGCCGTCGGGCAGCTGCAGTTTATTCATCCAGTCATAAATGCGATCATAGCGCGGATCGTACCAGGGATTTCGTATCATCCTTTGCTGCGCCTTGAAGGTCACCGCTATGCTGTCGTCCGGCAGGAAATTATATAAAGAACGGACGAACGGGAAAGCATTCTGAAAAGCGTAATTGAAATATGCAGGCCCTTCGGCATAACCTGCAAGAGTGTCGGATTCGGAAACCCTGGGGTAGGTTCCATCCTGAACCCAAAGCGTGTTGTCGAGGTTCCATAAGCCGGCATTGATCCAGTTCTGCGGCTGGTAATTGATTTTTGCATCTTCATGATCATTGAGAACGACGGCAGCAAGGCCAAGTGCAGAAGCTGTCATGATGCTGTGGTTGTCGAACTGGTAATCAAAGAATTTGAACGGTATGAAAAAAACAGTATATGTTGCCATGGCCCGGTAATACAGGTTTCCTGTAAAATGGACAAGGGAATCCCTGGCTATGGTATCTGATGTTCCTGCACCTTTAAGAAGGTCGTAAGCCTCAAGGTAATTGATCAGCTCTTTCGACCGGTTCTGCCATTCCTGGTAAAAGACCCATCCGCTTTGGTATCCTACATGGGTGTTCATGCTCCTGAGAAGCGTGCCGGCCCTGGCAGTCAGCGTATCCCTCTCGGCCGGCAGCAGATTGGTTATGCTCCCGTTTTCCCATTTTTTGTCCATTAACAGTACGAATGCCGTTTCCCTGGCCATGATGGCCCTGGTAATGCGGGCACCGTCGGTGGAATCTTCAGCAGGGATGGAGCCATTCGCGGTATTCCATATGGAATGGTAAAGGTCGATGATGAGCGGGTTCGGAAGGGTGCCCCTGATCTGACCGATTGAATTGCTGTCGAGCAGGGTGCGCGGATAACTCAGGTCGGCCCCCGGCGGGTTCCAGGATCCCTGTGAATGTGCTATGGGAAGAAGAAATCCACTAAACAAGAAAATAATTATGATGGGATAAACCTTCATCTTAAATTTACCTGGTTTTTAAAGGGGTTATTACAAAGATAATAATCAGAGTAACACTTGATCGTAACTTATTGGATTTTATTAGATTTACATAATGATTTCCTGCAGAACACCGTTTCGTTATGCTTTTCTTGCCGGGCTTTTGTTCATCCTGCAGTTTCGCGGAGTTGATGCTGCAGCACAGATCACAAACGTTATCTCCGGCCGTGTTACAGATGCAGTGAATGGAAGCCCCCTGCCATTTGCGCAGATGGCTATCAACAATTCCACGACAGGCACAGTCACCAATGACGACGGACAATTTTTCCTTGTCATCCCTGAAGGCAGGCTTAAGGATACACTTGTCGTATCGTACCTGGGGTATGAAACGATAAAGCTGGCTCTTAGCGAGATTGCCGGTAAGATTACTGAGATCAGCCTGAAGCCGAAAGAAGTCAGCCTTAAGGAAGTTGAGGTTGTCGCTCTGACCCCCGAAGAGGTGATGAGAAGGATGTTCAGCAACATTCCCCTGAATTATGGTAAGGATTCCTTATTGCTGACGGCATTCTACCGTTCACAGAAGTACACCGGCAAAAAGCTTGCAGAATATTCTGAGGCTATCATTGTGGATCTTAAGACGGGTTATTCCCACCAGCATTCAATTAGGGATGTTGAGCTTACAGCCGGGCAGTCAAATAAGACGCAGCTGGTAAAGGGCAGGGTGGTGTCGGATACCAACCTTGTCAATGCCATGGGAGAGGTGGGCAAAATGGCAGGCTGCCTGGGCTGCATCTTTGCAGAAGACCTGGTGGAGAACAATTCTGGCGCATTGTTTGACGAAAAATATTTCAGGTTTTATTCGTATAAAATGCAAGAACTTTCAAACCCTGAAGGCGGAAAGATTTACCATATCTGGTTCGACCAGGCGAATAATAAAATCAAGGGGTTCAAAGGCGAGATGTTCATTGATGGAAGTTCGTATGCTCTTATGAAGATCAGGCTGAAGCCGAGTTTTAAGGGTTTTGATGCGTTTGAAAAAGACAAGGGTAAAAGGACCTACACCATAAATAAGATTCCGGGATGGATAGCCGAACTACCATTGTTTGACAAGACTATGATCTATTCAAAACGAAATGGCTGCTGGTATCTTAACACCATACACGACGAACAATGGATCACCTTCACCCAGCCATCCGCAGGTAAAAAAATAATGATAGGATATAAAAATGACCTGGTTGTGACAGATGTAAGCCGGGCGCCGGAAAAGGTCGGGAGTTTCAAAGGAGATAAAGCAACGGGTGCAGCTCAGCGCTGGGACCAGCTTGCCGGCCCCGCCGACGAAGAATTCTGGGCCCACTTTAACTATTTACCTGTTGAGGAGAGCCTGAAAGCTGCGATAGGTGGAATAGGGAAGTAGCGAAATCGATTGCATTTCTACAACGCCGCTACGGTGGCAACGGAGCGATATAATGATAGGCTCATCTGGCATTTTACAAGCTCCTCGCACCTGATGCGGCTTTTGTAGAATGCTTCGCTCCTGACAATTTCGCTACCTCGCTACTTCGCTATTTCACTACTTTTAAAGATCGAGATTATTCTGAATAACCATCTCCATGCTGTCAAGCTCGAGTGCAACCAGGTTCCCGAAGCCGTCTTTACCTGAGATATAGGGGCCGTTGTCGAGGTCGATGAATTTATAGATCCTGCTCTTTGCAGCCAGCATGATGAGTTCCATATTCACAGGCACATGCCCGTGGATGATCTTGCGGTTGCCGATCTTGTCGGGCTTGATATCGTAATCGCGCAGCCAGAGCATGGCCCTCTGGTCCTCGAAGGGGTCTTCATTTTTAAAGTTGAGCCCTGCATGTACCAGCACGAATTTATCGAGAGTCACATAATACTTGAGGTTGCGCATCCATTCGATATACTCCACTGGCACTTGGCGGATGTTTTCGGCTCCGAAACTTTCAAGTGTGGCCTTGCCCCCTATCTCGTTCCATACCTTGTGCTTGCGGTCGCCCAGCCTGTGCCACCAGGTGTTTTTTGCCTTGCTCTCGGCATCCCAGAGTTCAACCATGAAATCTTCATGGTTCCCTTTGAGGCAAGTCACATTGTACTGGTCTTTTTCGAGGCCCCTGATGAAATCGATAACTCCTTTTGAATCGGGGCCGCGGTCAACATAGTCCCCGAGAAAATAAAGTTCATCATTCCTGTTAGCTTTGATCAGGTTCGTGACCAGGCTTTTAAGGGTCTTTGAACAACCGTGAATATCGGGGATCACCCAGCGTTTAGCCATTGAATTCTGTTTCTTGCCTGAAATCAGGCTGCGTATTATTTTTTCTTTCCCTGGTTGGCGACTTCTTCCATCAGTTTTTTAATGACTTCCGGATCACCGAGGAAGTAGTCCTTTTGCAGGTTCATATTGTCGTCAAACTCGAAAACATATGGGATCCCTGTAGGCAGGTTCAATCCGATGATATCCTCATCCGAAATATTTTTCAGGTACTTCACAATGCCGCGGAGGCTGTTGCCGTGGGCTGCTACGAGTATCTCCTTGTGAACAATGAGATTCGGCTCCATTTCGTCCTTCCAGAAAGGAACAATCCTGTTCACCGTGTCTTTCAAAGCTTCGGTGGCAGGAACATCCTTTGGGTCAAGGTCACGGTAACGGGGGTCATGTATAG
>Ga0118677_10006456_pt1 | contig 19845 bp, 20 predicted proteins | sample AliMusrvi5mmetaG_FD_86154 | JGI IMG/M metagenome (GOLD analysis project Ga0118677, IMG submission 86154)
CTTTTCTTTCGATCATCGTCATCAAGAAGGCAATAACATACAAAACTTAGGGGATTTATCGCAAGCGACTTTTCTTAAATCTTGATTTCTTTTTTCTCTTCCACTTGATTTAAAAATATTTATTATCGCCATTTCTCTCTATGAAAATGGCGATTTTCCACTTAAATTTTAGCGACTAAAAATTAATAAAAAAAGACAAGGTACGATCCCATTCCGAGTAAGAATCCAAGTAAAACAGGGATCGTAGCCTTCTTCATATAGGTAATAAAATCCATTTTCTCCATTCCCATCATGGCAACACCTGCAGCTGATCCAATAATAAGAAGACTTCCCCCTGTTCCTGCTGCATAAGCAATCATTAGCCAAAAAGGATGATCCATCGGGAACTGCTCAAGAGAATACATCCCCATACAAGCAGCAACCAATGGTACGTTATCTACGATTGCTGAAAAAATGCCGATTAATGTAGCGATAAGAGGGAGATTTCCCAGGGTCCTATCAAGCCAGCCAGCCAGCTCGTGAAGAATTCCGGCAGTCTGAAGGGCATCAACACAAAGAAGTATCCCTAAAAAAAAGAGTACTGAGGAGGTGTCAATCTTTGAGAGAACAGAAGGGACTCTAAGATGAGACCTTTTTTCAAATTTGTGGTGCATAAGATCTGTTGCAACCCAGAGAAGCCCTAGAGAGAGCAAGATGCCCATAAAAGGGGGAAGCCCAGTAAGAGTTTTAAAAATTGGGACAAAAACAAGTCCCCCAACTCCTAAATAAAAAACAACTTTTGCACCTGGCTCAGCCCTTTCCTCCTGCAAATTTTCTTTGAGATTTGGGTAATTACCTTTAGAAGTATATGAGAACCAAAGAAGAGGAACGATCATAGAGATAAAGCTTGGAGCCAGTAAGTACTTCATTACAGCAAAAGTTGAAATTTGCCCGTCAATCCAAAGCATGGTTGTTGTCACATCTCCTATCGGAGTCCATGCCCCACCGGCATTTGCGGCTATTACGACCATGCAACTTAAGGAAACTCTTTCCTTAGGATCTTTTACCAATTTTCTTAACAGAGAAATCATCAAAATCGTTGTCGTTAAGTTATCGAGAACGGCTGAGAGAAAAAAGGCGATTAATGAAATTGCCCAAAGGAGCCTTCTCCGAGAAGATGTATGGATCACATCAGTGATAATTTTGAATCCTTTATGAGAATCAATAAGCTCAACGAGTGCCATGGCTCCCATTAGAAAAAATATGATCTGCGAGACGCTTGATACATGGTGCCCAAGCTCTCCTAAATCTTCCGCTAAAGGCCGGCCGCTTGCGGCAAGATATATTACCCAACAAAATACTGCGATCAAAAGTCCGATTGCGCTTTTGCTGACTTTAAGAACGTGTTCTAAAACGATACCGGTATACCCTAAAACAAACACTAAGAGTATGAGAATTGTAGCGATGCTTCCTGTTTCCATAAATTGGTCCTTTGATAAAAAAACAATTATATTTTTTTTAAGCAAACTTATCAATAGGGCTTATAGAAAAAAAACATGAACTATAAAAACCAGGTATACGATACAGATCCACTGTAGCTGCAATTTTATAAGAGAGGAATGATCCTCTAAGGAATGATCACTTTTATTCAAAGATACGATAGATTTTTTAGGGAATAGAAAAAAACTACCGAGTGTCACAGCAGCAGCGATTAACTGGATAAATGGGGAGCTAGGACTCTGAACTAAACATACCGCAACAGGAAGCAAAAAACTCACTACCATAACAGACGGCATGCACAGGGATAGAAGCGCGGAGGTAAAAAGAAAAAAAGTCACCTGAGAGTGCAGTCCCTGAAGAAAGTTAAGCTTGTACGCTATGAATAGATGGAGATTTGTCTCTATAAAGGCATGACAAAATAAAAAACTGGCTATTACTAAAAGAAAAACATCCCAAGGAAGCTTAGTGAAAACCCCTTTTTTTTCAAAGGCGCCGAGAAAAAAAAGAATTACTGCAGAGGCGGGAGTTACATAAATTAATGGAACTCCCAAAGCTGTAAGTCCAAGCATTGAGAGAAAAACAATCATAGTCCCTACTCTTACTCGTAAAGGAACCCTCGAAGAGCATCCCTCTAACCCCTCTTCTGTAGGCGCAGAGCTTTTTGAGGGCATACCAAAGTGCAGGTTATCCCCTATCTCGGAAATTGAAGATTTCTCCATTAAAGGGTAAACAGTTTTTTTCTGTTTATTCTGATGGAGGCGCGCTGCAAATCGAGCGATAAGCCCCTGCCTCTGCTGGAGTTTAATTACATAGAAAAAGAAAAGAAAACTTGCAAAAAACAAGGAGAATGAGATCGGCCCATAGGTAAAAAAGCCTCGATGCTTACATCCTAACATTTCTTCCGTAATATGATCTGAGACTAAGTTAGTCACAGATCCCATAAGGGTAAGCGACGAGGCTAATACAAAAAATATAGGAAATATTAAATGGGTAGAATTATCAGCTACTGCATTTTTTTTTCTTAAAAAACCAGACAGCTCTTTTTGGATACGTCTTGAAGGAAAAAAAGAAGCAAAGGCGGTCAGGCCCAAATAAAACTTGAGAGACTTCCCCTTTGAAGCTTTAAAAATACTCTCTAAAATATTCTCAATGCATCCTGTACGAAGTGCTCCTAGGATGACTAAATATAGGCAAAGAAGGGAAAATGTGACTTTATTAACAAGGGAGCTCATAAGCAATTTTGAAGGCAGTACCCCAAAAAGGCCCATAGAACAAGCAAAGGTAAAAAAAATAAGACCCGGAGAGATTTTTTTTTTATAGAAACACGAAAGACAAGCGACTACAAACAGAACAAAAACAGATTCTGCCTTTCCTAAAACATCCGTCACGGGAAAAGAAAAAGGATCTGACAACTCATCCTCTTATTTATTAAGAAATACCAGCTTGTACAAGGTCATGCATACGAAGTATGCCGACAACTTTTCCGTCCTCTAAAACAGGAAGTACCATGACCCATTTTCGAGAATCTTTCTGCATGTGCTTTAATGCATCCCAGGCTAAAGTCCCCGGTGGAAGATAGGAGGCTGAACTATTCATAAGCTCTCCCATAGTCTGCTCAAGAACACTAGATCCCTTCGATTGAAGAGAGCGTCTTAAGTCTCCATCCGTAAAAATGCCAAGCAGCTCTTTTTGCTCTCCGGCGATAAGGAGGGCTCCACATTTTTTATTAGACAGCTCAACTAAAACATCAACAAGTTTATCCTGTGGGCCACAAAGGGGGACGTTTTCTTTATCGATCATTAAATCTCTTACGGTGACCATAAGTTTTTTTCCGATAGCACCAGCCGGATGATTTAGCGCATAATCTTCCATAGCAAAGCCCTTATTTTTCATTAGGGCAACAGCTAGTATATCTCCAAAGATAAGCTGAACGGCCGTCGATGTCGTTGGAACCAGATCAAAAGAGCATAGTTCTTTTTCAACGGGGAGAAATACAGATAAATTACTTTCTTTAGCAAGCCGACTTTCTTGCTTAGAAACTATAGCTATAATTTTTGCATTTCTTCTTTTTATGAACGGAACAAGATTTAAGAGTTCTTCAGTTTCGCCCGTCTTACTAATCATCACTAAGATATCTTTCTCTGAAACAATTCCGATATCCCCATGGAGAAAGTTCATCGAAGGAAGGTATAAAGCTCTTGTTCCAGTTGAAATGAGCGTCATCGCTATTTTTTCAGCGATGATCCCACTTTTACCAACACCTGTAAAAATGATAATACCTTCACATTCCTGGCAAGTCTTCACGACCTGCTCAACACGATCAAGGTCTATTTCTCGAAAAAAATGATCCAAATATTTTTGGGCATCAGCAAAAAGATTTCTTAACATTACATCCTCATATTAGGGCATAGTATAGAGGATTTGGAATTTAGCTTGAAGTCTTCAGTTAAATCTCGTAAAACAATTTTTTATGTCACTATAGAAAAGGAACGTCTTTATGTCCTCGTCAAAAATACCAGTTGCAATAGCATTTGGAGATGGAATCGGCCCAGAAATTATGCAAGCCACTCTGCACGTGTTAGATGAGGCAGGAGCGCCTCTAGACTATAAAAAAATTGAAATCGGGGAAAAAGTATACCTCTCCGGCCACACAACCGGGATCGAAGATTCTTCTTGGGAAACCATAAAAAGAACAAAAGCTTTTTTAAAAGCCCCTATTACCACTCCTCAAGGGGGCGGTTTTAAAAGTCTCAACGTTACTATCAGGACAACTCTTGGGCTTTTTGCCAATATTCGCCCCTGCGTATCCTACGCCCCCTTTGTAAGAACAAAACACCCCAATATGGATGTAGTCATCGTGAGGGAAAACGAAGAGGACCTGTATGCAGGTATCGAATACAGGCAAACGCCCGGTGTTTGCGAGTCTATTAAGCTCATTTCCCGTCATGGATGTGAAAAAATCGTAAGGCATGCCTTCGAGTATGCAAGACACTACGGAAGAAAAAAAGTGACTTGCTTTACTAAAGATAACATTATGAAATTCTCTGACGGCCTTTTCCATAAGGTTTTTGATGAAATCGCAAAAGAATATCCCCTGATAGAAAATGAGCATTGGATCGTCGATATTGGAGCTGCTAAACTTGCAGATACCCCTGAAGCCTTCGATGTTATTGTCATGCCCAATCTTTATGGAGATATCCTCTCCGATGTAGCCGCGCAAATCTCTGGTTCTGTCGGCCTTGCTGGGTCTGCTAATATTGGAGATACAGTAGCTATGTTCGAAGCGATTCATGGATCAGCTCCCCGAAGAGCCGGACAAAATCTTGCCAACCCCTCAGGCCTCCTCCTAGCATCAGTTATGATGCTCGTGCACCTAGGACAAGAGCGTATTGCAGAGAGAATTCATAATGCATGGCTTAAAACTCTCGAAGAGGGAATCCATACCTACGATATTTTTACCGAAGGAAAAAGCAAGCGAAAAGTAGGGACCAAAGAATTTGCGCAGGCAATCTGTAAATTCTTAGGAGAAAAACCCTCAACGCTTAAACCAATCATATACCAAGAAAATCGTAAGATTACACCTCTTGTAACAGAGCACTACCAATCTGAGTCTAAAAGAATTCTCGTAGGTACCGATATCTATGTCTATGCAAAAGAAAAAGCACAACCCTTCATAAAAAAAGCAACTTCTATTGAAACTGTGGATCTTTCCTTAAAAATGATCACCAACCGTGGCGTTAGAGTTTGGCCAAATGGCCATCCCGAAACTACCTGTGTTGAGCAGTGGCGCTGCAGATTTATGCATAAGAAAAAAGGACAAGCTATCACACAGATGGAAATCATAGGACTTATGGAAGAGCTAGAAAAGCATGGCTACGACATGATCAAGTGTGAAAACCTCTATATGATCGACGGGATCGCCGGGTATTCTTCCGCAGAGGGCTGATTTTTGCGATAAAAAAAGGACCTGTAACGAGGTCCTTTTAGTTTCTTCTAAAAAGTCTAAGTGAAACAGTCTCTTACTCTATTTTAAGATCGTGCTCTAGGTGTTTTTTTACCGCTGCTAAAAATCCACATCCATACATGCCGTCAAGAACCCTATGGTCAAAAGTAAGGGAGACGTGCATTAAAGAGCGAATAGCCATTAAATCCCCTTCAAGAGCCACCACCCTTCTTTGTATCGCTCCTATACCGATGATTGCCACTTCTGGGAAGCGAATAATAGGGATACCAATAGCGACACCCGACATACCAAAATTTGTCATGCTAATTGTACCATCTGCAATATCAGTTGGGGAGAGCTTTCCGGTCCGTGCTTTAATTGATATATCGCTGATTGCTTTAGCAATTTCTACTATATTCAGCTTTTGGCAATTCTTGATCACAGGAACAATGAGCCCTTGATCAATGCTCACTGCAATTCCGAGATTTACGAATTTCTTAACAATGATCGTATCTTGATCTAAAGAAGAATTAATTAAAGGAAATTCTTGGAGCGCTCTAGATATTGCCTTTGCTACAAAACTTGTGATCGTAAGTTTTACACCATGCTTTGTAAGAAAGGGTTCCTTCTGCTGAGCGATTACTTTAAGCACTTCCGACACATCGACTTCGCTGACAAGTGTCGCATGGGGCGCCTGATAAAAAGATTTCACCATATTATCAGCGATCGCCTTTCTCATGCCGGTCATTTTGAGCCTTTCTATATCAGAACCAAGAGAGCAAGGCGCTGGCTTAGAGCAAGACGGTGCCGGGGGTAGCTGCGGTACTGATATTTTTTTCATTGAATAAGCTTCAATATCTTGCTTGGTAATCCTCCCACCAGCTCCGGTAGCGGAGATCTTTTTCATTTCATCAAGACTGACGCCTAGCTCAGAGGCGAGCCTTAGAACTGCTGGAGAATAAAATTCTCTCATTTCACCAGTTGTTGGGATAGAGGCTACCGCTTGAGTTTCTTTTAGAGAATCAGAAGCCACCTCTTTTTCTACGGAAGATCCAGAGGAAATTTTAGCAAGAGGATCTCCTACTTGGAGCTCTTCATCAGCTGATGCAAGTATTCGAATAAGTTTTCCTGCAACTGGCGAAGGGATTTCACTATTCACCTTATCTGTAGATACTTCAAGAAGAGGTTCATCAAGAGCTACATCATCTCCTTCTTTTTTAAACCACTGAACAATTGTTGCACTGACTATGCTCTCCCCGAGCTTGGGAAGTACTATGGTGATTTCTTTACTCATTTTCTTGTTCCTTAAAGCTTAACACGGCCTTTCTCAAAATTTTCTTAATACACGCATCCCAGTCTTGTTTGCCTTCCGCTATTTCACTACACATTTGCAAAACGATGATAGGAATCTCTAAAACAAGATCCCTTGGGAGCTTAACAAAGTCTTTTTCTGTACATACTATAGCGTTGGCTCCCCTGTCTTTGCAAGATTTAGCAAACAGCTGCAAAGAAGAAATACTCGGCGCGACATGATCTGGTAAAATCAAGCTATCGACTATAGTTTTCCCAAGTGCTACCACTGCATCCATAAAGTGGTGTGGCTTGGAAATTCCGCAAAAAACACCTACCTTAGTAAAATTAGAGCCATTTTCGATAGTATAACTCCTCTTAACTCTTACGACAGGACTTGCGGTAAAAACGCGAATTTCTTTAAGCAGATCTTCCCAAGGGTTTCCGGGCTCTATGTTACTGACCACAATAAGATCTGCGACTTTTAACCTGATTGGAGAGTCTCTTAAATAACCCCTCGGCAAAAAAGACCCCTTACCCCAAGGGTCGCTACCATCTAGCAAAATAATCTCGATATCTCTATGAAGGCGCCTATGTTGCAAACCATCATCGATAAGCAATATCCTAGATCCACTCTCTACTGCCCGCTTTGCGCTCTCTACTTTATTTTTGCCGACCCATATGGATGCAGTAGTACTACTTGCTAGCCAAAAAGATTCATCCCCACACTGCTCAACGCTTACTAAAGGACCCTGTCCTTTAGAAACTTCAGCCACTGTACCCGACCTTTCAATTTCAGAACGGTAGCCTCTTGTAATAATGGCAACACCCTCTTTTAGCTCAGATGTTAATAGCTTTATTAGAGGCGTTTTTCCGGTGCCACCTGAGACGATATTGCCGACACTTACTACAAAGGCGCCTACATCATGAATCTTCATAATCTTTTTATCGTATAGAGCGTTGCGCAGGTTAACGCAAAAACGAAAAGCATAACTTGCAAAGGTTAGCACCCCTGCAAAGCAGGGGGATGTTCTTCTCTCTTCGATAATATCGATTACATAGGATTCAAGAGACATGAGATTGTGTGAGCTGGGGCTCTTGTAGAATAGGAAGCCTCAGGCTTTCTACCATTTCAATAATAATGTGGATCGCTGTCATATGAGCTTCCTGTACTCTATCAGAATAGGGGAACCCAGCCACGATAATTTCTAGATCGCACATCCCCTTGAGCACACCACCAGTTTTTCCAAGAAAAGCAATGGTTTCTATATTTTTCTCTTTTGCAACGCGAACAGCTTCTACAATATTTGGAGAATTGCCACTGGTCGTAAGACCAATAAAAACATCTTCCGGCTTTCCAAATGCTTCAATAGCTCTAGAAAATACTTTGTCATATCCCAAGTCATTAGCAACGCAGCTCATATGGCCAGGATCTGATAGCGCAATTGCTGCCATAGCAGGTCTTTTTTCTCGATATAAGCCACTTAATTCTTCTGCAAAATGCATAGCATCGCAAAGACTGCCTCCATTGCCGGCAATCAGGAGTTTCCCTCCTCTTGCGAAACATGCTTCAATCTTTAAAGCACAATTCTCTATAAAAGCGAGGCTCTCATCTTTTTGTAAAAACTCGATTGCACTCACCGCATCGAGCAGTGCAGACTCAATCTTCTCCCTAATCGCGCCCATAGAAGCCCTCGTTTACTCAAATAAAGATTGTTAGTAATTTTGGTCCATAATCATAGATTAAGAGCTCTTTAGAATCCAGATGGGTTTTAGCAGAGATAAAAATAAGTTTAATTATTTAGTCAACTTTTGAGAAGGAATGGGGCTATGCCCTCTCCTTCTCTGTCTATTTTTTACATCCTTCTTTATAAAAAAATCTTTCTGTTAATTCACTCTATATTTACTGTAACACCAAGAGCTATGGCTTACAGATTTATCTGCAAACAAAAAAAAGAGATTCAACATGAAAAAGAAACTTCTATCCCTTTCCTTACTTATGATAAGGACGTGCACCCTATTTGCCGATGCACAGACTAGTGATCCATCCCCTCAAAATGCAACAAAGCAGTCCTTTCCTGAGGGAGTTCTCTTAGAATTTCGTCCAAGCTATTTCTACCCTATCTCCAAAGGAATACGTCAGGCATTCCACAACGGAGGGGTAAACTACCAAATCACAGGGGCCTTTCCTGTGTACTACGGAAACAACGCATGGCTGCAAGGACTAGATGTATGGGCAGCAGTTGATTATTTCTCAAGAGAAGGGCGCACTTCAGGGCTTGGCAATAAAACTAGACTTCGTATTGTTCCTCTGACACTTGGGCTTAAATATTTCTTCCCAGATCTTGGGACTGTAGCTCCTGTGAACTTCTATGTAGCTAGCGGTATGAAATACTTTTTCGTGTACAACTACACAGATTCAGATTACGCCCAAAAAAATGTCTACGCAAATGGTATGGGTGGTGTTGTAGAAACAGGTTTTACCTCAACCGTCATGAAACATCTCGTGCTTGATATATTCGCTTCCTATTCGTTTAGAACTTTTGGAGCTCCTTCTATTTCCTCTTCTAAATACCCAGCTGTAATACCTACGGGGATGAATATCAGCGGCGTGAACGTCGGTGGCGGCATAGGATACAAGTTCTAAAAAACTTGTATTTATACCCCCTCTACAGAAATTCACCGAGTGATAGCCTAGAATTTTCAGCTTATTATTTTTGCTAGATTTGAAGATCATTAGAAAACCGAGAGCGTTTTTACCCGCTCTCGGTTAAAGTTGTTACCTATAGCTTATATAGATAGGAGTGGTAGGATTGCCTACATTACCCGCCCCATCAACAGCTCTCACGGTATAGTAATACCCTTGTCTCCAGTTGATAGCCAAATCTATAAACGTCAAAGATGTGGAATTTCCTATATAGACAGGGTCTGCATTTCCTATAGCTCTATAGGCATTATAGGAAACCGCTCCAGGAGATGCTGACCAAAAAAGCTCATTATAAGCCTGAAGCTGAAAACCTCCAGAAGAGCTGGTATGTTTAGGCCCTCCGGATCCACTGAAATTCGCCGGTGGCTGGGGACCTGAATTGGAGGCGATCGCAATAGCCTGGGGACTTAATCCCACCATGACACTTGTCACAGCACCTAAAGGGTTGCTCATATCGATGATAGAAACGGTGTCATCACCGGCATTAGCTACATAAGCCCCTGTCCCACTGATCGCAATAGCCACGGGATTTAATCCCACCGTGACACTTGTCACAGAACCTAAAGGGTTGCTCGTATCGATGATAGAGACGGTGCTACCACCGTTATTAGCTACATAAGCCCCTGTCCCACTGATCGCAATAGCCAAGGGACTCGATCCCACCGTGACACTTGTCACAGAACCTAAAGGGTTGCTCGTATCGATGATAGAAACGGTGTCATCACCGGTATTAGCTACATAAGCCCCTGTCCCACTGATCGCAATAGCCACGGGATTTGATCCAACCGTGACACTTGTCACAGAACCTAAAGGGTTGCTCGTATCGATGATAGAGACGGTGCCACCACCGGCATTAGCTACATAAGCCCCTGTCCCACTGATCGCAATAGCATAGGGATTTAATCCCACCGTGACACTTGTCACAGCACCTAAAGGGTTGCTCATATCGATGATAGAGACGGTGCTACCACCGGTATTAGCTACATAAGCCCCTGTCCCACTGATCGCAATAGCGACGGGATTTAATCCCACCGTGACACTTGTCACAGAACCTAAAGGGTTGCTCATATCGATGATAGAGACGGTGCTACCACCGGTATTAGCTACATAGGCATAGGAGGCTAATGCCTGCCCAGAACAAAAAAGGGAGCAGGCGAGTGCTGTAAAGAGATATTGGGGGAGGTTTTTCATAGTTTTTTCCTTCTTTTTAGATCAGTAGCTATGCTTTTTTAATTGAGGTACATCGTACCTCTGCCTCAGCCACATGTAAAGAAAAAAATATTCATTTATAAGGAGTTTTGGATGAAGAAAACAAACGGGATTCATTTTAGCCCTAATCAATCTCAGTTTACTAAGAGTGAATCGGGATTAGGAAGGATTTTTCGAAAAAGCTTCTAAAAAAAGCTGGGCCAACAAGTGCAACTTCCTGTTGCTCACTAAATTCTAAAAATTCTATCGTTAAATACAGGCCAATACACCTTAGGTAGACATTGATAACAGAGCTACAACACACAGAGCTTTCTTGGATCCAAGCGCTCCAATCCGTTATGCGATGTTCTTTTCTCGACAACTTTTTTATCGGGTGGAACTACGTCGATTCTTTTGCCTTCGCAATCATTTTAATACCGATTGTTTGGCAACTGCTCGGCCGGCAAAAAGGAATAAGATTATTTTACATTCTGATACTATCCCGTGTTGTCAACCACGCATTAAAAGAATATTTCGGAATGCCCAGACCCTGTCAGGTCGATCCAAGTGTGGGCCTACTATGTTTTTCCTCTTACGGATTTCCAAGCGGCGCCGCTCAAACGGCCATGGTACTTGCCGGCATCACCTTCATAGAATACAAAAAAGCTCTCTATAGAATCTTTGCCACGATCTTTGCCCTATTCCTTTGTTTTTCTCGTATCTATCTCGGCGTTCATTATTTCAGTGATGTACTCGGGGGCTTGTTTTTTGGATGCCTTCTTCTTCTTGTTTACTGGAAGCTATTTCCCCTTATGGAAAAAGAGTGGAAAAAAGCGTTTATCCTATTTCCTATAGCGTTAATTCTCATCGGAGGAAAAGATGCCCTGCTTTTTTGTTTTCTAACACTTGGAGTCCAAATGGGACTTCTCATAGCTGGAAAAACCTCAAGCCTGAAAAAATCATTATCAAGACGATGGCTTCAAGCAACAATCATAATCTTAGGACTTTTCCTCCTATCCCTAGCCTCCAAATTACCTCATTTTATCCAATTTGGATTTGGTCTTATCATGGGAATATGGCTCAGTTTTTTAGGGGAACGGCTTAGTGCCAAGATCCTTGCCTACAAAAGATAACATTACCTACTACCTTCTAAAAAAGCTGGTAAGTATACTAAACACAAAAGCTACACAAATGAGATCCCATGCAAAATCCAATCAGAGTCGGCATCGTTGGAGCTACTGGTGCTGTCGGGGTAGAGATCCTTTCCCTCCTTGAGTCGAGAAAATTCCCTATAAAAGACCTAAAACTCTTTGCCTCAGAAAAATCTGTTGGCTCGCATCTTACCTTCGGCGATGAGAAAAAATTTATAGAGCCACTTACAGCTACCTGCTTTGAAGGTTGTGACATCGTATTTTTTACAGCCGGCAGCAAGATCTCGAAAGACTATGCACAAATAGCTAAAGACTCCGGAGCAATTGTCATCGACAATAGCTCCGCTTTTCGGATGGAAAAAGATGTCCCCCTAATTATTCCTGAGATTAATGGAAAAGCTTTAGCTTTTCATAAGGGGATCATAGCTAACCCCAATTGCGCCACTATTATCATGCTAATGGCTGTGGCTCCCCTTCATAAAATTGCTAAGATTAAAAGGATCGTCGCTGCAACTTACCAAGCTGCAAGTGGAGCTGGGGCCAAAGGAATGCATGACCTTATAGAAGAAACCAAAGCCCATCTTAGCGGAACAGAATATACACGCTCTGTTATTCCCTTCCCTTATGCCTTCAATCTTTTTCTCCATAACTCAGCGCTCCAAGAAAATAGCTATACTGACGAAGAGCTTAAAATGGTATACGAAACGAGGAAAATTTTAGAAGATGACACAATACGGGTAACAGCTACCTGTGTGAGAGTTCCTGTACTTAGAGCGCATTCTGAAGCGCTTAATGTGGAATTTCATACTTCACTTTCTTCTAAAGAAGCATATGAAATTCTAAAAAACACTGCCGGCGTAACGGTATATGAAGACAGAGAACAGAGTAGGTTCCCCATGCCTCAGGATGCAGTCGGTAAAGATACTATATTGTGTGGAAGGATTAGGGAAGACCTCTCCCAGGAAAAAACTCTGGACCTCTGGGTCGTCGGGGATCAACTTCTTAAAGGAGCCGCTCTCAATGCTGTTCAGATTGCAGAACTCCTATTAACTAATGATCTTACCTCCCCTAGAAAAACAAAAGTGCTAGAGGAAAGTCATGCTATTTAAAGAAGCGAATCGAAAGTGGTGGATCCTTGTCGCTATGACAAGCTGCATATCGATGATCTTTATCGATGTCACCGTCCTCCCTGTTGCCCTTCCCACGATACAAAGACAATTTAACGCCTCATCGGAGTCTTTGCAGTGGATTCTTAATGGATATACTCTAGCTCTTTGTGTCTTTGTACTAGCAGGTGGGAGACTGGGGGACATGTGGGGGCAAAGAAAGACCTTTTGTTTAGGTCTTTTTCTTTTTGCCTTTTCCTCAGCTCTTTGTGGACTGAGTTCTTCCATAAACGCTCTCATCATGAGCCGCTTTCTACAAGGAGTCGGAGGAGCGATACTCATACCGACAAGTTCTGCTCTGTTATTTTCTAGCTTTCCCTTAAAAGAACGAGGCAAAGCTCTCGGTCTTTACGTAAGCATTGGATCGATCTTTCTGGCAATTGGCCCATTCCTCGGAGGAACCCTTACAGAGTATGCTAGCTGGCAAGCGATCTTTTTTATTAATCTACCTATTGCAACCTTAGGCTTTGTTCTAACGATGCTTTCTGTCCACCCTTCTAAGGGACGGAAACAATCTTTTGACTGGGTGGGTTTTATCACTCTTGCCTCCGGGATTAGCGCAATAATCACAGCTCTTATGCAAGGTGGCACTTGGGGATGGGGATCTCTTGCAACACTTGGGGCTCTGGTATTTGGAATAGGGAGTATCACAGCGCTTATTCTTACAGAAAGAGAGATTGAGCATCCCCTCATCGAGTTCTCTTTATATAAGAATAACATCTTCCTGGGAGCCACCTCTAGCATCTTTTTTACTCAACTCCAGCTGTGCACCACAGTATTTTGGGCGATGTATCTCCAAAATAGCTTAGGCTACTCGCCTGCCATGGCGGGAATGCTTAGCTTCCTATCGAATGCTCCTGTGTTATTTATAGCACCCCTTGCCGGAGCCCTTGTGGATAAATACGGACCCAGGATCCCAGTGATTATCGGATTTTCTCTAATTGTTCTTTCTCTTATTATATTCATCATAAATCCCCACCCCTCTCTACCGCTTTTAATCGGAATTTTTATTCCTTATGGTTGTGGTATTCCGATGATCTTCACTCCATCATTTACCTGCGCCATGTCCCATGTAGATGACGCCAGAAGAGGAATGGTTTCAGCAATGTCTACGATGGCCCGGCAATTTAGTACAACCCTTGGGATTGCTCTTTTTACCGTCTTACTCGTTGGAAGGCAGAAGACAGAGTTTTCCTCTCTTCTTGCAACTAATGCTCTGACGGAAGGGATAGATCCCCTTCCTTTACAGGGTCTTGTTTCACAAACCCCAACAGCCCTGCAAGCATTAAAAGCCCTGCCAGATTCTACAGTTTTTTATGTTATGAGTTACGCTCAACAAGCCTACACTTCGGCCTTTACCCTTGTGAATGGAGCGGCGGCAGCGTTTTCCTTGATTGGGCTAATACTCGCTTATTTTTTACTAGCAAAGGCAAAGCCGGCTCACCTAAAATAATATTTCAAATAAAGGGCCTTAACTATGATTGAACTACAACTACTCGGATTCGCCTTACTTATTCTACCACTGATGGCTGAAAAAACCTCTTCTTTAGAATGCGAGAATGCTGAGTACCAAAGCCTAGATGGCGACTCCAGCTACGATTTTCAAGATCATACGTACACGTCTTTTATCGCCGATATGGGAAGAGCTGAACCCAAAGAAAAAATATCCAAAGATGATTTTTCTACAACTTATGAAGTAAGGCATGGGAAAGTCGATGTATCTGCAACAGTTGAAAATCCTAATGCTCCTCCCGACTGGGAAGAGGAGTGGCATAAGAATGGATCTAACAAAAAATCTGATACCGATAGTAAAGACTCTTCATCTAGCAATACTTCTAAAAAAAAACGTGATAACCGAAAAAAAGGCTCAAGCTTTTCTGTAACGTGGTCGAGTAAAGATTGATAGAGCAGATAGATTCACCGACGAAAAAACCATCATTCTTTATAGTTAAACTACAGACTTAAAGAACTTAGACAAGTAAAAGTCTTGAGCTCTTTGGATACTGGATGAGGAAAAGACAGCTCCCCTTGATGTAGAGCGATCTTCCCAAAACTTGTAGGACTTGCTCCGTACTTGGTATCTCCGACTACCGGATGACCCTCAAAGGCAAACTGAGCTCTAATCTGGTGGTATCTACCCGTCTCTAAGTCTATTTCGACAAGTGTAGCTTTTGGCGATCTCTTAAGGACTTTGAAATGAAGCCTACAAAGCTTAGCTTCAGGGTTATCCTTCCTTCCAAGAAGAGCCTTGTGGTCTCCATGGATAAGAAAATGCTGAAGGGTTCCTTCAGATTGTTTGATCTGCCCTTCTACTAATGCTGTATAAGTCTTCTTAAACTCTTTATCGCGCATCGAGGCGTTGAGCCGAGATAGTGCTTTTGAGGTTCTTGCAAAAAGTACAAGTCCACTTACTGGCTTATCCAGTCTATGCACTGCGTGTAGATAGACATCGCCTGGCTTATTATATTTTTCTTTAATCCAAGCTTTAGCCTCTGTCTCAAGACTGTCTGTAGAGTCAACAGAAGGCTGCGTTGGCAGGCCGGCCGGTTTTATGACGACCAGAATGTGATTATCTACAAAAACAATATCCACAAATATTACCCTTTTCCGCTGCGTTGTCTTAGCACTTCATAAAGAAGAAGAGTGGTAGCTGTAGCGACATTTAAAGAGTCGGCCACTCCCTTCATAGGGATCCTTACTTTCAGATCGGCACTTGCAAGCCATGCATCAGAAAGTCCTACTTGCTCAGTTCCAACAGCTATTGCTACAGGCCCTGTAAGATCAGCCTCTGTATATTCAATCGTAGCACTTGGAGTGGAAGACAGAATCTGAACGCCGTGTTTTTTGAGCCAGTCCAAAGTCTCCTGGCCCTCTGCTTCTATAACAGGGACAGTAAATAGAGTTCCGACACTTGCCCTTACGACATTGGGATTATAAATATCAGTGCATCTGTCACAAACAATCACTCCATCGACACCAACTGCATCACAGGAGCGGAGGATCGTTCCTAAGTTGCCAGGCTTTTCAATTGCCTCAGCAATTAAAAAAAAGGGATTTTTTTTATTTTGTAATTTAGGTGTTAGATCCGCAAGAGTAAGTTTCATCTGCCGTGCAATCGCAACAAGACCATCAGGACGATCTCTATAAGAAAGCTTTTTAAAAACTTTAGAGTCACAGGAAAAAATTTCAGCACCATTTCTACGGACTTTTTCAATCAGAGCCGCTTCATTTTCCCCTAAAAAAAGAGGAGGGCAAATAAACAAGGTGTCGATAGAAATATTTTGATCTGCAGCGCGCTTGAGTTCTCTATACCCCTCTATAAGGAAAAGACCTGTCTCGTTTCGATCTTTCCGATCGAAAAGGGCAACAGCGGCTTTTACTTTCGGGTTTTGTAGGCTGGTGATTTCTAGCATGTGGTCCATTAAATAAAGATTTTCAGCCCTTAATAATAGACCAGACTGATGTTAAAAGCGAACAAAAGAGATTGTCTGTAAAACAGTATTTTAAAGAGTAAAAAATCCAACAGGCGGGATTGAAAATATTTTGGATCCTCTTAAGGAGACACTCCGTAGCGGATCTTTCTATATAAAGCCGCTAAAAGCTTGGTGCTCGCAGTAAGAATGATGGTCTGGCGGCTCCCCTTAATATCTAGTCGAAAAAGATCTGGCTTTTGCCCCCTCCGGCCCATTGCAGCCCATACAGTACCAACAGGTTTATCCGTCGTTCCACCAGAAGGTCCAGCAACACCCGATACAGCAATGCCGTAGTCGGCATGGCTGAGCTCTAATAGACCTGCAAGCATTTCTTCCACGGTTTCTTTACTTACTGCGCCGCAACCTTCTAAAGTTTTCTTTGACACTTTAAGAACTTGCTCCTTCATTTCATTGGAATAGGTTACAAGTGACCCTAGAAAAAAATCTGAAGCGCCGGCAAGGGAGGTTATCTTATGAGCCATTAGCCCTCCTGTGCAAGACTCAGCAAAGCTAAGTGTCTTTTTCTGCTCTTTTAATAAAATGGAAAGAGCTTCTTCAATCTTTCCAGAGCATCCAGTAAATTGGTGGGTGGGAAATTCTGAACTGATCCTATCCCTTGCAGCAATAAGATCCATAGGATTCCCACTTTTCAGGGTAACAGTTAACACTCCATATCCAGGATAGATCCCAAACTCTATATTCGGATAGTCTCTTTTCAGCTGACGGAGTATTGGATCTAACATATTTTCATTGATAAGACAAAAATGGATTGTTTCAACCTTTTGCTTTGAGCTATTGGAAAAATGCTTTTCGAGATAGGGAATTACCTGCTGCTCGAACATCGGCTGCATCTCTGGCGGAACGCCAGGCATTAGGATAAGTGTTTTACCCTTGTCTTGAAAGACAAAGCCAGGCGCTGTTCCCACTGCATTTTTCAAGATATGCGCTTTTGTAGGAACCGTCGCTTGGTCAATTAAAGAAGGAAGATCTTTTCCATACCGTTTGGTAAGATCCTTGGCTATTTCTTTATTCAAGGTGAAATCAGAAGAAAACAGCTCCGCGGCTACATGGCGTGTGATATCATCAAGAGTGGGCCCAAGCCCACCTGTGGTAATCACCAGATCAGAGCGCTCTAAGGCTTCGTTAAGACCTTCCGCAAGAGCCTCTTTCTCGTCGGGAAGTACGGTATGGCGAGAAGTGATCCATCCGAAACTGGCAAGAGTGGCACTAATATAAGAGCTATTGGTATTCACGATCATCCCTTTCAGGATCTCTTCGGCAATGGCTATTACTTCAATTCGCATTTTGACACCTATAGTTACACCTCTACTACGATCCCTTTTTCTTTAAGCACTTTATGGGTATTTATCCAAGAAAAGCAACTTTTACCAAGGCGAAAAGGGACCCTAGTTCTCACCCCTTGAAAAATAAAGGGAGCGGGAACAGTTTGTGATCGTATATAACGGATCACATTTTTGAAAAGAGCCGTATTGGGAAAATCGGAAGAATCATTCATTTTAAAATATTGATGCGTTTTAGGATCTTCAAAAATCTGAGGATAAGAAAACTGAACTCCCCAATGGACACTATCTTCTGTCATAACCATAGAATGAAATTTCCCGTCGACAGTCGAGGGGAAGAAATGATGAAACTGCATTTGCACCACTGGGCGCGCTACTTTTATAAGAAGTCGATCTTGCGATACGCTCACACCATAAAGAGAGTCAAGATCGTAGGTTAAATAGTTACAAAAAAAGCGCCGCAGCTCCTTTTCATCGATGGGCAGTCCCTGTTTGATCGCTTCGATATAGCAGGCATAGACTTCTAGTATTTTCTCTTTAGAAATGAATGTGTTCGCTGATTGCACAGGACCGCTTGCATGACAGATAAAACATTCACCTATAGACTCAAAAAGCGCTTGCATCCCTGCTTCATCGATCAGTATTTGGTGTTTTAGCCATTTGGAGGCATGATACATTCCCTCCTTTTCCTGCGTGCTTAGGCGAATAAAGGGCTCACTCATTTTTTAGCGCGAGTTTTTGACTTTTTTTTTCCAAAAAAGAATAAAGGAATAACGAGAAAACCCCTAAAAAGATTGAGCTATCGGCAATGTTAAATACAGGATAAGAATACCCCCAGAATACAAAATAAAACATATCTACGACATGGCCATACACAAAGTAATCTATTACATTGCCCATTGCTCCGATCGCAATTAGCGACAGGGCGAGCCTTTTAAAATAGGCCATCTTTCCGACTAATATATATGTCGAAAGCACAGTTATTATAAGTAGCCTTGCATACAAAAGATACTCCTGAAAGGAAGCAAAAAAACCCCAAGCAGCCCCTTTATTCATGGCATAGTTAAGGGAAAAATCTATCCCCAAAAAACCCTGAAAAACTCCAATACCCCCATAGGGGTATACGGAAGAGGCCCATCCAAGAGGAGGCAGATAATAATAAGCATAAGCCTTACTCAAAACATCTGCTATTAAAAGGAAAGAGCAGAGAGCTATGAGAAAACTTAGTTTCTTAAAACTCATTAAAGCAGACCCTTTTCAAACTTCTCCTGAACTTTTACCGTCATGGTTGCATAAGGGACCGCTTCAAGCCTTGCCATAGGAATTTCTTCACCTGAAATATCACAGATTCCATAGGTGTCCTCGTCGATTTTTTCAAGCGCTCTTTCGATCTGACGAATAATGGTAAATTCCTTAGCACTAACCTCGAGGCTGACACTCCTTACGAAGTCATCAGTTCCCTCATCAGCTTGGTGCTGAGAATAGCCCTTAGATTCATCAGATGAGGATACTTCGCTACTAACCCCTCGAACTAAATGTGTCATCTGGATCTTAAGATCTTCCAGGCGTTGTTTAAATCTTTCTATGTCCTGTTTCTTTAAAGGCATGTTGCACTCCCTTGTTTTCAATTTCAAAAGGTTCAAAATCATCTTTTCCAGATGCTGTCTCTAGCGCATCGCGTAGCTCATCGACATCTTTAAATCTTCGATATACACAAGCAAAGCGAATATAGGCAATCATATCCAGGCCCTGAAGATGTTGCATTATAATCGCTCCAATTTCTTTTGTAGAGACTTCTTTAATCTGCCTTTCCATAAGATCTGATGTGATCTTATAAGCAAGAGCTCTTACTTGTTCATGGCTGATCCTAGTATGCCTGCATGCAGCATCAAGCCCTTTAATAAGCTTATCTTGGATGAAGTCTTCGTATCTACCATCTCGTTTGTGTACTTGTATAGTAAGGTCGATCGTTTCAAATGTTGTGAATCTCTTCAAACATTTCAAGCACTCTCTGCGCCTTCGAACTGCATTACTTTCCGTCGCATTTCTAGAATCGGTAACCTTTGACTCTTCATGATTGCAAAATGGACAACGCATGTTTGATCTTCCTTACTTTGTTGTTTTCTTATACACATACAGCATTTTTT
>Ga0118677_10006457_pt1 | contig 19844 bp, 21 predicted proteins | sample AliMusrvi5mmetaG_FD_86154 | JGI IMG/M metagenome (GOLD analysis project Ga0118677, IMG submission 86154)
GGTAGCACGCCTCCCCGTGGACCAAGTCGATGTACTCCCGAGCCGTTTCATCGCTCGGGTCGTAGACGCCGGCCGAGAGGTTCTGCAGGAAAAGGGATATGGAGGTGATCGGAGTACGAAACTTGTGGGAAATGAGCGACAGAAAGTTGGTCTTGAAACGGTCCAGATTCTTCAGATTGGCTATTTCTTCCTTGAGCGCCTTCTTGACCAGAGCCTTGTCGACGGCGCTCTTTAACTGCAGCAGGTTCAGCGGCTTGGTGATGAAGTCGTCGGCATCCGCCTTGAGCGCCTTCAGGGCCGTCACCGTCGCCGGCCAGTCGATCGTGCCGTCGCCCGGCCACGAGTGCTCGTCCTTGCTGCCATGGTTGTCGTGAACGTGAACGGAGACAATGCGCTCGCCCAGGGTTGCGATGGCCTCTGTGATGCCCACCGTCATGTGCGCATGGCCCAGGTCCAGACAGATGCCCACGTTGTCCAGGTGTCCCATATCGAGAATTGTGACCAGATGCTCCGGCGTGGTCGGCTCGCTCGTCAGGTTCTCCACCAGCAGCCGGACGCCCAGCGGACGGGCAAAGGCGCCCAGGTGTTCCAGAGCGGTGAGCCCGTACTCGATGGTGCGCGGCGAAATAGGCGGCACGTTCTTCGGCGCGTTGCTGCATTTTCCACACGCAAACATCGTGCACATGATTCCCAGCATCTGCAGCAAGCCAGGTGATGAGCGACGTGCTGATGTGCGCACCAAGCGCCTGTACTTCCTGGTGCTGAAGTCGGTGGGATGGCCAACGGTCGTTGACTTCATAGGCGGCATCAAGCGTGCAAAATTGACGGGCACACCATCCATACAAGCGGAAGTGCATAAACCCCGTATCGCCAGGCTTCTCCGGATCGGTGAGATACGTGTCTGTAGGTAAATTGCGAAACACGGCGGCATTTAACTCGGTGATCTCGTCTATGCGTTGCTTATCGACAAATGGGCAAGACAGATGCGCGCATTCGGTCGCTTCCACATTGTGCAGCGTCAGTGCTATATCAATTGTCGAACCAGCAGTTACATAGTCGGAAAAATAACGGGCATAGATGAAGGCTTCTTTGGGTGTTGTGGGACTATTCGCATTGCAGAATGCATCCGTCAATCGATTGAACGTTGACGCTGCACTACCGTCAGGATCTTCAATCGGGATAAATAACCAGGTCAGATGGTCGAGAGTCGGCAACTTCTGCGTCATCCGTTGCGCCACGAGCGCATTTAACATACCGAGCAGTACATGGCTGGATGCATGTTCGGTTGCGTGCTCGCGGGCAATCACCAGGATGGTTCGTCGCTCATCAACTTGATCGGGATCGGCGTCACCAGCCACACGAATAAGTTGAAGCTGACGTTTCCCAGGTGTCTCACCTATCGCCGCCATCGTAACACTAGGAATGTTCGCTGCTTTGAGTCTGCGAATGTAGTGCTGCAAATATGTATATGTAAACGGTACCCGCATCGCCACCGTCGCCGTCGTACGCGCGAATTTTTGCTTGATACGAAAGACGTTCGCGCCGGTGACGGCTTCTGCGGCATCGACCTCGCGCCACGGTTGCCAATAGGCGCCGTCTTTCGACAGGAATTGCGCGGCCAACGCGTTGGGGATCGCCGTTTGAATGGGTGTCTTCCCCGTGCCAGCAAATTTGGCATTCCCTTGCTTGAAGGGATCGCCGCTGACCCACCGCCCCTTGTCATCCTTTTGGAACCACTCGTAGCTCTCGTACTTCGCGGGATCGGCATAGGTTATTACGGGCATCAGGCCATCCCATTTACTCACGTCGGCTTTGTTACCTTGGGTGTCATTGCCCGTCATGGATAAGCCAATCGTCACTTCTTTATCGGTGGGGAGGTTGGTGAAGGTGCCGGCGAACCAGTTGTGGGCTGGGGAGGCGAGTTCGACGATGATATAGTGGGGATCGAGTTGCTCCGCCACGCGCAGGTTGAAGCCATCCTGAGGGATGATGGCGATGGGTTGCGATTTTGCCGGTTTCGCGGGGGTGGCGACCGCACGCTTTGTCGGCGGTGGAGGTGGAGTGGGTTTCGGCGTCGGGGTAGACAATGGAGCGCCCCAGGCCAGTGTCGCCAGCCCGCACAGCACCATCCCTAGGCCGAGTTGTCTCCTCCACGTTGCCATGAGTCACCGATCCGTCGGAGTCCTAATTCCTCACCGCAATATAGCAGACGCTCAACATTGTGTCAATTATTGCACCAATAAAGTTTTTGTAAAGATATTTTTCCCAACGCCCTATAAAGCGCCGGAGGAGATCGCGTGAGGGGTTCGTCGGGTTCTTTATATGTCCAGGAGCACCTGTTGCTCGGAAGAGACAACAGCAGAGACTACGCATTATGGTACAAGCCTGACAGAGAGCCTGCGGTGCATCTCTGCATGGAACAGCGCGCCATGCACCACCCGGAAGTTCGTCGTATAGATGCCCCCGCGTTTCCCTACGATGGGCGCCATCTCCGCTGTGATACCATGCACCACCGCGTGCAACCGCTGATTGATCACTTTCACCCAGCCCTTCACGCCGGCGACGTCCGACGGTCGCCCATCCGCCCAAGCCTGTTTCGAGACGCGCTCGGTCGGCAGATACAACAACGCAAAGCGTAGGAAGCGTGACCAGTACTTGTCCTGGACAAAGCAATCTGTCGCCGGATCACTGCTCCGGTCGTCCCAAAAGCCCAGCTCATCATAGGTCAACGTCTCCCCATGGAGCATACCTGGCCCCTGAATGGTAATGGCGTCGGTATTCTCGAAGGTGATGACGACCTGCTCCCAGGTGGTCCCCGCTGGCACATCCAGCCATTTTCGCGCTTTGGGTTTGACTCCGCTAGGGCGTTGCGCACGGGTGACGAGTTCGCGAGCCAATGTCTCGAGCGCCTCTGGCGAAAAACGCACTTCGCCGTGTGCGACACGCAAGAGCGGCGCAAACGGCCAAAGGAGTACCGACTCGCCCAGCAGATCGGTCGGTGGGGAGAGCGCCGGCGTCAACACCACCGCCTGCGGCGCCGATTGAAGCACATGCGCCTGGCGAAATATTGTCCGCGCATCGGGCCGTGTGGTGCCCGCGGCGACAAACCAGGAGACCGGCACGCCGGCGAAGACCGACGCGCCCAGCGACCAGAGCCGCTGGGGGAGGACGGTCGTGGCGGCCTGTCCCACGCCCAGCAGCCGCGCCAGGGCATCCGCGGTGCTGTGCGCCGAATACTCCCAGGAGGCGAGCGCCCGGTCATCCGTCATGATGACGTCGCCCCGTTGACACAGGACATGATAAACCGTCGTGCCATCCTCGCGCTCACCCATCGGGATCACCGGACAACTCCCCTCGTTGCAATCCGAGCAAGCATACCGGGCGTCGATACCTGCAAAGGCGATGAACCCGGATGCCTCCAGCGCATCACGCACCGCCGGTTCCACGTCTGCGGCGCGCACACAACAGCGGCTATTTACTTCAACGCCCGATAACAGGCGCGGCAACGGCATGGGCCATCATAGCCAATACGTGTCCATGTTATCGTTTTTCGTGGACGCGTGTCTACGTCACGTCCATGACGTGGACAGATCATGGAGTGGGTGTCGTAGATTACCCGATATGGCCTCGATAGTTGAAGCCGTCCCGAATTGTGTGGTGTTGTTCACCGCCTCCAGCACAAACGTATCATATATGCACCCCATGCGTGTCAACCCCGAACCTGGACGGAATTGGGAAAAACGTCTAAAGGATGCGCCATAACGGACTAAAACCGGGCCGGAGATTAACACGGCTGTTAAATGAGCAAAACGCTCTCTGACCGAGAGTTGTTAACCCTAATTTTTCTCTCGCTGAGAGCGGCAGAGAGAAAATGGCGATTTCGGAGAGAGGAAGCGGCGGCGCGGCGCGCGGGTAGCTCTATGGTAAGTGCCTGGGATATCTCTCGGAGAGAGGATTCGTGCTCACAAACACGAAAAAACCGCCAGCGCAGTCGCTGACGGTCAGTAAAGCTCCCGCTCGGCGGGAATATAGCAAACAAATGATTGGCTCCCCACTAAGACTAAAACCTGGTTACTTGCGGTTAACAGAAACGAGCAAAAAGCGGAAGTCCCACGCTCAAAAAGTATAAAAACTGTCCGCAGAGAGATGTTGAGTGCTTCACTTGCCTTTGCAGCACCCAACCTCTAAGCATGCCTATACTGAGAGATTTTTCTCTCAGGTACCAAAACAAAAAGACCCGCGACACATTGGTCATCGGGTCTGTGAAATTCACGCATCTCACGACACGCAAACATATGTTTTTGGCTCCCGAGGTAGGACTTGAACCTACAACCTACGGATTAACAGTCCGCTTTTAACGTCACGCTCTGATCGGGCCATTTTTCTCAGTGTCCCACGCTCAAGGACAGCACTGGAGTCGGCATCCGCTGCTTATCCAACCCCTGTATATTTTTGTGAGTCCGTTGCTGTTGAAAAAATAGTACAGTAATGGACTGCTATAATAATATAGCATCGGAGCAAATTGATCAAGGGGTTTTTTCAGTATCCCATGAAAATACTCATATTTTCTATCACAGTAATCCAGTTGATATCACTTTACGAAGTTGTTACTACTCGCTCACGATTCTTTTTTCCTTTCTGTCGATCTGTGCGCGTTGTCGGACAATTACGCCTATTCGCTGCTTGCTGCTGACATCGCTTGCTACAGTATTTAGCGTTCTTAGGCCTATTAGCACCCCCAACTGCAAACCACTTTTTGCATATCGCATTATTGCATTCCTTATAATCCTGCTCCCCTGTGATCCAATTTGCGAATTGTAGCCAGAGAACTCCTCGAAGAGTAACCGCATGCATATGTAAATGAAAAGAGTTGTCTTTGGGAGCCATTAACACTCTGATATACGCTGGGGTATCAAGTTCCACATCATGTCTGTCAGAAAAATGTTTATGATTGAGATAAGCAACACTCGGAGCAAGTTTCTCGTTGATAACATTCTGACAGTAATACATCACAGCAAGATTATCGGCAGTATATCGACCCTCTAGTTGCTGTTTATTTTTTTCTTTCATTGCTTTTAATTCATCCCATTGTTTTGAGAAAATTTGATCTCTAACAATTACGTCAGAATGGTATCTAGCTCTAATCTTAAATATCTCCCTTCCTTCCGCTCTGTCTTCATCCGTGAGTTCAGATAATCTTTTTATTCGCTGTTGATATTGATCATTCTTCCATTGTTCTTCAGATATACTTCTATTAAGCCCATCCCGTGTTTGTGGATATTTTCCAAAGTATTGTGGATTAACATAGAAATAATTGACGCCGCGTGTGTACCAATACAAATAATTCGTCAATTCAGCACCATTGTCTCGCTTCATTGCTTGGTAGATACTAACAGCTTTCCACATCGCATGTATTTCATTTTGCCATTCCTTCAATGACTCACCGGAATCTGGATCCTGTAAATAATGTGGACACCACCCACTTAACAAACCATATTGATTGGCAAAAGCACACACGGCACTTTCATCAACCCCATTCTCACTTTCCTGCAGACGTGCAAATTCTAAAAAGAGATTCTTATTTGCTAACACAGGAGACTGCCATTTATTGGCAGACACCTCTCCACCATGTGCCCATTCAGAACGCAGCAGGTTAGGAGCAAGCACACTATCACCAGTCGATGTCTTCTTCCAGGCATATCCAGCTTCAACGACATAGAGATACCCGTCTATTAATTCCAGTGCCATAAAAAACTCCCAAAATATATTGGTGAAATAGGTTTTTAATAGCTTTCTCCTATTTCACGATACAATAATAGCATTTATTATGGGTGTGTGCTAGCAGCACAGTAATCTATTAGGGAGGTAACACCATGATCTTACTTGGCACGTCAGAAGCGGCTCGACGGTTAAAAATTCATCCGTTCACGCTGAAACGATGGGATGAGTCGGGCAAATTAGTGCCGATCCGCGATTCATCAGGCAAACGGCTTTACACCGAGGAGCAGGTTGCAGAGTTCATTCAGCGGCGGGAAGCCGCGAAGCAGCAGAAAGGGGCAACACGATGAATAACTTACAATTTGTGTCCCGCAGGGAGGGCTTGGCGGCAGACCCTGCGGGACAGACAGCGGCGACACAGGAAAATCGCCAAGGTCCATTGTACCCATCACGTAGTAATTCGGCAACCCGACCTGCAGGAAAACGCGGCAGACGGATCACCTCGACACCGGCCAGCGAACGGCTGGCGTCCCTTGAATCCTTTTACGCACGATGCGAGGGAAAGAACCTGTCGGCGGGTACCCTGCGCTTCTACCGGGACAAGCTGACCGCGTTTTTTCGTTGGGTGGATCGTGAGGGGCTGGATGGCCTTTCCCTCACCGCATTGACCGCGAGGCACCTGCGCGTTTTTCTTACCGATGAGCGCAAACGGTGTTCACCTGCACAGGCGCGCCACTGCTATGTCGCCCTGTGTACCTTCCTGAAGCATCTTACCGCGGAAGGCATGCTCACAAGTAGCCCGCTGGACGGCGTAGACCCGCCGAAGTTGCCGAAAAAGCAGCTTCCGGCGCTCACCGTTGCGCAAGTGCAGGCGGTGTTCGCGACGTGCGACGCGGCGAAATTCGTCGGCGTGCGGGATAAAGCGATATTGCTGCTGCTGCTCGACACCGGCGCGCGAGCAGCAGAATTGCTGGCGATGACCGTTGACCAGGTAAACCCACCAACCGGCGTGATCACCGTCATGGGCAAAGGCGCCAAAGAACGCGACTTGTGTTATTCCGAGTTGACCGCGGCAGCGGTGAAGGATTACTGTCGGCGGCGTGTTGGGTTGGAAACATCGGTGCTGTTCGTCAACCAGTACGGGCAACCGTTAACCTATTCCGGCCTGGCACAACTCCTCCGGCGGCGCGGGAAGGCCGCCGGCTTGCCGGACCACGCAACGCACCCCCATGCCTTCCGGCATACCTTCGCGACGCTCTACCTGCGCAACGGAGGCGATGTATTCACCTTACAAAAGCTGCTTGGCCACGCGTCGCTGACGATGACGGAACGCTATTTGACGCTCACCGGTGAGGATATGGCCGCGACACATCGTAGTTGCTCTCCGGCAAGTGTGTTACAACCTCTGTCACCGGCAACAACCGGACGACGGAAGTTACTATAGGAGGCACTGCTATGTCTACGACTGAAAAACAATTCCTCCAACCGCAACACCAGGCACTGATCGATGGATCGGCGATTTCGCCTGAGGTAGCAAGTGCGCGGGGCTACTACACGGAAACGACAAAATCGAAGCTACGCCAATTGGGCTTCAGCGAGTTACAAGCACGTGTGCCGACGCTAGTCATTCCGGTATACGGAGTAAGTGGTGAGATAACCACCTACCAGGCACGACCAGATCAGCCGCGCATTAAAGATGGCAAAGCGCTGAAGTATGAAACCCCCGCTGGCAGTCGCATGGCCCTTGACGTGCCACTGATGGTGCGACCATCACTCGGTGACCCCAAGCGCGACCTGTTCATCACCGAGGGGGCGCGCAAAGCAGATGCGGCCGTGAGCCACGGACTCTGCTGCATTGCCCTTCTAGGCGTGTGGAACTGGCGCGGTACGAATGATCAGGGTGGCAAGACAGCCTTGCCTGATTGGGAGTCCATTGCCCTGAAGGAGCGTTCCGTCTATATCTGCTTCGATTCAGATGCGATGACGAAGAAGGCCGTCTACACCGCAATGGAGCGGCTCAAAGGATTCCTGGAGCATCGTGGCGCGACAGTGCGTCTCATCTATCTTCCGCAGAATGAGGCGGGGGACAAGATCGGTCTCGATGACTACCTGGCGGCCGACTATGGGGTGGACGCGTTAATGGCACTCGCTAGCACCGAGCTTCGTCCTCTGCCGCATGAGGAGGCGGACGCGGGCTATGAAGTCGCTGGTGCGTACCGCATGTCTACCGAAGGCATCTGGTGGAAGAAGCCGACGCGCGATGGTGAAACTCTGGTGCGGCTAACCAATTTTCACGCCAAAATTGTCGCCGAGGTCATCGAAGATGATGGTGCGGAGGAGCAGCGCATGCTTGAACTCGAAACCCTGCTGCGTGGACGCACCGCGCGGTTTACACTACCGACCAACGAATTTACCCTGATGAATTGGCCGATGCTGCGAGTGGGCGCCACCGCGCTTGTTGAGGCCGGGATGGGGACCAAGGACAACGCTCGTGCCGCCATCCAGTCCTTCAGCCAGGAAGTACCTGTTCGGACCGTTTTTTGCCATCTGGGATGGCGCAAGCTTCCTTCCGGGTGGGTTTACCTGCATGCCGGCGGCGCTCTGGGGCCGGATGGTCCGGTCGAGGGGGTGATCGTAAAGCTGTCCGACGGTTTTCAGCGGTATCAGCTTCCCGATGTCCACACACGGGAGGGGTTGCAGATGGCCATTTGCGCATCGCTCCGTCTCCTGGAGGTGGCACCGGACGCGACGATCTTCCCGTTGTACGCGGCGATCTGGCGTGCCGCCATCGACGCTGCAGTCTTCTCCTTGCACCTCGCCGGCCCAACGGGGGCCGGGAAAAGCGTGCTGGCGGCGCTCGCCCAACAGCACTATGGGTGTGAGCTGGATGTCCAGCGTCTGCCGGGGTCGTGGTCATCCACCGCCAATGCGCTGGAGTCGATGGCGTTCATCGCGAAGGATGCGTTGATGGTGGTGGACGATTTTGCACCCGGCGGATCGAACGCCGATGTGAACCGCATTCACCGCGACGCTGACCGCCTGCTGCGCGCTCAGGGAAATAGCGCGGGCCGGCAGCGCCTGCGGAGCGACACCTCGCAACGACCGGCCCGTCCTCCACGCGGCCTGATTGTGAGCACCGGAGAAGATGTGCCGCGCGGCGAATCGCTGCGCGCCCGCATGGTGGTGATCGAGTTGGGGCCGAAAAGTTTAGACTGGACACGCATCACTGTCTGCCAGCAAGATGCCGCCGAGGGGCGATATGCGACCGCCATGGCGGGATTTGTGCAATGGTTCGCTACCCGACGTGATGCAGCGCCAGCCGACATGAAACGCGAGCTAATCGAGCTGCGCCAGGAAAACACTAACGGCATTTTGCACAAGCGCGTGCCGGATGCGATCGCGAACCTGGCCTGGGGATGGAAGATGTTTCTCGCCTTCGCGCGGGATGCGAACGCCATCGATGAGACCCAGACGCAAGGTCTCTGGCAACGGGGTTGGAAGGCTTTTGGTGAAACGGCTGCAGTCCAAGCAGCGAATCAAGCCACCCAGGAGCCTACCACACGGTACATCCAATTGCTGCAGTCGGCCATTGCCGCAGGCAAGGCTCATGTGACTGCGGCGGATGGTACGGCCCCGGTGTCGGCGACCACGTGGGGGTGGCGTGCCCTCTGGCCATCTTCCGACGAGCAACCACAGGGGACGCGGATCGGATGGTTGGATGGCGACGACCTGTACCTTGATCCGCAATCTGCCTTTGCAATTGCCCAATCCCTGGCGAACAATCTGGGGGAGACCATCCCAATCTCGTCGCGCACACTGCATAAGCGCCTGACTGAAAAGGGGTTGCTGGCCAGTATGGAACAGGATCGGAATACCCTTACGGTACGCCGGGTCCTGGAGGGGACCCGCCGCAACGTGTTGCATCTGCGGAAAGACGTGGTTATGCCTTCAGGAACTGCCCAAACTGCCCATGGTGCCTCGCCGGAGGGGGAAGCGGGCACGGATGGGCAGTCCCGTGGGCAGATCGGTGGGCAGTTCCCACCACTCGGCTTGCCGCAAACTGCCCACGAAAACTGCCCACACGCCGCTCGGGTAGACGTTGACGAGTGTGCAAGCACCACCGTGGGCAGTTTGGGCAGTTCTGGTGAACATGAGGTGTTATCTGGTACAGATTCAACCGCGCGTGGGTTGACGCACCCGGAGAAACCATGCCACACCTGTCGCGGAACACGCTTCTATCAATTTCTCGGAGAGGATCGCCGGCGATGCGGGACTTGTCATCCTCCGGCACCCGCGCATACGGACCGCCTCATCTGGACGACAGTGGACGCAAACGGAGGGAAGTAACGATGAATGCTCCGACCATCAAACGCGTATCTGAAGACGAGCAAATCATCGACGCCGTGAGGCGGCGCCTGGAGAAAGGCACCACCCTCCCATTCCACTGCGCCAACGGCCATGATGCCGTCCAGTTGGCACGACTCGGGCTGGGATCTTGCGCCGTGATTTCGTGCCCATGCTGCCGCCTGACCTATTATTGCAGCGCAATAGCGGCGAAAACTCCTGGTGAACCAGGAGTGGCCATCCAGGTAACGGTTGGCAGTGAGCGTCGATAGCGGATGGCCTACACGCGCGATATCTTCGCATCGACTCTGCCATGGAGGTAAACCAAGCTTTACAACTTCGTGGCGGATCATTTCACGGGCGACGACTTTAGAATCGAAGCGGGTGACACACGAGACACTCGTTAGCACCAGGCGCCGCCCGTTCACCCACCCTCATCGCCTTTTGCATGCGTGACTGGCAGGACTAACCTACCAACACATTGAAATTGGGTGGTTAGTAACTTCCGAAATACACAATAGAAGGGCCGTAGAATGCCATATGCTGTATTCTTCGATATATTAGGCACGAGTCGGATTTTCCTCAACATCTCCGACGAATATGAGTTTGACTGTCCCGAATGGGAGAACCATAATTACACCAAAACCCGTCGCAACTTCCATCGCTCGCTTCAAATCGCGACTGAAGTCGTGCCACAAGGATTACGCTTTATTGCATCATTTTCCGACTGCGCGTATCTGATTTATGACGATGCTACTAGCCTTTTGTTAGCGACTGGCGTTGCAATGCAAAATTTCTACCAAACACTTGTACCTGTTCGTGGCGGAATTGGATACGGAAACTTTGGTGTAGATAGGGTAGTTCATGCTTCAAGCATCAGAAGCATATCCACGGAAGCCTCTTTCTTTGGATCCGCATTGGTGCGGGCGCATGCTGCCGAACAATGTGGCCTCAAAGGTTTTCGAGTGTTTGTGGATGCATCTGCAGGACAAACACTTACAGAAAAAAATAAGGAGGACCTTGCGTATATCGACGAATCAACGATGGAGGAAGGAATTCGGGCCGGAACTGCTCCAGCCATCGTAATCCAACTCGTTGGTGAGTCGGCGCTGTCGTTTGTAACGCATGAGCTATCTTTCATTGGCCGCGACCATGCGGAGCTGTATCTACGAGCTATCGATATGATTGAACTAATCTTTCCCCCAGATGAATACGCTCTGGAACACTATATAAGCTCGCGGAAGGCAATTCATCACTTCGAGTTACTACGGGACAACTTTCTGTCACTATCATCATAAATCAGTGAAGCAAGCAAAGCACGTCTCCACCAGCTTTGTCGAGCGCCAGAATTTGACCATGCACATAAGTATGCGTCGCTTCACACGCCTGACCTATGCCTTCTCGAAGAAGGTGGAGAACCTCACGGCGGCGGTGTCCTTGCACTTCATATATTACAAACTTTCCCCGCCAGCACAACACACTTACGAAGAAGGAAGGCGAGTATCCGACGACCCCAGCAATGTCTGCTGGCGTCACTAATCACATGTGGATGCTGATGGATATCTTCGCCCCGCTCGAAAAATCGTCAAAGTCAAATTGACCCACCACCGACGCAAAAGGATGTTTGACAACCGAGAGATTCGGCGTATAATAAATGCATAATTCATCCAGGCCCGTAGCCTCTGTAGTGGGGGTTGCGGGCTTGTTTGCGTTGGTGAGGTCAAGGATGTTTATCGGAGCCATCAATAGTCAGGTGCGCAACTTTTTCGCCGCCGTCGCGCCGGCGTGGGACGGGCAGACGTTCGTTGTCGGGTGCTCGGGGAATTTTACCTTTGAGACGATCCTCTCCAAATACGCGCCCAACGCCCGGATCTTCTCCAACGATGTCTCGCTCTATTCCGGGTTGGCCGGGGCCTGGCTGACGGGTGAGGAGTTGCCCGTCACGCTTCTCCATGACGACTACGCCTTCGTCGCGCCCTACCTGTATTCCCCCATCGACCGCCTGGCCGCGGTCATGGTCTTACTGGATATGCTGCCCTATCACAAGCGGAATAACCCGCACGCGTTGCGCTTGTGGGACGATTATCGCGCGCAGTTTCCCGCGCTGCATGAGAAAACCCTCGCCAAGCTCAGCGCAGTGGACGTACATTGCGCGGGCTACTACGCCGGCGACGTGCTCGATCATTTCCAGCATTTTGCCGAGGACTCCGGGGCGATCTTCTGCTGTTTCGCGCCCACGTACGCGGGCGGGTATGAACGGCTCTACAAACGCCTGGAATCCGTATTGTCCTGGACGGCGCCCACCTATCCGATGATTACCGATGAGCGCCGTGCGACCATGCTGGAGTTCCTGCGCCCTCGCCGCTATTGCTGGTATGATGACCGACTCCTCGATGCGTTTCCGTGCGTGCTGAAGGTAGAGAGCGGACGCCAGCGTCCGATCTATCTGTATACCAGTCTACCTCTCCCCGCCACCTATTTGAAGGGAAAAGCGATCGGTGATATGCCGACGTGGACGCTGGCGACCCGTGAGACGGTGCTGCAACCCAGCGACACCATACGCTTGACGCCCATCAAAACCACCGAGTGCGCGGCATTCAAGGATGCGCTGCTTGGCAAAAACATCCTCTTCGCCGCTGGCGCCTGGGCTTTTGCCGTGCAGGTGAACGAGACCATTATCGGCTTCCTGGAATTTGCCCCGAACCGCGCGTTCAGCGATCCGCGTACGATTTATCTCCAGGCGGATTTCTGTGTCCCGCATACACGGTACCCGCGCGTATCTAAGCTGATGGTGCTGCTGGCGCGCTGCGGGGATACCCGACGCCTACTGGAACGCGCGCTGGCGCGCCGTGTGTTGCGTGTCGCGACGACGGCGTTTACCGACAAGCCCGTGAGCATGAAGTATCGCGGCGTCATGGAACTGGTGAAACGCGGCGTTTCGCCGCGCGGGGAACCGTTTCTGAATTATCAGGCTACCTTTACCACAGATACCTGGAGTGAGGTCTATCGGCAATGGCTGACGAAACACGGCTCGACGCGTTGATCGCACAACTGAATACCGCGCTGGGTGACGTGACGCCATACAAACTGGCGGTAGTGCCGCCGAGTCTTCTGAAGCCGCTGGAGAAGAATGCGCATTACCTGCCCAAGCGCATCTATGACCAGCTTGTCGCGAATGTGCAGGCCGATGGCAACCTCTCCTCGGTGCCCTTCTGCTGGCGGCAGGCGGATGGCACCTTCGAAGTGCTCTCCGGCAACCACCGTGTCGCTGCGGCGGTCGCCGCCGGCACCCCGTTGATCCTGATCCTCTACACCGATGCCGAGTTGAGCCGTCCGGAACGCGTCGCCATTCAGCTCTCGCACAACGCGCTGGTGGGGAAAGACAACCCCACGCTGCTCACCGAACTCTGGATGGAACTGGACGCGCTCCCGCTGAAAATCTATAGCGGTCTGGACGACGATCTGCTGGCCACCCTCCAGCCGGTAACGTTGGCGCGCATTAATGAAGCGGCCTTGCGCTTCGAGGAATTGACGCTGCTCTTCCTGCCGGTGGAGATCGAGCGGATCACCGAGATTACCAAAAAGCTGGGGGCGTCGAAACACCCCCGCATGCTCGCGCCGCTGGAGCAATTCGATCGCTTTTTCGAGACGCTCCTGACCTTCAAAGATGTCGCCAACATCCTGAATAGCAGCACGGCGCTGCTGGCGATGTGCGACATTGTGGACGATTGGCTGGTGAGCCATAGGGATGATCCCCCATGCGTATGAACCCGGTACACAAAGCCCAGATCGAATTACGACGAAAACAGGTCGCCGCCAACATGCTGGCCGGCCTGATGCTCACCGAGATCGCCGACGCGCTGCAGGTGAGTTATGCCACCATCAAACGGGACTGGACGGTGATTCAACGACGCTGGAAAGACGACCAGATCCTTGATCGACAGCAGGCACTCTCCACTGATCTCCGGCGACTCGACCGCGCGCTCAATGCGATTTGGGAGCCGGTCCAGAAGGGGCAGTATCAGGCTATTGACCGCCTGGTGAAAATTCTCGAACGCCGAGCGAAGTTGCTGGGCCTGGATCATCTGCCGGCGGACGACCTGACCGCCCAGACGGAGCTGGGCAAACTCTGCGCGTTCGTGGACCTGATGAACGCAGGGTCCGCGGCAGCCTCGGAGACGGTAGAGGAGGAGGAAGGGCCATGAGTACCTGCGTGAAGCCGCTGACAGCGAAGGCTCTGGACTCCATCCGCCAGACCGGCTATTTGAATGTGTGGGAAGGCAGCGTGCGCGCGAGCAAGACGGTGGCCAGTGAACTGGCCTGGATTCACTACATCGTCAACTCACCGGACCAGGTGTTCATCATGTCGGGCCGTACGCAGGCATCGCTGTACCGCAATGTCATCGGCGGCGATTTCGGTCTGCTGGCCATGCTGGGGTCGTTGGCGACCTTTCGGGAGGAGCGGGAAGGCAGTCGCGTGCTGATCGTGCGCGGAACCCGGCACGGCACACCCTTCGAGAAAACCTGCTACTGCTTCGGGGCCAGTGACGCCAGCAGTCATGCCGCCTTGCGCGGGCTCACCGCGGGCGGCTGGTACGCGGATGAGGTGAACATGCAGGCCAAATCCTTTGTCGAGGAGGCGTTCCGGCGCACCATCGTCTCCACGGATCGCAAACACTTCTGGACGCTCAATCCCGGCAACCCGCTGGAATATATCTACACCGATTACCTGGATCGCTACCAAGAACAGCAATTGCCCGGATTTCACCTCTGGCATTTCACGTTAGATGACAACCTGGCGCTGACCGAGGCGCGCAAAGCCGAACTGCGCGCGCAATACTCCGGGTTATTCTATCGACGTTACATCCTGGGCGAACGCTGCCTGGCGGAAGGCATCATCTACGACATGCTCACCGAGGAGAATTTCTACGATGACACGACGCGTCCGCAAGGGTTGCCCTACCTCGCCACTCGCTATATCAGCATCGACTATGGCACCACCAACCCATGCGTCTTCCTGGATATCTATGACGACGGCACCACTATCTGGATCGACCGGGAGTATTACTTCGACAGTCACAAGGCCCAGCGGCAAAAGGACGATAGCGAATACGCCGATGATTTTGAGGCGTTTATCGGGGACCAGCCGGACCACCCACCCGCCGCGGTCGTCGTCGACCCCTCCGCCGCGTCCTTCATTCTCACACTGAAGCACCGGGGCTATCTCGTGAAGCCGGCAGTCAATGACGTGCTCTATGGGATACGTATCCTCTCGACGCTCTTCAAGCACCGCACGGTGAAAATTCACACGACCCAGTGCCCCAACACCTGCGCGGAATTGCAGGTGTATGCCTGGGATGACAAGGCGGTCGTGCACACGGGCAAAGAGGCGCCGTTGAAGATCAAGGACCACAGCGCGGATAGTATTAGGTATTGGTGCGCAACAATATTACCCAAATGGCGACTGGAGATGGGCGCGGAGACGACGACCGTGGTCGCCGGTCCGCGCGCCATCGTCCAACAGTTTCGCGCGCGTTAACCGTGGAACAGCGTAGATTGCGCGGCGTTGTGGCGCACGTCCAGCACATGATAGCCGCGTCGCGCCATGTCGTCGCGGATGACCGTGATATGGCACCCCTCCGGCGCTTTGCAGGTGCAGATGACGATGACCGGACGCTGTACCGCGTCAATGGCGGCGATGCCGGCGTCCAGATCGACAATCTGAATCGCCTCCGGGCCGTCTTTGTAATGCACATTCCCCAGCGCGGGGAGGTGGCGGTAATTGTCTCCGAACACCTCGGCCAACCGCCGCTGATTCCACTCCGGGCGGAAACGGGAATACGGTTGGTGCCGGGCGTCGATAATTAACGCCTTCGTCTGGGCTTGTAATGCCTGCAAGTCCGCCAACTGGTGGCCGCTGTAGCCCCAGAAGTATACGGGATGCTGATTCATTGCTGTTCCTTTCGTTTCGTCCCCTGCAGCCTGTTCAGCGGGCAAACACGTGCCCTTTGGCCCGGCTGAGGTAATTCCCCTTCACCAGCCGGTTGTATAACGTTCCGATGGCCCCGGCCTCATGATGGAGACCGGCGGTCTGTAAGTCGAGAATATACCGCGCGATGACATCGGCAGCCGTGTCCGTCGCTTTCAAGATAATCTCCGGCATGTCGTGGCGTTCGGGGGCACCGGTTTCCGCCTTTTTACCGCTGTCCGGGTTCTGGGCGTCTTCCACCGCCTGCATGACCAGGAAGTTTTCGAGATCAAACAGCAATGCCTGGTCTTGCGCTGCCTGCAACGTATTGACCGCCTCGCGGAAGCTGGTAAGACTCATGCTCGGGGAGGCCTGGTAGACGTGCAGAGCCCTGATCTGCCGGTTCGTGTCCAGGCTGGCCAGTGTTTCCGCATGCCCGATGGGCAGATTACCATGTTTGACGAGAATCTGCACTTCCGGTGCGAGCTTCAGTAACGACAGACGCTTTTGTACGCGCGCGAGGGAGACCCCCGCCATCTCGGCGACACGCGGATGACTCCAGCCGAATTTCTCGATGCGCACCTGGTAGGCGGTAGCCTCCTCGATCGGGTTCAAATCCGTGCGCGAGGTGTTTTCCAGCAGCATCAACGCGGAGGCTTCTTCATCGGTGAGATCACGGACCAGCGCCGGAACCGCTGACCACTGCAGATTGCCGGACATCGCGCGGTAGCGGCGCTCGCCAGCTACGATCTGATATTCGCCCGTGCGCAGGCGCCGGAGCGTGATGGGTTGCAGCAGTCCTTTGTCGCGGATGCTGTTGGCCAGCTCCTGCAATCCTGCCGGGTCAAAAGTTTTCCGGTCATTGTCGCCGGCGGTGATGAGCGCCACCGGAACCATTTCCACTTGCACGATGCTCATGGTGTAACACCCTCCTTAAAACAAGCACCCGGTGCATTCACGCCGGTATTCGTCGAAGAGTGGAAGGCTGTCGTCGGGGCACAGATCGGTAACGAACAGCCAGCCGGCATAGTGCGGGCATGCGACATGTACTGCCGGCCCCCTGCTCGTGGTGCGCAACTCCGTGATACGCACAAGGTCCTGTGCATGAAGCCAGACAATGGCCGGCACGAGGCCGTCATCCTGCACCGCATACACGTTCTTGGTGACGCGGGCCGTCTGGCCAATTCCAAATTTCGTCATGGGATGCTCCTTTCTGCAGCGATGGGTTATCGCCATTTGATCGATACCGCCTGACCGTGCTGGAGCCACTTTTGTGCCACGATGTTACGGGCGAAGGTATTGACGAACGCGGTTAACTCGGCTTGTCCGCGTCGGAGATAGCGGATGATGCGTGCGCCGTCCTCGTCCAAATCCGCATACTCACGGTAGACACCGACCGGATCTTGTGTGATGGTGATGGGAACCCACCCCAACGTCGGGTCGCCGGTGAAGCAGATCACCTCGGGATCGCGCATCACATCGCCTTCCTGAATGAACGTGTGGGCGATGGCCACCTGGTGGGGCCACACGATTTCGATGTGGAGCGGCAGATAGCCGTCCATCTCCAACTTGAGATACGCGCCCACGGTGGACAGATCCACCCCATGTTTCGCGGCGATCTTTTCAATGATCGTCTGCATCGATTTGCTCGTTTTCATCCTCGACCTTCCTTTCTGTGGTTGGTAAGTGGCCGGTGTGTCCGGCCTGGTAAAGAGGCTATGCGACCACCTCTTCACCGTATTTGTCGGTGATATACTCCCAGGACATTGACGCGCGTGAGGTGCAGAGAGCACCTCGGAACGCCCACTTCTGCTTGTGGCGCATCCACCGGAAGCCGGCTTCCTTGAGCGCCGTGCGGGTTGCCGACGCCGGGATCGCCGAAAACGACGCCCAGACCCAGTAGCCGGTGATGGTGACCTGCGCACCCAGCGTAACAGCGAGGTGCGCCTTGGCCTCCAGTTCGGGTTTCTCGTGTGTGATCAACATCGTGCGCTCCATTCCGTGTTGCCGGTTTGTCGTTGCCGGCGGATCGCTTAAAACAGCCCGTTTTGCGTCAGACTGGTAAATCGCTGTTCTTCGCCGATGACCACATGATCCAGCACCGGGATACCGAGCAACTCGCCGGCCTGTTTCATACGTGAGGTCAAGGCCAGGTCTTCCGTGCTCGGGGTCGGATCACCGGAGGGATGGTTGTGGCCGAGAATGATCGCTGCCGATCCCACCACGATGGCGGCTTTGAAGACTTCGCGCGGATGCACCAGCGAGGCGTTGAGGGTGCCGATGCTCACGGTATGGATGCCGATCACCTGGTGGCGATTGTCCAACAGCAGCGCCACGCAATGCTCGCGGTCTGCGCCGTTGAGATACGCCCGAAGGATTTCCGCCGCCGCAAAGGGCGATTCGACTCGGCGGTAGTCGGCGGTAGAGGAAGATTCGCGGATAGCTTGAATCTTGAATACGGGTAGACGGTATGACATCGGTTGCTCCCTTTCATATCGGATGCCTGCCTCCCCCCGCCTACGCCAATAGGCGGGGGGAAACACTGCCGGTTTATGCTGCCGGCTCGACCCAGATCAGCTCGTGGCGCTCTTCGCGGATGCACCCACTCGCTTTCAACATCTCAATGATCGTGGTGTATTCGTTGAGGGACAGGTGCCCCATCAACCGCGCGTAGAGATGACCGCTGGGTACGCGCTTCAGATCACGAATGGCCTCACCCACCGTCAACACCACTTTCAACGCCGCTGCTGCCTGCTTATCTGTGAGGGTAGTCATGGTGCTCGCTCCTTCTACCAGGATGACCAGTTCGGGACTTCTTACTTGATTAGATTAACTATATAAATAATACCATGAAAACACTATAAAGTAAATAGGTTTACTCATCATTTAGCAATTATTTACTGGTTTGTCTTGACGCGCGCTGGCGAACGCCATCGAAGAAGCACTGCCTGATAGCTCCAGTTCAGGCGTGCAGAAGGATGAAGGAATCACCGGCGAGGTGAGGGCACTGGGGTCCGAACAGAAAAAAGCCCCCGCCGAAAACCGGGGGGGCAGGAAGACAGCGCGGTTTATGAACAGCGCTTACCGGCGGATTATGCCGCTCCTACGGTGCCTGATCACTTAGGCCCGCTTGGGAGCATCAGCGTCTCTGCTTCATACGGGCGGCCTGCTGGGTGTCATCCCCTACCAGGGCAACGCGCAACAGGTCATCGCTAACGCCAGCGTCGTGAAGATAAGCAGCAGTGTCATCGCGCATCCAGCCCCACTTGCGGACGGTTGGGCAGGTGATTTACGGAGGAAGCCGGAGCGATAGGCGTTTTGTATCATCTGCTTTGCCCGCGCGGGATCGTGCGCGTCGATCTGCTGGATCACAGAGGCGAGGAACGTATCTTCCTGGCCTGAGGGCATCAGAAGAAGGTCGCAATCGCAATAGGGGTCGATGATCGGAAGGCGCCGAGTATTGACCGGAATGGCGATGCCTTCGCGCTGACGGCAGACTGGACAATGCGCACCGCTGTCAGCGCAAATCCACACCGCATAACGCAGTGGCGTGGGCGGGTGAGAGGCGGTGGCCAAGCCTTGCAGTGTTGCCAGGTAATGCTGGAGGGTATGTAGCGCGACCATACCGGCTTGCTGATTGAGGCAAGTTTCCTGTTCCGCGGGAGTGTGCGCAGCATGCGTGCAAGTCATGTCCCCCCAATGACGGACAAGTTCGACTAGTGCTTAATTGCAAAAGTTAGAGATAGTATTGCGCAGTTGCGAACCTTTGACTTCGCGCTTGCGCCAGACAAACGGCTTGGCCGTTGGCCCATAC
>Ga0118677_10006458_pt1 | contig 19842 bp, 28 predicted proteins | sample AliMusrvi5mmetaG_FD_86154 | JGI IMG/M metagenome (GOLD analysis project Ga0118677, IMG submission 86154)
CATCCTGAGGTTATCGGTTGTTGAACTGAGTACTGACGCCTGACTGTAAAGAAATAATAAAGTTAATAGTAAACAAGAGAGCCTTAACTGTTCCTTAATGAAAGCTTAATTTTTCCGAAAAGAAATTTATCTGCAACTTTAAACCCGCTGCCCTCTTGACCGCTCATACCATCTTTTCTTCCAGTACCAAAGCATCGCACATTTTGCGTTTAAATGTGCAAGATTTTCAGACAGGATTCATCATGTTCATTTTAACGCATTAAGCAAGAGGCGCAATATAGTATTATATTTAAATATGTTAGAAGATTTTTTTCAATTTTTCCGAATTGACCTTCAATAGTTTGTTTTGCCAAATTTTTGTGGAAAATTTAAGATTTCATAAAGGCCCCTTTAAGAAAGTATTGCGTAAAATGATCCCTGTAGATAGTGACTTGTCTGATGTACAGAACAAGTTTTTATGACACTAAACGAAAGGAGCAGAACATGATTAAAACTACCCCAAGGTTTATCAAAACCGCTGCGTTATTGGCTGGCTTCGGGTTCATCGCCACGAATGCATTCTGCAATGGAACAATCACCGGCACAATTGATACAAACATGCCGAAGTACAAAGGGAATGCCGTTGTCTATCTTGTAGGCGTCAAAGGGCCTGCTGTGTGCGAGCATAAAACTATTGAACAGCAGAGCCTGACTTTTATGCCTAAAGTTACAACTGTACCGGCGGGATGTACCGTTGAATTCAAGAACAACGACAAGATCAACGCAAGCGTTACGTCATTCAGCCCTGCCAAAAAATTCAACGTGGACAAATTGGAGACAGGTACTTCCAGGAAACTTACTTTTGAGAAATCTGGTGTAGTTCAGTTGCTCAGCAAGCCCCATCAGGAGATGACGGGCTGGGTCATCGTTACCAAAAATCAGTATGCAGCTGTGACGGAACATGACGGCAAATTCACTATCCCGAATGTTCCTGCCGGCACATACGAAATCAGTGCATGGAGTGAAAAACTCAAGCCACAGGGCAAAACGACCGTCACCGTAGCTGAGGGGAAAACGGCTCCGGTTGTTCTCAAAATGGCGATATAAGAGTATTTGAACACATTCAAAAGCCCCCCGATATGAAACATAAAAGCTTTATATCGGGGGACAGGTAACAGGAATTATGTCGAAGCATTCTTTGCCAACGTGTTCAACGTATCATTTTTCTTTGCACTACTGTTCGAACTCCCGAAATAGTAACTGAATATTGATGTTAATATTGATGAAAGAACACCCAGAATATATAGGATGATTTCTTTTACCGCAGTTCGTCGGCCTTGCTTTTCTTCCAAAGCAGCTTTAGCATATGCAACTTTATGTCTAAGAACGATTGGCTCTTCTTTGAAACCTTCTTCTCCTTTTTGACGAGTAGAATCAATTTTCGATGATTTTACATTTAACTTGTTCACAGTTGCTTGACGAGTAGAATCTATTCTAGCCGTTTCGTATTTCTGTTCAGCAGAAGAAACTGCCCTGATTTCATCATTGGGAGGATTCATGATGATAAAAATAAAAAAGCCAAACATGAAAAAGGTGAGGATAACCGTTACAAAAGCAAGAATTGGTGAAATATTCTTACTGAACCAGCCATCAACTTGATCAGACGCCTGTTTTTGCTTTTCTGGATTATCAGACATACAAGTTCCTCCTCTTTAAAGTTGATTTTGCTGAAAACTATGCAGCAGCATAGTGAGTTTAATCCCGCTATTCGTTTCCGACTCCAAATCGTCGACACAATTGGAATAGTTTGAATTGCATCCAGGCACTATGAACAAAGGGAGTGCAAGGGCTGCCGGCGTAATAAACCTCCGTTTTAATGTAAAAAAACTTTTTGAAACCCCAGTTGTATGAAGCTTTCATAAGCCTGACGGAATGAACTGCTTGAGGGACTATGGAAAAGTAGCGGCAAAATAACTTTAGACTATAGCGAATTAATATATAAATTATATATGTAGTCACATGAGGATGCGGATTCTGATATGCGATAGTGTTTCGTTGATAATGTGAGTTCACACAGAAGATTCCGCAACCATTTGAAATGTTGACCTTTACTAAACATAAACAATAACAGCCATGTCAAACATATCAACACAGGAGAATCAGGGAGTCTTAGGCAATCTCGTGGGAGTCATTGGTAAAGTTGCTTTTTTCCCGATTGAAGCAATTAAATTTGGTGCAGTCACAGCGCTGAACCTTATTACTTATGTTGGAATAACCTCGATCAACCTTGCCAACAACGTGTTAAAGGGTGTAAGCTCTGTTTTGGACGGCGTCCAGACAGGTATTGCCTCGAAAAAGTAAGCTTCCGTTTTTTTAAAAAAAGCACCTTATACCTGTTGTATAAGGTGCTTTTTTACTGCCTTGATGGGGAATATTGGCTTGACAACAACTATCGGCTTGTATGAAAAATGGATACTGATCACAAAGAGTTTTTAGCTGCTGCGCATCTTAAGTTCTCAAAATTCAAGGAGCTTAGCGAACAATCGGGGCCTGATGTTGCCTGGGAAAAAATGCTTGAAGGGTTTCCCGAGCAGCAGCAGCATCGAATGAGCCCGTTTATTGCCAATGCAACCCTGGCTGAGGGATTTACCAAAGCCATTCCTTTTTTTAAGAGTGCCGGCATGGAGATGGAGGTTGTGGACATTTCAAACACCCACATGGATGCCGCGCTGGAAATACAGAAGGTTTGTCCTTACCTGGAGATCTGCAAAGAACATGGTTTTGACACTCCATGCCATGTTATCTGTGAAATGGACGTGGAGGCTACCCATAGGGCTTTTCCTGAAATGAAAGGTGAAATCTTAAGCCGCCAGGCTTTTGGAAGTTGCGTCTGCCTCTTTAAATATGAGCGGAAAGCGAAGTGCTAGAATTTATATTTCGTGCAGAGGGTTGACTCTACTCTTGTTTCAAAATCAGAGTCAATCTGTTTTTATTGTTCAACCGTTGGTAATCAATACTCTGGGTCACGTTCTGGATGATGCTCAATTTCAATCCATCCGGCAGCAGATTACTGTCAAGCATGTTCTTGGGTTCCCCTGTGCTTTCAAAGACAACTTCAAGACTCTCCTTTTTTTCTGAATAGGCAAGATTGATATCGAGAAGCACCGTGGAAAGGATTGGATTGAACAGCTGAAGCATAACTTGAACAAGCGAAATCAGATTCTGTCTTGTCTTGACCGGCAGAATCTGTTTTTCACAAAATGTTTCGATTTCAGCATTCAGGGCATACAGATCATAATCGGGAGATGCGATATGATAGGTAAAGCTTCTTATCCTGTTTATGAATGTTCTGGTTTTTTCCTTTTGCGGATTATCAAAAATCTGCGCTGGAGTACCTTCTTCGTAGATAACTCCCTCATCCATATAAAGCACCCGATTGGAAACATCCCTTGCAAAATCCATTTCATGGGTAACAATCAGGAGGGTCATCCCTTCTTTGGCAAGGCGGCGGATAACGGAGAGAACTTCACTGACCATTGTGGGATCGAGAGCCGAGGTAGGTTCATCAACAAGAATAATTTTCGGTTCCATAGCCATGCATCGGGCAATGGCAACCCGTTGCTTCTGCCCACCGGAAAGTTCATCGGGATAGCTCCCGGCCTTCTCGGCAAGACCCACCAGTTTAAGCAGCTCCATAGCCCTGTGCTCGGCATCCTGCTTACTCTTCTCCAGAAGTTTAATCGGCCCGAGCGTCAAATTATCCATCACCGAGAGATGAGAAAAGAGATTGAACGACTGGAAAACCATGTTCATCTTCTGCCGGATTTTGGGAACATCGGCTTTTGGATCCAGGATGTCAACGCCATCAATACGGATTGAACCTCCTGTGGGACGATCAAGCAGGTTTATACAACGCAGAAAAGTGCTTTTACCTGTTCCGGATGGACCGATAATTGAGATAACTTCTCCAGCCTTTATGTCAACGCTGACCTCTTTCAGTACTTCCAGATTCCCGAAACTCTTGGAAAGATGCTCTATCTTTATCATGCGTTTGCAATCTGTTTTCTTCTGAGTTTGGGGTTAGCCAGGCGTTCTGCATACTCCATTACCAACATAAGAGACCATGAAATCAGGTAATAAAACACGGCAACCATAATGAGGGGAAAGAATGCATCAAAGGTGCGGCTGCGAATGATGTCACTCGCTTTGGTCAAATCCTGTACTGCGATGTAGCCGACAATGGAGGTCATTTTAACCAGCGAAATAAATTCACCCTTATAGACCGGTAATATTCGCTGGACTGTTTGAGGCAGAATAATAAACAGAAAAGTGTTGACTCTGGAAAAGCCCATAGCTATACCGGCTTCAGACTGTCCTTTGTCTATGCTTTCTATGCCTGAACGGTATATTTCGGCCACATAAGCGGCAAAATTCATCCCGAAAGCAATAACAGAAACAATAACAGGATCGATATTTACCGAAGCAAAGACGACATAGAATATCAGCATTAAAAAAACCAGGACAGGAGTTCCCCGTAAAATCGAGATATAGGTTTTTGCCAGCACCTTGAGTATCTCGTTGCTAGACATTCTCATGAAACAGACAATCGCCCCGAGGAAGGTGCCAAGGATTGTGGAGAGTACCGAGATAATCACCGTAGTTTTAAGGCCCTCGAAAATAAGCAGATAACGATTTTCCTGAACGAGATTATTCTGAAAACTGTTCGCTATCCCTCCAAAAAACGGAGGAATAAGTCCCTGTTTCCCGGCATCAGCAAAGCTTTGAATTACATTTCCACTTTTGCTGCACCCTGCACAAGCAGTTACAAGCAATAAAACTGACAACGCCAGCAGCGCCATCTTTTTCATCGTAAAGATCATAAAAGAACTTTTTTACTCATTGATGACCGCAGCGATACCGCCAACGTAATAAGGATCGGAAAAGAGGACTTTTTTGGCACGCTCATCAGTAATAGTGATGCATGCTGCTATCATATCAACCTTACCGGAAATCAGGGCAGGAATCATTGCTCCAAACTCCATATTGACGATCTCAAGTTTCATATCAAGCTTTTTAGCGATATAGCGCGCAAGTTCAATATCAAACCCAACGATACCACCAGAGCCATCTACAAAAGAAAATGGTTCTGTTACACTTGATGTACCTAGTCTCAAAACGCCTTTCCTGCCGGTTAACGGAATAGCCGGCATCGGAGCAGGGTTTCCGGTTTTTGGAAACCAGCGCCGCATCATGTCATCATAACCGCCATTTTTTTTAAGCTCGCTGACAACAAGGTCAATATTTCTTTTCAGCTCACGATTATCGGGCTGAACTGCAAACCCGTAATTATCCGTTGTTATCATCTCCGGAAGCACTAGGAGGCCACTGTTTTTGGCTGCAATATTCTTCAGAATCGGCTCATCATAAGCCGCTGCATCGGCCTTCCCTGATTTAACCGCCAATGCCGCATCCATGACGCTGTTGAAATATTTGAATTTTGCATTGGGTAATTTTGAAAGTACCAGCTTGTCTGCAACGGTTCCTGTGGGGACCGCAATCTCTTTGCCATCAAGTTGTTGAAGCTTTGTAATTTTTTCTCTTTTGCTGCAGCCCGAGAGCATAACAAATGAAGAAAAAACAACTACCAGGAGCAGCCTGAAAAATTTACCTGTCATGAAAGTTCTTATTATTGGTTAAACAGAAATTCCGTCGGAAAATATAAACAAACGGATTATACCCTTTACATGCCGTCATCATAAATCGGCAAGGGCTCAATAAGGGCAATGAGTGTGATTTTAAGAGGAATTGTGCCTTTTTTTAATCGGCCTGGTAGACGGCATCCGTATATGAACCAATAGTTACAACATCAGAGGATGTTGAACTGGCAACAACCACCTCCCTGCTGCTCTTTTTGAAAGCAGTTTTTCCAATGTAACTATATTTCAGATTATCTTTTACCACTCATCCAGTTCATCAATCGGAACTGGTGTTGCCGGGTGGTGATCCCCATCTCAGCCCTGCCTACTGCCAACTGCTTCACCAGGATGTCCGTCATGAGGGAAAGCAGACAGTTCATAGTCCCGGCCAATCTACCAGTTTAGGGGCTGAGTTCTTTTCTGTCAATAAATCCGGCGGAAGTGCAGGGAAAAAAGTAACGCCGGTTTCTTTGGTAATATCCGATATCGGCACAGCGTATTTAGGTAAATCACTTGACGAAACAGCTGCATTCGGAATTTTAAAGCCGATAAACTTCCTCGATTTCCTGTCCACGATCACCTTCCACATTGCCATTGGAACGCCAATACTATCCCTCCCGATTTTTCGGTGTGTAGAGCCATATACTGTACCGGTAATTACGTAGAGGTCTTTTCCCTTCCTGACCCAGTTCCGCACAACGGTCTCAAGTTTCTTCCACATCCCTCGATTGAGGTTTGGATTTTGCGGAACCATATTACTCAACAAAAAACACTCTGACATAATTTTTGCTGATTGCGTGTTATCGTCAGCCGGATCAAGGTGACCTCTGTCGTAGGTCTTATCGTAGTCGCTCAAATTTGCACGCACTGAATCGGCCAATTCAGGATCAGGCCGAAAATCATCCTTTCGCTTTGCAGGACCGCTTATTGAGTTTTTGGTGAGATGCTCACAAACATATTCAGCGGTTTTTGTCCTGTAAAGGTAATGCACTGCATACGTAGTCCTGAGCAGGTACTGATCATTATTGGTTACCGAACTGACTGGCGCACCCCAGCAAACAAGTTGCGAAGCTTTATCGTCAATCGGGTTCGCATAAACACAGACCGCGTCCAACGACTGTAAAGAGAGGATAAGGCACAGCGACATTGCGATTGTGCTGATTTTCGCCGTAGTTTTTTTCATGAGTCTCTTCCTTTTCTGAATGTTCATGAGATATTTTCAGAAACCACATTGCCATCCATCAGCAGCTGCTCAAAAAAGCTATCAATCAGCATGAATTGATAGCGGAATGAAGCGTTACGGAACAACGAAATGGCTGAGTTGTAAATGTGAATTATCTACTATAAAAATTCGTGGGTATCGAAAGGACTACCGGACAATGCTCTTTTGTTTGAGAAAAAGCATCGATGATACATGAAAATATGTGGTTTGGATAATTAATCCAACGTCCTTGCCGGTTAAAATGATGAGTAGTCGCTGAGTTGCTGCAACACTATTCCACGCCTGTTTTCAGGCTGTCACTGACGGCATGCTTGAACTCCTTTGAAATCTTGAATGCCGGAACGTTTTTAGCACCCACTGTCACTTTTTCTCCTGTTCTCGGATTTCGTGCATCGCGCAAATTCTTGTGCCTGATATTGAACGAACCAAAGCCTCTGATCTCAATTCTTTTTCCTGCTTTGAGCGAATCAATAACACTTTCAAAAAAAGCATCCACAACAGATTCTGTTTCGTACTTCGTCAGGCCGGTTTTCCCTGAAATAGAGTTCACCAGATCAGCTTTTGTTGTTGTTGTTCCCATGGTGATATGTAGTTTCGTTATAAAAAAGCCAAAGAACCGTTAAAGACAAGAACCTACGTCAGCACTGCATTTGAGGACTAATCCTCTTTCTTTATATTTCTTTTCTACGCTCAAATTCGCTACTTTTTGTTCCACAGTTGTTCCGCGAGTTAATAAAAAAGTTGCTCTGGGTGGGTGCCGTGACAGTATCCATTAAACCTTTTTACCTGTACAACGATGAAAGCTACCCTCAGAAAGCGCCTGATCGATAACGGTACCCGTTATTCATTACGCCTTGATATTTACCCTCCTGCACCACACCCTGAAACCGGCAAATCAACCAGGTTTATCAATCTTGGGATGTCACTGCATGTCAACCCAAAAAGCACTGAGGCAAGACTCGAGAACAAAGATACCATGGCACTTGCCAATGCCATCCTTGCAAAAACTCAATTACAACTTCATGCAGGCCGTTATGATTTTATGGTGAATACAAAGCCTGTAGATTTCATCGCCTTTTATATAAAACTAGGCAAAAGTAAAAATTACTGCACAGCTCAGATAGTTTCATGGAATAACACTCTTCAGAACTTAAAAGTTTTCCTGCAGTTAAAGCCTGATCAACCTTTTTATTTTTCTCAAATCGATAAAACACTTTTTGAGGAATTTCGCTCTTTTCTGATCGCAAAATATGATTCCATTAACTCGGCGAGTGTGCTCTTTGGAAACTTTCGCACAGCTCTGAACTATGCTTACCGGCATGATATCATGAAAGTGAAACTTACCGATCATGTAAAAGGAATTCCCCAGCAGCGCACAAAAATTATCTATCTCACTCTCGAAGAGTTAAACCTCCTTTATAAAGCACCCTGCAAGAAAGAGATTGTTAAAAAAGCTGCACTTTTTTCAGCTCTTACCGGTATGCGCCTTTCAGATGTAGAGGCAATGACCTGGGAGGATATTATTGAAGAACTCACAGGCCCCTGCATTCATTTCACTCAACGCAAAACAAAAGCGGTCAACTACCTCCCACTCTCACTGCAAGCGATGAAACTTCTTGGCGAGAGGGGCACCGGAACTATTTTTCCAAAACTTCGCGCCATCCACAAAGCTCACAGCAGTGCTTATTTCAGAAATTGGCTTGTTGCTGCCGGTATTGAAAAGCATGTGACCTTTCACACCATGCGCCATACCTTTGCTACCCTGCAGCTCTTGGCAAATACCAATATAAAGACCTTGAGCGAGATGCTGGGGCACGCCGACATGAAAACAACCATGATCTATGCCCATGTGATCAATGCAAGCCGAAGGGCTGCTGCTGATGCTATTATTCTTGATATGGAAGAGGATATAAAAGAAGAAAAATAAATAAAATAGAATAATAAAAGTTGGCGGTGGAGAATAATAGTATTACTCTATAATTGCCTCTGTTTTCAAACGAAAATAAGTACAATATGCAAACGCCAATCCCCTACCCTGCCAACAACATTCACATGATTCAAGAAATCCTGCAGAGCTTCGCCGAGCACCACCCCGAGCGGACCGAAAAACTCAAGTCTTTTATTGACGATTTGCAGGCGATGATCATAGATCATCAGGAACTTACGAACATGTTCTACGAGCGAAACAAGCAACTGAACAGGACCATACTCAGCATGGGGGGATAAAAGAATTGACTGCATTGAGGCGGGGTTGTTACCACCAAGGATACCAACCCCGGCACTCAACCTCACTTCTTTTTCTTATTGCGCTTGATTAGTAGCTCACCAAACTCCACTATGTCTTTATTCAACTGATCAGAGCGGTACCGCAAATCCTCATATTTCCTCATCATAACATCGTCAAAGTCGGATAACTCCTTGGCGTCTTCTCCCCTCACCCCATTCATAATGTAGTCGACATCAAGACCGACACCTGCGAGTTTTTTCTGCAGTTTCATCCCGATACCGTTGGTATTCTTCAGATAAGGCCTGAAATAAGACCCACTTTGCACCTTGATTGCTACAGCTGCGTCTGTCAAGCCACCGAATACCCTGGTCAACTCTTCCCTGAGCCGATCGCCCGGCGTACTTTCTTTATTTATCATTGTTTATTTTTCTCCTTTTACTTGTAAAATAGAATAAGAAAGAGTAATATAAATTATGTCCGTGTATCGTATAAATTAAATAAAGATAATAAAAGATGAATAAAGATAATGAAAATTTCACGGGCCCAACTTTTGAACAATTACCTGCCATGCTTGCCGAGCTTTCGCGCAAGTTCGATGCATTTGTCAAACGCCCTGAAGAGACCGAAGCAGCAACCCCGATGGGAGTCACCATCTGTGCAGAATTTCTGACCGCAATAGAGGGCCGCAAAGTAACCAACGGGGCTGTCTACAACAGGGTGCACAAAGGGATGCTGCCATACCGCAAGATCGGGGCTCACCTCTTCTTTGTTCGTGAGGAAATTCTGGACTACATCCACAAGGCAAAAAAACACCACCTGATTATAACTGCAAAGCAGCTTTCATAAACCATAACGACCAAAACAATGGAGAACAAAACCACAACAGGGCAACCGCTTATTTATGAGCGTATCGCCGCAATCATGGCAGAGGTTCCGGCCATAGGAAAGAACAACCAGAATCAGGAACAGCGCTACCGCTTCCGCGGCATTGACGATGTCTACAACTCACTGCACCCGCTCTTTGTCAAACACCAGGTATTCACCACATCGGAAATCCTCAACAAAAACCGTGAGGTCTGGACAAACAAGAACGGCACCATAATGATCGAGTTTACCCTGCAGGTGAAATACCGCTTTACCGCGATCGACGGCAGCTCCATTGAGACCGAAACCATGGGTCAGGCGATGGACTCCAGCGACAAGGCAAGCAACAAGGCGATGAGCATGGCGCACAAAGCCGCAATACTGCAGATCTTCATGATCCCGACCGTTGATATCGAGGATGCCGATGCAACAACGCCCGAGCCGCAGGCGCAAGGCTACCAGCAGCAACCGGCACAACCACAGCAGAACGGTTATAGCGAACGCCCGCGCCAGCCTCAGGAGCACCGCCCGCCGGTAGCACCGCAACAGCAGCAGCAAAACGGCTACAACCGTGCCAGCCAGCAGCCGAACGACCGGCCAGCTTCCGCCAAATCGCTGCAGTACCTCCGTGACCTCTCCGGACGACCAAAGGTGACCGAACCAGAAGCAAGCCAGATTGAGAACTCCATACAAGGCGGCCTGACGGCTGACGAGTGCAGCGCCATGATTGACTCAGTGAACGCTTTTCTGCAGGGACACCGGCCAAGGATATTCCAGGAGCCCGACCATGTGGAGGCTGTGCAGCAGCAGCATGAGTACAACGACCTGCCTTTTTAACAACAGCCTAAAAACAGGAGCACCGCACCGATGAACAAACCTGATGAACTGGTGATGATGGACGTGAAGTGCTTCCTCACCGAAGAGGAGAAGATAGAGCGGGGCAGCGAGCTTGCCCAGCACGTCCGGAGTGCCGAACTGCTAAGCGAAGAGAAGAAAGAAAAAGCCTCTGCCTACAAAACGAAGATCGATACCCACAACCTTGAGGCCCTGACACTCTCAGCCGCACTGCAGAACGGCTTTGAAACTAGAAGCATCGAGTGCCGACTGGTAAAGAACTATGCGCTCCGAACGGTGGACGTGGTTCGGGACGATACCGGCGAACTGGTGATGACGCGCCCGATGGAGATCGGAGAGGCTCAGGAGAGCATGTTCAATGACGAAACAAGCGGTGACGAGCGGCATAAAGGCAAGATCACCCTGCTTGGACGATGAGGGATGAACCGAACACCTTTATCATTCCGGGAGAACTTTACAGTTCGAAGAACTCCCGGCTTCCGCTCATCTACAAAGACCCTTCCGGCAAGACCATAAAAAAGGTGATCAAGAGCCCAAGAGCACGCGACCATGAAAAGCGACTGCTGCAGCTCTTTGCCACGAACCCGGCATTCTGCGCTTCATTCCGCCGTGAAGCTAAAAGCATGCCCCTGCCACTACGGCTCTATATCAAGATTTACCGGCGCACCCGTCAGAGGTTTGACTACACCAACATCTGCCAGAACCTTTTTGACTGCATGGTAAAATCAAACCTGCTTTCAGACGACTCTGCAGACCAGCTGCTGCCGGTCTTCGAACCCTACGAAGTGGACAACAAGACCCCGCGAGTGGAAATAAGGCTGCAGGGATGAAAGAGATCATCACCGGCTACATAAAACTCTACCGGCGTCTGACCGCATGGGAGTGGTACAAGGAATCGCCGATGGTCCACATGCTGGTACATCTGATCGTGATGGCAAACCGGCAGCCCGGACGATGGAAAGGGGTTGAGCTGCAGCGAGGGCAGCTGATTACCGGACGACATGCACTCTCAATGCAGACCGGCATATCGGAACGCGCCTGCCGCACCTGCCTTGAACGACTGAAAACGACCAAGGAAATCGCCATCACAACGACCAGCCAATATACCCTGATAACCGTATTGAATTATGACACCTACCAAGACCGCACAGACAGAAACGACCAACAGAACGGCCAAGCAAACGGCACACCGGCGACCAGCGAGCGACCACAAACAAGAAGTAAAGAAGGTAAAGAAGAAGAGAGAGAGAAAGGAAAGAGAGAGACCGACCTTTACCCGATTATGGAAGAGGAGCTTGGGAGCGGTGAAAGGAAACCCTCAAAGCAACGCAACCGGCGAAAAAAAGAGCCGCCAACTGATTTCTCGACCGACCAGGCGTTTATAAACCCCGGCTTTACCACAGCCTTCTGCTCAGGCGAGTGGCACGAGTGGTGCCGGAACAAAAAAGCGCCATACCGCACGCAGCTGGTGGCCGAAGAGGCGCTCGGCTATCTCTACAAACTGAGCAACGGCGATGAAACCCTTGCTTCAGAAGCGCTGCTGGTTTCACGGATATCGAACTGGCAAAGTTTCCACTGGCATTTCAAACATCAGGATAACCAACAGAACCATGACGCAACAACTCAAACGGTCAATGGCGCAAACCATCACGGGGCTGACAATCTCAGCTGGCTCGAATCCCATTCTTGAAAACGCTATACGCACCCTTGCTGGCAACATCGCTGACGCCATGGCAATGGCCAGAAAAATCACCACACCAGCCACGACGGTCGACATTGAACGCGCCATTCGAACGATGCAGGTCATCAAGGGAAAAACTTACAGCAAGGCACTGGAAAAAGAGAACGGCCGTGCACCCGGAACCCTGACCGACCTCGGCATAACCAACATGCTGCACCGGATGAGAATCACAGAGGCTGAGCTTGATGCCTGGTACCGCATGGCCGAAGAGACCAAGTTTCAGCACACCCTCTTCTCTCCCCTGCCGGACAAAGCCGATGCACGCCAGATGCTTGACGACCTGCGCCAGAAGATGATCGGAGTAAACAACGCCGCCAGTGAGCTGCTCCGCAACGAAAAAGAACAGAATGCGACCCCCTGCTACAGCCGCCTGACAACCGGAGCTCTCCGTGCAGCGATCAGCCTCGGCATGTGGCCGCTCTTCTTCGAGCCGCACAAGGAAGAGGCATTCATGCTTCTGGAGTGGGAAGAGCTGCCCGAAATGGCTCGGCTGGAATACTTCAACGGACTCGGTAAAGAGGAAAAAGAATGCGTATGGAAAGCCTCAACAAAGGAGGCTCGTGAAGCAAGTACAAAAGCTATATTTGACAGACATTACTGCAATAAAACTTCAGAACTGGACAAATCGGACACCTATAAAAAAGGAACCAAACCATGACCCAGTCACTCTTTAAAAAAGTGCTCTACTTCGACACCGAAACCACCGGGCTCGATGCTGGAAAACACGGCATAATACAGCTTGCCGCACTGATGGAAATCGGAGGCGAGATTGTGGAAACCTTCAACATGAAATTTCAACCGCATGAAGGAGCTTTGCTAAATCCCGAAGCGCTCAAGGTAAGCGGCACCGATCCGGAAGAGCTTAAAAAGAGAACAAGCAGTTCAGATGCCTATCGTGAGTTTCTGAAATTTCTCGACCGGCACATCGCCAAATTCGATAAAACCGACAAGGCCTACCCTGCAGGCTACAATGTCACTTTTGACATGAGCTTCCTTGATGCATGGTTCCGCCACCATGGCAACCAGTATGGAACAGGCAGCTATCAGAACTGGAAGATGCTTGATCCGCTCCCGCTGCTGCGAGTCTGGGATTTTCTCGGGACCATCGCTTTGCCTGATTACAAGCTGCAGACGGTCTGCACTGCATACGGCATTGCTCTGGAGGCACATGATGCATTGAGCGATATTTTGGCCACCAGAGAGCTGCTTGGCATGGTAATGAAGACGCAGGAAAGAAAGTGCTGAGTTCCGAGTGCTGAGATAAGAAAGAAAGTTGGCAGCAGGCAGTTGACAATTTTTGGGACATAAAAAAAGACAAGCAAAAACAAATAAAGAATAAGAAAGAGTATAAAAGTATAAAATAAATAGTATATTTGAGTGGAAGGCTTTATAAAAAGAATAATAAACATAAACGCCATGACCATCTCAGATCAAATCAATGCCGCCTGGACAAAGAAACAGCTCAGGCAATCGCCACCAAAATACATTGCGCTGCTCGAAGGGCTGAAGGGGCAACACCTCACAACTGATGAAAAATGGATGTGTGAAGAACTCTATCTGCTCAACATGGTAGCACGATTTACACTCAATCGATGGATATATAACGCAAGCGACCCGCTGAAATCAAGCTACTACAACGAGACACGCTACCTTAACGCTACCGACCCACTGCACCAGCCCTGCACAGAGTGTGAAATACTAAGAGCGAGAATCCGTGACCTTGAAGAGTTGCTGACATCAAAAACAGTGTTCAGCAAAGTGGCCGTCTAAGCCCTCAACCGGATTGAAAAGAGCTGAACATTCTATCACCCAAATGCGAAGGAGCAACACAATGGAACAAGCAATTGAAAACCCGCTCAGGGAGCTGATCACTGAAGCAGTCGAAGAAAAGCCGGTGTCGCTGGCCGATCTGATAAAGCACTATCAGGAAATTGAAGAAGCGCTGATTGAAAGCGGCGGGCTCTCTGAATACGGCGACCAACTGGCACACGTGGAAGGAAGAATTGAAAAGAAGCTTGACGCCTGTAAAGGCCTGCTCGATTACTGGAAAGGGCAAGTCGCCTACCTCGATGAGAAAGAGAAGACCTACAAGACACGCAAGACAGGCATAAAAGGCGGCATTGAGTGGCTGAGAGGTAGCATGAAAGCTGCTTTGCTGCTCACGGGCAAAGAAAAGATCAAGACCAATGACGGCAGCTACTACTTTACCACCCCTCGCAACCCGCTAACGATCGACCATGAACTGCTCACCGAAAAGTATGCCCATGCACTCCAGAAAACCGGCATCAAAACACATAAGGTGATCATTACGCTGCCTTCAAAGGGAAACACCGGCGCATCGATGGAGGCTTATGCAAACGAGCTTTGCAGCACCATACCTGGGGCAAGCTGGGCGGTCACGGAACCAGAGTACGACACGGCGGCACTTGCAACACGATACGAAGGTACAAACCGCAAATGGCCACCCTTCCTCTCCCGAACAGAGAAAACCTTTACGATACGATGATGATTCGATGATAACATAACGACACCACGATGAACGAGAGCCCAGCCCTGAAAAGCCGGGCTTTCGTTTTTTATTCTTTCTTTGTTTATGTTATGCTATGAAGCTGGATAATGACCACATAATGAAACTCCTTGGTTTCATCAGCGATGGAATGACAAAAGAGTTAGCCTGCAGCGCTGCAAAAATCAGCACGTCCACCTATTACGCATGGGTCAAACAGGGAAAAGAGGACGAAAAGCAAGGGATAACAAGCCTGCAACGCAAGCTACACGAAGACCTGCCGCAAGCTGAAGCACTCTGCGAACATTTCCACTTGAAAGTTATCACGGCTGCTACACAATACGATTGGCACGCCAGTGCCTGGTACCTCGAGCGGAGCCGCCCGGCACGCTATGCAAGACGCACCGTCCCACCTCCCCAGAGAGAGCGGGATGGGCTTATAGAAATCGGGTAGAGCACTATAGCGATGTAAAAGGATAGCAAGAATATGATATTTTTTTGTTAAACTTACCCGAATGCAAAAAGACTGCCTGAGCCTTTTACCCCCAACATATCCAAAAGGAAAAGATCATGTCACAAAAGCTGGCTTTGGGATTCCTTGAAAGAATGATGAGTGATGAAGCGTTTAATGAAGCGGTGAACGGAATTGAAGATTTAGAGACAAAGATGGCCTATATCGAAAGAGAGGGATATCGGTTTACTGCCGATGAACTTGAAGGGGCTTCATGCTTAATGTCCATGTAACACAGACAATACAGCGAACATAAACTCTATAAACCACACCCATAGATCATTGCCGGCATCATGTCGAGTTGCCGCTACTGCCTTACACTTCCACGATAGAAAAAATGTCCCGAACAGCAAACGTGATGGTCAAATTCTGAGGGCGCTTTGGATTGGCGGAGGGCTTTGAACCTGACAATACTCGAGTAGAGAAAACAAGTGCCGGTAAAAAGCCGTACTGCAGCTCATGACCGACAAACACTCTCCGCGTTACTGTACTTCCAAGAAGCTTTAACTTAATCCGGTACGATCTGCCTGCAACAAGTTCTGAAGGGTCCATAACCATTTTTGTTTACCTGCGGGTTTTGATTGTGACACACCCAAACAAAGGCAACTGCTTCACAAAATACAGCATTATCAACAATAAGAGCAATAACCCGGCTATTCGGCCAGGCTACCGCTCCGATAAGGCTGGGCCTTACCTTGTGAAAACATGACCTTTATCACTCATCCAGAACTCACCCTGAAAGAGATCATTGGCGTATGCATCCGTATCGAAATATGAGGGACTGATACCGGCCTTCTCCATTGATTCAAAATAACCCTGCTCCTCTGCCAGATTCTCGGCAAATTCCCGCTCACTATCAAAACAGCCATGATACTCATCCTGAAACCGCTTGAAATCAGCAGCTTCACCCTTCGGCAAGTTATCGCTATAATCCTTGTAAGCTTCCTGCTCTTCAATACAAAGATCCTCGATATCATCCCACCACTCCCAGAAACCCTCACCTATGGAACTCTCTGAAATAAAAGTATCCGGTATATCCTCCCAATCCTGAAACATAAACTCCGGATCAGCTTCATCCTTATGCAGCTCTGCACAATCCGCTAAAAAATCCTCTTTACTAGAGTAATCCGACAGATCAAACCACTTACCAAAAATGCTACCATCATTATACTTGGCATACGTACCAACATAAATACGAGGGGTAATTGCGGCAGATGTAGTAGTCATGGCTGTATTGATTTGGTTGAAAAAGCCTTACTTTTACTTCTTTAATTACTTAAATATACGTATTTATCAAGGAATAAACAACAAAATCAACCACATAAATATATTATTTATAATCACTTACAGGATATTCCAACAATTGGAAGCGCCACCAAAACCAACACCATTAAAACGCCTGGCGAAAAGCAAAATGGCCACCTCTTCATTTCGGTACACCGAAATAAACCTCGTCGCGAAAGTGACCTCCATCTTAATTAAATCTGCTTTGCCGCCCCACTACGACAGACCCTGCGGGACCATCGCGCCAGGTATACGACGCAAAATCACTCCAGCACTATACACCCCTCATAGTGACGTAAGCGAAGCGCGCCAGTACGCTCTCCATGCCGGAGGCTTATCGCTGGGCTGATTGTGGCAAGGGTTTGGCGCTATATTTGGCCTTCTCTTTCATGCAAATATCGTGACAAACCCGCTGGCAAGATGCAGGTACCCCTGCAACAAGGGACGCCACCGAAGTGCATACAGGGTTCTATAAAATTAATCACTGAGGTGGTGGCCCGCTATATAAGAATCGCGTAGCGCTATGCTATACAAAGCATACTGCCGGCAAAAGACCCTGCTTACGGTACACCCTCAATACCAAGGGCCTACAGCCTTCGCCAGATGCCACGCCAATCCGCCTACCGCTGACAAGACACCAAAATGCCCTGACACCCACGCCGAGCATCGTTCCCCTGCGAAGCAGCATATCGCTGTGATTACACCAGGAGCTCCCCGCTGGTCTGATACGCTACCGCAGGCTAAAAGTCTTCGCCGATGCGCATACAGGGACCCCTTATTTAAAATCGCTCGGCGACGTTCATCAGCGCGAAGCGCTTTGCCTTACAGCAAGCGAATGCGCGCAGAATGTTAAAGGGCCCCTTGCTAGGCGGGGGGCTGAGAAGGCAGCGAGTGAAGGTGTACTCACCGGAACTATGCTGACGCACGAAAGGCCACTGGGCGGGTGGGGTACGTTCGCGAAGCGAACGACCACGCTCGCCACCCCGCCACCTTACTCGCCGTTCATAGGCACGGGCCTGCTCATCTTGTACAGCCGCCATATCCACATTTGCCCGCCATACAGAATCACAGGTCGTTTACCATGTGTATCACGCCCAAAATGTCATGATAGCAAGACGCATGCCGCTACTGCTCAGATATGACGGGTCTGCTTCTTCTGTTCACGCTGCCGCAATGCCCGGTTGGCTCACCATACAAAATCACAGGTCGCTTACCAGGTGCAGACGCCATATACCATCATTAAGAAAGAGCATACGCCACTGCAAGAAAACGCTTCCTGCACCGAGTGCCATGATTACTTCTTCAGGCTACTGCCGCATATCGTTCTTCCCCCGTGCCGATTGGCGTCCAGCTGAGGCCATGTTTCGGAGCGACAGCGGAGTCTTTGCCGGCTCTTGCGCGCTCTTGGAGGGGTGGGGGCGGTCTTCTTTTCCCCCGTGTTTCTTCTTTGCTCTTCTCTTCGCTGGTGTTTCTAAAAGGCGCCCTTTGTTCTTCCCGCGCCCTCTTGCTGCGCGGCAAACTGCCAATGCAAAGCTCTCACGCCAAAGCTCTCACGCCAAAGCTCTCACGCCAAAGCTCTTCCGCTGGGCACCGCCATGCATTGCGATTCGCTGCAGCGAGCGTTGTACTCAAAAGGCGGCTGCTTCTTCCGCAAAGAGCCGGATGTGTACCCATCATCGGGCTCTTTAGCGATCTTCATGCCGAAGGCTTATCGCTGAGTTGATTGTGCATTCGCCATACCAACCGACCAGATGCCAAAGTGCAGTACAAACAACGCCAAGCGCTGCTCAGACGCCAGAGCAAACCGCTGTGTGCAGAAAAAGCTTTGAACCCACGATAAATCTGACAATTGCATCTTTTTAGCTTGATGGAAAATGCGTATTTTTGAGAGTGACTCTCATTTCATCGAAAAAATCTAATCATGCCGTCTTATGTCATTGGAGCATGCAAAGGTGTTTATCGAGAAGTTCTTTTGGGATCAATCGTTTCGTCAACGTGCTGACCCACAAATTAATCGCTCACTTCAGAATAAGGCAGCTCGACAGGCTTTTCTTGATCGAGAGGGTTTCTCGTGTAGCCAAAAGGAAATTAAAGAGCTGGCACTCACAGCAGCACCAAACCAGTTCTATTCTGAAGAAGGCTGGGTCGACTTCAATCATTGGGTGCAAGCAGACTGAATTGTTGCTTTAGCAATCCGCAGGTGCGCAGATCGCTATGCACTGAGTTGCTTTTCCTGACCGAGCGCATTGAGGACGCCCTGAAGCAGCGAAGCGGCGCGGGAAGGGTTGACGATTGGAGCGACCGAAGGCAATGCAACTGAGTGCCATGACAGCATTCGCTTGCCTCTTTTGCCAATGCTAGAACAGCCGCCAGATGCCCTGTTGCCCGCCTGCCGAAGCAGTGCGCTTCTTTCCTGCATTTGCGCTTTGCGAAAGGCTGCAGGCTTGCCTGCACGAAGGGCCACACCGATGTGCATACAGGGTTCTATACATTAATCACAGAGGTCGTGGCCCGCTACCTAAAATGCACGCAGTGCCATGATTAATTGTTTGCCAATGCACCGCTCTTCTGCCAAAAGCTCTTCCGGATTTGCAGCTGCCAATGTCCTGTGCTCAAGTCAGCAAGCGAATGCGCGCAGTGTTTAAGTTCGTCGGGTGTCCTGGCCACTGAACTTGGTGATGCAATGAGGGTATAGCAGCAGGCACCGGACGATTTGAATTGTAAAAGGCTGGTTGACACTCCAATACTCCCCATACCGATGGGCACCGCCAAGCGCCTGATGACACTCCCCGTAGGCAGCAGAGCCGCCAATGCAATGCTCTTGCGCCAAAAGCTCCTGCCGCAAAGCAGCTGCCAATGTCCCGTGCTCAAGGCCGCAAGCGAAGCGCGCAGATATAAAATGCACCGGGTTGTGCTGCCCTCTGCGACCGATCCGGAATGGAGTTTTGTCCGCCGAT
>Ga0118677_10006459_pt1 | contig 19840 bp, 12 predicted proteins | sample AliMusrvi5mmetaG_FD_86154 | JGI IMG/M metagenome (GOLD analysis project Ga0118677, IMG submission 86154)
AGTCTCACGTTAGTCGTCGGTTGCACAATTGGAGGCGTCAGTCGCAAGCGTGGAGGCTTCATCGGCCGCATCGACCGCACGCACAGCGGTGAAGAATTGCCGCAGCAGGAGTGCGTCCTTCACGCCTGGCGCCCGCTCAACGCCGCTGCTCACGTCTACGGCGAACGGCCGCACGGCGGCGATGGCCGTGCCCACGTTCGCCGCCGTGATGCCACCGGCCAGCACCAGACTCTCCAGCGTGTCCGCCTCCAGCACGCGGCTCAACAGCTGACCCACGCCCTGATGGCGGATGCGGTCGCTATTGATTTCGAGCGACCCGGCAAGCAGCCGCTGCTTCAGCAATCCGCCGAGTCCGATAGAGACCCAACCCTGCCACCACGTCACCGAGGCTTCGAGCGCGATGGTCATGGCGAGCAGGATCGCCCAGCCCCAGAACCAGCCCGCGTCCCAACGGCCGCTCATAGCCGCACGGCCCATCAGCGCCCACGCGACGAGTCCGATCGCGTAGCCAAGTGCGTGCGCGCCCACGGCTGCGCCGAGCCGCGTAAACCAGCCGGAGGCGCGGAGTTGGTCTGTGAAACTGGCGCCGGGCGGAGTGGCGAAATGGGTCACCCGCGCGACGATCTCCTGCGCAATGCGGCGCTCCACAACCTGATCGAGCGCTTTCTTGCCGACGTTGAGGGATGCGAATTTGGCGCGCTCATTGGCTCGGGCCGGGGCCTCCCACAGTTGGCGGACTGTCTTCCAGGAGGCCTTGGATATGGTTCCAGTTGTGGATAGCACGCGGCCGGGCGAGACGACGGCGATAGCCTCGCCGGTGGCGATGATCTCCACCATGGCCGGAGCGAGATTGGTGAGCCCGGCGGCCAGGCCGGCCAGCGGCATCATCTGGATTTTTGTCTTCTCCACGCCGGGGTTGCCGAGGTGGAGCAGCAGCGCGTCCTCGGCCTCGCGTGCGGTGGGGTAGAGGAAGTCAGTCATTGGGACCAGCCTTGCGTACCGCAGGCACTTCTGCCTGCCGTCTCGACATTCGTGTCGAGACGTTCGCGTGTCGAGACGAGTCTCGACACGGCAGACACGAGTGTCCGCGCCACCTAACGCTCATGCAATCGCCCGCCTTCCACCCGCAGCCGCCGCCACGCCACCGCGTTCCACAAACTCTCCCGAACATGAGCTTCCCGGTCGCACAACTGCCGGTACCGCGAATCCTGCCGGGCATACAACTCATCCGGATGTCCGTCCTCCAACACCCGCCCACCCTCCATCACCAGCACCCGCGAAAACCCCCGCGTGCTGAGCACATCGTGAGTGATGAACAACATGGTCGCGTCTTTCCAGATCGCCCGCGCCCGCTCGGCAAACTCCGCCCGCATGTTACGATCTAGCCCACGCGCAGGCTCGTCCAAAATCGCCAGCCTGACTCCAGGCTTGCCATAGGCCCGGGCCATGCGCACACGCTGCCGTTCACCGCCGCTGAGCAGTGCCCCGCCCTCGCCGATCGCCGTTGTCATACCGCCGGGCAGATTCTGAATCACCGTTCCCAGATTGGCCGCCTCAATGGCCCGCGCAGCCTCTAACGGCCATTCCGCAGGCAGCCCGTAACGAAGGTTATCCACCAGCGATTTGTTCCACAACTGCACCTGCGGATCGACCCACGCGGTCTGCCGTCGCAGGCGATGAAGTCCTTCCGCGGTAAGTGTTTCGCCATCCACTTCTAAAACTCCACTGGATACCTGGTACCAGCCCAGCAGCAAACCCACCAAGCTCGACTTCCCGGCGCCCGAGAGTCCCACGATGCCTACATGCTGGCCCGGCTCAATCGTCAGATCGATCCCGCGCAATATCGAGTGGCCCGCCACGCCGCACTCCAACTGCTGCATCTGAATCCGCACACCGCCGTTGGCCTCCGGCACGTCGGCTGCGCTCTCATCGATCGCCTGCTCCGGCGCGCCCAACGGCTCCAGCAGGCGCGACAATCCGTTTCGCAATCCCGGCCACTGCCACGCCGCAGCGGAAACCGCACGGCCCATCTCCGGCAGGCTCAACGACCAGTAAACCAGGAGCAACAACGCGGCCGCATTGGCTTGCAACTGCATCGCCGAATAGACCAGCCACGCCGCCAGGCCATAGGAGAGAAACATCTGAAACGTCTCAAGTATCACCTGACTGCGCACCATCCGCAAGCCGGCCGAAGCCCAGCGCGCCAACTGAATATTCTGCGTCGCGCGCAGCGCCGGACCCGCGCCATGCGTGCGGATCGGCACAATCCCCAGCAGTGCATCCAGATAGAACCGGCTCAACGCGCCGCCGTATTCCCGGAACCGCAAGTCTCGCTCCAGCAGCCACGGCTGCGCCAACATCGGGATCGCCGCTGAAACCAGGCCACACAGCACCGCCTGCACCGCAGCCTGCGGAAAAAACCAGATGATGCCGCCAACGGTCGCCGTCAGTGCACCGGCCGACCGTAGCAAATTCGCCGCCAGAGGTGGCGCGCCGCGCAGCAACTGCACGCCATGCGCGCGTTGCGCCATGTCGGCGATTAAGCGGCTCTGGAAGTATCGATCGCCAAGTCGTGGAATCTTAATGCAGAAACGAGTTCGCAGCCGCAGCTCCAACTCGCGGCCGTTGGCGCGCAACAGGTCTTCCATCGCCCATTCGATCAACGCCACCGAGGCAAGAAACAACACCAGCGCCCCGATGGCCGCAAAGCGTTCCCCAGTGCGATTCAAGTGCGCCCCCAGCCCGAACAGCGCCCGCATCAGCAGCGCCTCGCCGATCACGGCTGCGGAAGAGGCCAGGGCAGCCCCGAGAGCCGCCAGCGGCAGTGAGATACCGCCCTCGCGCAGGACTTTCCACAACTCCCCGGCCGCACCGGCCGCCCGTTCGTTGAGCGCACCGCGCAGCGATTCCGGCAACGCCTCCAGATCGGTGGCTTTCGCACCCGAACAGTGCATGATCACAGCTCCGCGGAACAGGATGCCGCCCTCGCCCGCATCCTCCACGCTCCACAAATCGGAGGGGATCAGTCCCGGCTTCAAGGCCAACTCTGCCAGCACTGGAGAGTGCAACGTCTGCGCAAGGTGCACGGCTGCATCCAGAGCCGCCAGAGGCCGCCAATCGGCCGCGCCCAATGCTGCCTGAATCAATGCATCCGTGCGCGCCGCCGAAACACCTGCCTTCCTCATGCGGGCTCGCAACGGAGCCACGAATCCCGGCCCTTTCGCCCACTCCAGCCAGGCATCTGCCGGCAGTTTCTGTTGGTGCAGGTAGACGTCCTGCAGGAAACGGTTCACCCGCACCCAGCGCCGCCCCACTCCCGGATCCATCACCTGAAACCACCCGCCGTGCCTGCGCCAGACCACCACGAAGTGATTCCCGCTGCCTTCGATTTGCGTCACTACCATGCACGGCAGCGCGGCGCCTTCGTCGAGCACCAGATGATCAAGCGGCACCATCATCTGCGCCGCTTCCAGCCCCAGACGGTTGGCGATCTCTTCGATCGTGTCGATGGAGGTGCCATCCACGTCGGTGTGGCAGGCTTCGCGCAGGCGGCCATAGGAAGCATGCTGCCCAAAGCCTTCGAGCAACGCCTTCAATGCCGCCGGACCGCAATCCATCTGCGACGTCTGGATCACTTCCGGAATCAGCCAGCGCCGGCTCATGGAGCAGTAACCTCCGCCGCGCCGCTCATCCACTGGCCCGCCATGCGCATTACCAGCGCCAACGGCGTAGTGCGCTCCACTTCCACTTCCAGTTCACCCGGCATGCCATGGCGCAATGCGGTTTTGAGCGTAGGCGAGGGCAGAACTTCAAGCTCCACACGGACCTTTCCATCGCGGTCTTCGCTCGCCACTTCCACCACCCGCGCCTCCACCACGCCGAACTCGGTCCACGGATACCCTTTCAGACGCAGCTTTGCGCGCGAGCCCATCTGCATCCGTCCGTAGGCGGCCTGCGGAGTGAAGAAGGCGACGATGCGCAGCTGGCCTTTCGCCACAATCGAAATGACCCGTGTCCCTTCCTGCAACACGCTACCCGGGTGCAGCAACGCCGCTTCGCCAATGATGCCACCCACCGGTGCGCGGATCACGCGGCGCTCCACGTCGTAGTCCACTTTCCTGATCGACGCTGTCATGCCCGCGCGGCTGCCTTCGAGCCGTGCAATCTGCGTCTGCAGTTCGGCAACGCGCACTGCGCGCTGGCGGTCGCGGGCCTTTTGTTCTCGCTCCAGCCGATCGATCGCCGCATGCGCCGTGTTGACGGAACTACGCAGCTTCTCCACTTCGGAAACAGCCTTCTCCACGTCGCGGCCTGAGGAGAGGCCGGCCTTGGTGAGCTGTTCGTAGCGCTTCTGGTCAGCCTCGGCAAAGCGGATGGGGCTTTCGGCCTCTTTCACTCGCATGCGCTGCTCTTCCATCGCCGAGAGCGATGCCCGGCGCTCGTCCGCTCCTGCCGATTCCTCCGCGGCGATCTGTGCGCGCAGTCCGTCGATTTCGGGTTGAACCGCCGCCACGTGCGTCTCGGCCTCCCGCTTTTGCAATTCTTCTGATAGGGCGTCCAACTGGACCAGAATGTCTCCGGCCTTCACTGTCTTGCCAAGCGGCAGATCGGCGCGCACCACCCTGCCCACCATCGCCGATTGCACGAGCGTAGCCGACGAGGCGATCTCCAGCCGCGCCTCGGAGGAGACTTCGAACAGCGCCACCGGCACCTTCCACATCCACCAGCCGAGCGCGCACAGGATTGCAGCGCCCGCGCCCAGCCGCAAGAACGTACCGGTATGACGCGTGCCGTCCAGTGACCGCAATGTCTTGGTGAAAGCGGAGGGAATCATCGAACCAGCTACACTCCTGCGGCCAAAGCCGCTTCGATCTCTGCGCTCAGGCGGGGGAACATCTCTTCCGTCGCGATTTCGTTCAACTTGGTGCGCACTGCGCCACTGATGAAGAACAGCGGTACTCCCATGGGCAGGTCCGCTGCATCGCGGTCGTCAAACAACAACGCATCCCCGAAGGTCTCTTGGAGCGCCGGCCGGATCGCAGTCTTAAAGTATAGACAAATCGGACACTCCTTGCGGGTATAGGTGACCAGTTTCGCTCGGCCCTTCTCCACCGGTTCGGTCAGCACCCTGGCTTCCAGCTCTTCGAGCGTCTTCCGTTGCTTTTCCTGAGCCGTCTTCACTGCGAATTCCAGTGAGGACCAGGTTACAACGGCCATCACGGGGACAAGCAGAAAGTCCCTCCCGGTGGACCACGTCAGCGCCACGCCCGTCAACGCCACCGACGCTGTCGCAAGGCAAGGGTAACAGGCGATCTTCTTCCGGAACAGGATTCCCACCAGCGCCGCATGCGCGCCTCCCGCGGCCAGGAAGCCAAGCCTCGCCAGTTCGCCGTCACCGGCCCAGGCGGCGGCAGTCAACAATGCGTAAAAGCCAACGCCCATCCATGGCAACGGCAGCACTCCGCTCAATGACGAAGTCGCGCTGCATTTCCGGCAGCCGCGCGGATAAGCCGCCATCCACAGAGAGGCCAGGACGCACACCCCGGCCAGCAGCGCAATCAGCCTCGCAAAAGGAATCGAGGCGAGCCACCCGAGAACGGCCGCCACAAACGCGATCCTCGGCAAGGAAAACGGCTCGATTCCTGCCATCCGCGCCACGCGAAAGCGAAGACCGGTAAGGCGCCTCAGCTGTTCGCGCGAAGCCGGCAGTTCGTCGTTCGGCAGGAGCATGAAGATGTCGCCGGTCCACGCTGCCTTGAAGTCATCGCGGCTCATCTTCTGGATGAGGCCGGAGGACGTATCTCCGACAACAGCCGATGCTTCGTCAACGGAGAGGAGCACCTGGTAACGGTCGCCGGTGAAGGTGACAATGGCAGGGAGCGGCACCTCCGGCAGCTGTTCGAATTCGCCTTCGAGAGGAGTCGCATCCAACCCGCACTTTGCGGCCGCGTACATCAGGATCACCGGCTCCACGCTCGCTGCCTCGATCCCGGTCAGTTGACGGAAACTGGCCACATTGACGGGAAGCCCATGGTGGGCTGCTACGGAAGCGAGAGCCGCCAGACCGCTGGCCGCCGGACCGTCCTGTTGATAGCAGATGTTTGGCTGATTCATGGTTTTCCCCCAGTACTGACAATATCGAAATCCGAACGTAGCACTTCGCGCGTAGCCTTCCAAACACTAGGGCGCAAAACCCAAGGCCATTTCCACACATCCTACCAGATATATTTTTGCCAGGACTGGCAGCGTCCCCACAACGGCACGTTTGCCACGCCTGCACCAGACAACCGCGCCGGGAACTGCTCGGGCTGTCATCCAAGCGACCGATAAACCCACTCCGGGGACGTAACTTGCCGCGTCCCCAAAGGACGCGCCTTCAGCGTTGCGATATCACCCTTGTCCACGGTGCAACTTCAGGAAGAAAACCTCGCATTTATATCAAATGATTTAATTGCAAATAGCCGATCGCTGCACGGCGAGTGGTTTTGACCATGCAAGTTGAAATAAACAGCAGGAGCCGCAACGGCCTGGCTATGATTCGAGTTGCTGCATGACCCATCGGTGCGCGTGCACACCTTGATGCCGGCCTTCAGACTTGTCTTCAGCTTCAGGCCCGTCGCGCCAACGGAAATGCTCTGATTGTGATTCGGATCGGCTTCGCAGTTCTGGATGCATGACTTGATGCCCGCCTTCAAGCTGGTCTTCAGCTTCAACCCATTACCGACAGCCGAAACCACTTGGTTGTGATTCGAGCTGGTGCATGACCCGTCGGTGCGCGTGCACACCTTGATCCCGGCCCTCAGGCTGGTCTTCAGCTTCAACCCAGTACCGGCAGCCGCAACCACCTGGTTGTGATTCGAGTTACTGCATGACCCGTCGGCGCGCGTGCACACCTTGATCCCGGCCTTCAAGCTGGTCTTCAGCTTCAACCCTGTCCCAGCAGCCGCAACCGCCTGGTTGTGATTCGAGTTGGTGCATGTCCCGTCGGCGCGCGTGCACACCTTGATCCCGGCCTTCAAGCTGGTCTTCAGCTTCAACCCAGTACCGACAGCCGCAACCACTTGGTTGTGATTCGAGTTGGTGCACGTCCCGTCGGTGCGCGTGCACACCTTAAAGCCGGCCTTCAGGCTGGTCTTCAGCTTCAACCCAGTCCCGACAGCAGCAAGCACTTGGTTATGATTCGAGTTACTGCACGTCCCGTCGGTGCGCGTGCACACCTTGATCCCGGCCTTCAGGCTGGTCTTCATCTTCAGGCCGGTGGCTACAATCTGGTTGTGATTCGAGTCTGGCTCGCCACAGTTCTTAAGGCAAGTCTTGATGCCTGCCTTCAGGCTGGTCTTCATCTTCATGCCAGTCGCGGCGGCCGCAACCGCCTGGTTGTGATTCGTATCGGGATCCGGGCAGTTCCTGACGCAAGTCTTGATGCCGGCCTTCAGGCTAGTCTTCAGCTTCAACCCGGTGATGTTGTTATTCTTGTTCATTTTAGATCTCCTTGCGATTGAGCACTTTCTGCTCTACACACCCTAGGGCGCAAACTGCCATCGAATTGCACCATCCATCGAAAAATGTTTTTCTATTTTTTCGCCCCCGCAACTCCCCACCTTTCCCAGCCGGAAAATCAGCTTTCCATGTTATGATCGAACTCGGAGTATTTCCGGGGGGCTTTGTGTGCGGTCCCTAATATTTGATCCTACAATCAATAGTCATGGAGTCCGACTCGTCTTACGCGCTGGTGAGCAAGCTCCGGTGTAACAGCCATGGAGAAGCCTGAAGGCGCTCGGGGGGCTCCCCCTTAACCAATAGGGGTCAATGACGGGGGCTGTGTGAGCTTCCCCGGTTATCTCCGTTAGAAATCTCTCTTCATGAACCTCCTCTTTATTGGCGACATATTCGCCTCCTCCGGCCGCGGAATTGTCGCCGATCACCTGCAGGACATCATCGGATCTGAACACATTGACCTGGTCATCGCCAACGTCGAAAACTCCGCTGGAGGTTTTGGCGTTACTCCCTTGATAGCAGAAGAGTTCCTTACCATGGGCGTCGAGATCATGACGACCGGCAACCACATCTGGGATAAGAAGGAGATCTACGACTATCTCCCTCGCCAGCCCCGGCTGCTGAGGCCCGCCAACTACCCCGCGGAACTCCCCGGCACCGGCCTCTGCATCCACAAGGCAAGAAACGGAGTCCAGGTAGCCGTCATGAACCTGCAAGGCCGCAGCCATATGCCGCCTATCGATTGCCCCTTCCGCAAGGCCGATGAGATGCTGGCCGCACTCGATCCGGCCATCAAAGTCCGTTTCGTGGACTTTCACGCCGAACTCACCAGCGAAAAGATGGCCATGGGGTGGCACCTCGCCGGCCGGGTCTCGGCCATGGTTGGTACCCACACCCACATTCCCACCGCCGACACGCGAATTCTCGAGGGCGGCACCGCCTACCAGACCGATTGCGGTATGACTGGCCCATATGATTCTGTTATCGGCGTCGACAAGGCGGTTATTCTGCGTAAGTTCAAGACATCATTACCGGTTAGGATGGAAGCCTCGAAACTGGGGATTGAGTTGCACGCAGTGATCGTCGAGGTGGACCCGGCAACCGGCCAGGCCTTAGACGCGCGGCGGTATCAAATCATTGAAAAGTGACGGCGAAAAGTGACGGACTGGGCTGTAGTGATTCGCCTTAGCCGCCGATAGAGCCATTGTATGGCAATATCGGATTGGGGAAAGGGCAAGTCCAAGCCTGTTAAAGCCCCAACTCCGTCTGAAGGCAAGGCGGAGCGAACATTTCGGCCCTCGCTCGCGTCTTCGGCGTGGACCTGGATCACGGTACTCCTGGCGCTGGTGTCTATCACCATGAGCGCCATGCTCATCCAGTCCGCTCAAAAAGGCCAGATCGAAATCAACCAGAACCTGGAATGGGTAGACCGGCTCAACCAGCTGAAGAGTGGCGTCTGGGACCTGGAAAGCGCCCTCTCGCAAACCGATAAAGATAAGAAAAAGCCGCTCACCCCTACCATCGCCGAACAGTGGCAGCAGTTCCAGGACAATTTCCAGCTCGATAAGGACAACCAGGCCCTCTCCGACGACCCGGAAAACTTCAACGCCAACCTGCATCGCATCGATGCGCTCGTCCAGAAAATGATCTCGCTGCGCAGCGGCATCGTGGGACTGCCGCCATCGGGTTTGCGTGAACGCCGCATGGCGGAGATTCGCGACCTCGGTGAAAAGACTGTCGAAGAGGTCCAGAGCGCGGTTCGAAAGCTGTGGAGCAAGCAGAGCGAGAGCGCGGCCGAATTGTCCAAGAAGTGGGGCTACCTGTCGCTGCTGATGGCGATCTCGTGCTTCCTCACCATCCTCAGCGCGATCCTCTTCCGCATTTATCAGCGCGACATCATGGACCGCCGCAACGCCGAAGCGGCCCTCAAAGAGAGCGAAGAGCGTTACCGCCGCCTGGTGGAACTCTCGCCTGATGCCGTGGTGGTGAACTGCGAAGGGCGCCTGGTCTTTTTGAACACGGCCGCCACCAAACTGCTCGGAGCCGCCACCGCCGAAGAGTTGATCGGCACGCGCATGATCGATTTCATCCACCCCGATTACCGCATGAGCTGCGAAAAGCGCTGGCTGCAGATCAAGGGCGGGATGCAGGAGATGCAACGCGTGGAAGAGCAGATCCTGCGCCTTGACGGCCGCGCGATCTACGTCGAATCCGCCGCCATCGCCGCGAACTTCCAGAACAAACCGTCGGTCCAGGTGATTCTGCGCGACATCACGGAAAACAAAAAAGCCGCCGACGCCCTGCGTAAGTCGGAAGCCCGTTTCCGCGGACTGTTTGAAAACGTACTCGAAGGCGTCTATCAGACCAGCGTGGATGGCCGCATCATCTCCGCCAACCCCAGTCTGGTCCGCATGTTGGGTTACACCGATGGTGAGTTACGCAAGCTCAACGTCGGGCGCGATCTCTACTTCGATCCCGCCGACCGCGCCCGCCTGCTGCGCAAGATGGAGCGCGAAGGCGAACTGCGCAACGTGGAAATCGTGCTGCGCCGCAAGGACGGATCGCTGATCACAGTCCTTGAGAACGGCCGTTCCATGCGCGATGAAGCCACCGGCCTGACCTACTTCGAAGGTACCCTGACCGACATCAGCCAGCGTAAAGAATACGAACGCGCGCTGTTGGCCCGAACGCTCGAAATGGAGCAGGCCAGGAAGGCCGCTGAATCGGCGCGAGCCACGGCAGAAGAGGCCAAGACGAGCGCGGAAGAAGCCCGGTCCGCCGCAGAAGAAGCGCGCGCACGTGTAGAACAACAGGCCGCCCAGTTGATGGAGCAGTCGCTGGAACTGACCCATGCCCGCGACGAAGCGTTGGAAGCATCGCGCTTGAAGTCTGAGTTCCTGGCCAACGTCAGCCACGAAATCCGCACGCCCATGAACGGCGTCATCGGCATGACCGGCCTGCTGCTCGATACTCCCTTAAGTTCCGAACAAAAGGAGTATGCCGAAACCGTGCGCCGGTCGGCCGAATACCTGCTCGAAATCATCAACGACATTCTAGACTTCTCCAAGATCGAAGCCGGCAAACTGCAGGTGGAGATCATTCCGTTCGATATCCGCGCCGCCGTGCAGGATGTCGCCGAGTTGCTGGCCGAACGGGCCGACGCCAAGGGGCTGGAACTGGCTTGGCAACTGCCTCGTGAATTGCCGGAGTTCGTCAAGGGCGACCCTGGCCGCATCCGCCAGGTCCTTACCAACCTGGTTGGCAACGCTCTCAAGTTCACCGCCAAAGGCGAGGTGATCGTCACCGGCTATGTGGAAGAGGAATCAGCCGAAGAGGTGGTGCTGCGCTTTGAAGTGCGGGATTCCGGCATTGGGATCTCCAGGGAAGCGCGCGGACTCCTGTTCAGGCCCTTTGTTCAGGCCGATGGCACCACCAGCCGCCGTTATGGCGGCACCGGCCTTGGTCTGGCCATCAGCCGCCAGTTGGTGGAACTGATGGGTGGAGAAATCGGCGTGGAGAGCGAACCCGGGCAAGGCTCCACATTCTGGTTCAGCGTCCGGTTCAAAAAGGCCGATGGCCTGCGTCCAGCACCCACCATGCCGAGCTTCAACGGTATGCGTGTGTTGATTGCCGATGGTGGCGCGTCGCATCGCGAAATCATCGCCGAGCGGCTGCGCGAAACCGGCGCCCTGGTGTATGTGGCGGTCTCGCCACATGAGGCGATCCATGCCCTGTCCGCAGGAGCATTCCATGTCGCGATGATTGACCTCAAGATGCCGGGCACCGATGGCCTGGAACTGGCACGCAAAATTCACGTCGCAGTGCCCGAGCTGAAGACAAAACTCATCCTGATGGTGCCATTCAGCCAGCGCGGCGCTACTGACGCCGCACTGGAAGCGGGCTTTGCCGCGACGCTGGCCAAGCCCATCCGCGACTGGCATCTGCTCAATACTATCGGCACCGTTTTGCAGACGAGCGAGGAGACCAGCAAGTCACTCCAGCAGTTACACGCCAAAACCGCGGCTGTCGTTAAGCCTGAACAGAAGCCGTCCCGCGGCCGCATTTTGATCGCCGAAGACAACCTCGTCAATCAGCGCGTAGCGGTAAGGCTGGTACAGAAGCTCGGCCTTACAGCCGACGTCGGCGGAAACGGCATCGAAATCCTCGCGGCCCTGCAGAAAAACAAGTACGAGTTGATTCTCATGGATTGCCAGATGCCGGAGATGGATGGATTCGAAACCACCATGGAGATCCGCAAGATGACCGGCCCCCTGCGCCAGATCCCGATCATCGCTATGACGGCGAACGCCATGCAGGGCGATCGCGAACGCTGCCTCGCCTCAGGTATGGACGATTACCTCAGCAAACCGGTGAAGCCGGAAAACCTGGCGGCCATTCTCGACCGCTGGCTAACTTCCGTGGAAAGTAAGTAAGGCGTCTTCCGTCCAGTCCTTACTGACAACGATTGTCCGTGGCGCGATCTTCGCCCGGATGTCCGCCAGATCCAAGTGATTCAAAATACCGGGAACGTAATTGGCAAACGGATAATTCGGAGTCTGCGCGTCAACCAATGACCGGTACGACTCCAGCCGGCCCCAGAGATAAAGGCTGTCAATACCCGGCTCCATCGCCGCGGCGAACTCGGCCACCACGGTAAGTTGCCCTCTTGCCGCCAGTCGCACGCGTTTGTAACGGCTCTTCAAACTGCGGCAGACGTGCAGCACGTCGGTCACCCGTTGGCCCAGCAGCGGCACCCCCAGCATCAGCGAAGCCCAGGCGTAATGGTCATCTTCCTGGTGACTGCGCCCATAGCCGGGCGCCCCACGGCTGAACTCCGGCTTAGTATCGCCGATCCCTCGTACGTCAGGCAAACATAGCGTGCAACCCGCCGCCGCAAGCCGTTGGTACAATCCGTCTTCCTGCCAGGCAAAGTTGCGGCCACTCGGCTCCAGCACCACCAGCACCTCTTCCCCGCCCTTTTCCGGAGCGTACAGCCAGGCCGGTATCCAAACCGTTTCCGTCGTTCGAAATTCCACCGCCTCCATCGAAATCCCATTGCCCGGCACCTTCTTCAAGGACCGCCACTCCGGCTTGCGCCGCTCAATCACCAATAGTTTTTCCAGGTCTACCGGCGCCTTGCCGGACTGCTGCTTCCGCACCAGCGAATGAGGGGTCTCTCCGTGGAACGCAGCCACCACATTGCCCTGCTTCGTCACCCACAATGTCTCGTCGCGCTCGGGAGCGGTCGGCGGTTCGCGATCGATCTTCTTCGCCGAACCCTTCAGCCACTTCTCGAAAAAGTTGTACGTCTGCAGCCTCGTGTCATAGCCCAGCGAATGTGGCATGGGAGTCCCGCCCCACTCTAACTTCTGCGTCATGCCCATCACTCCATAGACTCGTTTCAGCTTCTGAAACTCCTCCCACCCGTTCTCGATGTAGGCAGGCGAGTAGGTGCCGAAAAAGTCCTTGTCGCTGACCGTGATCAGCAACGGCTTCGGCGCCAGTGGATACAGCAGATCCCACCGGTCGAACCCTAGCGGACCGGCATTCAGAAAGTTCTGCTCGGCATCGTCGGTCGAGCCCGGCGGATTGAAGTTCGCGCACGCGAAGTTCTCGGTGTTGCCGGAACAGACCACCGCCGCGGACAGTCGTTCATCGACGGCCGAGAGCAACATCGTCGTCGTCCCTCCGCCCGATTGTCCGGTAGAGGCCAGCCTTTTACTATCTACCAGTGGATGCGCCGCCAGATAGTCAAGACTGCGAATCGAATCCCAAACCTGCATCCGGGTGGACGTGTCCTCGAACAGCAGCATCTGTTTGCCCGGAGTTGTGTGCTCCGAATCCGAATTCGAAAGTCGGGTCTTGATCCCGCTCGAATCCGGATAATAGATCCGTTCACCCTGCCCCATCGGATCGAACGCCAGGACCACATAGCCCAGTTGCACCAGTCCCTGGCAGCAGCGCTGGTAATTCCCATACGCCTTGCCATTTGCGGAGTGCCCCATCTGAAAAAGCACCGCCGGATACGGAGGCTTGCCTTCGAGCGGAATATACAAATTGGCCGGGACGTGAAAGTTGGGGCGGCTCTCGTACACAATATTTTCGACACGATACTTCGCCCGCTCGAAGGAGCCCGTCGTCCGGACGTTCAACGGCGTGCGCTGCAGCTCTCCTCCCACCATTTGCCAGAACGTCTTGCGAACCCACTGCTGCCTGGCCGTGATCGCACTACGCGTAGTCAGCCCAGCGATGGCCCGATTCCGTCGCTGGTATGCGGCCTGGGCGTGCTGACGCAGGAAGTCCGGCAGTACGCGAGAGTAGTCCCGATATTTCACACCAGGGTATTGCAGCGCAATCCCCAACAGGTCACGGCGGCTGAGCAGCATATACTGTAATGATAATGGTCCGAGTTCTAACTTTCTTGATGGCAGCGATCACGGCGCTCCACGCGGCCGATCGCGAAGCTGCCGAATGGGTCCTGAAGCAGCGCGGACACGTGACTGTAAACGGCACCCAGGTGCTCGAACTCGCGAAGTTGCCTGCTGGTGAATTGGTCCTGACAGCCGTCGATCTCACAGGCACGCTTATCGATGCCAAGGGACTGGAGCGGCTGAGCAATCTGAAATCGCTGACCGATCTCTACCTCCCCGCCCCCAGTTTCAACCCGGGCGCAGGCAGCACTCTCAACGCCAACGACGAACTCAAGTTCCTCGCCGGCCTGCCCGCCCTGCGCCGCCTGCAGTTCAGCCTGCACTTCCTCACCAACACCAACATCCGCGAACAGGGCTTGGTGCATCTGGCGAAGATCACCACCCTGGAAGAGATCCGGCTCCCGCAGACCCGCGTCACCGGAGAGTCTCTGGCCCCGCTCGTCAACCTGAAAGCGCTCGATGTCAGCTACACCTCGTTCAACGATGCAGGCATGAAGAGCCTCGCCCAGATGAAACACATGCGACGTCTGATCCTGCGCGACACGCTGGTCACTGACGCAGGCCTCAAATACCTGCAAGGCATGAACGAACTCGAAGAGCTCGACCTGTACGGCGCGCGCATCACCGATGCAGGTGTCGAATACCTAAAGGGCATGAAGTCGCTGAAGCAGCTGAATTTGCTGGGCGCCGATCTCTCGGACTCCTCCGCCGACATCCTCGCCGGACTCACCAACCTCGAGGTCCTGAATCTCTACCGCAGCAAGCTGACCAACGCAGGCGTCGGCAAATTGAAGACCCTCCGCTCGCTGGCCGAACTCGACCTCCGCTATTCGCACGTCACCCGCTCCGGCATCGACGGCCTGCACGCCGCGCTCCCCAAGTGCGCCATCGATTTCATTGACGCCTCCGCCCCTGCGAAAGCCGCCGCCTGGACCGATGCAAAACTGCGTGACTACCCCAAGCCCGAATCGCTCGATAAGCTCGACCTCACCGCCACCGAAGTCAGCGACGCAGGTCTCGAATCGCTCGGCCGCTTCAAGAACGTCCGCGTCCTCGAACTCGGCAACACCACCATCTCCGACCGCGGCGCGGCACACATCAACCAGCTCCGCAAACTCGCCATCCTGCACCTTCAAAACACGCTGATAAAATCCCCCCAATTCGATCTTCCCGAATTGAAGGAGCTCGACCTCGATGGCTCCCCCTTCACCTCGGAAGGCTTGAAAAAGCTGAAGGCCCTTCGCGCCCTGGAACGCCTCCGCCTGAGCCACACCGATGTCGGCGATGACGGTTACGCAGTGCTGGCTGAGCTTCCCAATCTGATCTCGCTCGATCTCGGCAGCACAGACGTCGGCAACGACGGCTTGAAACAGATCGCCACCCTCACCAACCTGCGGGAACTGGTCCTCAGCTACAGCCGCTTCACCGAGAAGAGCTTCGAAGTTCTGCGCCGCCTCGATAAACTGGAGCGGCTGGAGTTGGTCCGCACACGCGTTACCGACGCCTCCGCGCCGCTGCTCGCGTCATTCGGCAACCTGCGAAAACTCACACTGGACTACACAACCATCAGCGACAAGGGCGTGGCACAGCTAAAATCACTTCATCATCTGACCGAGCTGAGGCTCGACAGCGCCAACATCACTGACGCCTCCAATGCCACTTGGAAAGAGATGCCGTCACTGAAAGTGCTAAACCTTTACCACACGCTGGTGACCGAAAAAGCCTACAACGAAATCAAGGCGGCGCTACCCTCGTGCCAGATCATCTGGGACCGCGAGTCGTCGCTGCCCAACCGGAGGGGAAGCTGATGCTCCCACTGCTATTCCTGCTCGCTACGCTCCCCGGCACCGCCGAACGCGACGCGGCGGGTCAGATCGTCGCGCTCGATATGCACGGCGAATGGGTCACCGATGCCGACCTGCGCCAGCTCGCCTCGATGCCCAAACTCGAACGGCTCGACCTGTCGCTGACCCGCATCACCGACCACGGATTAAAGGCCATCAAGGACCTGAAGAACATCCGCGAATTGAATTTGTATTTCGCCGAAAACGTCACCGATGAGGGTGTCGCCGCATTGAAGGGCTGGAAGAATCTGAGCCGCCTCAATCTGCGCGGCACTAAAATTACCGACACCACCATCGAACATCTTGCCGGCCTCACTTCCCTCGAAGCGCTCGACATCGGCTTCGCCCAGGTGACCGACAACGGCCTCGAAAAACTCAGCGTCCTCGAAAATCTGAAAGAGCTGACTATCGGCGGCAACAAGCTCACCGACGTCGGCCTCGAGGCCTTAAAGCCATTGCAGAGCCTGCGCTATCTCGACCTCAGCGGACAGCAGCGCACCGATTCCGGCCTGTGGTTCGCCAGCATCTCCGAACGCGGCGCCGATACGCTCCTCGGCATGAAGAACCTGCGCGAGCTGCGCGTCACAGGCCTGAAGATTCCGAAGAAGCTACAGGATGCTCCTGTCGCAGTGAAATAAACACATGCTCGATATCGAAAAACTATTTGAGAACAATCGCGACTGGGCACGCCAGCACAGTGAAGCGGACCCCGAGTTTTTCAGCCGGCTGACTAAACTCCAATCGCCGAAACTGCTGTGGATCGGCTGTTCCGATAGCCGCGTCCCCGCGAATGAAATCCTCGGACTTGCGCCGGGCGAAGTGTTCGTCCACAGAAACGTCGGCAACCTGGTGCTGCACAGCGACATGAACTGTCTCTCCGTGCTCCAGTTTGCAGTTGAATTCCTGAAGGTCGAGCACATCATTCTCTGTGGACACTACGGCTGCGGAGGCGTGCGCGCCGCCTGCGGACATGTACAACTGGGCCTAATCGATCACTGGCTACGCAACATCAAAGACACCTATGCGAGGTATGAGCCGGAACTCAATTCCATCGCGGAAGACGAGTCGCGCGTTGATCGCCTTTGCGAATTGAACGTACTGGCCCAGGTGAAGAGCATCTGCCACACCACCATCGTCCAGAACGCCTGGGTGCGCGGACAGGAGTTGGCAGTTCATGGCTTCATCTACCGCCTGCAGGACGGGCTTCTGCACGACCTCGCCATGCGCATCACCGGCCCTGACCAACTGCGCAATATCTATCGCATGTAGTACTTGAAGGCACCCGCCTCCAAGCGCAGCACGGCTTCTCCGTTTTCGATTGGCAGCGACTGTGGCGCTGACCGTGCGCCAGATTCTTCTATCCGGATCGCTTGCTTGAGCGGCCGCTTCAAACGAACTTCAAGAGCCTTGCTCTCAGGCAGCGGCGTGATTTCCGTTTCGCCGCCCTTGGTCACAACACGAATCGCGCCATCGGTAGAAATGCCGCGCATCGTGAGCTTGCCGCCGCGTGGATTCACATAGGTCTCTCCTGCCGCATTTGACCATTCGACGGTCCTTGAGCCCGCGCGTTCAACCGCCGCCTCCACGCCGCCGCCACGCGCATAAAAACCATACTGCGGCAGCGTGTGTCCTGGGACTGTCCACTCCGCAGCTCCGCGATTGACCCACACCTCCGCGCCGCCGCTCCAGCGAATATGCTGACGGTGCATATCGCCACCGGCGAACTCAACGCCTTCAACCACGCGCAAAGACAGCGCCTTCATGATCGGCGACAGCAGATAATACTTGCGCACCACCTCGCGGCCGAACGGCTGTTTCACCATCGCCGGATGACCGGTCATCACTTCCGTCGCCATGTAGTCATCGCTGTACATTCCATGCGTTGCCGTATCGAGTCCGCCCACATAACGATTCTCATAACCCGCTCCGTGCAGAATAAACACGTTGTGATAAGCCGCATCGATCCACGGAATCCGCTCTGAATCCTTGCAGCGGAAGTTCCACACCGTCCACCCCATCTCGCCCGCCGGCGGCGTATCCACGCGAAGATGATTGGCCTGCGCGCCATCGAGCGCACCAATCAACTGGTCGTGCCCGCTCTCTGAAATCTGCGGTGCATCGTTGCCCAGATAATTGCGGATCCAGGTGAACGCCTTGGCCCACGTATCACGAGTGGTGATGCGGCTTATGAAGCCGCCATCGCGGGTCCACGAATCGTACGGACCAACCGAAGACCACACATCGATAAAGAAAGAGCTCGGCGCGAACGAGTCGCGGATCAACTTCAGGTTGCGCTCCAGGTACGGCATCAGGCGGTCCGTCCGCCAGCGGTACGATTGCGCCTGGGCTCCTTTGTTGAACCACGCGGGAACCGGCGTCCCGTCCTTCTTGAACGAAATGTCGTTGTAGGTAAAGCCATCCGCATCGGGATAGAAATCGATGTAGTTGTCGTGCGGCGCGAAGAGGATGCCGTGCCGTTTGCACGCCTCGTCCATCGCGAGAAAGTCGGCCAGGCTGCCGCTGGGCGGGTAGATGTCGGGCAGGCGATAGTCATAGCCCCAGCGCTGCCAGCTGTGTTTGACGAAGACGGCGTCGGTCACACCGTAGTGCGCGGCATGATCAATTCCCCGTGCGGCCTCGGCATAGTCGCCACCCCACTGGTCGAGACACATCTTACCCTGAAGCTTGGCCACGCCGCCGGCCGGCTTGAAACCGGCGATAGCACGGTAGGCGCGCGCCGCGGCGAACGCGCCGTGGGCCGAGGGCACGAGCGAGAGCGTCGCGTCGTGGTGCGTGCGCAGCGCATAGACGCGCTGCCCGGGGTTGACCGTGAACATATCGGGGAAGATGTCGCTCGCCTGCACCAGCGCGAGGCCGCCGGCATAGTCCACGCCGACGTGGCGCGTGGCGAGCTGGAAGCCGTTGGCGTGCAGCTCGAACCGGCCGGGGTTTTCGATCACATTGCCGAAGCCCGCATAGACCCGCGTCGCCGGCTCCGAGGCGGCGCCGAGCGCAAGCAGCGAGAAGCGCGGCGTGCCGCGGGCATCGCGCGTCGCGTCCGGCATCGAGAAGGCGAACCGCAGGGCGCCCTCCTCCGCCCAGACTTCCGTGCGCACGCCCACCCGTTTGCCGAGCATGAGCACATCGTGGTCGAGCACGCCGCGGCGGCCCCGCCGGAAGCGCGCGCCGACCCTGTCGCAGAGCACGGTGTGCTGCGGCGGGCCGAGCGGCTGCTGGTCAATCTGCACGGCGAAGCCGTCGAAGACGAGATCGCGCTGGCCGTCGCTGAACGCGATGAACGCGTCGCTGATGCCGTAGGGGCCGGGCACGACCGCGGCGCCGTGGGTGCCGGCGCTGCTCTCCAGCTTCCACGCCCAGTCGGGCGCGTTGCCGCCGAGCGCGGCGCGGGCGTTGGCGACGGCCTGCGCGCGGCGCGCCTGCTGCGCGGCGGCCGGCTCGACCGCGGGCGGCGCGCCGCAGAAGAGGACCGGTGTGCTCCAGAACGAGCTGTCGCACGTCGTGTTGTGGGCAGGCCCGGGGTCGGTGACGAACCGCAGCGTTACCTCGCGTCCCGCGAAGGCCGAGAGATCCACGCGCGCCGGCTCCCACTGCGTGGCCTTCGAGAAGCGGGTGAACAGGTTGGTAAAGCCGTTGGCCATCCTGACGTGGACTTCGAACTGCACGCCGTCGCTCGCCGGCTCGCGCGTGAGATCCACGTCGCGGATGGCGGTGGCGAACTCGAGCGCGATCGGGCCGGCCGGCGGCAGCTGCACCTGGCAGTCGGCCCAAACCTGGCCCCAGCCGGCGCGATACGGCGGATGGATATTGAACGCGCGACGCACGTCGCCGCGGTTCGCCTCGGCGAGCGCAAGCGAGCCGCCGGTTTCGCGGTCGCTGTCGCGGGCGCCTACCTCCTATTCCCACTCTTCAAGGGGGATCTCTTTTTCGTAATCGTCCGGAACCTGATGGGGGGAAGTTTTCTGCTCCTTTTTGCGGTTTCCGTCGCTACCATTTATGGCAAGAAAGAGGGCTCCTCCCTCGGCTCCTGGACGGGACGGATACTTACCC
>Ga0118677_10006461_pt1 | contig 19838 bp, 18 predicted proteins | sample AliMusrvi5mmetaG_FD_86154 | JGI IMG/M metagenome (GOLD analysis project Ga0118677, IMG submission 86154)
GGACAACCGGTCGCTCCAGCTAGTGTTCGGTTAACGCTCGCGGCGAAGAAAAATGTTAGCTCCCCCTATAGGTGTGGGAATCTAGGCTAGCGTGGCGGAGATGGGAGCGAATCGCTCCGGAAACTGTTTTGGGTTGATCTCCCACAGGGACTTCGGGTCGGACCAGCCCGCATCGAGGGCATACGAATCAAAGAAGAAGCCGGTCGGGTCGAACAGGCTTGCCTTCAACTCCGCGAGGTTGCGTTGCACGAATTGACCCGAGGAGGGAACGGGCGCCGTCCACCAGTCGTTGTAATGCACGTGCAAGTCCTTGGGCTGGACGCGCACGGTGTCGAGGTAGCGCAGGAACGCGCGCCGCAACGCTTCCTCACCCGCAATTGCGACATCCTTCTCCGACGCCGATCCCAAAACTGCTCCTGGCAGTGGAGTCCACTTCCGTCCCACGCTTACCCGGATGGGTTGCGCCAGCGCGAAGGAGTCCCCCTTGGCCGTGCACTGGGCCGATGGATGCTCGACTCCGGCAAAGAGGCGGTCGCTGAACACGGGCGAGGAGACAGATTCGGGGCCCATCAACCGGAAATTTTGCCCTCTGACTTGGAGTTCGAGCAGGCCGACGCGCCGTACCTGGACCGGTTCCGCGAGCGACCGTAGGAAGGTTCTGATCCTGAGCGTCCGTCCGTCCGGGCAAAATGAGAACTCCTGCCGCACTTTCATTGCCGGAGCCAGGAGTGCCGTCTCTAGTTCGACTAGGTGGTCTTTGACGACGAGGCGTTCGAAACCTGCCTCGTCGAGATTCGCACGCCGCCCATCTGAGGTCTCGAAGCTGAATCTCGGCCCGGCGATACGCCAGTCGCGCCCCCCTGCCAGTTCACGATAACCTACCCACCGATAGCCTCCGTTCGCATGCGCGAAGGTGGCTTCGACACCATCCCGGCCTTGTAGCGTGGTGGGAGTTGCTTCGCCCAGAGCATGGCCGGCAAGGCCTTTGGCGCAGACCATCAGCGCCGTCAACCGTGCCAGGAATCTTCCGCCCATTGCCTTTCGCTTCCGTGGCGTCGACTGTGAGAAGGTGACTCTCGGCAATGACAGTGACGAGATGCTCGTTTGTTCTGGCATAACGGGAGTCTACGGATGGTGCGCGGCTACGCCAAGGCACTATCCTGACGTTCTCGTTGTCATCTCAACTGCGGGCTTTGACCCGCCCATCCTTGTGTGACGGGTGTTCTCGCCCCAGCCGATTTGGTAAAAACCAGTGTAGAAACCATTCCGTCGTTTATTTCCTCTACCTTCTGCGATATGCACGCGGAGCGGGACCATCTGGTGAGCGTAGTTTTCCCGAGCGACGCGAACGGTTTAAAAGCGGTTAGTGTTGCGCTTCTTCGAGGGGGACCTGCGCTGGGAGTGCCGGCGATCGTCGGGTTGGAGCGCGGAGAGGGGGGGCTGCCTGCAAGGGTCTGAATGCTGGTGGTATAGCCTTCCTACCTTCAGTGGATTCTTCAGTAACCGAGCGTTGAGTGGCGTTGCACGGCGACTGGAAGGGCGGTCTTGACAAAAGGCGGCAACCCCTGTCAACGAATTCAACTCTCGCTCACTATCCAGTGCACGCACGGCGCATTCACGCCCACTGCCCGGATGTGAGAGAAAATCAGCCGCCCTATCCTTACAACATGATGACGCAGGATATGTCGCAGCGATATCGCAAATTCGAACGGGCTTGGGGGATGTACTACGCCTATGACAACTTCTCGTCAAAGCGGAATTACCGGCCCATTTACATTGGCGAATTCGGAACTACGAAAAAGCCGACCCGCGCTCGCGGGCTTGCTGGACCACATTCGCCCAGATAAGGAATGGCAACCCACCCAGGCGCACCAATTTCACGCAAATCCTCGGTTTTGAGGTCGCAGCGCTCGGTAATCCGGGCAAAACGGGTCCTCGGAGGAAGCTTGCGGGGAGCCTATGGGTAGCCTGAGGGTAGCTTCGAGGGTAGCCTCGGGGTTGCTTCCGGTTGGCTACCAGATAGTCTGAGGGTGGCTCCGGGTCGCGACATGAAGTTGCAAAGTTTACTGCCTAACATGAATAGTTCGTGATTAAGCCCTACGTTTCGCCGCAGGTATTCTACGTGAGCGAGTCGGCGACGCGCACGCCGCTTTCGTCCACGTTGACTACTGGGGCCTGGGTGAGGGCGCGAATGATGGCGGCTTCCACGGGGGCCAGGGTCTGGTAGGCGCGGCGATTGATCTGGGTCAAGGTGCCCAGGCTCAAGGGCTGGCCAAACAGATCCAGACAGGTTTGGCGCAACCGGTCGAAGGGCAGGAGTTGCTGGTTGGAAAGATAGAGGGCCAATCCGCGGAAGTGCGGGCCATATTGGACAGGAGCTTGGACGCCGGCGGGGAAGGCCGCTTTGACCGTCAAACCCGAGAGGGGACATTGTTTGATTTCGGCTTGGTGCTCGGTCACGGTCAGGTGTAAGGGCGGCAAATCAAAGACCTGGCGGCGTTCGTAGCCGAGCACAGGCTGGCCGGCCAGGGACACGCCGCCGCACTGGCCGCAGGAACAGTGCTGGAGCGGATGCACGAGGCAGTGATCGGGCTTTTTGACCGGCTGCAAGGTGTGGCCAGGATGGCCCGGTTGGCCGCCGGGCTTGCGCCCGGTTTTAGCGCGCAGGTTTTTGGGAGCCGGTTTGGCCAAGCCATCGCTGGCGGGAGGTTGGTTGCTGTTGCGGCTGTGGCGCGCTTGCCGATCTTCCAACTGGCGGACCTTGGCCTGCAAGTCGGCGACTTGCTGTTCGGCGGCCAGCAATTGGTCGACCACCACCTCCGGCTGGCGGCGGGCCTGGCGCAACAGTTCCTCGCGGCGAGTTAGGACGCGCATAGGGCCTGGCGGTAATCCGGGCGCAAGGGATAAAGCCACACGGCTTTGGGAGGCGCTTGCGCCACCCCGGTTCTGTTTTGCCGAGTGCGACCGGTAGTTTGGCCCACCGCCTGCCAATTAGCTGCCCGGTAGCAAGCGCCGGCGAAGCGGCTCGTATCAACAAAGGTCTCCAACAGAAAAATGGGGTGCCCGTATTTTTGCTGCCAGTCGGCGGAAAGCTGCCGGGTGATGCGCCCCAACAGATGGCTGGCCAAGTGGGGCACGCGCGCCCAAGGCAAAATCAACAGGCGCGTGTTGTTGGTGAGATAATTCAGGCGGCGCTGCCGAGTCGCCGCCTCCCAACCGATGTGTTGATCGCGCGCCCGGCACTGCCAAGCCGCCGCGCCAAACAAGACACAGGCCAGCGGACGTCCAAACCGGTCCCGCGCCAGATACTGTAGGTTTTCGCCCACCGTACCGCGGTGGCTCAAGTAGTGATGCCGATGGAGCAGCGCCTCGAACAAGGCGCGCTCGGCGCGGTGAGACTCCCCGGACAGCTCGCGGAGGCTTAGCGGCAACAGTTGGGGCAGGGCCTCGGTGATGGGCAGGGCGGGCGTCGCCATCGCCAGCGTCGGCCTGGGTTTAGCCCGCATACGGTTGGGGGCGGCGCACCGGCAATCCGGCAACGTAATCCAGCCCCGCCGCTCCAACTTGAGCAGCAACGTGCGGGCCGCCATGTCTTTGAGCTGCCCGACGGGATTGCGCCACTCCCAGAGCGTGGCCAATTGCCGACTCAACCGGTAGCGGCTCCAGTCGGGATGCTCTGCCAGGAGCACCCGCACTTGCGCCAGTTCCAGCGGTCCGATCCGTCGGCCTTGGATCGTGGAAATGCCAGTCACGCGCCCCAGTGTGGCAGGTGGGCGCGTGTGAGTCCCGAACAAAATGAAACTATTTCTTGGCCACGCCCCGCTGGCCCAAAACCGCTGATTTCACCCTCATGTTCCGCGGGTGCGCACAACGTGAATAGTTACTCTTTGATTTGTGTTTTGATTTCAATAAACGACTACATTCCACATAAACGGCGGTTTCCTCTGGTTTTCGGTCAATATCAACGTGTTCCTTGGTTGAAAGAACACATTGCCCCATAAATACAGCATCGCAACGATTTTCCGGCAAATTCCCAAAATCCCAATCGTTGGGAATATGGTCTGTAATCGTCCGTAAATGGGCCAGGCGAAGTCGGTATCAGATTCTGATACGGGTATGGAGACACCCCCATACACAACGGGTGGTGTAGTTTTCTTTTAGGGGGCGAACCGATACCACAAGCCCTTGTGGTCCACGCAATAAAAAGGAGACAGAGCCTCGCAGCAGTGAGAGAACTCTGCCCCCTTTTAGGATTGGGTTAGGCTGATAATTTCGGAAAAGACCTAACCCGAAGTTGGAACTTAGTTAAACAACTTGGTTGCTAAAGCGAAGTTCAATTGTATTTTGTCATTGCGAATGCCGTCATAGGCTTTTCGTAAGGACTGATAAGAGGGTTTTGTTTCCAATATCATCTTGTAATCATCAAATCCAAGATAATCAGGTTTATCGTAAGAATGCGTTGTTGTTAATGAGCCTCTTGACTCACCACGAAGTTTAGCCAATACAACCGGCCTTTTATCGTCCGGATTATCGGTTTGTAAATACACTCTGCCATTGTCGAATAGAAGATAGTAGCCTTGTTCAACAAAATGAACAGGTGCTATGTCACTGATACCATAGACATAATCAGCCGGGTCCCTACTTTTTTGGAGTTGATTGTTTCGTTGTGCTGCTGCTTTGGCCCAAGCCTCTATGCTGTCAATCTTTTGTTCGACGTGTTCCAATCCTTTATTCCAATCCAATAAAGTGATTTCATTTCTGTATGGTTCTGCTCTTTCGTGTAATGTTGCCTCCATTTTAGCCCTTGCTACATTCTCTGAAGTAATGTCTTTACCCTTCATAATGACTTTACCAAGTTTTGACAACTTGCTATAATCAATGACTGCTTGCTCTCTCTTGAGTGTGTCTTGTTCGGCCTTTTCAAGAATAGCCTGAACCTTTGGGTTTGTTGACAGGACGGACGTTGGCATTGTTTCCATTGTCTTCTTTGTCATTTGTTCCACAACTTGAATATCTCGCAATGCATCAGGAGATTTAACGACATCTTCAATAAACTGCTTTAGTTTAATGTTTTCTGTGAGAGCCTTGCCTAACTGCTTTGTAGTTGTTGCGGTTGTTGTGGGGATAACTGATTTTGTGACGATTGTGTCTTTTACTTTTTTTATGTTGAACATATTAAATGTTCCTTTCCGATGGTTCTTTTGCCATCATTGTTTTAGCAGCCTCATTGCTGCTGTTCATAAATAGAGTAGTCAATAACTGAAGCATTTCTTTTTGTCGTATTTCTTTTGGTAAGGTGTCAATAACTGCCATTGACTGAATAAACCTAAGCCTATCCGTTAAAGGCAGTTTGTTGACCTTAACTAAAATGTCATAATGCAATATCCTTACAGGTTCTTTACCTTGTAGTTTATCGCTACGCTCCTTTATTCGTTGTTCAAGTTGATTTGTTGTCATAGGTGTTATGTTAGTTATTGCTGAATAATAATGTTATTTGTTGACGTTCTTTTTCATCTTGGTTTAATACCGCATTAAAGGCATCCATATCTAATCTGCTTTCAACTTCTGCCTTGGCTAAACTCTGTAATACGGGAACTGATAAAGCATCAAGTTCAACACACATTAGACCATCGCTATTTTCCATAAACCGCTTTGCCTTGGTATCCTTATCCTTTGGCAGAGCCATAGGAAGTTTATATTGTCTGATTTGGTCAGGTGTAATCGCACACTTGACGATTTCTACACTTATGTCAAAAAACTCTAATCTCTCTTCTAATGACCTGAACATATCCTCACCTGCCGGGTCATAGTCGCCGAAGTATAGGATTATTGTTGGCTTATCAGTGTTGTTATAACGTTGACTGGCTTTATAGATGCTATCCCAGCCATCATAACCACGCCCGATGTTGACCACTACGCCATAAGGCTCAACGGCCTCTGTGAATATTCGCATCATTGTATCCTTTTCAACCCATACCTCAAGATAGACAGGTTGAGTGTTCCATACATTGCTTCTGTAAGAACGCTGAACACACTTACCAAACTCCTTCACGTCATCCCACATACTCACCTCGTGAGGTATTCTTGACGTATCCTCAATCCAATCCCAGGGTATCATTTCTTTTTGACGGGCTGCGACGAGGCAACGGCTCAACTTACTATACATTGCCCTTGCCTTTTTTGGTTCGCTGTATGCTGGTATGATTTCTTTACTCAATAGGTTATAATATAAACCTCGTAGTGTTCGGGGATGGTATTCTTTTAATGCTTGATAGGCAGCATCAATCCATTGTTTCGTTTCATTGTGTAATCCCATAGTGTTAATCCTCTCCCTTTGTTAAGCCTAACGGGACGACAACTTGTAAGTTAGCAACCCAGGCTACCAGGTCATAGTCATCCTTTGCGAAGTCATTACAGATGATCTGAATATATGGTCTGCTCAAATACTCCAAGTCATCGCAGGTAATAAGGATAAGTTTATGCTTGGTGTCATACGCACACACTGAATGCCCTTTCCATTCAGACCCAGTGGCTCCTTCTTTCACAAAACTGAAGTTGTATCGTTTGTTCAGTTCTTTCACTACATATTCAGAACGCCGGGCTGAATGACTAAGACCTATTTCAAGGGGCACCTTTAAGGCCAGGGCTGAAGTAGCCACAGGTTCAAAGACACGGCCTGTAATGGCTGGTGTTTTTATAAGGTCTTGGCTTATTACAGAACATTTAGTTTTCGCTGTCCCGTCGCCGGACTGGACTGCTTCTAATAATGTTCCTTCTACTATATTACTTCTACGCACGTTATTGAACGTCATTTTGACGTTTGATTTGACGATTGCTGGCACGTCAACATCATTGCTGCCCGTGATTTCATTGGTGCCAACAATCGTCATTTTGACGTTTGTAGGTATCAAATCCTTTAGCACGTCATAGTTGAAGGTATAGACAGGATACTTCTTTTTATAACTGATTAGATAGCCATACACCTTGAATATCTTTTCCTTTAGTAGTCGTTTCAGACAACGGCTTGTAGTGCTGTGGCTTAACGCCGTCATTTTCATCAGGCTTGGTATTGAATGAGTAAAGGGCTTACCATCTTCCGGCTTTATGTTGTCAACACCAATACACGCAACCAATATTCTATATTCGCTTGGGTTGAAGTGTGGACTCGCAGTTAGGTTTTGGAACACTATTGCGAAACGTTCATTGTCATCTGTATCTTTTACATAGTTCATAGGGTTATACTTTCGCTTGAGGGTTATTCAGTAAGGCTGACTGCTCCTTGATGTAATCTTTCACTTGGTCAACAATCTTACGTGGCACAAGAAATGACCTTAAAATAATCCCCTTTTGTTTTTGTCTCTTAAGATATGCTTTGTTGCAACGTGACCGGGTTTCTTTCTGTAGTTCTATATTCATTGTTATTATCTCCTTATTGTTTCAGGTGATGACTACACGCCACCGCCTTAACATTACATATAGGTCTCAACAAGAAAACGCCCAACAATCGTTATTTTATTTTCATTGGACAAAAAAGAACCCTTACCAGTGTTTATTTGGTAAGGGTTTTGAATGTTCTTACTGAACGATGTAAAAGATGCCTATAACTATATTCAACAATCCTGAAAAGGCAACCTATAATAAGTTGACAGCAAGTTATTATAACATACACTGACGAGACCGCGACGGGGACTTGGGGTCTGGGGGTTTTATAACAAATGACGTTCTATAATAACCCACCAGAAACAAAATAGGCTGGGGGTGGTCCTATTTGTTCCATACCTCAAGTTGTCTATCAAACACTCCATTGATTTCAGCCAGCATAGCATCCAAATCCGCAATCTTCTCCGGTGTTAGGTGTAGATGTTCTATCAGTGGTTTTCGCAACTGATTATTCATTGTTTCCTTGAAGGCATCGGCTGTTCGCTCCAACATTGTTATAACGTCTTCTCTGCTTACAAACTTTCTTTGTCGCTGTTCAAGTTCCGCTTCTGCTTTCAACGCCTGATACTTTAACCGCATAAGTCGCCAATATTCCAAGGTGCCAGTAGATACGCTCTCAAGTTCCTTCTTATGGTCTGCCATCCATTGTTTCAGTGTCATTAAGTTCTTGTCGGCTACGTTCCAATAGATGCGGCCTGACTCGTGAAAGCCAGTCAACCCTTTTGGTGATTTAGGGTGTATCTTGGCCCTTAATAGAATATCCTTCTTAATGCCCGTTGCGACTTCAGCCTCTTTAATCCCGTGAAATACTTTTTTCATAATGATATGCTCCTTGTATGGTGTTTTGTTATTAACACCTTACCCTATACATAGCCTGTGTTTTAGAAAAAGGCGTAGCCAGTCAGACAGACTAAGGACGACCGACCCCGTACGAAGACCCAGTGAAGGGTCAAGAAGACTACCTATACGCGTTGTCTAACACGTCTGGCTTGGTCTATAAACGACGTTTGGAGTATGGGTAAGGGGATAAGACCATACGCAGAACAAACCCCCTGTAGGTCATTTACAGAGGGTCAACTATTTCTTCCTTGTAATATCACGATTTAACCACGGGTTGTCATAACCTAACGGATTGACAACCCTACAAGTGATTGAACGTGTTTCGCAGGGGGATTCTAAGGGGGATTATGGGGCATCTTATTTTGTGAGTCAAGGTATAAAAAGCCCATTCAGTTTATTATAATGTTAGACGGCCTCTTTATCCTTCAACGGCTGAAGTTCTGTATGTTTACGTTGTGGTTTCAGTATCGCCTTGAGTGTATTGACTTCTACTGGCTCTTTTGTTGTGTCAACGGGTTCTGTAATAGTTTGTGGCTTACCCTCAAGTTGTCGAATGACTTCACCTGCCTTGATAATGTCTTGTTCCCAATGTGGCGAGGCCATCATCATCATACCATCTATTTTATACGCCTTACCGAATACCTCAACTTGTGTAGGCTTATCCTTATTCTTCCAATGGACTGTGTATGACCTGGCTCGTCCGTTTATGATGATTTTATTCACTACTGCCCTAATCAGTTCACGCAGTTTAAGTCGCACGTCCACGTCATACCAACCCTTATACAGAATGGCCAATAGTTCGTTTCTCATATCTGTTATTGGTGAACTACCAACGCTGGCCGTTTTTATTTGTTCCATTTCTTCACGTAATGACTTCTCTTCATTCTCTGTTTTAGCCATCAAGTTTAATAGAACGTCAGAAGGCTGCTTTTCATAATCAGTTATATAACGTTCAAGGCGTGAATGAGTATCAACAATCTTACCTTGTATTAGTTCAATGGTGTTTATTTGTTCTGGTCTGGTTTCTGCGTAGGCATTAACAAATGCTGAACCTGATAGCATTGTTGCAAAACTCTCTTCAAGTTTGTCATAACGCATCATACTATCCGAACAGACACCATTTAGAACGCCTTCGCATCGTAAATACATATAGTCGGCTTTACCGCCCTTTGAGCCGCTGTTTGGTGTTACTGGTGCCTTTTGACGATAGACATTCATTGAGTTACCACACTTGGAACATTCAGCCAGCCCTGCAAATAAACTTTGTGGCTTATCGGATGAACGTCCAAAATACTTGTGTGTGCGATGTTCATCATTCTTGGCTTGTGCTGTATAGAATGCTTTTTCATCTATAACGGCGGGATACATTAGAACTGGTGGCTGTAAGTTCATATTAAAACCAAGAACCGTTTTTCTACGCAGTATCTTCGTGACACTTGACGGAGACCATTGCTTCGATTTTATCTTCTTACCGGCATAGTTTCCAATGACTGGTGTTCCTTCATTGTTCATTCTTTTGGCAATACCTCTAACACCAATGCCTTGATTTGCTAACTCAAATAAACGTTTAACACTTTTGACCTTTTCGGGAATAACTTCGTAATAGCCTTCTGTATCACTTATCTTATGCCATCTCAGCCAACCGGGTGGCTTACTTTTATATGGCTTACCATCTTGAACTAAACGTTTCTTCTTAATGGCCCATGCCCTTGATACACGTTCCCCTAACTTCGCACTATATTCGTGACCCGCTGCTAACTCCACAATGGCTATGATAAGGTCAATGGGATTATTCAGGCTTTCTTTGGTGTAATATCTGCCACCCCTATCAATGTAGATTTCAAGGCCCATCTCTAAAATGTCCTGTAATAGGTTTAGGGCTTTATGAAGTTCTTGGCGAGTGAGCCTATCAAATGCCTCAACAATCATTATTTGATTAGGTGCTATCTTTCCGTCCTTTATATCCTTCAATAGCATCCCTAACTTTGCCGTGTCGGAAACGTTCTTTCCACGTAGTCCACTTGTGCCTGGGTCTGAAATGGATAGTTTCTCGTCAAGGGTCCATCCCTTTTCACGGGCGACCTTGCGAGCCGTTTCAAGTTGACGTTCAATCCCGGTTTTGTCTTCGGTGGCTTGGTTACCACTGCTGACACGTGCGTAAGAAAAGCAGGTTTTCCTTGATTTCATTGGTGATTCTTCAGTTTTCATATGGTCATTCTACCATCCCCAGACGTATCAGTCAAATGTATTCTTTCATTTCGGTGAAGTGACTCATGTTTTCCTTTTGGTTGATGGTTGAAACGTCCGGCCGCCCATGACCGGTTGGTGATTTTGCTGAGGATTCCGTTCATCACTTCCTTCGATGAGCAGGCAAATTCTTTCGATTAACGCTCTCAGCCTGTAAAGAACTAGAGTCCCTACATGAGAGCAAATCCACGAGTTCGTTGGATCCCAAGCATTCCGATCACGATGCTTCGCCTGGGCGCCGCTGCCATTGCGGTAGCCGAGTTGTGGCTGGGTTTGTCCGTCAGTGATGATCTTTGATCCCGCCCAAATATGAAGACCCAAACCACCCTCCTCCTCGCCCTGCTCCTGCTGCTTCCTGTTATCCAAGGGTGCGCTCTCGTGATGTATCCCCTCGCTCGCGCCTTCGGTTCCCCGTCTGAAGGCGAACTCAAGCAATGCCGGGTAGCCTTCGAGCGTCTGAAGGCCGGACGCTTCACCGCACGAATCGTAGCCTACCCTGCTGCCGACCCCGTGGGGATGCGCACAAATGCATATTCTGGCACCGCCTTGCGTTTAGCGGAGGGGTTGCGGTCGAAGGGGTGGACAAATTGCACAAAGGCACCTGCCGTCCCCTTGGTGAAACCCAGGCCCCTTGGGCACAATCAACTCCGCTACGCCTGGAAACGGGCGCACACCTTGAGCCAGTGGGTGAAGACCGCTCGGCCAGAGGGAGACTTCCACCTTTTCGTGGAAATCCTGTCCTCAGGCTCTGGCGACATCATCGGGATCCAAGGCTACGTTCTCGATGCCTCGGGCCACGTTGCCTATGAACGGCTGATGAATAGTCACCACTTTGGAAAGAACCCGCCCCGGGACCCGGAAGCCGCATGCCAGCTCATCCTGAGGATTTTCCTAAACAGCCTTGACCAGCCCGCGGAACGAATCTTCCCGCCCTACGGCGTGGGGTGATTCGCAGGAATGCTCGCAACCTGTACCCCCAAAGGCCGGTCGATGAATGGGGACAGGGCAGGCAGGCCGAGCCTCATCAATCCGACAGAATACCATGGGAAAGCCAGGATGCTGCGCGTTGTGATTTCAGTGAAGTGAAGTGACTCATTGGTGTTTTTCCTTTCCTTAGGTTCAGGTTTTGGTGAATGTGGTCGTGACTGGTGAGCATGATTTCAGATGACTCAGGTCACCACGGATATGCACATTGAATTTCCGGTCGTCTTCTCTCATGGGTATCGGCCATGCTGTTAGTTGGAACCCTGGCAACAACGGCAGCGGACGCCCCTTCTTCAACGGCGCTTGATTCTCCACCACCCGCTCCAGATGGATATGCTTGGAAGGTCGTCCCAGAGCTGAGCGACGAGTTTACTGGAACCACCTTGGACGAGAGGAAGTGGTTGCCCAAGCACCCCGATTGGAAGGGCCGTGCGCCGAGTATATACGATCCCCCAAACGTCTCCCTCCAGGACGGCATGCTCCGTTTGCAGAACACTACCAGGCTCAAGACCCTCGATGGCGCAAAGGACCCAGAGAAGGAAGTGTGGGTTCAGTCGGCGTGTGTCTCCTCCCGTGGCCGCATCGCATTGTATGGTTACTACGCAGCACGAATGAAAGCCGCCAGGTTTGCATGACTTCATCGTTTTGGTTTCAGGGCGAGCATACCGAGATCGACGTGGTGGAGCAGTTCGGGCTCTTCGGCAAAAACCCCGAGGAGAAGATGCTCATGCTGAGGAACACCCATTACTTTCCTCAGGGTTGGGATACGGATAAGGCCACTCCGCAGCGATGGCAGATGCCGACCTCTTCAGGCGATAAGTTTCACGTTTACGGCGTATGGTGGAAAGACGAAAAGACGGTGTGGATGTATCACGATGGTCAAAAGGTCGCGGAGCTGACGCCGGGCGGTCCCTTCAAGGAATCCTGTGCAGTGACGAATTGTTCCGTGGAGTGAGTAACGGGATAAATCGTGGAGCAACGGCGCTGATGGTTGAATTGAGTTGAGGGACAAACAGCGCAATCGAGTGTGGGGGGAGTGTTGAACGGGACGGTGGGAAGTCTGTTGCCGGCCCTTCGAGGTTTTTGCTGAATGTGAGCCAGGCGAAGTTCTAAGTTTGGAAGTGCAAGGACCAGGCTGAGAAGGCGAACGGGCAGGGCAGATGCCGCGCTATCATCAAGCCCTTGCTGTGGCGGGAACTACTTGAGTGGCATGCGGGCGTGGAGCCAATCTCCCATGCGCGAAGCCGAAGGACTGTCCAAGTTGCACAACACGATCACCGACTGGCCTGACTCCGGATACACGCGAAGAATCGCGTTCATTCCCGGAGCGCCGCCGCCGTGGCCGTAGGTCCGCGCCTCGTCCAGCCGCCCGATCTGGAATCCGAAGCCGTAGGCGCCGGTAGTGAATTGCGAACGCGTGGCCTCGGCTAGCGTCTCGGCTTTCAATAGTTTGTTAGACATCAGCGCGTCGGCAAACTTCATTAGATCGGCCGCCGTCGTGTAACCGCCGCCCGCCGAGGTTCCTCGCCATGGCAGCGTCGGTTCGTTGGAAACCATTTCAAACTGATCCCTCATGTAGCCTTTGCTCCGGTTGGCGACCTCCACGCTTTCCGGCTCGGACCCCGAGTTGGTCATGCTGGCGACTTTGTAGATGTTGTCGGCGACGAAGTCGTAGTACGAATTCCCCGAGACCTTCTCGATCAGCACGCCGAGCAGTAGGAATCCGTAGTTGGAGTATTCCCACTTGGTGCCGGGCTCGAACTGGAGGTTGCGCTCACCGTACAGATTCACGTAATCCTGAAGCGTCTTCAATTCGAGCCGATGCGCCTCGAACTCCGGACCGAAAATGTCACCCGTGCCGCCCGTGTGCGACAACAAGTGCCGGACCCTTACCTTGGACGCCACATTGGCGTTCGGATAATCTGGCCGGATCTTGCCGATCGTATCGTCCAGCGACAGTTTGCCACGCTCGACCAACTGAAGCGTCGCGACCGCCGTGAACATTTTGTTCATCGAGCCGATGCGGTACCGCGTGTCGAGCGTGTTGTCGATTCCTGTCTCGCGATCCGCCTTGCCCCTGGCGCCCGACGTGATGATCGTGCCGTTTTTGGCCCACAACCACACGCCTGAGAACTTCCCGGCGGAAGCGGCTTTATCGATTTCGGCCTCGCACGCCGCAACCGCCGCCCGTTGGGTGAACCGCTCGGGAACTGGCGTGCCGGAGGGTGGGGGAATCCTCTCAAGGCTAATCTTGGCGATCACCGCCGGATCCCCATCGCTCACGGTCACCGACATGCGGTTATAGGTGCCGTTGCCTTCGCGTTCATGCAACACTGCCTGAATGTTCAGCGCCTGCGAGGATTCGATCGAATGCAGATCGAATCCGCCGGTGTTCCACCGGAGGTCGAGCATGCGATCAAGAGCATCAGGCCGGTCCGGCCGATGCGCCTTGATGAAAGTTTCGAGCTTGTCCTTGTTACCGTAATTCAGAGCTTCGAGATAACCGGCAAGGACTTTGGCGGCTGGAGTGGATGGTAATTCAGGGGGCGCTCCCGCCAGGGCCAGGCCGAGCGAAAGAGCGGCAACAAGGAGCGAGAAAATGCCGCGCATGTAGAGGTATGCGCAGAACCAACCGTATTGGTTCCATCGATGAGTGGCATATGAGCTATTCATAGTGTTAATAAACTTGATCGAGCCTCGTCCGGCCGTAGGTTAAAGAATAAAGCTTAGGACTTCACCGATAAACGCGGACCACCTGCGAGAGATCGAAAACAAAACGGCCGCCGGAATCGAAACCGGCGGCTCCGGTGGCAGCAGGGTCCGCTTGATTGGCGTACAGCCTGAGTCGGATTCAAGGCTGAGGTGGCCGGAGATTGGGCTGAGGGCCGAAGGCATAAAGCTGGGAGCGGGTCAGCAAGTAAAGCGTGTCACCAGCCAGGGCGGGAGTGGCGTAGATGGGTTCGCGAAAATCTACCTGGTGCAGGATTTCGGGCTTGTCCCCGCCTGCCTTGACGACCGTGACCTTTCCGGCTTGGGATGCGAGATAAATCCGGCCGTCGGCGGCGACGGGCGAGGAATAATACAACCCCTCGGCGCCGAGACGTTCCTGCAAGTAAAAGGGCTGGCCGCTCTTCGCGTCCAAGCTGGAGAGCATGCCTCCAGTCTTGACCAGGTAAACCCGACCACCGTAGTACAGCGTCGAGGCGATGTAAGGCAGACCGCGCGTCGCTTTCCAGGCCACATGGGTCTGGGAGATATCACCACGGCCTCCTTGCCTCACTGCCACCATCAGGTTCTCACCCTTGGCGACGGAGGCCTGGATCCGGTCCCAGTCGCTGCGGTCGATCTTTCCATCCCGGTTGACATCATAGCCGCGGAAATACTCGCGGCTGCTCTCGTCGAATTCGTCCAAGGAGACCACCCCATCCTTGTTCTTGTCGTGCGCTTCAAGGAACTTCTCCCAGGCGGGTAAAGGGTCGTCCGCCTTGCCGTCGGACCAGGCCGCATAGAAAAGCATTCCTTCCGCTGTCACGGGCGTGGTGCAAGCGTAGGAAGTCGTCCCCTGAACCACCCAATCCTCTTTGCCGGTCTTTAGCGCGTAGCCCTTGAGACAGAGTGATCCCGGGAGGACTACTTCCATGATTCCCGCATTGGGCCAAAGGATTGGGGTGCCAAAGCTGCCGAGCGCGTTCGGGCGAGGCGTCTCCCATACCGTCTTGCCCGAGATCAAATCCACCGCCAGCAGGGACGAAGCCATTTCCTGATCGTGACTGATCACGACGAGGTTTTCCGCGATGACCGGTGAGGTAGCTGTGCCGTAACCGCCTGGGCTGAGGGCTACCGGCAAGGGATGACGCCAGAGCTCCTTACCCTGGAGATCGTAACACACCAGGCCGAACGAGCCGAAGTAACTCACCACCCGCTGGCCATCCGTCGCAACCGTGGTGGCCGCTGGACTGCTTTCTTTACGGTGATAAAGTTCGAGTTTCTCCGGCTTCACACCGCCACACCATTCCAGTTTTCCGTCCTCGCACCGGTAGCAGCGGGTCTGGAGTTCGTTCTCGGCGAAGGTGGTCATGAATACGTGCTCGCCACAGAGGCAAGGTGAGGAAGGTGACCAGGGCACCTCCAGCTTCCACAGGACTGAGTTGGTGGGGCCGATCTTAATCGGGGGTGTTGCTTCAATAGCGACGCCTGAGCAGTTGGGGCCACGAAAGGTGGGCCAGGCCGGCATCGCACCCCGCGACGCATTGGCAACGACCAAGGCTAGGACGCAGAACCATATTCTAATTGGCATGATGATTTGGGTTTATGCACTCTACCATAATGCAGGATTGGGGTCGGGGCAAACAGCACCACGGATTTCATCATGTCCGGTGGGGGTTCCAGCTTGCTGGCCCGGTCGGTTAGAATCCCCAGCAGGGGTTTCAAACGGCGGGAACTGGCCGAACAGGCCGCCTCTCTGGCAGTGCAAGGCGTCTGCGTCAACGCACGCTGGGTCGCCAAGCTGTTTAGTGGCTTTCGTAGCGCGCCCAGGCGATATGGGTCTCGGACTCTGTCGCCGCACGGCTGATTACAAGCGTCGTCGAGGCCTTGGCAGTGTTCACATAGATAATGTGGATGGGTACGGGACGCCCTTGGGAGTCGTCGTGGAAGGTGACCGACTGCCCAGAATCTGTAGCCGCTGTTTCGCCCGATTTTTCATTGGTGGAGTCCGCAGCAGGCTTCAGCTTGCTGTCGTAATATGCAATGACCTTGGCCATGGGGTCTTTCGTGGTCAACACCGCCCGATATTGAACCGACGGGCGGGTTCGCTCACCTGCGGCATTCATCGTCGCGGCATCGCTTAGCGTTGCCCCACTGATTTGTGAGCCTGGGTACTGCCACCGACCGATCATCTTCATGAGGCTGGGAGCTTCCTGGCCATTGCCCGAGGACGTTGAGGCGAGCAGAATGATCGAAAGGAACAAGGTTAAGGAACAGGGCAGAACCTCAAGCATCGCCGCTGGCTGGTTGAATGATCTCATACCCGAATAGACACCCCAGGTCGGAGTTTCTTAGAAGCTTTCTCCGAGCAACCTTGGGGCAGCTCGAACACAGAGCTGAGGGCTCTCACTTTGGCCTCGTCGATAGCCCCAACTCGGCTGGCGTTTTGCCCGTCATGCCGAAGATGAAAGCTTGTCCTTGGAAAAACCGTTCTCGCAACTCGAAGTTCTCAAAGGCAACCCCTCCCGGAACGGGTTGATGACTTTGCCAATAGGTGTAGCGAGCGTTGACCGCGACCTGCAGATCTTCGTGAACCGTGCCCTGAGGCTTCTTCCAGTATTGGGTCAGTTTACAGCCGCCGTAATGCCACCACTCCTTGCCAGGAAAAGGAAAGACCGCAGCCGGATTCTCCTCGTCAGTTGTAAGCGCGACCAGCACGTCCTGTCCCACCATCCGCGCCATGCGGTCCAGGGCGTAGAGGCGAGCTGGGGCGAAATCGCCGGTCTTGAACTCGGGATAGAGCTTCAGGCTACTGACGACTTCATCCTTGAGCCACAGCAGACGTGTGCGCGCCTTGTTGCCCATCGTGGCCGTGAGGATACAGTAATCCAACGCGGTGCTGTCTGGCTCAGCGTAAACCGTTAATCGAATTTCCTCGGGTGCGTCGCTTCGTTGGGTCACGACAACCCTGACGTGAGCGCCATTATCGAAACGTTCAACCCCCATAACAACCTCGAGTTGTTCGATGCCCGGCGCGGGTTGCCGGAGCTTGCCCGGATCGAAAAGTTGCACATTTGGCCCATCCGTGTTGGTTGCTGAGCCTATTACCCACAGCCGTTTGCCCTGAACTCGGTCCGCTTTGCTGAATTCCAATTCGCTGAAGGCTCTCTTGCCTCTCACAATCGGTTCAAGGGCGATGAAGTTAATCAATTGGTAATGCCCAGCGCTCAGATTCGGATAGCCAAGGCGAATTAGTCCACGTGGCCCACCCGGAGCAGGAAAACCACCTGGCGGGATGGCCCAAAGTAATCCACCGCGAAGTCCCCAGACGGGCTGGTTGGTGTTCAGACCGGCCCCACCCAGTCGACCGCTTGAAGCGGGGCCCCAGCCAGGCAGCCGCTTGCGGCTAGAAGGAACATGAGCCGGTGCATAGGCATAGCATGGGCTCCTCAGGAAACGGCGCAAGTTGGAAGAAATCGAACTCTGGGGGTTTCCGATCCAGATCCATTACCGTCAACGCTGGGCTTTATTGGTAAAGACGTTGGACTCGCAAGACATCCACGGCGAATTGCATAACGGAAAGGCAATTGAGGTCCGTATGCGCCACCACATTGGCCACATTGCGATGGACGAATAATTCACCCGGGGGCAGTCCCACGATTTGGTTCGCTGGCACGCGACTGTCCGAGCACCCGACCCGGAGATAGCTGGGCGCCTACTGACGGGAAAGCTTCAGGAAGAACTCCGGGTCCTGCTCTCGAATGTGCTGGGACCAGACTCGGTTGTTCGCGAACAGGTGGCTTAGGGTCCGCATAGAAGGGGAATCAATCAGTTTCGAAGACCACCATTGCCGTCGCCGTCGTTCATAATCATACGGGCTCCGTTTCAGCCTGACTTTGGTGGTGTGCTTTCCGGGTCCACCCTACCTGAATTCAGCTTGCGGTGTACCGAACCGAACCGCGTTGGGTCCGTATGCGGAAGGAACAGGGCGCCAGTGTACTGCTCCATGTAGGCGGGGTCCGTGTTCAATTCGAGATACGTCATGCGCCGGGCCAGCTCGAGCTGACGCTGACGGAAGTCTTGCGAAACGACCACCATATAGGAACCCATGAGCGAGGAGTTGCCTATGTAACGGAATCGCTCGCGGGGAAGATCGGGGATCAGTCCAATAATCGTGGCGTTTTCCAAGTCGAGGTAGCGCCCGAACCCGCCCGCTATGTAAATATGGCGCAGGTCTTCAAAGTGCAGCTCCACCTGGTTGAGCATCAACGCCACGGCGGAGTATATGGATGCCTTGGTTCGGATAATGTTCTCGATGTCGATCTCGGTGATGATCAAGGGCTTGCCCGTGGCGCTCTCCTCGGCGGACACGAGGGTATAACTGGCGCGTCGTCCTTCTACCCGGATCGCCGGGCACGGACGAGTGCGGTTGAACTTGCCGGCAGGGTCAATCCAGCCCGTGAGGAAAAGATGGGCAACAAGGTCAATCATGCCGGAACCGCAGATGCCTCGGGGCTGGGCGTTCCCCACGGTGGCGTATCGGGCTGTGCCGGTGGCGGCGTCAACCCAGACTTTCTCGATTGCGCCGGTGGAGGCGCGCATCCCGCATTCAATACCGCCGCCCTCGAAAGCCGGGCCAGCCGAACAGGCGCAGGCCATCAGGAAACTGCTGTTGCCCAGCACGACCTCGCCATTGGTGCCGATGTCAATAAACAGGCTGATGTCTTCGCTCGGAGCAGCCAGGTCGGTGCAGAGAATTCCCGCCGTGATGTCGCCCCCCACATAGCTCCCGACGCACGGGGAGAAATGGATCCAGGCCTGCGGGTTGATGGCGATGCCGATTTCTGAGTTGTGCAGGTAAGGCACCTGTAACAGTGTCGGTGCGTAGGGCGCGAGCCGGAGGTATTCCGGATTCAGGCCCAGCAGCAAGTGAGTCATCACCGTGTTGCCGCTAATGGCAGCATTGGAGATTTCCTCCGGGACCACGCCACGGCTGCCGGCCACCTGCCGAATGAGCCGGTTAATGGTGCCCAGCACGCGCGAGCGGAGTTCCTCCAACCGCTCGGGTGTGCCGGCGTAGTTGATCCGCCCGATCACGTCCAGGCCGCAGGCAATCTGCTCGTTGTAATCGCTCCGGGCCGCAATTATCTGGGCGACCACTAGGTCAATCAACTGCACGGCGATGGTCGTGGTGCCGACATCAATCGCAATGGCAAAGTGGCGGAGAGTGGTGTCGCCGGGTTCGATGTCGATGACGTGTAAACGCCCTGAATCCCGCACAAGGGTCGCGGTCACCTGGCCGCCTGCGGCGCGCAACGTGTCCGCCAGCTTGCGAATGCCCAGGAGAGAGAATTCGACCGGCCGATTTCCCCAGTCGCGCTGGATAGCGCGTGTGAGGCGATCAAGGTCGGACAACCCACTTTCCAGTCGGGGCGGCTCGACTTGCAACAGCCACTTCACAGCCAGCGGGTCAAATTCCCATTGCCGGGGAAGCAACTCCTGCCGGACCAGGTGAGTCTCGTTCTCGGAAGCGAATTGACCGCCTTCCATTGCGGCCTGTTTTGGCACCTCAACGGTCAGATCTTCACCGAGAATCCGGGTCGCGCACGCCAGGACATACC
>Ga0118677_10006128_pt2 | contig 19837 bp, 16 predicted proteins | sample AliMusrvi5mmetaG_FD_86154 | JGI IMG/M metagenome (GOLD analysis project Ga0118677, IMG submission 86154)
GGCTTGCTTCCGGCACCACGACCTTCTGTCAGAGCTTCTCCTATCTGAACTTTTATAGGTACAGGACTTTTAATAAGTGCCTGGTGATCGGTGTTGCAAACAACGAAGTTCACATCCCTGATTCCTTTTTCGAACATGTGATTAACTGCATTGTTCCCTCCACCACCTATTCCAAGGACCTTAATTATCGATGATCTCTCTACCGGCAGATCAAAATTCATTATATCGTCTGTCATAGTCTTGATTTTTATTATTTAATCGACTGATCTTCAACCTCAAACATTCTCGAAAGCATACTCTTAATCTTTTCAGTGAGAGGTATCTTTTCCTCTTCCTGAGGGGGAACAGTAAACGGGTCGACTGTTACGTTCGTTTCAGCTTTTTCACCAGTTGGAATTGCCTCCGCTTCCTCCTCTCTATACTGAGGAACGACTTTTGGTTTTACAAAATCATCTTTACTTCCTGCATTAAATGATTTTTTATACGTTTCGAGATATTCGAAGCCCCTCATAATCAGCCCTACACTGGTAGCGTACATTGGCTGGCAAATTTCATTTTTAGCCGACCCCGCCAGATGTTCATTCGGAAGACCAATTCTTACATCCATCGCGGTCTTAAATTTCATTAGCTGCGTGAGGTGCTTAAGCATAGCCCCACCCCCTGTTATAACGACTCCGGCAGCCAGCTTATCGGCATAACCGGAATTCTGTATTTCAAAGTTCACTGCATCTATTATCTCCTCCATTCTCGACTGGATTATATATGCAAGGCTCTTAAATGAGATCTCCTTGGGCTCCCTTCCGCTAATCCCCGGAATTGATACCACTTTATCCTCGGCAGCCATATCTCCCAGAGCTGAGCCATACTGTATTTTCAGCTGCTCGGCATGTCTCTGAAGTATAGCGCAACCCTCTTTGATGTCTTTAGTAACAACATTGCCTCCAAAGGGAATCACGGCAGTATGACGGATAATATTATCATAGTAGACGGCAACATCAGTTGTTCCACCGCCGATATCAACCAGTACCACTCCCGCTTCTTTCTCATCATCAGTAAGAACAGCGTCAGAGGATGCAAGCGGTTCCAGGATCATATCTTTAACAGTCAGATTTGCTTTCCTGATGCATTTTTCGATGTTGAACCCGCAGGCTTCAATTTTGTCGATGTCACGGCCTGATTTGGTTCCGCAAATATTTAACTCCCTGCTGAATTGATCTGGCAGCACGCACACCGAAAAGTCGCTGACAGCTTCCATCAGGCTGAAGGTATGGCGCACAGGCCTGACCAGCACCGTCATGATCTGTTTGTTCCAGATGTGGCCGATGGTGGCCCATCCGATGGTCATGGGGTTCGGGGGATCCCCCGCAACAAGCAATACCCCTTCACCGTCCAGTTTATCGAGTGTTTCCTGAAATACATCGAATAATTCAACCTCTTTAAGCATAAATTTCTAATTTTGAAATTCAAAATTAGTCCATTTCACCAATTCCCTTTCAGTATGAACCGAAGAACTGTCAATATTTTACTTTTCGTGTTTCTCTTTTCCCTCCAGATGGCTGCCTTAGCCCAGGGCGACAAGAAAGTCATTACCCTGGAGGATATTTATAAAAACCGGAAGTTTTCCTCAAAGGGATTTCCGGGAGTGCAGTCGCTGAATGACGGTGAACATTATTGCCAGTTGAAGAAAGACAGTCTCAATTTTTATGAATATGCCACCGGCAACTATTCCGGGACAATTGTTACTTCGAAGCAGCTGATCCCCCCAGGCGATACAGCCGCTATACCCATGAGCGGTTTTAAATTCAGTAATGACGAAACGAAAATTTTATTCTCGACCGGTGAAGAGGCGATCTATCGCAGGTCGTCCAAGGCAAACTATTATATCTATGACCGGAAAACGGAAAAACTTTTTCCCCTGTCAAAGAACGGGAAGCAACGCCTTGCCACTTTTTCTCCTGACGGGACTAAAATTGCTTTTGTCAGGGATAACAATATCTTCATTAAGGATTTAGCCCCGGAATTACTCAATGCCGGGAGCAACCAGCCCGGCCTGGAGACAACCGCCGAGTATAAGGTTACCAGCGACGGCAAACAAAATGAGATCATCAATGGTGCCACCGACTGGGTGTATGAGGAGGAATTTGAGTTCTCACAGGCCTATTTCTGGTCGCCCGATGGAAAAAGGATCGCTTTTTACCGGTTTGATGAAAGCAGGGTGAAGGAATACCAGCTTACTTATTATGGTGACCTCTATCCCGAACAGTACAAATATAAGTATCCCAAAGCTGGCGAAGACAATTCAATCGTCAGCATTTTCCTGTTTGATCTTGGTTCGAAAAAGATCACCCCGGTGGATATCGGGAAAGAAACAGATGTTTATATTCCCCGGATTAAATGGACGACAGATGTCAACACCCTGGCGCTGTACCGGATGAACCGTCACCAGAACAAACTTGAATTGTTGATTGCTGACGCGACTACAGGCAATTCAAAGGTGATCTATACGGAAGAGAACAAATATTATATCGAGGTAAACGACCATCTCTGTTTTCTGAAGAATAATGCCGGGTTTATCCTTTCCAGCGAGAAAGATGGCTACCGGCATATCTACCTGTACGATATCACCGGGAAGCCTGTCCGCCAGCTGACCAAAGGCAACTTTGAGGTGACTGATATACTGGGAGTCGATGAAAAAGACGGAGTGGTCTATTATTCCTCCACGGAAACTTCTCCCATGGACAAAGATATCTGTATGGTAAGTCTTGACGGGAAAAAGCATCTTAAATTGAATTCCAGGCCAGGAGGAAACTCTGCTGAGTTTAATAAAACCTTTACATACTATATTGGCAAATGGTCGGATGTCAATACCCCCGCTTACATCGCCGTGTACAAATCGAATGGAACAGAAGTTCGCATGTTGCAGGACAATTCGAAACTCAGGGAGATCACTGCAGAATACCAGTTCAGCAAAGTGGAATTTTTTAAATTCAGGACTGAAGACGGAACGGAACTGAATGGCATGATGGTAAAGCCGCCCGACTTTGACCCGGCCAAAAAGTATCCTGTCCTGTTTACCATCTATGGTGGCCCTGGTTCCCAGACTGTAAACAACACCTGGGGGGCGGTATCCTCGTGGAACCAATTGTGGGCGCAGCATGGTATCATCGTCGTATCGGTTGATAATCGTGGAACCGGGGGCAGGGGAGAAGAGTTTAAGAAGTGCACCTATCTCCAGTTGGGGAAATATGAAACCCTCGACCAGATTGAAGCCGCCAAGTACCTGGGAACGCTCGGATATGTTGATAAAACCAGGATCGGCATGTGGGGATGGAGTTTTGGGGGTTATCTTACCCTCTCCTGTCTTACAAAGGGTGCGGATTATTTCAGTTTTGGAATCGCGGTAGCTCCCGTAACAAACTGGAAATATTATGATAACATTTACACCGAGCGTTTCATGCGCACCCCCGGTGAAAATAATGAGGGTTATGAGACTAACTCCCCGGTGAATCATGCTGCGAAACTGAAAGGCAGGTTGCTGCTTATCTGTGGTATGGCTGATGATAACGTGCATCCCCAGAATGCTTACGATATGGTGACCGCACTGGTGGGAGCAGACAAGCAATTCGAATCCCAATTTTACCCCAACAGCAATCATGGGATTTATACCGGTAAAAACACGAGTATGCATCTCTACAGGCGGATGACCGATTTTATCTTAACAAACCTTTAGACCATGAGAATCCTTTTGCCGATCCCTGATATGTGATTTCGTGCAGCACTTGTCACTTGTAACTTGTAACTTGTAACTTGTCATTTGTCACCCCCTTTCCCCTGTTCCATCACGAATATCCTCAAATTATTTTGGAAATACCGAATTAACATTGTAATTTTGCAGCCCTTTATAAATAATTAGTATTCACATTAATAAGAAAGCGAGCGAAAAGCATGATTATCGTACCTGTTAAAGAAGGCGAAAGCATTGACAGATCTTTGAAGAAACTGAAACGTAAATTTGAAAAGACTGGCGTTGTGAAAGAACTTCGTGAACGTCAGAAATTTACGAAACCGTCCATCAAACATCGGGAAGCAGTCAACAAGGCAATTTATATTCAGAAAATCCAAGACGCCGAAGCCGCCAAGTAACAGCGCTTTATATTTTTATCAGAAGAAATTTTGTTTCCGGTCAATATTTTTGTATATTTACCAGATAGTTAGTTGTCGGTAAAATTTCTTCTTTTTTTAGTGATCGGTGAAACAACGCTTTCTTGCATATCTGCAATACGAAAAAAGATATTCTTCGCATACAATAACTGCCTACAGGATCGATCTGGACCAGTTTTTTGAGTATCTTAATCAACAGTACAGCATCGCTGACATTCCTGAGGTAACCCACCCGATGATTCGCTCCTGGCTTGTTAACAGGATGGAACATGGTATCGGTACAAGATCGGTAAACCGCAAACTCACCACACTCAAATCGTTTTATAAATATCTGCTACGGGAAGGGATTGTGGAGATAAACCCGATGAAAAAAATCACTTCTCCCAAGATTTCCAAACGGTTACCGGTTTTTGTTGAAAAAGATAAAATGGAGTTGTTGCTGGATCATGTTGTTTTTGGGGAGGGGTATCCAGCCGTTCGTGACAAACTTATCCTTGAGATGTTTTACTCAACCGGCATGCGACTGTCAGAACTGGTCAGCCTGAAGGAAACCGACATTGATTTTCACCAGCATACTCTCAAAGTGTTGGGCAAACGAAATAAAGAACGCCTGATACCGTTTAGCAATAAATTTGATGTCATGCTGATAGTGTACCTCACCGCGAAAAAAAAATCATTTGGTGAGGACAATAACCTGTTTCTGACCGATCGGGGAAAACCTGTTTATCCCAGGATGGTGTATCGCATTGTCACGCGGTATCTGGGGGAGGTAACCACCCTCGAAAAAAAGAGTCCGCATGTGTTGCGGCATACTTTTGCAACACATCTCCTGAACAACGGAGCTGAGTTGAATGCTGTCAAAGAACTTCTGGGCCATGCAAACCTTGCAGCGACCCAGGTTTACACACACAACACGATTGATAAATTGAAGAGAATCTACAAACAAGCCCATCCAAAGGCGTAAAAAAGGAGGTAGGAATGAATGTTAAAATTAACTCTGTCCATTTCAAGGCGGATAAGAAATTAGAAGCCTTTATCAATGAAAAACTGGAAAAACTGCACACTTTTTTTGAAGGAGTGATTGGCAGTGAGGTAATCTTAAAAATGGATAATACGGAAGCCCCGGATAATAAAATTGCCGAAGTGCGTCTTTTAATTAAAGGGTATGATCTCTTTGCCAAGAAGGAAGCGACCACTTTTGAAGCGGCGATTGACCTTGCCGCGGAAGCATTGCGCAAACAACTTGTAAAACATAAGGATAAAGTAAGAGGCAGCTAATTGCCCATTGCTAACGACAATCACGAAGGCAACCATTTGGAGGTTGCCTTCGTGATTTACGGAAACTCACTGTTGGCAATGGTTTTGGAGTTCGGTACAGAATTTGTTAAAAAAAATATGCCTTTTTCGGGTTTAATTTTTGGAAATCCTTGTTTCGTATTCAAATTGTTCATACTTTTGCAGTCCTTTTCAAAAAAGGAAAAGATTGCCGATGTAGCTCAGCTGGTAGAGCAGCTGATTTGTAATCAGCTGGTCGGCGGTTCGAATCCGTCCATCGGCTCTGGATTCCGGATCAAACGGAAAGCAGAACAGATCATAAGTGTTCATTGATTCATTGATTGAAATCACCGGTTCACCAATTCATCACCTGACGAATATCCCGGGGGGATACCAGAGCGGTCAAATGGGGCAGACTGTAAATCTGTTGGCGCAGCCTTCGGAGGTTCGAATCCTCCTCCCCCCACCAGAAGGTGGTGAATTGGTGAATCACGCGGAAGTAGCTCATTTGGTAGAGCGGAAGCCTTCCAAGCTTCAGGTGGCGGGTTCGAGCCCCGTCTTCCGCTCAGAATGCACATTTGCCTTTGTAGCTCAGGGGTAGAGCACTTCCTTGGTAAGGAAGGGGTCAGCAGTTCAATTCTGCTCAAAGGCTCCCGGTTTTCAGAGACGCATTTCGATGTGTCTGCAACCCAAAATAAAGGAAACAGTAATTTGATAAATCGTAATTAAACTTTGTAATTAAACTTTAATAAAATGGCTAAAGAAAAATTTTCACGCTCCAAACCGCATGTCAATGTTGGCACAATCGGCCATATTGATCATGGCAAAACCACGTTAACGGCTGCCATCACTTTAGTTCTGGCAGATAAAGGTTTATCCGAGTACAGGTCGTTTGACTCGATCGACAATGCTCCGGAAGAAAAAGCCCGTGGAATCACGATTAACACCGCTCACATCGAGTACCAGACTGCCAGCCGCCACTATGCGCATGTTGACTGCCCGGGACACGCTGACTACATTAAAAACATGGTTACCGGTGCTGCCCAGATGGACGGTGCCATCATCGTCGTGGCTGCAACGGATGGCCCCATGCCACAGACCCGCGAACACATCCTTCTCGCACGTCAGGTAGGGGTACCCAAGCTTGTTGTTTTCATGAACAAGTGCGACAGTGTTGACGATCCTGAAATTCTTGAAATCGTTGAAATGGAAATCCGCGACCTGCTTACCTTCTACGGTTTCGACGGAGCCAATACCCCGGTAATCCAGGGTTCTGCATTGGGCGGATTGAATAAAGAACCTAAATGGGTTGATAAAATCATGGAACTGATGGATGCTGTTGACAGCTATATTCCATTGCCAGTCCGTGACGTTGACAAGCCGTTCCTCATGCCGGTTGAAGATGTTTTTTCAATCACCGGCCGTGGTACAGTTGCTACCGGCAGAATTGAAACCGGCGTTATCAATACAGGTGATCCTGTTGAGATCATCGGCATGGGTGCTGAAAAACTGAAATCAGTTGTGACAGGTGTTGAAATGTTCCGCAAAATCCTCGACAGGGGTGAAGCTGGTGACAACGCCGGTATGCTGCTCCGTGGCATCGACAAAGATTCTATCCGTCGTGGTATGGTCATTGCCAAACCTGGTTCCATCACACCACATAAAAAGTTCAAGGCTGAGATTTACGTACTGAAGACCCAGGAAGGCGGACGTCATACCCCGTTCCACAACAAGTATCGTCCACAGTTCTACTTCCGCACCACAGACGTTACCGGTGAAATCCATCTTCCGGAAGGCGTTGAAATGTGCATGCCTGGTGATAACATCACCATCCACGTTGACCTGATCTCAGAAATCGCAATGAGCAAGGGACTTCGCTTTGCAATCCGTGAAGGTGGCCGTACTGTAGGCGCCGGACAGGTAACCGAGATCCTTGATTAATCGTTCTTAGCGAAAAAGCAAAACCGGGACGACGTCCCTTTTTTGCTGATTAGCGAAATTGTTAAATTCAAAGTTTAATTACACACGGGTGTAGCTCAACTGGTAGAGTGGCGGTCTCCAAAACCGTAGGCTGTGGGTTCGATTCCTACCACCCGTGCAAAACATTAGATAAATGGCTAATAACAAAGTTGTCACTTATATCCAGGAAAGCTACGATGAGCTTATGCATAAGGTATCCTGGCCTTCCTGGTCGGAATTGCAAGGCAGTGCCATCGTGGTGTCCGTCGCCTCACTGATCATCGCTGTTATTGTTTTTGCGATGGATGAGGTTTTTCGCATGGTCCTCGGGCAGTTCTATAAACTCTTTTAAATCCGGCAGGATTTATTTATCTAAGGTTAAACCAATAAATCGAGCATCAATCTCATTATCGCATGACTGAAGTGACCAAAAAATGGTACGTGGTGAGGGCTATCTCCGGGAATGAGAAAAAGGTGAAACAATATCTTGAAAGTGAAATTGTTAACCATCATCTCGAGGATTTTGTTACACAGGTGCTTATTCCGACTGAGAAGGTTTACCTGATCCGGAACGGAAAGAAAGTGAGCAAAGAGCGGAACTACTTTCCAGGTTACGTTTTAATCGAAGCAACCCTCGTGGGCGAAGTACCGCATATCATCAGGAATATCCCCGGAGTACTTGGCTTCCTGGGTGCTAAAGGAGAGGCTCACCCTCTTCGCCCTTCGGAAGTGAAACGCATCCTTGGAAAATTTGATGAATTGTCGGAACAGGGAGAAGAGGTCAATATTCCGTTTATCGTGGGTGAAACCGTTACAGTAATCGATGGCCCCTTTAACAGTTTCAGCGGGGTAATAGAAGAGATTAATGAAGAAAAGAAAAAACTGAAGGTGATGGTCAAAATCTTCGGACGCAAGACCCCACTTGAATTAAGTTTCATGCAAGTACAAAAAGAGTAGTATTTATATTTAGAGGTTCACTGTGGTGCATCTCAATACCAATCAGACAGTAAAATGGCAAAAGAAGTTAGTGGAATAATCAAGCTACAGATCAAGGGAGCCGCGGCAAACCCTTCCCCTCCGATTGGACCTGCACTGGGTGCCAAAGGTGTGAATATCATGGAGTTTTGCAAACAATTCAATGCCCGTACCCAGGATAAGGCAGGAAAAATCATTCCTGTTATTATCACTGTTTACAGGGATAAATCGTTTGACTTTATCGTTAAAACCCCTCCTGTTGCGGTGCAATTGATGGAGGTTTCCAAACTGCAGAAAGGCTCGCCGGAACCTAACCGGAACAAGGTCGGTTCTGTATCATGGGAACAGGTGCAAAAAATCGCAGAAGATAAAATGCCTGACCTCAATGCCTTTACGATCGAGTCTGCAACCAAAATGGTTGCCGGAACCGCACGCAGCATGGGGATCACTGTTACCGGAACCGCGCCCTTCAAGCGTTAGATTAAGAAAATAAACAGTTGTTTAAGAGACCTCATTAACAACAATTAAATACCATAAAATGATAAAGCTGACAAAAAAGAGGAAGGTTGCCTTGTCGAAAATTGACAAGAATACCGTGTATTCGTTGGCGGATGCTGCTGCACTTGTGAAAGAGATCAGCAATACAAAATTTGACTCATCCGTTGATATTGATGTTCGTCTGGGGGTCGACCCCCGTAAAGCCAACCAAATGGTGCGTGGCATCGTGACGCTTCCTCACGGTACAGGTAAAACCATTCGCGTGCTTGTCCTTTGTACTCCCGACAAGGAGGAAGAGGCCATCCAGGCTGGTGCTGATTTTGTAGGATTGGATGAATATGTTGACAAAATCAAGAACGGCTGGACCGATGTTGATGTGATTATTACCATGCCCAGTGTTATGGCCAAGGTTGGTGCACTCGGACGAATCCTCGGACCCCGGGGACTGATGCCCAACCCGAAAACGGGGACTGTTACCATGGAGGTTGGAAAGGCCGTTAAAGAGGTAAAAGCTGGAAAGATCGATTTCAAGGTTGATAAATTCGGCATCATTCACGCATCCGTTGCAAAGGTTTCCTTTGAAAGGGATAAAATTGTGGAAAATGCAAAAGAGTTGATCAATACCATCATCAAACTGAAACCATCATCGGCAAAAGGTACCTATGTGAAGAGCATTTACATGTCGAGTACCATGAGCCCAAGCGTTCCGGTAGATCCGAAATCGGTTACCGCTTAACTACAGAAATCTGAGAGACAACAATCATGAAAAAAGAAGAAAAAAACCAGTTTATTGAAACCCTGGCGGAGCAACTTAAAGGAGCAAACTCCTTTTATCTCGCTGATACTTCTACCCTGAATGCGGCAACGACAAGCAGGCTCAGAAGAAATTGCTTCAAAAGGAATATTCAGCTGCAGGTGGTTAAGAATTCTTTGTTACAGAAAGCGATGGAGCGTACCGGAAAGTCCTTTGAGGAGTTTTACCCGGTGCTTGCAGGACCAACCTCAATTATGTTTTCCGAGGTTGTCAATGATCCGGCCAAGCTGATCAAGGAATTCAGAAAAGCCGCTCTCAAGCCAAGTTTGAAAGGAGCCTATGTGGAAGAATGCATCTACCTTGGCGACAATCAACTGGACGTGCTGATAAACATCAAGACGAAAAATGAGCTCATCGGCGAATTGATCGGTCTCCTGCAATCCCCTGCAAAGAATGTTCTTTCGGCTCTACAGTCGGGTGGAAACACACTTTCAGGAATCGTAAAGACCCTGTCGGAAAAGCCGGAGTAACAGAATTTTAACGAAAGAGTAATTTTAGTAATAACCGTTCCGACAAACAGGAACACAAATAGTAATAAAAATGGCAGATTTAAAAGCTTTTGCAGAACAGTTAGTTAATTTGACAGTAAAAGAGGTTAACGAATTAGCAAAGATTCTGAAGGATGAGTATGGGATTGAACCAGCAGCAGCAGCTGTAGCTGTAGCCGCAGGTCCTGCCGCTTCCGCCGCACCCGAAGCTGAGGAAAAGAGCACATTTGATGTGATTCTCAAATCAGCAGGACAGGCTAAGTTAGCCGTTGTTAAGTTGGTAAAGGAACTGACCAGTCTTGGCTTGAAAGAAGCAAAAGAATTAGTTGATGCTGCACCGAAAGCTATTAAAGAAGGCGTTTCGAAAGACGAAGCCAACGCTTTAATGATTCAATTAAAAGAGGCTGGTGCAGAGGTTGAAATTAAGTAAGACGACGTTTCTTATACTTTAATAAAATCATAGATCTCTTCCATTGTGAAGAGGTCTATGGTTTATTTATAAAAATTAATTTCAAACCTTCCTGCTTAGCGGGAATTAAATATACCGACCTTGGCTTCAAAAAAAACCGAAAGAATTGGCTTTGGATCCACCAAGATCAAAGCTGTATATCCTGATTTTCTTGATATTCAGGTAAAATCATTTCAGGATTTTTTCCAACTGGAAACAAATCCCGAAAACAGGGTCAATGAAGGGTTGTACAAGGTTTTTACTGAAAATTTCCCGATTTCCGACGCACGGAATAATTTCGTGCTCGAATTTCTGGATTATTTCATCGACCCGCCCCGTTATTCCATCGAGGAATGCATTGAGCGAGGTTTGACTTACAGCGTTCCTTTAAAAGCCAAGTTGAAGCTTTATTGTACCGATCCGGAGCATGAAGACTTTGAAACGATCATCCAGGATGTTTACCTGGGCATGATTCCCTACATGACTCCGAGAGGCACTTTTGTTGTAAACGGAGCTGAAAGGGTTGTTGTTTCACAGCTGCATCGTTCTCCCGGTGTGTTTTTCAGTACCAGTTTTCATGCAAACGGATCACAGTTGTATTCGGCCAGGATCATACCCTTCAAGGGTTCCTGGATTGAGTTTACTACTGATATCAACAACGTGATGTATGCTTACATTGACCGGAAGAAAAAACTGCCGGTCACAACGTTGCTTCGTGCAATCGGGTTTGAAACCGATAAGGATATTCTGGAAATATTCGGACTTGCACAGGAAATTAAAGTCAGCCGTACTGCCCTTAAACGGGTGATCGGTTCAAAACTGGCTGCCAGGGTTGTTAGAGCCTGGATAGAGGATTTCGTGGATGAAGATACGGGAGAAGTTGTCTCCATTGAGCGCACAGAGGTGATCATCGAACGGGAAACAATCCTCGAAAACGATCATATCGATCAAATTTTGGACGCCGGTATCAAAGCAATCCTTGTCCACAGGGAAGAGGCGCTTACTACCGACTATTCAATCATTTTCAATACCCTCCAGAAAGACCCGGCGAATTCGGAAAAAGAGGCCGTAGAATTTATTTACAGGCAGTTGCGTAACGCCGAACCTCCTGATGAAGAGACCGCCCGCGGAATAATTGACAAATTATTCTTTTCAGATAAAAGATATGACCTCGGGGATGTCGGTCGTTACAGGATCAACCGCAAGTTGAACCTGAGCACACCGGTTGAAACCAAGGTCCTGACCAAAGAAGATATAATATCAATCATCAAATACCTGATCGAACTGGTCAACGCGAAAGCGGAAGTGGACGATATCGATCACCTGAGCAACCGCCGTGTGCGGACCGTTGGCGAACAATTGTTCAACCAGTTCGGAGTCGGACTGTCGAGGATGGCTCGCACCATCAGGGAGCGCATGAATGTTCGCGATAATGAAGTGTTTACGCCGATGGACTTGATCAATGCTAAAACATTGTCATCCGTCATCAATACTTTTTTTGGCACCAACCAGCTTTCGCAGTTCATGGATCAGACCAATCCCCTGTCGGAACTGACCCACAAACGTCGTATCTCGGCTCTCGGGCCCGGAGGACTTTCGAGGGAACGTGCCGGATTTGAAGTACGTGACGTGCATTATACACATTACGGCCGTTTATGTACCATTGAAACACCTGAAGGACCTAACATCGGGTTGATCTCGTCCCTCTGCGTATACGCAAAGATCGACAAACTCGGTTTTATTGAAACACCTTATCATAAGGTCGTTGACGGAAGGGTTACTCTTGAAGAGCAACCTACCTATCTTACGGCAGAAGAAGAAGAACACAAGATCATCGGGCAGGCAACTACCCCGATGGATGATAAAGGAAATTTCAGCGAGGAGAAAGTTAAAGTGCGTTATCTTGCTGATTACCCTATTATTGAAAAAGCAAAGGTTGACCTTGTTGATATCGCCCCGAACCAGATAGCATCGATTGCAGCATCCCTGATCCCATTCCTGGAGCATGATGATGCAAACCGTGCCCTCATGGGTTCGAACATGATGCGCCAGGCCGTTCCTTTGTTAAACCCGGAAGCAGCACTTGTCGGCACAGGTATTGAAGACGATGTGGCCCATGATTCCAGGGTACTGATCAATGCCGAAGGCGACGGGATTGTCGAATATGTTGATGCAAATGAAATCGTGATCAAATATAACCGGGATGAAAAAGAACGCCTGGTAAGCTTTGATGAAGATTCGAAACGCTATACCCTCACCAAGTTTGCACGTACCAACCAGAACACCTGCGTAAATCTTCGCCCGATTGTAAGAAAAGGCGATAAAGTGAGCAGGGGACAGGTTTTGTGTGAAGGGTATGCCACGAAAGACGGTTCCCTGGCACTCGGACGTAACCTGATGGTTGCCTTCATGCCCTGGAAAGGTTACAATTTTGAAGATGCCATCGTAATCTCCGAAAAAGTGCTGAAGGAAGATATTTTCACCTCCATCCACATTGAGGAGTTTACGCTTGAAGTTCGGGATACCAAAAGAGGTGTTGAGGAGCTGACAAACGATATCCCGAATGTCAGTGCCGAAGCCACCAAGGATCTCGACGAAAACGGTTTGATCAGGATTGGTGCCGAAGTGAGCGAAGGCGATATTCTTATCGGAAAGATCACCCCCAAGGGAGAAAGTGATCCGACCCCTGAGGAGAAATTGCTTCGTGCCATTTTTGGCGACAAGGCCGGTGATGTAAAAGATGCTTCTCTCAAGGCCCCTCCTTCCATGAAGGGTGTCGTTATCGATAAAAAGCTTTTTTCACGGATCGTCAAGGACCGTAAGGCCAAAGCACGCGAAAAAGATGATATCAAGAAACTGGATGATGAATACCACAAGGAGGTCGACAAGCTAAGGGTCAAACTGGTAGAAAAGCTTAACATCCTGGTTAGCGGTAAGGTATCACAGGGCGTTTATAATAATTTCAAACAGGAGATCATTGCCAAGGGAGCCAAATTCCAGACCAAGAGTCTGATGGATATTGATTACCTCAATGTAAACCCAAATAAATGGACTACCGACAAGGACAAGAATGACCTTGTTAAAACCCTTATCAATAATTTCATTATCAAGTTTAAGGAAATCCTGGGAGTTCATAACCGCAAAAAGTTTGTTGCTGTTGTCGGTGATGATTTACCCGCCGGAATCGTACAAATGGCAAAAGTCTATATTGCCAAAAAACGCAAACTGAAGGTAGGGGATAAAATGGCCGGTCGCCACGGAAACAAGGGCATTGTTGCCCGCATACAGCGCGAAGAGGATATGCCATTCCTGATCGACGGCACACCGGTTGACGTGGTGTTAAACCCGCTTGGTGTTCCGTCGCGTATGAACCTTGGCCAGATTTACGAGACCATTCTCGGGTGGGCCGGGAAAAAACTTGGCCTTCGTTTCAATACCCCGATTTTTGACGGTGCAACCATCGATCAGATCAATGAATATCTTGATAAAGCGGGTTTGCCCAGGAACGGTAAAGTATATCTCCATGATGGTTTGTCGGGAGAACGTTTTGACCAGCCGACCACGGTAGGATTCATCTACATGTTGAAACTGCATCACATGGTTGATGATAAGATGCATGCCCGCTCCATCGGACCTTATTCCCTTATTACGCAGCAGCCGCTTGGTGGCAAGGCGCAATTCGGGGGACAGCGTTTTGGAGAAATGGAAGTCTGGGCGCTTGAAGCATTTGGTGCCGCCAACATCCTCCTGGAGATTCAAACGGTTAAATCGGATGATGTGATCGGTCGTGCCAAAGCCTATGAAACCATTGTCAAGGGAGAATCCATGCCAACACCCGGCATCCCTGAATCATTCAACGTACTGGTTCATGAACTTCGTGGGTTAGGGCTGAGCCTTACCTTCGATTAATCTCCGCGGCGAACCATCGCCACCAATTGTTGTGAATTTTCTGTTTTTGGTTTTCAATCGAAATATAAAATAATATGGCTTACAGAAAAGAGGGTCAGGTAAACAGCAGCTTTTCAAGGATTACCATTAGCCTTGCTTCGCCGGAAAAGATCCTCGAGATGTCGAGTGGCGAGGTGTTAAAGCCTGAGACCATCAACTACAGGACTTATAAACCTGAACGCGATGGACTGTTCTGCGAACGCATCTTTGGTCCTGTGAAAGACTGGGAATGCCATTGTGGCAAGTACAAACGCATTCGCTACAAGGGGATTGTGTGCGACCGCTGCGGTGTTGAAGTTACCGAAAAGAAGGTGAGACGCGAGCGCATGGGACACATTCAACTTGTTGTTCCTGTTGCCCATATCTGGTTTTTCCGGTCTCTTCCAAATAAAATAGGTTCCCTGCTCGGGCTGCCTACCAAGAAGCTTGAGGCAATTATATATTACGAAAAATATGTCGTTATCAACCCGGGTGTAAAACTCGTTGATGGAATCAATTATCTCGATTTCCTGTCGGAAGAAGAATATTTCGACATCATGGATAAACTTCCGCAGGAGAACCAGTACCTTGATGAATCTGATCCGAATAAATTTGTTGCCAAGATGGGTGCGGAGGCACTGTGCGAATTGCTGGCCCGCCTCGACCTTGATAAGGAATCGTACGATCTGCGTGTAAAGGCAAATACCGAGACATCCCAGCAGCGGAAAGCCGAAGCGCTGAAGCGCCTCCAGGTTTTTGAATCTTTCCGCGACGGACAGAAACGGCTGGAAAACAGGCCGGAATGGATGATCGTAAAGGTTGTGCCGGTTATTCCCCCCGAGTTACGGCCATTGGTGCCACTGGATGGCGGTCGTTTCGCCACATCCGACCTGAACGACCTTTACCGTCGTGTGATTATCCGCAACAACCGTCTGAAACGGCTGATTGAGATCAAGGCGCCCGATGTGATTCTCCGGAATGAGAAACGCATGCTCCAGGAAGCTGTTGATTCGCTGTTTGATAACTCCCGCAAAGCAAGCGCAGTTAAAACCGAGTCGAACCGGGCATTGAAATCACTGTCAGACAGTTTGAAAGGGAAACAGGGCCGGTTCCGTCAGAACCTGCTTGGGAAACGTGTCGATTATTCAGGGCGTTCGGTCATTGTGGTCGGTCCTGAATTAAAGTTGAATGAATGCGGGTTGCCGAAAGAGATGGCTTCCGAGCTTTATAAGCCTTTCATCATCCGGAAAATGCTGGAACGCGGTATTGTTAAAACCGTAAAATCAGCCAAAAAAATTGTCGATCGCAAGGATCCTGTAGTCTGGGATATTCTTGAAAGCATCCTGAAGGGACACCCGGTCATGCTTAACCGTGCTCCAACCCTTCACCGACTTGGAATCCAGGCATTCCAGCCGAAACTGATCGAAGGCAAAGCAATCCAGCTGCACCCGCTCGTTTGTACGGCTTTCAACGCCGACTTTGACGGTGACCAGATGGCCGTGCATGTCCCGCTTGGAAATGCCGCCATCCTTGAAGCCCAGCTCCTGATGCTTGCTTCGCACAATATTCTCAACCCTGCAAATGGAGCTCCTGTTACGGTGCCTTCACAGGACATGGTTCTTGGGTTATACTATATGACGAAGGCACGTAAAAGCGACAGTGTCCTGAAAGTGAAGGGGGAGGGAATGATCTTCTATTCTCCCGAAGAAGTTATCATTGCCTACAATGAAAAAGCTGTAGACCTTCATGCAATCATAAAAGTACGGCATACCTTCTATGAAGGCGATGAAAAAGTGTCAAAAATCATCGATACAACTGTCGGACGTATCCTGTTCAACCAGGTTGTTCCTGAGGAGTATGGTTACATCAACGCTATTCTGACCAAGAAGTCATTGCGTGACATCATCGGGCAGATCCTTAAAAAGACCGGTACAGCCAAAACCGCCAAGTTCCTGGATGACATCAAGGACCTTGGATTTAAAATGGCTTTCCAGGGAGGTTTGTCATTTAACCTCGACGATGTGATCGTCCCGGCAATCAAGGAATCGCTTGTTGCTGATGCACGTGCTGAAGTCGAAGAGGTTGTGAACAACTACAACATGGGATTCATCACAAACAATGAACGTTACAACCAGATCATTGATATCTGGACCCATGCCAACTCCCAGCTTACCGTTTCATTGATGAACCAGCTGATCAATGACAAACAGGGATTCAACTCTGTTTACATGATGCTCGACTCTGGTGCCCGTGGTTCCAAAGAACAGATTCGCCAGTTGTCAGGTATGCGCGGACTGATGGCCAAGCCTCAGAAATCGGGTGCCGGCGGCGGTGAAATTATTGAAAACCCGATTTTGTCGAATTTCAAGGAAGGGTTGTCGGTGCTTGAATATTTCATTTCAACCCACGGCGCCCGTAAGGGACTTGCCGATACCGCGCTGAAAACTGCTGATGCAGGGTACCTTACCCGTCGTCTGGTTGATGTGTCGCAGGACGTGATCATCTCCGAAGAGGATTGCGGTACTTTGCGCGGATTGACAATTACAGCATTGAAGAAAGCCGAAGAGGTTGTTGAATCCTTGTATGACCGTATCCTGGGTCGTGTTTCCCTGCATGATATCCATCATCCGCAATCGGGCGAACTTATTATCACCGCCGGAAAAGAGATCACCGAAGAAATTGGTTTTGTGATCGATAATTCGCCGCTGGAAAGCGTGGAAATCCGTTCGGTACTGACCTGTGAATCAAAAAAAGGTGTTTGTGCCAAATGTTATGGCCGCAATCTTGCCACCGGAAGCATGGTTCAGAGAGGGGAGGCCGTAGGCGTAATTGCCGCACAGAGTATCGGGGAACCGGGTACACAGCTAACACTGCGTACATTCCACGTAGGGGGGGTTGCAGGTGTGAACATTGCCAGCGCATCCCGCATCGATGCGAAATATGAAGGTGTTCTCGAAATTGACGAACTGAGGTCGGTGGATTATACCAATGAAGCCGGTGAAAAATATGAAATTGTAATCGGTCGTTCGGCCGAAATGAGGATTGTTGATAAGAATACCAGGATTGCACTCACCTCTGCCCATATTCCATATGGTGCAAAACTCTACTTCCATGATGGTGATTTCGTAAAAAAAGGCCAGCTGATCAGCGACTGGGATCCTTACAACGCCGTTATTCTTTCGGAAGTCCCGGGAAAGGTGAACTTTGAAAGTATCATTGAAAACGTTACCTTCCGTGTTGAATCGGATGAACAGACCGGTTATCATGAGAAGGTGGTAATTGAATCACGCCAGAAGGCCAAGAATCCGGCCATCAATATTTTGTCGGCTTCCGGCGAAGTAATCAAGATATACGATATCCCTGTAGGCTCTCACATCAACACCGAGGACGGGTCGAAAATAAAGGCAGGGGAGATTCTTGTGAAGATTCCGCGTGCCATCGGCAAAGCTGGTGATATCACGGGAGGTTTGCCGCGTGTTACCGAGTTGTTTGAAGCCAGAAACCCATCCGATCCTGCCGTAGTATCTGAAATTGACGGAGTCGTTTCCTTTGCGAAGAAACTCAAAAGAGGAAACCGCGAAGTGATCATCACCTCCAAAACCGGCGAGGAAAAACGTTATCTCGTTCCGACTTCAAAACAGATTCTTGCCCAGGAAAATGACTATGTACGTGCAGGAACCGCCCTTTCCGACGGTGCACTGACCCCCAGCGACATCCTTGCAATCAAGGGACCGATGAAGGTTCAGGAATACATTGTCAACGAAATCCAGGAGGTATACCGTTTGCAGGGTGTCAAGATCAATGACAAGCATTTTGAGACCATTGTACGGCAGATGATGCGTAAAGTAGAAGTGGAAGATCCGGGCGATTCCCGTTTCCTTGAAGGTGAACTGATCAATAAGATCGACTTCCAGGAAGAAAACGACTGGATTTACGGCAAAAAGGTTGTTGAAGAACCTGGTGACAGCGCCACACTGAAGGCCGGACAGATTATCAGTGCCCGCAAACTCAGGGACGAAATATCCATGTTGAAACGCAAGGACAAGAAGCTGGTTGATGCACGCGATGCAAAACCTGCAACGGCATTCCAGATTCTCCAGGGGATCACACGAGCCTCACTGCAGACAAAAAGCTGGATTTCTGCCGCATCGTTCCAGGAAACAACCAAGGTGCTTACGCAGGCTGCTATCAATGCCCGCCAGGACGACCTCATGGGGTTGAAGGAAAATGTTATTGTGGGACACCTGATCCCGGCCGGTACCGGTTTACGCGAATATGAGAATTTAATCGTCGGGAGCAAGGAAGAATATGAAATTCTGCTGGCTTCAAAAGAAGAATAGAAAAAAACCGAATTATGCAAGACAATAAGAATCCGCTCAATCAGATCAATATCGAGATTTCAGATGAAGTTGGAGAAGGTATTTACTCAAACCTTGCCATCATCACCCATTCGCCGGCCGAATTCATTGTTGATTTCGTCAAGATGATGCCCGGCGTGCCGAAAGCAAAGGTGAAATCGCGGATTATCCTCACCCCGCAACATGCCAAACGGCTCTATAAGGCTTTGAAGGAAAATGTTGCGAAGTACGAGGCGATGCATGGTGAGATCAAGGATTCGGAAGGGGAAATATCATACAATTTCCCGATGCCTACTGCGCAAGCCTGACAGGGTTATTGCTCAAACTTCTTCAGGTTGTCTTCGTATGCCTTGGCTGCCACTTTTTCTTTATTGGCAAGTTCAATTGCACTCTTTTCGTACTTTACTGCTTCAGTTTTGTTGCCTAATTTGAACATCAGGTTGGCATAAGTATCGTTGTTCTCCGGAGTGCTTTTCAGGGAGATTGATCTTTTGGCCCATTCCGAAGCTTTTTCCAGATGTTTTTTCTCCGTAGCGATCTGGAAAAAATTCCATGCCATGCTGTTAAGCATCATGTAATCATTGGGATAGTAAATGGTTGTTCCTGAGTAAGCCGTTTCGATAAATTTATCCACATTGCCCTTCATTTGATAGAGATTGAGATCAGCTGAAAAGATAACCTTTTCTGCTTCTGCGTAGCCGGAAGCCCTGATTTTTTGTTTGAGCAGGTTGTAGTTTTCCTCGGTAAAAGAGCGGTTCCTGCTGATCGAGCTGAGGGCTTGCATATAGACATTGAAAATTTTTGAATTTACCGAGTCCCTGCTGTAAAGCTTCTCATACTCTTTCTGATGTTTCAGCAAGTACGCGAATTCCCTGGAATCCATGTCGGTCAGAAATTGATACATCATCTCCCAATTCGCACGGTTGAGAAGTTC
>Ga0118677_10006462_pt1 | contig 19834 bp, 4 predicted proteins | sample AliMusrvi5mmetaG_FD_86154 | JGI IMG/M metagenome (GOLD analysis project Ga0118677, IMG submission 86154)
CCCTAATAAAGGATATTCAGTTAACGCTTCAAGTTAACTGAATGTCTTGCCCTTTCATGCAAGTTATCAAGTAACTCTTTGATGTTGAAAACGCTGTATATGGAAGTTTTTTGAAAACATACTCTCTGGTTCCGATAACTCTTCCTTGACGGGTTCTTTCCGGGAAATTATTGAGATTTTCGATTTGTTCCTTTATCCTAGCATATACAGATTCTACGACTTGAACACTGGCATTTTCTAGGTAGTATGTAAGTACGAATTCTAGGTCTTGTTCGGCTTCTTCTGTCCAATAAATTTGAAACATAGTTATTTGGTGAAGCAATACATTATCTAAGCGGAAACCTGCTTATTTTTCTCGAAAAACCTTTGCCAGACTCGTTCCATTACTTGGTTGTGTTCGCTTGTCTTGGTTTTCCCTGATTGGATGTTTTTCAAGGTATTGCCTACTTTGGCTTGAAACCACTCATCGTAGCCCGGTTCTTTTTCCATGAACATTTCGGGTATAAGTGTATCCGCTGCGTCTTCTATGGAAATTACAATTCCCACAGGACGATTGTTCTTGGTCAAAAGGACGGGTTCCCTTTGCATGGCATCCATGAGTTCACCGAAGCGGGTCTTGGCATCACGGGCCGACATTGTTTTCATGAGCATCTCTCTAAAACTGTAATTATTGTGTACATTATAGACATAACGACCATATTTTCAAGCTTGATCAATGGGGAGGTTTGCTGATCGGTGAAATCCGATCCTTGCTATCGGCTTCTGGGGTCGATTTTAGGCGTTTAATCTTGCCTCTCGCTACAAAACCCCATGCTACTCGCTTGCGTTTCGAGCTTGTGGCGGCTCTGAACGGCTTCTGTGCGTATTTTCCTTGATCTTCCAGCGGTTGCACCCGGCCACCGCCACGTTGCCGTCGCCCAGTGCCTAGCAGCTACTTTACCGGATAATCGCCAAAATGAGAATTGCTGACAGTTGAAGCTTCGGTGTCATCGGCGTTTGCGTAAGTCCTATGAGTATGAGCCGCCTGTCGTCTGGAAACACTACACTGGCTTGCCTGACAAATACCGAGACAACTTTTCCGCCAAAGTTTTAACGTGGGGGTTAAGCATCATGCTCAGATGATCGCCTGGAACCCAGTGTTCGGTGACCGTCGCGTGTGTGCATTGCGTCCAGCCCCATGCTTCACGGGTATCGTTCACTTCATCATCAGCGCTTTGCTCGCTGGCCCGAAACAGATGAATCGGGCAACGCACTTTTCCAGGCATTGGGTGATCGGCAAGCGCTTGCCCGGTGATTTGAACCACGTTGACCATTGCCTTGAGTTCCTCAATAGCCGCTTTTGGGTCAAATAATAGTTGATGTTGCAGGAAAGTTTGTGCCACCACGGCATAAGCCGTTTCAATGTCAGGCAGGGTTCTTATTGTCTCTGAAGGCAGGTTCAGGCTATTACCCATGATCTGTTCATACAGGTGTACGTAGGCTTCCAGGCACTCAAGCTCACTCGAATTAAATGACTTGAAACCTGGTGCGTTCGCATCCAGAATGACCAGTAAGGACACGGTCTCACCCTGCTGCTCCAGTTGCCAGGCCATTTCGAAAGCAACCCGGCCACCCGATGAATATCCAACCAGTTGGTAAGGCCCGATGGCTTGCTGTTGTCGCACCAGCTTAAGGTGATGGCGGGCAAGCGCTTCTATCGTTTCGGGTATTGCCGAACCGTCCAGCCCCGGGGTCTGCAAGGCATAAAAACGTTGCTGCGCCCCTAAACGGGTGGCCAAAGGGTACAGATACATCACCGAACCAAAAGCGCCGGGCAGGCAATAAACCGGGTTGGTCGTGCCCGTGCTGTGTATGGGTACAAGCTCGGTAAAACGGCGTGTGCCTTCTTGCCGTAACAATTCTGCCAAACTGGCAACCGTCGGGTGTTGAAACAATGCGCTTATAGGCAGGCGTGCGGAAAATTGTTCCCGAATATGGTTCATGAGCTTTACGGCTAACAACGAATGTCCGCCCAGGCTGAAAAAGTCGTCATGAATGCCTACAGACGGCACATTCAGGACGGTTTCCCAGAGTGAAGCGAGTTGTAATTCAATGTTATCTCGCGGCAGGGCGCTTTCGCTTCGGGTATTTTTATCCGGCGCAGGCAGGGCTTTGCGGTCGAGTTTGCCGTTGGGGGTCAGCGGCAGGCTGTCCAGAATCATGAAACTGGCGGGGATCATGTAGTCGGGGAGTTTGGCTTTGAGGAAAGTGGCGAGGGCAGTGGTCAGTTGCCAGTGGTCAGTGACCATTGAAGAAGTGACATGAATATCCAGACCTTCTTTCTGGCCACTAGCCACTAACCACTGTCCACTGACCACTATATAGGCCACCAGCCGTTTGTTGCCGTCCGCTTCATACAGACTGACCGCGGCTTCCTTGACGTGTTCAAACTGGCCCAGCACCGCCTCGATTTCGCCGAGTTCAATGCGGAAGCCCCTTAGTTTCACTTGGTGATCAATGCGCCCCAAAAACTCCAAATTGCCGTCGGGTAGCCACCTCGCCAAATCTCCCGTTTTGTAAATCCGTTCAGTTTTGTCAAACAGTTCGACTTCAATGAACTTTTCAGCGGTCAGTTCGGGGCGGTTCAGGTAGCCGCGCGCCAGCCCCGCTCCCGCGATGCACAACTCGCCGGGGATGCCTAGAGGTTGAAGTTGGTGTTGGGCATTCAGGATGTAAATGCGGGTGTTGGCGATGGGCTTGCCGATGGAGACGGCATCCATGCCTGGAAAACAAACAGCCGCACTGGCACAAACCGTATTTTCCGTAGGACCGTAAGCATTGATGAAATGCAGATTTTGACTCCAGCGTTTCATCATCTCAACAGGACAGGCTTCTCCAGCCACCACCAAGGTTTTTAAATCAGAAAATGCCTGTTCCGATAAGTTGTTTAAAAAAGAAGGAGGCAAAGTGACATGAGTTATTTGTTGTCCAACCAGCAACGCACTAAATTGAGCCGTATCCAAAAGCGTTTCTTTTGCTATAAGAGTCAGTCTGGCCCCATTCAATAAAGCCGTGCTGATTTCGGAGGCGGAAGCATCGAAACTAAAGGAGGCAAATTGCAAAATTCGACTGGTTGCATCAATTTCAAAGGCCTTAATTTGCGCTAATGCCAAATTGACCAATCCGTTATTTTCAACCATGACACCTTTTGGCTTACCGGTAGAGCCAGAGGTGTAAATGACATACGCCAAATCTTCGGCTGTGCTTCTTGCGGGTAGGTTTTCACCGGGCTGGTCGGCAACATCGGTTGCATCCAGGCACAGTTCCACGCAGTCATGTTCCAGTCCGTCCAATGACAACAATACTGTCAAATGGCTCTGGGTCAGCAGCAATGGGGCTCGGCTGTCGTCTAGCATGTAACGGATGCGGGAGGCGGGGTAGCTTGGGTCAATCGGCACATAGGCCCCGCCCGCCTTGAGTATCGCCAGCAAACCGATGATCATGTCCAAGGAGCGTTCGACGGCTATCGCAATCAAAGGATTGTTGGTTAACAAGGGCTGTCCATCCGGTTTTGCAAGGCTCAGCAGGTGACGGGCAAGCTGGTTGGCGTTGGCGTTAAGCTGACTATAGGTTAACGATTGGTCTTCAAAAACCACGGCAATAGTGTCAGGAGTGGCCTCAACCTGCGCCTCAAACAAATCGACAAGGGTTTTGTCTTTGGGGTAATCGGTTCCGGTGTCGTTCCAGGCTTGCAGTTGTTGAATCTCGCCCTCGGTCAGCATGGACACATTGCCTATGGCTTGCTGCGTGTTCAATGTAAGGGCTTCCAGCAAAGCCTCAAAATGCGCCGCCATGCGTTCGACGGTTTCCGCCTCGAACAAGTCGGTGGCGTATTCCCAATAGCAGTGAAATTGCCCATCCTGTTCGGCAATGCTCAACGTCAGGTCAAACTTGGCAACCGGGTGTTCGATTTCTAAAAAGCCAACCGCCAAACCCGGCAATGCCCACTCGGCCGTTTCATTGTTTTGCAGCACAAACATCACTTGGAACAACGGGCTGTGGCTCATACTGCGCGTGGGCTTTAGCTTGTCCACCAGCATTTCAAACGGGATGTCTTGATGGGCATAGGCATCCAAGCAAGTTTGGCGGGTGGCCAGTAACAGTTCCGCGAAGCTTTGCCGGGGGTCAATCTGGCTGCGCAATACCAAGGTATTGACGAAGAAGCCGATCAAGTCTTCGGTATGGCTATGGGTGCGGTTGGCAATCGGGCTACCCACGCAAATATCGTTCTGACGGCTATAGCGCGACAGCAAGAGGTTAAACGCGGCCAGCAGGGCCATGAACACGGTCACGCCGTGTTGTCGGCTCAATGCGGCCACCGTCTGGCTGAGTGCCGACGGCAAAGGCTGGTTAAAATGCGCCCCCCGGTAGCTTTGTTGCGGCGGGCGTGGTTTGTCAGTGGGCAACTCCAATAATTCGGGCAAGCCGTCCAGTTGCCTAGCCCAATAAGCCACTTGGCTTTCCAAAACCTCGCCCTGAAACCACTGCCGTTGCCAGGCGGCATAGTCGCTGTACTGGATGGCCAGCGGCGGCAGGCTGGGTCGCCCGCCTTGGGCAAACGCGGCGTAAGCGTGTTGCCAGTCGCGGATAAATACTCCAATGGACCAGCCGTCGCTGACACTATGGTGCATGTTGGTCAACAGCACGGACTGGTCGTCGTCCAACAGCAGCAAGTCGGCCTTGAATAGCGGCCCTTGGCCCAAATCGAATGGGGCGACGGCGTGGGCGTTGGCAAGGGGTTGCACGAGTCCCCCCCTTTGTAAAAGGGGGGTTAGGGGGGGGGTACCCTCCAATACTGTTGACTTAAGAAAAATTCCGTCGTTCCGGCATGGATCGCCGGAACCTAGGCTCCATGGATGGTATGGATTGTTGGCATCCCTGCAATCTGGATTCCGGCGATCCATGCCGGAATGACGGCTTAATTCAACAATATTGGGGTTACCCTCGGCTATCATGAACGTTTCGGCAGCAAATCCCCCCTGCACCCCCCATTCGGCAAACTCAGGACAGGCTTTTGCAAAGGGGGGTAAACCTGCACAGAAATCGTCCAACTGGCGTAAGTCATGGACGTGCAGGGCTTCAAGGGCTTCCATTGCCAAGAGGTGCACTGCGGCCTGGCCCTCCTGTGCCGGGAAGCAACTGCGCAGGCTCTCGTGGCGCTCAAGTAACCAGTGCAGACTGTGCCGTAAAGCTTCGACATTCAGCGGACCGGTCAGTCTTAAGGCTGCGGGCATATTGTAGGTCGCATTGCCTTGGCCTTCAAACTGATTCAGAAACCATAAGCGTTGCTGGGCAAAAGACAAGGCTTTTGGCAAACCTTCGGCTTGAGCTTCAATAGCAGGCAAAACCAGGGTTTTGTTGGCGTTGTCGATGGCTGTTGCCAGTTGGGCAAGTTGTGGGTGTTCAAAGATTGCCCGTATTGGCAGTTCTGTTCGGAAGCTTTCGCGGATGCGGCTAACCAGTTGGGTCGCCAGCAGGGAATGCCCACCCAGTTCAAAGAAGTGGTCGTTGCGGCCGATGGCTTCGCGCTTGAGGACATTCGCCCAACACACCGCCAGCAGTGCTTCGGTCGGGGTGTTGGGCTGGCTAAAACCCATGGACGGTTGGAATTCAGGCGCAGGCAGGGCTTTGCGGTCGATTTTGCCGTTGGCGGTCAGCGGCAGGCTGTCCAGAATCATGAAATTGGCGGGGATCATGCAGTCGGGCAGGCGGGACTTGAGGAAAGTGGATAGTTGTGAGTGGATAGTGGCTAGTCGGGGTGCTCCAATGTCCGGCACTGTCTTCTTTTCGCTATCCACTAGCCACTGTCCACTAACCACTATATAAGCCACCAGCCGTTTGTCGCCGTCCGTTTCATACAGACTGACCACGGCTTCTTTGACGTGTTCAAACTGGCCCAGCACCGCCTCGATTTCGCCGAGTTCAATGCGGAAGCCCCTTAGTTTCACTTGGTGATCAATGCGCCCCAAAAACTCCAAATTGCCGTCGGGTAGCCACCTCGCCAAATCTCCCGTTTTGTAAATCCGTTCAGTTTTGTCAAACAGTTCGACTTCAATGAACTTTTCAGCGGTCAGTTCGGGGCGGTTCAGGTAGCCGCGCGCCAGCCCCGCTCCCGCGATGCACAACTCGCCGGGGATGCCTAGAGGTTGAAGTTGGTGTTGGGCATTCAGGATGTAAATGCGGGTGTTGGCGATGGGCTTGCCGATGGAGACGGCATCCATGCCTGGAAAACAAACAGCCGCACTGGCACAAACCGTATTTTCCGTAGGACCGTAAGCATTGATGAAATGCAGATTTTGACTCCAGCGTTTCATCATCTCAACAGGACAGGCTTCTCCAGCCACCACCAAGGTTTTTAAATCAGAAAATGCCTGTTCCGATAAGTTGTTTAAAAAAGAAGGAGGCAAAGTGACATGAGTTATTTGTTGTCCAACCAGCAACGCACTAAATTGAGCCGTATCCAAAAGCGTTTCTTTTGCTATAAGAGTCAGTCTGGCCCCATTCAATAAAGCCGTGCTGATTTCGGAGGCGGAAGCATCGAAACTAAAGGAGGCAAATTGCAAAATTCGACTGGTTGCATCAATTTCAAAGGCCTTAATTTGCGCTAATGCCAAATTGACCAATCCGTTATTTTCAACCATGACACCTTTTGGCTTACCGGTAGAGCCAGAGGTGTAAATGACATACGCCAAATCTTCGGCTGTGCTTCTTGCGGGTAGGTTTTCACCGGGCTGGTCGGCAACATCGGTTGCATCCAGGCACAGTTCCACGCAGTCATGTTCCAGTCCGTCCAATGACAACAATACTGTCAAATGGCTCTGGGTCAGCAGCAATGGGGCTCGGCTGTCGTCTAGCATGTAACGGATGCGGGAGGCGGGGTAGCTTGGGTCAATCGGCACATAGGCCCCGCCCGCCTTGAGTATCGCCAGCAAACCGATGATCATGTCCAAGGAGCGTTCGACGGCTATCGCAATCAAAGGATTGTTGGTTAATAAGGGCTGGCCGTCCGGTTTGGCAAGGTTCAGCAGGTGATGGGCCAGCCGGTTGGCTTTGGCGTTAAGCTGCCGGTAGGTTAAAGATTGGTCTTCAAAGACCACGGCAATAGTGTCGGGTGTTCTCTCAACCTGTGCCTCAAACAAATCGACGAGGGTTTGGTCTTTGGGGTAATCGGTTGCCGTGTCGTTCCAGGCTTGTAGTTGCAATGCTTCTGCTTCGGTCATCACCGGCAAGGCTTGAATCGCTGCATCGCCATTCCTTAGCGCCGCTGCTAAAATTCCGACGAACCGCCCCTGCAAGGCTTTAACCTCAGCCGCGTCGAAAAAGCCAAGGCTGTAGACAAAATCAAACTCCACTTCGCTTTGGGCGTGAAAGTCACGCACAAAAATCATCAGCGGAGTTTGTTCAAAGCCGTGTAATAATGGAGTGGTATGGCTGCCAATACCTGAAAACTCGGCATCATAATCATGGTTCTCATACGACAGGCTGACATCAAACAACACCGACCGCTCGCTGCCGGAACTGACCGCCCGATTCACTTCACTGACCGGAAAGCGTTGGTGCCGGTAGTTCGCCTTCAGGGTTTTGTTGATTTCCTGCAACAATTCGCCAAAGCTTAGCCCTTGGCCAAAGTCAAACAGGGTGGGGCTGACCCCGGTGAACAGCCCCGCCGTTTGTTTGAAGCTGGCGTTGGCGCGGTTCAATACCGGCAGGCCAATGGCAAACTCGTCGCGTCCGCTGGTTCGTGTGAAGTACACATAGAGTGCGCCCAGCAGCACGTGGAAGGTGCTCGCCTGATGGCGTTTCGCCAGTTCGCCTAGCTGTTGGTAAAACGCCCTAGGCAGATACAGCGCCTCGCAGCCGCTTGCGGCCAGCCTGCCCGGGAAGTGGGCGCGGTAACGCGGTGTCAACAGCGGCTCGGGGGCGGTGGGGTATTTCGCCAGCCAATACTGGCGCTGCTTTGCAAACACGTCCGACTCGACGTAAGCCCGGTCATTGTGGATGAAGTCGGTGTACGAGGGGCTGTCCAAGTCAGGGGTTTCCCCCTTGGCCAGGTGCGTGTAGATTTCCGCCAGCGAGCGGTTCAGCAGGGCAATGCCAAAGCCGTCGACAATCAGATGGTGATATTGCATGAGCCAGTAATATTCCGTCTCGCTGACTTTAACCAGGTCATAGCGGAACAACGGCTGTCCATTCAACTCGAACTTTTCCACAAACCGCTGTTGCATCCAGGCGAACGCCTGTGCTTTGCCTTGCCCGGAAAAATCATGCAGCGGCACGTTGACCGCTAGCGAGGCGGCGTAGGTTTGCAGGGGGATGCCGTCTTCGTCGCGCTCTTTAACCAATAAAGTGCATAGAGTGTCGTGCTTTTCGGCCAGCAGGTTCGCCGCCTGTTCAAACAATCCGGCATCCATTGGCCCGGGCAGATGCACATAACCGCCGATGTTGTACAGCGGCAGGTCATCGTGCAGCATCTGCTCAAACCAGATTTCCCGCTGCGACGAGGTCAGCGGGTAGCGCGGCGTGGCGTTTTGGCTGAGCACGAAGTCTCTAAGCAGTGCCTCAGGCTGGGTAACCGCCTGTTCCAACAATGCTGTGTATCCATCAACCCAATAGCGGATGGTCTCAGATTTGAACAGGGCTTTGTCAAACAGGATCGCGCCTTCAATGCCGCCCAGGGTTTCATACAGGGTGAAGACAATGTCCAGATTGGAGCTGGCGACGTTTTCATCGTGCGCCCGCCAGGCTTCCGCCTGCAAGCCGGGAAGGGTCAGTTCGCCGGTGCCCGGCGTGTTGACCAGGTTGAACATCACCTGGAAGTAGGGGTTGTAAGCAGTTTGCCGCTCCGGGCGCAATTGTTGAACCAGGCGCTCAAACGGCATGTCCTGGTGAGCATAGGCTTCCAGTGCGTTGTGGCGCACCTGTTTGAGCAAGTCGATGAAGCGGTCGCCCGTGGACAAACGGGTTCTAAGCACCAGCATGTTTAACAACAGCCCGAGCAGGGTGTCGGTGTGTTGTTGGTGGCGCATCACCAACGGGATGCCGACGCTGATGTCGCGCTGCCCGCTGTAGCGTTGCAGCAGCAGCACGAAGCCGCTGAACAGCACCATGTGCAGGGTGCAGCCCTGTTGTCTTGCCAGTTGCTTGAGTTTTGTCGTCAGTTCCGGGGCAATGTTCAGCTCGACCATGCCGCCTTGGTTTTGTTGGGTTTCAGGCCTAGTGAAATCCGTCGGCAGCTTGAGCAATTCGGGGGCGTCGTGCAGTTGTCCCAGCCAAAAGTCCATTTGCCGCTGTAAGGCCTCGCCCTGTAAACACGACCGTTGCCAGGCGGCATAATCGGTGTAGTCAATCGGCAGGGCAGGAAGCTCGGGCGTTTGCCCTTGACACAATGCCGTGTAAAGCGTTTGCCAGTCCCGCAGCAGGATGCCGGTTGACCAGGCATCGAAAATGATGTGGTGGACGGTCAGGAATAAATAATGTTCCTGTCCGGCGGTTTTAACCAGGCGGACTCTAAACAACGGACCGTAAGCCAGGGCAAACGGCTGCCGGACGGCTTCCTGCTGTAATTCAATTAAGCGTGGTCCGCGCAGGGCTTCGGGCAAATGGCGGATGTCCAGCGTGGTCAACGGCTCGTAAGCGGGCAGCACCGCCACGCCGACTTCGCCGCCGATTTGCGGGAAACACAGGCGCAAACTTTGATGGCGGGCGACCAGTGCCGAAAACGTTTGCCGCAACGCGTCTTCATCCAAGTTTCCTGTCAGTTTCCAGGCATGGAACATATGGTGGGCCGTGCCCTGGGAGTCAAGCTGGCTTAAAAGCCAGAACCATTGCTGGCTGAAGGACAGGACTTTGGGCAAGCCATCGGCTTGCCTGCCAATCGGCGGCAAAGCCGGGGTTCCGCCGGCGTTGTCGATGGCAGTTGCCAATTGGGCAAGCTGCGGGTGTTCAAAGATGGCCCGGATCGGCAGTTCTATCTGGAAGCTTTCGCGGATGCGGGCAACCAACTGGGTCGCCAGCAACGAATGGCCGCCCAGTTCGAAGAAGTGGTCGTTGCGGCCAATGGCATCGCGCTTAAGTACATTTGCCCAACACACCGCCAGCAGTGCTTCGGTCGGGGTGGCGGGTTGGCTGAAACCCATGGACGGTTGAAGCTCGGGCGCAGGCAGGGCTTTGCGGTCGATTTTGCCGTTGGGGGTTTTGGGAAGCTGCTCACATAACACATATTGCTCGGGTACCATGTGCGCGGGCAGTTTTTCTTGCAGAAAGGCTTTTAGCCCGGCTTTTAACTCGGCGGGGGTTTGTTGATGAGATGTTTCCTGTAGCCAAGTTTTTGTTTGAGACTGCTCAATGGCCCCGCCTAAGAAACACTGTACCACCCGTTGCTCATCACTTAAGCCTAATGCCTGATGAACCTGAATGCTCTTTGGAAATTCAGCCAAATCCCCCAAAGGACATAAGCCCAGTTGCCGGTTTGGGGCTTCGGTCATTAACAACTGCCCCATGTAACCCGCTTCGGCGATGCAGAATTTTTCGGCCAGTTTTTGCCCGTACAAGGGTTTGATGGCTTCCAGGTGCGCGACCAGCAACAGGCTGAATGCCGCCTGGCGGGTAATTGCCTGATTGTAATCACCATAAACGTCATCGCTCAGTTCCTGGTGTTCTGCGATGAGTTGCAATCGGTGTTCTTGAGGATGGTAATAGTAGAAACCGCCGGCCATCCCTTCGACCCGTTCGGGTTTTATCTGCACATAGGTTTGCACGGGGTATAAGCCCAACGCGGACGGGTAGCGGTATTTGGGGATGGGCGCATCGGGCAGCTTGAGTTGCATTAGGCAGCTTAACAGATGACTTAAGGCATCCAGCGGGATGGGTTGTTGGGCAAATTGCCGGTAGCTTTGCCGTGACAGGTAGTTTTGTACCAAGGCTTCATCCATGGCGGGTTTGGCCAGGGTGGTTTCATGCCCCTTGAACGACTGGATATTGACTTGCTTGAGTTTGAATTCCAACCGTTCGGTCGTGTCGATAATAACGCCTGGTTCATCGCGATAGCTGCCTTGAACCTGCCAGATGCTTGCTTCCTTGGGGCAAACCGCATAGGCCACCAGTTGTTTTTCGGTGTCTTCGCCGAAGGCAATGACCGCCGCTTCCTGGACTTTGGGGTGGGTCAGCAGGGTTTGTTCGATTTCGCCCAGTTCCACCCGGAAGCCGCGTATCTGCACTTGATGGTCTAGCCGCCCCCGGTATTCCAGATTGCCATCGGCTAAAAAACGCCCCAAATCGCCCGTTCTATACAATCGTTCTTGGGTTTTTGGATGGCGCACAAATTTTTCGGCGGTCAATTCGGGTTGATTCAGATAGCCGCGCGCCAAACTGTCCCCGCCAATGCAGATTTCGCCATCTTCTCCTGCGGCGACTGTCTGCAACTGGCTATCCAGCAGGTCAATGCGCCAGTTGGGGGCCGGTGTCCCGATGGGGACCCGCGGGTAGTCGCCGTCTTTGGGGATTTCAAACAAGGCGGAGGTCACCGGGGTTTCGGTCATGCCGTAGGCATTCAAAAAGCGGCGCGACCGCAGCGGGCTTTGTTGCCACAATGCCACGGTCTCGGGGCGTGTCTCGTCCCCGCCTAAAATAATCAGCCGCAACGGCAGATTTTCCAGTGACTCCGGGCTGTTTTGCCAGTCCGCCAGCAGGGTGTGCCAATAGCCGGGGGGCAGATCGACGACGCTGATGCCATAGCCCCGGATTTTGACCGGGAAGCTGGCCGAGTCCCATAAATCCGGTTCGCGGATGACCAGGCTGGCGCCGATCAACAACGGCAAAAACAGTTGTTCCAGCGCCGCCACATAGTTTAATGAAGCGAACAGCAGCCCCCGGTCCTGTTGGCTGTAGTCGTAAGCGCTTGCAACGCCCAAGCAATGGCGGGTCAGGGCGTGGTGTTCGATCAACACGCCTTTGGGCTGCCCGGTTGAACCGGAGGTGTACAGGCAACAGGCGAGTTGATTGGGGTCAGGCGTGACTGACGGGGAATCCATGGGGGCATCGGCGGGGAGGGTGTCCAGAAAAACCAGTTCCGCGTGTTGCCCGCCAAGCTGCCGGGCGGTGGCGGCGGTGGTGACAATCAGCCCGATCTGGCTGTCCTGAATCATCCATGCCAAGCGGTCTGCCGGATAGCCGGGGTCCAGCGGCACGAAGGCCCCGCCTGCTTTAAGGATGCCGAATACGGCGACGGTCATGGCGACTGACGGTGCAATGCTGATGCCGATTAATTGCCCTGGCTTTACCCCGTGCTGTTGCAGGCAATGGGCTAATCGGTTGGCTTGTTGGTTTAATTGTGCGTAAGTCAATTGCTCGTTTTGGTCAATAACGGCAATTTTGTCGGGTGTGCTAATTGCCTGGCGGCAAAATTCTTCGGACAAAACCAGCAGATGATTGTCGATGGCTGATTCATTAGGATTTATAATCATTTTATAGCGTTCTCTTTATTTCAATACCTTCGCCAATTTTTGAGACCCCAGCTTGGCATAGAACCGCCTATCGAAGGGCCAAGCTGGTGCTTGGCGCCCCCAGTGGGAACGCCAAGCACCAGCTTGGCGAAGTGATTGGCGAAGGTATTTGTTCGTGATAAACGCTGTTTAAACCGAGTATGTATTTCATTGTTTTCCCGCTTCTCCAAATAATTTTGGGTCGTGTTGTAATAGCGGCCTCATCGCCACGCCCAGGCCGCTGAAAAAACCGAGTTGGAATAAAATTTCCGCCGCGTAAATGCCAAAGCCGGCAAAGAACACCCCGCCGATGCAAACAACCCCCGGTATCACTGTGGTCCAAAGCCCCATGGTCATGGTTTTATCGTATTGACGGGCCAGCGAGAACAAGGTGTCGAGTTGGCTGAGGCTTTTGTCCATCAGCACCACTTGGGCGGTGTCCGTTGCAATGGTGGTCGCCCCTTTTAGGGATATGGACACATCCGCCTGTTTCAGGGCAATCGCATCGTTGATGCCGTCGCCGACGAAACACACCACCCGCCCTTGTCCCTGTAGTTGCCGGATGATGGTTGCCTTGTTTTCCGGGAGGGTGTTGGCGAAATAAGTGTCGATCCCCAATTCCCCGGCCAGTTTCCGGGTGGGTTCGGTTTGGTCGCCGGAAATGATGCTGAGGGACAAGCCGCGTTTCTTCAAACCTTCGATAATGCCCTTTGCCTCCGGGCGGAGCGTCGCGTGCAGCTCGATGACGCCGGCCACCTGTCCGTCAATCGCCACCCCGACGAGGGCAAAGCCTTGCGTTTGGCAGGCAAGCTGTAGGGCTTCGAACCCCTCAGGGACGCCCAAGCCCTCCTGGGCCATGAATCGGCTGCTGCCGACCCGGACCAGCCGCTCCCCAATTTTTACTTTGATGCCATAGCCCACTTCATAACTGGCTTCGGCGACGCTCATCAATGGCAAGCCGCGCTGTTTTGCCGCCGCCACAATGGCCAGGGCAATCGGGTGCGGTTGGCGATATTCGGCGGTTGCGGCGTAAGCCAATAGCTCATCCTCGGTCAAATCCAACGAAATCACATGGATTTTGGCGATGTGGGGTTGTTCCAGGGTCAGCGTGCCGGTCTTGTCAAACACCACGGCATCCACGGCCTTCAACCGGTCCAGGACCCTGCCGTCTTTGATCAAGATGCCATGTCGGGAGGCGATGCTCAAATAGTTCATGGTCGCCAGCAGCGAAACCATGTTGATGTTAAAACCGACGCTGGCCCCCAGGCTCGCCACCGCACCCCGAAGCCCGACCAGCGGCAGGGCTATCGCGCTGATCGCCAGATTGGGCAGGATGGATTGGTTCGCCAGTGCCATGCCTTTCAACTCCACTTCGGAGTGGTAGTTGGCGGTTTTATTTAAAACCTCGACAATTTGCGCCGAGACCGTGCTGGCCCCCGTTTTTTCGACTTGGATCAACAGGCGACCGCTCAGTAGCAAGGTCGAGGTGAACACCAGGTCGCCCGGCTCTTTGTCCAGCGGCTGGCTTTCACCCGTCAGCATGTGCTGGTCAACCGAGCCCATGCCGCCGACAATCACCCCGTCCACGGGGATAGGCTCGCCGGCATTGACCACCACCACGTCCCCTGCCTGCAATGCTTCAAAGGGTGTTTCCAGTTCGCAGCCATCGACTAGCCGCCACACAAAACGGGGTTGCAATGCAAACAGGTCGGTCAGGTTTTGCCGTGACCGCCCCTCCATTTGATGGACGATTTTGATGCCTAAAAAATAAAGGAAAAAAGCGACACCGGCAAACACATAATAGCCAGCCAGCCAAAAACCCGACAAATACAGCGAGCCTAGCAGGCTCAGCTTGATTTTGCGCTCGACGAGCAAGTCCTTGAACAGGGCTTGATACATCGGAAACAGCAGGGCTGCGCCCAGCAGCATGGCGGGGACGAGCAAGGCGGGGAACACGAAGCTTGCCAGGGTGGACACGCCGATGCTAAGCCCCGAGAGGGCAAGATAACGATTGGTGGTTTTCTCGGTTTCATTCAGCAGGGGAAGCGTCGAGTCGTCTTCCAGCAGCGCAGCCAACTGTTGTCGCCGGGTTGCGCTGCCACTGAATAAGGGATCGATTGTCTGTTGCATAAATTGCTGGCAGGCTCGGTCGGCTTTGGCCATGAAGCCCGGCATGGCGCCGGGGGGTTTTGCCCTGGAACCCGGCAGGGTGTCGGTACTGAGGGCTTCAACCAGGTTTTTGGGCCGCCGGAGCTGGCGGTAGGTCTTTATGCCGGCACATAACAGGCCGCCGCCGAGGATTGCCGCTTGAATGAACACAGGCTAGCCCCTCCACAGCAAGGTGGCCAGCTCGCCGGGCTGGTCCAGTTCAGCCGGGAAGTCGTGATAAACGACATTTTTCCCCTGCCGTTGGAAAACCACCCGCCCGGTGCCTTCATCCCAGGTGACAATGTCCTCGCGGCGCACCTTGCCCACCGGGCTGTCGAGCACCAGACGCACGCCGTTGGTCCAGGAGCCCGTCGTCCAGTACAACTCGTCTACCAACCGGAACAGGCGCTTTAACGGCACGCGAAAACTGGCCGAGTAGCTGATGGGGTCGGGGATGAACAGGTTGATGGGGTTGGAGCGCAGTGCGTCGAGCTTGCGCAATAACGCGGTCAGCACCTGCACATGGTCGTTGATCCCGCGCAGGATCGGGAACTGGCTGTAAGTCCTCACGCCCGCCGCCTGCAGGCGTTTGATTACCGCAACCATGGGGTCGTCGATTTCATACGGGTGGACCACATGGATATAAATGCGGACACGGTGTTGACCTAACAGGCTTGCCACTTCCTCGGACACCACGCTGGGGGCAAACACCAGGTTGCGGCTGTGGATGCGGATATCGGTGACTTGCGTTTCCTGCCCCAGGCGTTCAAACAGGGAGGTCAGCTTACGGAATGGAATGGTGAGCGGGTCGCCGCCGGATAGGATCAGTTCGGTGATTTCAGAGTGCTTGCCAAGGTAGGCCAAGACACGGTCGATGCGCTCTTCCAAAGGGGGCAGCGGGTTGCCCTGGATATCGCTGAGCACATCCTGGCGAAAGCAGTACATGCAATGACCCGCGCATTTGTCGGTGACCAAAAACAACGCCCGGTTGGCGTATTTGTGGATCAGCACATTGCTGAGGCCTTCGGGCATGTTGGTTTGGTCTTCGACAAAATCGGGAACTTCATGGGCGGTGCGCAGGTCCAGGCGGTCGGCGGTCGGGTAAACCACTCGGTACAACGGCCCACCCAGATGCCCCAGAGCCTCATATTCCTCCTGCACCAGTTTTTGATAAGGCGGCGGGACTTTGATCGGCAACACATTCAGCGCTTTGGCTTTTTCGTTGAACAGCTTGACTTGCCCGGCGGTGATGAAGGTCATGGTTTTGCTCCTGGATAAGGCCGTTCCGAAGAATTTTCGGGTAGAAAGCGAGAAAGTTGATGGGGGGCATCCCGCTTGCGATGATGGGTCAGAAGGCGTTAGGCATTTATCAGTGACCAATGCGAAGGGGGAGTGGAACGTGGATTATACTAAACGCGGCGCAGTTTTCGGTTTTCGAGGACCGCTGAAGCTTCGGTGTCATCCGCGTTTGCATTTTGCTTTTGAAGTGGGCGGGGGAGGTCGAGGGCGCGAGAAGAACATATCCGCCCCGTCGCCAAAGCGACAGTGTCAGGATCGTCGCCGCCTGACCTGTTGTGAACGGCGCGGAATACACATACTGCTTGCGGACTTCAGATTGGTCATTCACGGGTATCGCCCACCCAGTCAGGGTTCGTGTGTCCATCGTGGACGGCTAATGCCTGTCACTCATACACTGATAGTCGTCACTGGAAATGGCGGCAATGCAAGACACCTGCCCTTACCTTTCCACTACTACTCAAACCCCAAGTAGTCGGTATTGAAACCGGACTTTTAAAATGCCTATTGGTCGGCATCAGTGAGGCTCATGGTAACCGAATGGTGGTAAGCGTTCACCCCCCCTGGGAGCGCGGGCGTCTCGCCCGCTGAAATGGCGGCCAAGATGACCGAACTCCCAGGAAAAAGCGGGGGAGTGAACGCTTACGCCTACCCTAAGTTTACGTTAATTTGATGTTAAAGACACTGTAGTATTACATCCACCCTCCGAAAATGCCCTAGTCGTAGGGCTTCGGCGGTCGCACCTTCTAAATCAGTGCCTTCCACCGTCAAAATTGACCCGTCCCTTCTGTGCAACTTGTAGCGCTGAGGCAACACTGCCTCAGCACCAAAAGTGTCCCTCCGCTGAGGATTGATGTAGACCAAGAGTGTGCCACCCAGCAATGCGCAAGCAGCCGAGTCGCAAGGCAGAATCTCATCTTCTTTGCCAAAAGGCATGGCGCGTTTCTCTTTGGTGGAAAATAATACCTTAGACAAATTTGGCGAGGGACGGAAAAGCAGCCGTCCATTTTCGAATAAGAAAGGCTTGGCACCAAGAAACAGATAAGTCCATAAGTGCAAAAACTCCACAGTGGCACCGGACAGGCGCGCCACACAGCCCCGGCCCTGTTCACGCGGATCAATCGCAAAGCCGCTGCCGACGATAAAACTGACATTTTCGATAGGATTGCGCCGGTATTCTGCCGGGTCGCGGAACGGCACAAGGAATTTATCCATCTGGCTGTAAAACTCTTGGATCAGCCCTTGCTGGACCATTTCCAACACGAATTTATAATGCATATGCAGAAATACCGAACCGTTTTCCAACCAGCCATAGTTGAATATGCCTATCCGCCCAAATTCCAAGGCATTTTCCCCCAACGGGACATTGACCCGGAACATGCCCAGTTTTTTATCATACAGTTCGCTGGCACACACTGCCTGATAAAGCTTCAGTGCCTCCCCCGGTTTGGCAATCCGCAAGGCGTGGACGAAGCCCTCCAAGAATAAAGGCAGGGATCGTTGGCGAAAGCGAGTCACGTCAACTCGACCATCGATTTCACTATACTCCTCAGCCTGATAAGCAAAATAGGTGATTATGCCCTCCGCTGTCTTGGCTTTGGCGATTGCCATATCCAGATAATTGGAACAGCGCTTAAGGAAATTTCGCACCGTTGCGAACGTGATGGTTCCTTCCTCTCCCTGAAATCCCATGAAAACGCGTTCCCGATAGGCTTCTTTTAAATCATGGCTGTCCCGCCAAAATTCTTGATCCGACAAATTAAGGATCAACAGGTTTTCGAGACCGTCTATAAAATTTGCCAATTCAATCGGCAGGGAGAGAGCCAATGCGGTTGAATTAAGGAGTAGGTCGGCATCCCTATGCCGACTGGGCACACGGTTTGTCTCGGCGGCAAAGGGTTGCCGCCCTACGATTTGGTTCGTGAGCGTGCTTAATTCAACAGCATTGCCTTCAATGCCACCCAAATGACCAAGCGTGAAATCCGCCAAGCGTTTAAGTTCAATGGTTTCATTGACCGAAGAACCTAATAGCCCCGGCAATCCGTTCATCGCGTCGCACCATCCGGGACGGTCCGCCTCCATTTCGATGCCCACGCCATAAGGGTCCAGGGATGCCAGCTTGTTGACCACCAACGTAAGAATTTTGCCTAACAGCGTGGTTACCACCACTTCCCCTTTGCCTCCCTGATAACGGGCATGGTGCTTACTATGAAATCGCGACTCGATCAAGGCCCACTTTTCTTTGCGCTCTTCCACGGCACCATATTGGCGTATGCCTTTGGAGGTCACAACGTACTTGCCAGATCGGGGCAGGACAAAATGGTCGGTATCATAGAACGTATAGCACTTTTCATGGAACAGTGTAGCGATGCGGTCAGGAAAAATGGCTGCATAGCCCTCCAGCAAATCCAGCAAATAAGTCCAATGGTCCGACCAGTAGCCCCGGTCGAACTCGACATCCTCAATTTCTTGTGCATCCTGCAACAGATCGGTGATGACCGCTTCAATGTCTTCAGCAGGATTTATTAAAACCGACTCGGTTTTAATAACCGAGTTGGTCTGCGATGCATTGGCCTGCAATACCAGCCACAACTCCGCATATTTGAAGGGCCGGGAAAGCACCGCATCTAACCCTGCAAATCGCCCGGTATAATGGGAAAACGCGGAAGCCTCCACGACAAAGCGCGTGTTGCGGAGTGCCGTCGGGTTATAACCGTCGGGCTGAATAAGATTGAAGAAATAATGGATGTTTTTGGCATCTAGTTCCGGGTCAAAAAACAGATCCATGCGACGGTTTTGCAGCACATCTCGAAAATCGCCATTGCCTTCTGAAAATGGCGAGTCTTGCAGCAAAAAGTCATTGTAGTCTCGCTCCAAATCGCCATGTTTGCGCCCAAACAAATACAAATGCTTGCCACCCGGCACTTTCATGGAAAAACCGCCGCGCATCCCGTTGTCTAGGTAACACTGTTTTGCATAGGCATCGAATAGCGGGTATGCCGTGGCAGTGTACGCCCGCCGAGTTATACCTTCCACCAAACGCCGGTTTTCCTCGCGCTTATCCTCGAAATACTGCCCGTCTTTGATGTCCGCCAAGAACGCCTGTAATAAGGACCAAGATGAAACATGACCATAAAGGCCATAAAACACTTGGCTTTCACCGGGTCCCAGTTCTAGTTTTAAAGCTTGGAAAGTCGAGGGAGTGCGGTTGCCGGACACTTGCTTGCCAAAATCCAAAGGCTCTGAGGCATAGAATCTTTCCGGGTGGGAAAAATCGCCAGCCATGCCGAAAATCTTCTCCGCATCGACTAGGACGGGGTTGCGCTGTCCGTTTAAAAAACCGACAAAGAAATTACCTGCCACCACTGGCTCGACCAAAGGCGTGTCTGTGGGTAAGACTTTCAACCGAAAATAAGGGCAGTTGTCCAAGACACCCTCAACTACCATGTAGGCCTCAACAGTCCGGCTCATGAACTTCACGCACCATTGGTTAAGCCCATAGGGCAAAACTTGCGGCAGACCATCGACAATCTCAACGGTTTTAGATTGTTGCGAAATGTTTTGCACCGTCACCCGGCGGACCAGACCCGCCAAAGATGCCTCGGGCAAAGTGAATAGGTCGGCCCGGATTGCCAGACCTAGGCTGGGATGGATTTCCTCCACGCCCATTTCATGAGGCGACACATAAAGCCTCTGCCGCACCCCCTGCCCTGCCCCGCGCTGGAAAGGCTCGTGAGTAACGATATTGACACCATCGGAAATTTTTAGGAAAGTTCGGAAACCTCGTGAGGCAGTAAGTTGGTAGGCTTTGTCAGCCGGGAAAAATTCCAACATGGCCCCGTCTTTGTTGCGCACCCCGAAGCTGGCGATGG
>Ga0118677_10006463_pt1 | contig 19834 bp, 19 predicted proteins | sample AliMusrvi5mmetaG_FD_86154 | JGI IMG/M metagenome (GOLD analysis project Ga0118677, IMG submission 86154)
GGGGTGCATATCCTATTTCTTGCGCTCAATTCTACGGACGCTTAGGGCTAAAAATCAGACATATTTTAGACATCAAATTATTATCTGGCCAACTTTACGAAGTCGACATGCGCTTACGTCCTAACGGTGATTCCGGTTTATTAGTGACTCATATTAATAGTTATGAAGCCTATCTTAAAGATCAGGCTTGGACTTGGGAACGTCAAGCCTTAGTCAGAGGACGTTTTATTGCCGGTGATGTGCGTTTAAAAACCTTATATGAAGAGATTCGCACTAGAATATTAAGTCTGCCCAGAGACTTTGATCAACTAAAAACCGAGGTGCGAGCCATGCGCATCAAGATGCGAGAGGCGCTAGCAACCCAAGGACCAGATCAGTTTGACTTAAAACATAGTAAAGGCGGTATTGCTGATATTGAGTTTATAGTACAATTCGGTATTTTAGCGCGGGCTGCAAAAAATAAAACCTTAACAACTTACACCGATAACGTCAGATTGCTAGATGCCTTACACGAAGATGGCTTTATATCTAAAACTGATGCGGAAACGCTGAAAGCTGCTTATTGCGCTTATCGCGACAGGGGTCATAAGTTGGTTTTGCAAGGAGAGCGAACACTGGTCAATACAGTCGAAGTGCTGAAGTTGAGCAGCGAAGTTGGGCAAATTTGGAATGATTTTATGGAATAAGAGCTTACCGTTTCGGTATACTCGGTGGATGCGTACTGCTTATCCACCCTACACACTAATACACTAAATATTGGAGAATAAACGATGACTATGGACGATAGAGACGGCGTTATTTGGCTGGATGGACAATGGGTTGAATGGCGCGAAGCTAAAGTCCACGTATTAACGCATACCTTGCATTATGGCTTAGGTGTATTTGAGGGTGTTAGAGCTTATCACGCTGAAAAAGGCACAGCCATATTTAAAATGCATGAGCATACCGATCGTTTATTCCGTTCTGCACATATCATGAATATGCAGATCCCATATACCAAGGAAGAGATCAATCAGGCTTGTCGTGATGCGGTTGCCAAAAATAGTTTAGATAGTGCTTATATTCGTCCTATGTGTTTTTATGGCTCTGAAGGTATGGGCTTGCGTGCGGATAATTTAAAAGTTCATGTCATGATCGCCGCCTGGCCTTGGGGCGCTTATCTGGGTGCAGATAGCATTGAACAGGGTATTCGTATTCGAACCTCTTCTTATGTTCGTAATCATCACAACAGCACTATGTGCAAAGCCAAAGCCAATGGTAATTACATTAATTCCATATTGGCGCTACAAGAAGCCTTGTCGAATGGTTATGATGAAGCTTTAATGCTAGATCATGAGGGCTTTGCCGCTGAAGGCAGTGCTGAAAACTTGTTTATTGTTCGTAATGGTAAAATTTATACACCAGAAACTACTTCGGCTCTGGAAGGTATTACCCGTGATACCGTTATGACCATTGCCAAAGAACAAGGCTTTGAAGTCATTGAAAAACGTATCACCCGTGATGAAATTTATATCGCTGATGAAGCTTTCTTTACCGGTTCTGCTGCTGAAGTAACTCCGATCAGAGAATTGGATAATCGTCAGATTGGTTGCGGTAGTCGTGGCGTTATCACCGAAAAATTACAATCTCTGTATTTTGACTATGTACATGGACGCAGAGACGATCATGCCGATTGGTTGACTTACGTTACACAGTCTTGAAAAAACCTTTAAAGATATTAGTCGTCGGCCCGTCATGGGCAGGCGACATGGTGATGGCACAAAGCCTATTTATCACACTAAAAAAAGCTCATCCTGATTGCCAAATTGATGTGCTCGCGCCAGCCTGGTCATTTCCCTTGCTGGATAGAATGCCGGAAGTAAGCAATGCTATCGCGATGCCGCTATCTCACGGTCAATTCGGTTTATTAGGCAGAGTTAGTTTAGGTAGAAGCTTACGCACTAATCACTATCAGCAAGCTATAGTGCTACCGAATTCATGGAAGTCGGCGTTAATCCCCTATTTTGCAAATATCCCACTACGCACTGGTTATATCGGTGAATGTCGCTGGGGCTTATTGAATGATGCAAGAAAGCTCGATAAAGCCTTATTAACTATGACCGTTCAGCGTTTTGTTGCTTTGGGTCTGCCCAACAGCGCGCCATTACCGCCTGAATATCCGATTCCAAAATTAGTTATTAATAGTAATCAGCACCAAGTCGTTATCGACAAATTCAAATTAAACTCTAATTTTGTAGGTCGGGTTAGCGATAGCGTAACCCGACATATAGAAGCAGAAGAAGCAAAAAACCACGCATCATCAACAAAGATATTAGCCTTATGCCCAGGTGCTGAATACGGCGCTGCAAAACGCTGGCCTGCAAACTTTTATGCTGAAGTCGCACAACAAAAAATAGCCCAAGGTTGGCAAGTTTGGCTATTTGGTTCTAATAAAGATAAAGAAGCCGCTGCAGAAATTAACAGCGCTGTCTCGGGTGCGTGCCTGAACTTTACAGGGCGCACCTCGTTAGATGAAGCCGTTGATTTAATGTCCTTAGTGGATGTTGTAGTCAGCAATGATTCAGGGTTGATGCACGTTGCCGCCGCGCTAGATAAAAAAACCATCGCCTTGTACGGCTCTTCTGATCCAGCCTTTACACCGCCGCTCAATACAAAAGCCCAAGTAATTAGCTTAAACTTAGCATGTTCACCATGCTTTAAACGCGAATGTCCTTTAGGTCATACCCGTTGTTTAACAGATATAAAGCCACAACAAGTGCTTGATAGTATTGAATTGAACTCATGAGAATTGCCATCGTTAAACTCTCGGCAATGGGTGATATCGTACATGCCATGGTGGCCTTACAATTTATTAAAGCACAAGTACCTAACCTAGAAATAGACTGGATTGTTGAGCAGGGTTTTGCGGGTATCTTAGCCAATAATCCTGATATCAATGCTATTTACACCGTCAACTTAAAGTCTTTAAAAACTCACAAAGCTGGGATTTTTCAGCAGATTAAAGCCATCCGCAACTATGCAAAAAACAACTATGATTTAGTCATAGACGCACAAGGACTGCTTAAATCAGCCATCACTGCTAGATTATTAGGTAAGCCTGTTGCAGGCTTTGATAAAGATTCCATTCGAGAAAAAGCCGCCGCTTGGTTTTATGATGTAAAAGTCGCCTGCGCTTATGATGCCAACACCATAGATAGAAATGCCTTGGTACTCAGTCAGCCTTTAGGTATCAATATTACGCCCGAACAGATACTCAACAAAAAACCATTTTTATTCTTTAGCGATACCGATCAATCCTACACGGATTTTTTATCGACAGATAAACACAACATCATCTTGGTTATCAGCTCTACTTGGGAAAGCAGAAACTATCCTGCGGAAAAATTTGTCGCGGTTGCCGAAGCTTTACAGCAAAATTGCTTGGTGATTTGGGGCAATGCCCAAGAAAAACAAAAGGCTGAGTGGATGGCGACGCAATCAAACACCATTAAAGTCATGCCTAAGCTAGACCTTAATGGTTTAAAAGCGCTAATCGCTCACGCTGATTTATTAATCGGTAATGATACTGGGCCTACCCATATGGCCTGGGCTTTAAACAAACCCTCCATCACTCTCTTTGGCCCTACGCCAGTCAGTCGAGTTTACCAAACCGACATCAATAAAGTGCTTAAGTCAGCCTCTATCGTTAATCCCTATAAACTCAATAAACAAGATTATTCAATCAAGGATATTAACGAATCTGACATCATTAAGCTGGCAAAGGATTTGTTGGGCTAAATCCCATAAAGACTTTGATAGGCTTTAATAGCTTTAAGCTGTTCATCGCCTGCATCAGCTGTTAAGTATTCAATGATATTAGCTAAAGTAATAATAGCAATCACCGGCATAGCAAATTGCGCTTCAACTTCTTGTATCGCCGAACAGTCATTAAGTCCCTTTTCTTGTCTATCTAAAGCGATTACAACGCCAGCAGGCTTAGCATGAGCCTGATTAATAATCTCCACCGATTCTCTAACTGAAGTGCCTGCGGTAATGACGTCATCAAGAATGATGACGTTGCCTATAAGCGGAGCCCCTACCAAACTGCCGCCTTCACCATGATCTTTCGCTTCTTTGCGATTGAAGGCAAAAGGGATGTCGTCACCGGTAATCTGAGCATAAGCAATAGACGTTGCACTCACCAAGGGTATGCCTTTGTAGGCAGGCCCATACAAGATATCGACTTTTATATTGGCTTGTAGCAAGGCTTGTGCATAAAAATGCCCCAACTTACCTAATTGAGCGCCGGTATTAAATAATCCCGTATTAAAGAAATAAGGACTAGTACGCCCTGACTTTAATTGAAACTCGCCAAATTTTAGTACGCCACAATCTAGCGCATAGGAAATGAAATCTTTTTGATAATCAAGCATGATGTAAAAACAGGTTAAAGGTTAAGGGCTCAAGACTAAAGGCTTGTTCCCCTCTTTGATAAAGAGGGGTTAGGGGAGATTTGTTAAATAACCCCATTTCGATGCCTTGCATCTCAAGGCATAAATTTTTCTAGTATATTATCCATAAAATTCCAACCTTGCTCAGAACAAAAATAACGGTCGTCTTGATTTATCAGCAATCCTTGTTGCAGACTTGCTGATAAAGCAGGTTCTAGCGTAGCGATACTAAGGCCGGTGTTTGTAAAATAGTTTTCTGCTGTAAAGCCCTGCCTTAAGCGCAACTGATTCATAATAAATTCCAACGGCAATTCCGCTACAGGAATTACTGTTGAACTACCTAGCTTATGAGTATCTTGTAAATAGTGTTCTGGGCTTTTTGGCTTAACAGTGCGAATTATAGCTTGCGGTAAGGTTTGCGTAATTTTACCGTGAGCACCTGCACCTATGCCTAAATAATCACCAAACTGCCAATAATTAACATTATGTTTACACTGCAAACCTGACTGACTATACGCTGAAACTTCGTATTGTTGATAGCCATGATCCGCTAATAATTGTTGCCCGCGCTTTTGGGTATCAAAAATAAGCTCATCATTAGGGAGTTGTGGTGGGAACTTATGAAAATAAGTATTGGGCTCTAGGGTTAACTGGTAAAAAGAAATATGCGTAGGCTTTAAACTAATCGCCGTTGCAACATCACTTTGACTATCTTCAGGATTAGCGCCAGGCAAACCGAACATTAAATCCAAATTAAAATTATCAAAACCCGATTGCTGAGCAATTTCAGCAGCTTTAAGCGCTTCGCCCCCCGAATGCACTCGACCTAAGCGTGTTAAAAGCGTGTCATTAAAGGTTTGTATACCTATCGACAAACGATTTATACCTAAGGCTCTAAATTCAGCAAACTTATGACTTTCAAAGGTTCCAGGATTAGCTTCTAATGTAATTTCAATATCGGGCTTTAGGGGCAGTTGTTGCTCTATACCACGCAACAAACGATTGATAGATTCGGGAGAAAACAAGCTGGGCGTACCACCACCGATAAAAATACTACTGATGGGGCGAGTAATAACATAGCGCTGCACATCTTCAGCTAAATCTTTTAACAAAGCATCGATATAAGCGGCTTCAGGTGTATCGCCTTTAACAGCATGTGAATTAAAATCACAATAAAGACATTTTTTAATACACCAAGGGATGTGTATATAAAGACTGAGTGGCGGCAAGGGGATCATTGTCGATGAATTCAAAGGGTGGTCTGGGCAAAAACGACGGACTAATCCGACATGAAGTGACTTATTATTGCGAACTGTTTTGTCTCATTTGAGTTCTGGCACGTATCAGCGATAACATGACCACAACTAACAACGCTGCCAATGAAAATTCCAGTAATATAAAAGCGCCAATTTTAAAATAGGCAAACATCGGATTAACGAAACGAACTAACCAACCACCTGCTTCATCGGCCAATGCTGAGATGTAAATTAAGCTGTTCAACCAAATTTTCAAACGTACCGAAAATTCAGTCATCAACATTAAATGCGTTAAGGTCATAATCAACATGCCCATAGCAAACAGGTGAAAGTGTGACACTTCCAGCATGCCCTGATAACTTCTAGGCGGAGTAAAGTTCTCTTCTGAACCTAGATAATAGGTCATCACTGAATTTGGCATTAAATCCATGTGATGAAAATACATCATGCCGTTACTGATCCACAATAAAAAGATATATCCCAGAAACATTAACACAACCGCATTGAGTAACGACTTACGCTGTTGTTCACCGGTAACAAAATAACGCATTAGTTTTGACCTTTGGTTTTTATCATCGCTTGATAGATAGCCATCACCTTGCGGATACTATTGATTGCCGCTCGTGTACTGAGCGTTGCCCCACTGATACCATCCACACCTTTATTAAAATCTAGGTCTACAAGCGGGCGTTTATATAATTTATCAAACCAAGCTTGAGGCGGCTGATATTCTGGCGGTTCATGAAAGGCAAGCGTATAGACCTTAGTTAGCTCACCATTCGGAGTTAATACGATCATTAAAGTCTCTGGCTTAGTTCTAACAGTGATTGTTTCAATCGCGGCATAACCTAAAATATTGCCTAGCTCTTTTCCTACATAAAACGTAAATAAACCTGACTCCAATTTAACTCTAGCATTTTGCTCAATATTGGCGACTTGAAGCTCATCAGGAAATAATGACAACAACTCAACTTGTACGCCTTTACCAAACGCTAATTCTATCGCCTCGTTTTTGCTGTAAAAAATTTCAGCAAAACTGGGGGTGAGCCCGCTTAGCAGTAATAAAAAAAGCACAAGAAATGGTCCTTGCCTCGTTATTTTCATAGAGTATCTCGCTTACAGTTGTAATAAACTTCAAAGAAATAAAACCGTGCAGTTTAACACTACCCACCTAACGATTTAATGTTCTTTATAAACTTAAATGTAATTATTCAGTCCCTCTCTCTTTGAAAACATCGGTATCTACACAAATAGGCTACCCACTTAGTTGTAGGTCAGGCATTCGTGCCCGACAATGACGACTATTGAATGCCATTGTCTGCACTTAGGAGAATCCTGGCTAAATGCTGGGATTCGTACCTCATCCCAGCCTACATTATACGTAGGCTGGGATGTAGCGACAGCGGAATCCCAGCAATCGGAACTGGGAGACGATAACGATGCCTTATATACAACCCCAGTCCATCAGGCAAGCCCTACATGGCCAGCACCTAGACAAACCTCAGTACATCCCACTGCAGGGATGTACTTGTGTAGATACCTATGCTTTGAAAAAGAGGGCGTAGGGAAAATTTTATTAGATAAATCGCCCTCAATCCCTATTTTTGAATAGGGGGGGGGAGAAAAATAGTTACACAGTAATAGTTATATTCTTTGCTGTGAAAAGAGTGACGACCTAAAAAATAAACCCAAAACCCAGATTAAAGTCATCCGGCAATAGACCTTGTTTTGCAACATAATTGCGATAATCCGCTTTGATGACTACATTAGGAATAGGTTTGTATTGTAAGCCCACCTGAAATATTTCCCAGTCCTTAGTAAGATCAACATTATAACCTGCGGGTGCTTTGGACATGGTGTTGAGTCGTTCATAACGGAAGAATGGTGCTAAATAGTGCGTGGTGTTTTCCCAGAACATGGGCAGCACATCGTAGCCGACCTCTGAATACCAGCCATAGTTTTGCGAACCTATAACTCCTTTAGGAACAGCAAGAGGATCAGCTTTGGCGGCTGCTTTAGCTGCATCGCTAAGAGCACCGGCATCATTAATAAATCCCCATGAACCTAAGCTGCGAAATTCTAGACTACGATATTTCCACTGCACATGTGTTTCATATAATTGAGTAAAGGCATTGACCGTTTGCCCAGCAAAACTCTGATTTTGTCCAGAATTACCCACATAAGCCGAACCACCGACAGTAACACCAGGCAACACAGCAGGGTCATAGTCCAAGCGCGCGACATAACCAAAGTTTTCAGCCTTAGCATTACTGCCACCACCACGACCTTCGCGAATACCATCTGAGGTAAATTTAGAGGCATCCAAACCATTAACCACATAAGCCGTATACGTCAGACTCGGCGTAATTGCACCAAATAAACCCGCACCCATTTCCCGCCAGGTACTCGGAATGATGCGCTGCTCAACTTCGGGACGATGATTACCAAAATAAAATAACGGCTCATGAGTTCTATTAACCAAACCCATCGGCATCAAAACTAAACCAGCTCGGGCATTGGCCTTAGCAGCCATAAAGAAATCCAGCGAGGCAAATTCAACAGATACTTCACCTTTATTTTCAGAGCCTTCACCGGTCGTGCCACGCTCGAATTCAAGTTCACTGTTAAATAAAATCTTATCCGTGAATTTGTAACCTGCATATAAAACCATGCGCTCCATATTAGCGCTGTCATTACTACTGCCCTTATCGCCCACTTTAGCGGAATAATTACCTTCGCCATAACCGCCAATAGATAGGCCTTTGCCTGCACCATAAACCTTGGAGGCCGCGGGGCCCATACCATAAGCACTTTTATATTGGGCTTCTTCAGGAATAACTAAGTTTGTTCGTAATTTTTCGACTTCCTGACTCAGAATGTCAGTTTTTCGCTCCAAATTCTTTACATTGCTAGTAGCAACATTGGTTTCGGAATTCGGTGCATTGTTGGCAGTCGCTTTATTTTCGGAATCTTGTATATTAGTAACAGTGACTTTCTTGGTGTCTGCACTCATACTGGCTTTCATTTCATCAATTTGCTTTTGCTGTGCCTGGATAATTTGCCACATATCTTCCATGGTTTTCGGTTTATCCAAAGCGCTAACAGGCAGACTTAAAACAATCAGCGCTACGCATAACACCTTCTTTATTAATAGCTTGCTATTGCTTTTCATTAATACACTCTCAATTTTAGCCTGATAAATATATAGATGCAAATGATTCCTATTCAAAAAATAGTACCCACTATCCCACCATTAATTCTAATTAATGTCTGTCTCTGATTTTCATCATTACCTAATGATACAAAAACCCCCAACTAACAGACCATAGTTAAACTAAACATTCACATTTGCTAAAGAACCCTGTATATATACCGAGGTCAGCTCCTAAAGGCACTTTAATTAGCTAAACAAGCCGAACAAGCTTTATGGAACAAGGCCTTGCCAAAATGGACAATTACAACACATCAAATTAAAAGTTGGAGAATCGTTATGTTTGAAATATTTTTCATGTTTACGATCATTTTCGTAGCTTATGTTATTTATCACATGTTCAACGAACTGAAAGAGGCCTCTACCCCCGTGCCCTCAGCGCTTAAAACCAAACATGACGCCCCCGCGGTGCTTACAACTAAACCTAAACCAGTTTCCACACCTGCTGTTGCTGTGGTGACTCCTATTGCTAGCCCTGCTCCTAAAGCCGCCGCCGCAACTAAAAAACCTGCAGCTATCAAACCTAGAGCCATTAAAAAAACGACCGTTACAGCGGTCGCAGCTAAAAGCACCGAAAATAAAAAAGGTTTACTAGATCCAAAAACAGGGGAAGTCACCACCTCTTATAATAATTATCGTTTTACCAAACGATGGATAAAAGATGCTTTAGTTAGCGAAGGTTTATTAACGAAGGTTTATAAAAATAACGAACTAGAACCCGCCATCGAAGCCACTATAAAAGCCGCCATCGTTAAACTTGAAGCTTTAGAAAAATATAAGCCTTAGTCATTAAATTAAGCTAAAAAGTCAGTCATTAGTGATTAATGACTGACTTGGCTCAACTGAATATTCTTCCCATGGACTTGATGCTCTTCTGGGTCAATGAATGTTCTTGCCAGCGATTTGATATTCTTCTGCGCCAATGAATGTTCTTTCCAGCGACTTGATGTTCTTCTGGGCCAATGAAGGCTCTTCCCAGCGACTTGATGCTCTTCTGGGTCAATGAATGACCTTCCCAGCGGCTTGATATTCTTCTGCGCCAATGAAGGCTCTTCCCAGCGACTTGATGTTCTTCTGCGCCAATGAAGGCTCTTCCCAGCGACTTGATGTTCTTCTGCGCCAATGAACGCTCTTCCAAGCGACTTGATGCTCTTCTGGGCCAATGAATGCTCTTCCCAGCGACTTGATGTTCTTCTGCGCCAATGAACGCTCTTCCCATCGACTTGATGTTCTTCTGGGCCAACTAATGTTCTTCCCCGCGATTTGATGGAATTGGTGCCTTAAGAGTAAAACATAATAACTTGAACATTATCTGTGGGAGCTGCTCAAGACGCTCCCACACATAACTAAAACCTATAAGTGCTAGATCTTTACTGGCATTTACTTTCGCCGCAATTCAAGCAAGTCATACAACCATCCATCATCACCATGGCTTTGGTGCTGCACTTTTGGCAGAGTATAGCTTTTTCTGGGAAGGCCTGACCTTCAGATTCGCCATGTTGCGCTTCAAATTCACGGCGCTTTTCATCTAAGAAGTTTTTTTGATGATCGGTCATGACATCGGGCTTGATCATGCCTATATGTTTAAGATGTGATTCAATGGCATAACCAATTTCAGCAACTAATGAAGGCATAAATACCCCGCCTTTCTTAAAATAGCCGCCACGCGGATCAAATACGCCTTTCATTTCTTCGACCAAAAAGCAGGCATCCCCGCCTTTACGGAATACCGCTGAAATAACGCGTGTCAGTGCCAACACCCACTGAAAATGCTCCATATTTTTGGAGTTGATAAAAATTTCATAAGGCCGACGTTCTTCATGAGTCGTGCCAAGGTTCAGCACCATATCATTAATAGTGATATACAAAGCATGTTCAGACTGTGGGGTTTTAATCTTATAAGTAGAGCCTAGCAGTACTTCTGGGCGCTCTACTTTTTCGTGCATACTTTCTAACGACAATTCGGGTTTAACCGGCTCGGTAGTATCTTTAGTCACTACTTTGTAGCTGACGATTTTTTTTGCAATTTTATGTGTCATGTTCATATCTCTGTTTAGTATTAAGGCTGCAGATTAAATTAAAACTTTCCGTAATAACCTTCTTTCAAGGCATCAAACAGATTCGCTGCACTATGAATTTCGCCATCGTACTCTACATCGTCGTTACCTTTAAATTCTACGACATGACCATCTTCTAAAGTAAATTGATAAGTGGTATTTTCCAAATCAGATTCTTTAACGAGCACGCCTTGGAATACTTCTGGATTAAAGCGGAAGGTCGTGCAACCCTTTAAGCCTTTGTCATAGGCATACTCATAAATAGACTTAAAGTCTTCATAAGGAAAGTCGGTAGGCACATTCGCTGTTTTTGAAATAGAAGAGTCTATCCATTTTTGCGCAGCCGCTTGTATATCAACATGTTGTTTGGGACTAACATCATCAGCCGCAATAAAATAATCTGGTAGCTTTTGATCTGGATCTTCACTGTAAGGCATGGCCTTAGGATTAATCATTTCTCTATAGGCCAATAATTCAAACGAAAATACATCTATCTTTTCTTTTGATTTTTTACCGGCACGAATAACATTACGCGAATAATGATGAGCAAAACTTGGCTCTATGCCATTACTGGCGTTATTCGCCAATGACAAAGAAATTGTTCCTGTAGGAGCAATAGAACTGTGATGGGTAAAGCGCGCGCCGGTTTCAATTAATTCCGCAATTAACTCCGGCTCTTCCTGAGCAATTTGCTGCATATAACGACTGTATTTTGCATGCAATATTTTGCCTGAAATAGAGTCCCCCAATTTGTAGCCATCACTGATCATTTCTGGGCGCTTGTGCAACATTTCACCATTCACGGTAAACAATTGTTCCATGATAGGTGCAGGGCCTTTTTCTTTAGCCAACGATAATCCAGCTTTCCAACCTTCTATCGCTAAAACTTTAGTCACTTCATCAGTAAAACTTAAAGAAGCATCATCACCATATCTCATGCCCAGCATAGTCACGGTTGAGCCTAATCCTAAATAACCCATGCCATGACGACGTTTACTAATAATTTCTTCACGTTGTTTAGGTAAAGGTAAGCCATTAATTTCGACGACATTATCTAACATGCGTGTAAAGATTTTGATCGCTTTACGATACGTATCCCAATCAAAATAAGCATCACTGGTAAATGGTTTTTTTACAAAGCGAGTCAAGTTAATAGAACCCAACAAACAACTACCATAAGGTGGTAAAGGCTGCTCTCCACAAGGATTGGTTGCACGAATCTTTTCGCAAAACCAGTTGTTATTCATCTCGTTAACTTTGTCGATCAAAATAAAGCCAGGCTCAGCATAATCATAAGTGGAGCTCATAATGATGTCCCACAATCGTCGTGCTGGTAAGGTTTTAGATACTTTACAAGCAATCAAGCCATCGCTATTAAGCACATAACCTTCTGTAACAGGAAGATCGCGCCAAATAATTTTTTGGCCATCATTTAAATCTAACTGATCTAACTTAACTTCCTTTTCAGTGACAGGAAAAGATAAAGACCACGGTAGATCCTGTTTAACGGCTTGCATAAATTCAGCCGTAATTAACAATGACAAGTTAAATTGGCGTAAACGACCGTCTTCACGTTTAGCTCTAATAAAATCAATAACGTCAGGATGCCCAATATCAAAAGTGGCCATTTGTGCGCCACGTCGACCACCCGCAGACGAAACCGTAAAACACATCTTGTCATAAATATCCATAAATGACAGCGGTCCTGAGGTATAAGCGCCCGCACCTGAAACATAGGCGTCTTTAGGTCTTAAGGTAGAAAATTCATAACCGATACCACAACCGGCCTTTAAGGTAAGTCCTGCCTCATGCACCTTACCGAGGATATCATCCATAGAATCTGCGATAGTGCCTGATACCGTACAGTTAATGGTTGATGTTGCCGGCTTATGGTCTAATGCACCGGCATTAGATACTATTCGTCCAGCCGGAATAACACCTTGACGTAAAGCCCAGAGAAATTCTTTATAGTATTGCTCCTGTTTTGCACGACCTTTTTCTACACCTGACAAGGCCAAAGCAACCCGCTGATAAGTTTCATCAATAGACCCGTCTACCGCTACCCCATCTTTACTCTTTAAGCGATATTTTGTATCCCAAATATCCATAGAGGCATCTTGGAAAGGAATTTCCGTAACAGTATTAGCGATAACATGTAGTTTTGCTGGCATGGTTTATTTATCTCTGGAAGTAATCATAAAGGTGAATAGCGAATAGATCACTAGCTGATATCTCAGAGAGCTATTACTCTGAAAAATCTACATATAGTTAATTTTTAAAACTTAGACACAATATATAGTGTTTATTGAAAGAAACAACTGATTTATTGGCTAAGCTGAAAAGCATTATATCAAAGCTTTTCTAGGTGCTTGTTTTGTAAGCCATGGGAGCACATAAGCCAACTATATTTCTTTGTGAAATTCTTCTTTTAGTTGCTTTTCACTGCCACTATAGAATCATAATAGAATCACAAAAAACGACAACCCTATCTTAGGTACTAACATTAAATATCAATTTAATTAATGCCGATTAAATACCAAAGACCACCGTTAGGGACCACTTCCTATATAACAGTTAATAGCACCTTTATTTTTCCCAACATTTTAAATTTATACCATGTAAAATTGCCGGCTTGTTTTTGTTATTTTTAGGATGTTATCGTGTTTAGAGGAACTACCATTCTTTCTGTGCGTCGAGGCGGCAAAGTTGTCATCGGTGGCGATGGCCAAGTCACACTAGGTAATACAGTCATGAAAGGCAATGCACGTAAGGTACGTAGACTTTATCATGATAAAGTCATTGCTGGTTTTGCAGGTGCAACATCAGATGCTTTTACCTTGTTTGAACACTTTGAAGGCAAGCTGGAAAAGCATCGTGGCAACCTAACTCGTGCAGCAGTCGAAATGGCTAAAGATTGGCGCACAGACCGTGCCTTACGTAAACTAGAAGCCTTATTAACCATCGCTGACTCAAGAACCTCATTAATTATTTCTGGTACCGGCGATGTTATCGAGCCTGAATTTAATTTAATGGCCATAGGCTCAGGTGGTGCATTTGCTCAAGCCGCTGCTCGCGCATTATTGGAAAACACAGACCTTAGCGCTAGGGAAATTGTCGAGAGATCTTTAAATATTGCTGCTGATATTTGTATTTATACCAATCATAATCTTCGTATAGAAGAGCTAGACGCAGAGCCTAACGAGTAAGCGCATGACACAAATGACTCCTAAAGAAATTGTAAGCGAATTAGATAAGCATATTGTTGGTCAAGCCAGCGCCAAACGCTCAGTCGCGATTGCGCTCAGAAACCGTTGGCGCCGCCAGCAGGTTGATCCTGCATTACGCGATGAAATCACACCAAAAAATATCTTAATGATAGGTCCTACCGGCGTAGGTAAAACTGAAATCGCTAGACGCTTAGCAAGATTAGCGAATGCTCCCTTTATTAAGATAGAAGCGACCAAATTTACTGAAGTCGGTTATGTCGGAAGAGATGTTGAATCTATCATTCGTGATTTGGTTGATACAGCTGTCAAAATGACACGCCAAATAGAAATGGAAAAAGTTCAAAGCAAAGCCTTTGATGCTGCTGAAGAAAAAGTTTTAGACTTACTCTTACCTAAAGCGGATGGCGGCATGCTATCCGATACCCAAGAAGCGACTCGTCAAAAAATGCGTAAGAAATTACGTGAAGGCGATCTCGATGATAAAGAAATAGAAATTGATGTACATGTTGCACCTATGGGCGTAGAAATCATGGCGCCTCCTGGTATGGAAGAAATGACCAATCAATTACAAGGCATGTTTCAAAGCATAGGCTCAGGTAAAACTAAGTCACGCAAAATGTCTATTAAAAAAGCCCTACAAACTTTGCAAGAAGAAGAAGCGGCTAAATTGGTTAATGAAGATGATATTCGTACACGAGCGGTAGATGCTGTAGAACAAAACGGCATCGTATTCCTAGACGAAATAGACAAAATTTGTAAGCGCTCAGAAATGGGCAGTGGCGGCAGCGATGTCTCACGCGAAGGCGTTCAGCGTGATTTACTCCCCTTAGTTGAAGGTAGTACGGTTAGCACCAAATATGGCGCCATTAAAACTGATCATATCTTATTTATCGCCTCAGGTGCCTTTCATGTCGCTAAGCCTTCTGACATGATTCCCGAGCTACAAGGTCGCTTTCCAATTAGAGTTGAACTCAGCGCCTTGTCAGCAGATGATTTTGTTCGTATTTTAACCGAGCCGAATGCTTCATTAACTGAACAATATATAGCTTTATTGGCTACAGAAGGCGTGTCATTAAGCTTCACCCCAGAAGGCATACTACGTATTGCAGAATTAGCATGGGAAGTTAATGAAAGCACTGAAAACATAGGCGCCAGACGTTTACACACCATGCTAGAGCGATTGTTGGAAACTATTTCCTATGACGCCCCTGATTTAATCGAAAAAACGATCGTTATTGACGCGGCTTATGTGAATCAAAGTTTAGCCGAATTGGTTAAAGACGAAGATTTGAGTCGCTATATTTTATAGACAGGTATCTGGTTATGCCGCTATTAACTCGACCCCATTCACTGACTTTTTAAACCCTATGCGTTTAACTGTAACACCCTGTAATACTTGGCCTACCGAAATAAAACTGCATCAAGTTTCCGATATACTTGAAATCAGCTTTAATGACGGCAGCGTTTTTAAACTGCCCTGCGAATATTTGCGTGTCTACACACCTTCCGCAGAAGCAGTGGGGCATGCGCCTGGCCAAGAAATTTTGCAACTGGATAAAGAAGCCGTCAGCATTAACGAGATTAAACCCATAGGAAACTATGCCATTTGTCCTATTTTTAGTGATGGACATAATAGTGGCATTTACACCTGGGATTTATTATATAAACTAGGCTCTGAATATACAGCTTTATGGGCTAACTACCTAAACGAACTCAATGATGCCGGACATCCGCGTCAAGACTCACTTAAAACACGGTATAACTAATGACAAACGATAACACTACCCATTTTGGTTTCAAGCAAGTTGCCACCGATGAAAAAGTAAATCTGGTACGCGGCGTATTCGATTCGGTTGCTGGACAATACGACATCATGAATGATTTGATGTCACTGGGCATACACCGTGTTTGGAAGCGCGTTGCCGTACAATTAAGCAATGTACGTAAAGGTGAAAAAGTGTTGGATCTTGCCGGCGGCACAGGCGATTTAACCATACTCTTTGAACAACGAGTTGGCAAAGACGGCCAAGTTGTTTTAGCTGATATAAATTCTGAAATGTTACGTACCGGCCGTAGTCGTCTTATCGACAAAGGCTTGGTAGGCAATATTCGTTACGCCCAAGTTAATGCCGAATGCTTACCCTTCGAAGATAATACCTTTGACTGTGTATGCATCGCTTTTGGTCTGCGTAATGTCACTGATAAAGATGCGGCATTGCGTTCTATGCATAGAGTATTAAAGCCAGGCGGTCGCGTCATCGTGTTGGAATTTTCCCATCCTGTCGATAAAATCACTGAAAAAGTCTACGATTTTTATTCATTCAAGTTATTGCCAAAAATCGGTAAGTTTGTTGCCAAAGATGAAGAAAGCTACCGCTATCTTGCTGAGTCTATCCGTATGCATCCTAAGCAGGATGAACTCAAAAAAATGATGGAGAACGCAGGCCTAGAGCGCTGTGAATACTTCAACATGACTCAAGGCATCGTTGCTGTACATAGAGGGTATAAAATCTAACATGGCTATTAAAGCCTTGTTGATGAATACATTAGAAATTGCGATTAATCAATATCTTAGCTTAGATCCTAATGCCTCTACTTTTTTAGCGCCTTTAGCCGGAAAAGTCATCAAGGTTACGATATCCTCGTTTAATGAAAGTCTCTATCTGTGCCCAAGCCTTGATGCGATACAGCTACTCGATTTCAGCTCAGAGCCAGTAGATACACAATTAACCGGCTCAGTGTTTGCTTTTGGCTTAATGGGCTTAAGCTCCAAGCCTATGCGTTCGATTTTTTCTGGTGACATACAAATCGAAGGCGATATGCAAATCGGCCGTAAGTTTCAAGCGCTATTTTCTAAATTAGATATTAATCTCGAACCGCATCTTGCTCGCTACACTGGAGACAGTGTAGCCCAACATATCAGTCAATTTTTTCGCTCCGGTCACGAATGGAGCAAAGAATCTATCGAAAGCTTTAGGCTAAATGTCTCAGAATACTTACAAGATGAAACGCGTGACCTTCCTTCTGAACCTGAAGTCGCTATTTTTTACGGCCAAGTAGATGAGTTGCGCACGCACTTTGATCGACTTCAAAGTCGCATAGAACGACTAGAAAATGCCCTCCTAAATAAACCGCTAAAGCCCACCACCTAAAGGCAACTCGTGATCCGACCTAACATATTATTACGCCTGATCCATATCAACTGGGTACTAGTCATTCACGGCCTAGATGAAATTGTTTTAAAAACCCATTTATTTCGTCCCATTCGCTATGTGGCGTTTATTACCCCTAGTTATTGGCTTAAGCAAAAAACCGAACCACGTGGCGTTAGAATTAGGCGGGCACTAGAGGACTTAGGGCCTATCTATGTTAAATTTGGCCAAGCCTTATCGACTCGTAAAGACTTGCTACCTGATGATATTGCTGATGAGTTAGTAAAACTACAAGACCGAGTTCCACCTTTTAGCAGCGATATTGCCCGAAACATTATCGAAAAAGAACTAGGCATGTCCATTGCCGACGCTTTTGCAGAATTTGATTCCACACCGTTAGCCTCAGCCTCGGTAGCCCAAGTACATACGGCCACATTACATAGTGGCGAAAATGTCGTGGTTAAAGTCTTGCGTCCTGATATTGAAGCGCGTATTCGCTCTGATATCGGCTTACTTTACGAACTCGCACGTTTTGCAGAACGCTTCTGGCCTGATGCCAAACGCTTACGCGCTAAAGAAGTCGTTGCCGAATTTGAAAAAACCACCCTAGATGAACTCGATTTAGTTAGAGAAGCCGCCAATGCGGCTAAATTGCGCCGTAACTTTGAAAACTCACCGTTAATCTACATACCCGAAGTCCACTGGCCGTTGACGCGCCAAAAAGTCATGGTCATGGAACGCATTTATGGCATACCCGTCGGTGACATTGAACAACTTAAAGCCGGTGGCGCTGATTTCAAATCATTAGCAGAACGCGGCGTAGAAATATTTTTTACGCAGGTATTTAGAGATAACTTTTTTCATGCCGACATGCATCCCGGCAATATATTTGTTGAATTACCCGACAAATATATTGCGGTAGATTTTGGCATAGTAGGTTCTTTATCGCTTTCTGACCAACGCTATCTGGCAGAAAATTTCTTGGCATTTTTTAACCGCGATTACCGTAAAGTCGCAGAAATGCATGTAGAGTCTGGCTGGGTACCTAGCACGACGCGCATAGAAGAATTTGAATCGGCTATACGTAGTGTCTGCGAGCCTATCTTTGAAAAACCCCTAAAAGATATTTCCTTTGGTCAATTATTGTTGCGCTTATTTCAAACTGCTCAACGTTTTGACATGCAGGTACAGCCACAACTGGTGTTGTTACAAAAAACCTTACTCAATATCGAAGGCTTAGGCAGACAACTATATCCAGAATTAGACTTATGGCAAACCGCCAAACCCTTTCTAGAAAAATGGTTTCATGAGCGCTTAGGCCCTAAAGCCAAAATCGATAAAATCATTAAACAGTTTCCCGAATTTGCCGATCAATTTCCACAAATCCCGTCATTACTGTACAAAGCCTTAGATAATGCAGCACAAAGCCAATCTAACGCACAAGCACAGCAACGAGAACTAAAGTTATTACGGCAGCAAATATCTCATAATCATCGCGCCACCTTATGGGCAATGATTATGAGTGCAGCAATCATCAGTTTGGCAATAATATTTCAATAATAAAATGGGGGCACTTAACAAGCAACTTTCCCAAGTTTCATAGTACTAGCCGTTGTAGCATTACCGCTTTTTTGATCACAAAAAAATAAGGACTTACATTGTTATACTCGTTAAATGTAAGTATTAGAAATCCACAAGCCCTACATCTAACACAACAATCTATAGCTTGATGCCTAGAGTTAAGCAAGGCTGTGCTAAACTATGCGCTATTAACATCTACTTTAAGCGAAGATTTCTTTACCTGCATGGCACTTAAGTCAACCATTTATAAAGCCGACTGTCAGATTGCTGACATGGATAGAGGCTATTATGCTCCGCATAACCTGACCATTGCCCTGCACCCTTCCGAAACCGAAGAACGCATGATGGTGCGCTTAGTGGCCTTTGTACTCAATGCCCATGAACATTTACAATTTTCTAAAGGCTTAAGCTCAGAAGATGAGCCTGATATTTGGCAAAAAAGTTTAACCGATGACATTGAAGTCTGGATTGATGTAGGGATGCCTGATGAAAAACGCATCCGTAAAGCCTCAAATCGCGCAGAACAGGCGTTGATTTACACTTATGGCGGACGAAATACTGTATGGTGGAGCCAAATTAAAAGCAAAATAGAGCGCTTTAAAAATATTAAAATCATTAACTTACCCAAAACAGATACCGACCAACTGGTGCCGCTAATAAAACGCAGTATGCAATTACAAATCAGCCTACAAGATGGACAGATTTGGATTAGCGATGAGCACCATACCGCACATATAACGCCTGAAATTTGGCTAAGCTAAACTGTCATATAGTCACTATGAGCAAGCGTTGGTGGCTCGCCACTCAATGCCAATTATCAATTAACACCTAACTTTTTACTCACACCCTTCGGAACCTCACCTTGATCTCTACAGCTAACATCACTATGCAATTTGGGGCTAAACCCCTGTTTGAAAACG
>Ga0118677_10006464_pt1 | contig 19832 bp, 17 predicted proteins | sample AliMusrvi5mmetaG_FD_86154 | JGI IMG/M metagenome (GOLD analysis project Ga0118677, IMG submission 86154)
GCCGCGTGTTTCGTAAAAACATAACGGCTCCCGATCATAGTCATGAAAACCGTTTTGGGAAGAGGGCGGGTCTTCACTACAACGACTTTTGGAACCATACCCCCTGTGTTTATGCGGGTTCGCGGGCTTCCGAGCCCTGAAAATAGTCGATTTTTTCCGCCAGTTGAGAAAGACGGGCTACGCTCCGGCGGGCGAATGGGGGCGCTTTGTGCGTGTCCAAGTTTGATCGCGCACTGTCCAGGTTTGATCGCGCCGCGACAGACGTTTCTTGGGAGCGCACGCTTCCAGCGTGCAAAGCGCGGCATCTTGCCGCGCAATCTTTCTTTCTTTGGCATCCGGCAAGGATGCCGGATGTCCCACACGCTGGAAGCGTGCGCTCCCAGGACGAAGAAATTCAGTCCACCTCACCGTCCGGAAGGCCTTCCGGAAATGGGGAGGGCCGGGTCATCGAGCTTGTCAGCTCGACGTGCTTTCCGGATTCCGACGAATCCAGAACCGAGTGCATGATGTCCAGGACATGGTAGGCGGTATGGGCATTCGCGCGGTGTTCCCGTTTGTTCTCGTGGGCGGAAATCATGTCGGCGACACCCAGGCCGCGGCTGTTGCCGGAATTCCCGAAGCTCAGTGGAACCTCGGTCCAGTTCCCCTCGCCCTGCCGCCGGATGCACACCGGCCCGCCGAAGGTATTCGGGTCCGGGACTGACAGCGTCGCTTCCGAGCCGTAAATTTCGATGTTCGGCAACGAGTGGGCCTTGACGTCGAAACTTGTCGTCAGCGTGACAATCGGCCCGGATTCAAAATCCAGAACCGCCGCCACATGCGTCGGGGTTTCGACGCCGATCGTCGTGCCGGCCAGCGGCTGGCTGGCAATCGTGCGTTTGGGGAAGCTGATGCGCGCCGAACCGGTCACCCGGTGGACCGGGCCGAGCAGCGTCGTGAAGGCCGTCAGGTAGTAGGCGCCCATATCGAAGAGCGGGCCGGCTCCCTTTTGATAAAGGAAACCGGGGTTGGGGTGCCAGCTCTCGGCGCCGGAGCTGAGCATGAAGCCCGCCCCTCCGATCGGCTCCCCGATCGCTCCCTCGTCGATCAGCTTACGGCAGGTTTGCAGGCCGGCTCCAAGAAACGTGTCCGGGGCACATCCGACAAGCAGGTCTTTTTCGCGGGCGAGCCCGATCATCTCCCGGGCCGCGCGGCGCTTCTGCGCGATCGGTTTTTCGTTGTAGAGATGCTTCCCGTTTTTGAGGGCCTCAAGACCGATTTCCGCGTGGGCCGCCGGGATCGTCAGGTTGATCACCAGCTCGATGTCCCGGTCTGCCAGCAGTTGCTCGACCCGCAGCGGGCGCGGAATCCCGTGCTTCTCCGCCAGCGCATGGGCGCGCGCAAAATCCAGATCCGCGCAGGCCAGGATCTCGAGGTTCCGGAATTTCTGCCCCGCCTCGGCGTAGATCCCGCTGATGTTCCCGCACCCGATGATCCCGACCTTCATTTTCTTCATGGCCATTCAAAATGGCCGAATCCCCCGCCCCACCGCAAGGAGGAATCCGCTTTTTGTTGCGGTTTCCCGGCACCACGGGCGTGTTTTTGCAGAAAAGCGAAGCGGGCCTTGACAGGCTGGTCATTAGTTGAACTAATACGCGCTTTCACGAACATGATTTCGGCACCATCCACAACCCGCCGGGGCCCGCATCCGATCCTCCTCTGGCTCCTCTCATCCATCGGCAAGAAAACCGTCGTCGCCCTCACGGGTATCTGCCTGGTTTTGTTTGTCACCGGGCATCTGCTCGGAAACTTCACCGTCTATCTCGGCCCCGGCTGGCTCAACGCCTACGCGGAGCACCTCCAGAGCCTCGGCCCGATCCTCTGGGGCATCCGGATCTGCCTGCTAGGCATCGTCGGTGCCCACATCCTTTTCACGATGCTTCTCTGGCATGAAAACCAGGCGGCGCGCCCGAAAAAATACATCGCGTCGGACCCGATCGAGACGACCGTGTTCGCCCGCACGATGCGCCTGAGCGGGCTTTGCGTGCTGGCGTTCATCGTCTTCCATCTCGCGCATTTCACGCTGTGTGTCGTGAACCCGTCGTTCAAGCACCTTGAGACGACGCTCGACGGGCGCCAGGTCCACGACGTCTATAAAATGGTGGTTGCCGGGTTCAGCATCTGGCCGGTGAGCCTGATTTACATCGGCGGCCTTTTCCTGCTGACGCTGCACCTCAGCCACGGCATCGGCAGCCTGTTCCAGACGCTCGGCATCACGAACCGCGCGACGCGACCGCTCATCGAAACTGTCACCCGGGCCTACGCCTGGCTCCTCTACCTCGGCTATATCTCCATCCCCATCTCTGTCCTTACCGGATTTGTCAAATGACACTCGACGCCAAAATACCCGCTGGTCCGCTTGACAAAAAGTGGACGTCCTTCAAAAACACCGCCAAGCTGGTCAACCCGGCCAACAAGCGGAAGTTCGACATTATCATCGTCGGCTCCGGCCTGGCAGGTGCGGCCTCGGCCGCGACCCTCGCCGAGCAGGGCTACCGCGTGAAGTGCTTCTGCTACCAGGACAGCCCGCGCCGCGCCCACTCGATCGCCGCGCAGGGCGGGATCAATGCCGCGAAAAACTACCAGAACGATGGCGACAGCGTTTACCGGCTGTTCTACGACACGATCAAAGGCGGCGACTTCCGCGCCCGCGAGGCGAACGTCCACCGGCTCGCCGAGATCAGCAACCAGATCATCGACCAGTGCGTCGCCCAGGGGGTCCCGTTCGCCCGCGAATACGGCGGCCTGCTCGACAACCGCTCGTTCGGCGGGGCGCAGGTGTCGCGGACATTCTACGCCCGCGGCCAGACCGGCCAGCAGCTCCTCCTCGGGGCCTACTCGGCATTGAGCCACCAGATCGCCCTCGGGAACGTCGAGATGTTTTCCAAAACCGAAATGATGGACCTCGTGGTCGTGGACGGCCACGCGAAGGGCATCGTCGTCCGCGACATGACGACCGGCGAAATCACCTCGCACGCCGCGGATGCCGTCCTGCTCTGCACGGGCGGATACGGCAACGTGTTTTACCTCTCGACGAACGCCCGCGGATGCAACGTCACCGCGACCTACCGCGCCTACAAGCGCGGCGCGCTTTTCGCGAACCCGTGCTACACGCAGATCCACCCGACGTGCATCCCGGTGAGCGGCGACTACCAGTCGAAGCTCACGCTCATGAGCGAATCGCTCCGCAACGACGGGCGCGTCTGGGTCCCGAAACGGAAAGAAGACTGCGGCAAGGAGCCGCAGGATATTCCGGAGGACGCCCGCGATTATTATTTGGAGAGAAAATACCCGAGCTACGGCAACCTCGCCCCCCGAGACATCTCGTCGCGCTCGGCGAAGGAAGTCTGTGACGACGGCCGCGGCGTCGGCCCCGGCGGGCGCGGCGTCTATCTCGATTTCGCCGACGCGATCAAGCGCCTCGGCAAGCACGTCATCGAGGAACGCTACGGCAACCTCTTCGAGATGTATCACAACATCACCGGCGAGGACGCCTACGAGCGCCCGATGCGGATTTACCCTGCCGTCCACTACACGATGGGCGGGCTCTGGGTGGACTACAACCTCATGAGCAACGTCCCCGGACTCCACGTCCTGGGCGAAGCCAACTTCTCCGACCACGGCGCGAACCGCCTCGGAGCCAGCGCGCTCATGCAGGGCCTCGCCGACGGATACTTCGTCATCCCGAACACGTTGAGCACTTACATGGCCTCGCAGTTTGGCAAAAAAGTCGATGCGAACGCGCCCGCGTTCCAGGAGGCCGTGGCCCAGGTCAAGGCCCGCGTCCATAAGCTCATCAGCATCAAGGGCACCCGCAGCGTGGACAGCTTCCACCGCGAGCTGGGCAAGCTCCTCTGGGACAAATGCGGGATGGCCCGCGACAAGAAGGGTCTCGAAGAGGCCCTCCGGAAAATCCCCAAGCTCCGCGAGGAATTCTGGAGCAACTTGAAAATCCTCGGCACGGCCGACGGCATCAACATGGAACTCGAACGCGCCGGTCGCGTCGCCGATTTCCTCGAATTCGGCGAACTCATGTGCCTGGACGCCCTCAACCGCAACGAGTCCTGCGGCGGACATTTCCGCACGGAATACCAGACCCCGGAAGGCGAGGCGCTGCGCGACGACGCGAACTACGATTACGTCGCCGCATGGAAATACGAGGGCGACGGCACGCCGCCCACGCTCGTCAAGGAACCGCTCGTTTACGAAGAAGTGAAGCTGGCGACAAGAAGCTACAAATAGCCATCAACCATCAACGATCAACTATAAACCCTTATATGAAGTTCTATCTGGAAGTCTGGCGTCAGAAGAGCCCGAATGGCACGGGCAAGCTCGAACACTACGAGGCGAATGACATCCCTGCCGAGGCCTCGTTCCTCGAGATGCTCGACATCGTCAACGAGGACCTGACCAAGAAGGGCATCGAGCCGATCCAGTTCGACTCCGACTGCCGCGAAGGCATCTGCGGGAACTGCTCGCTCACGATCAACGGCGTCCCCCACGGCCCCGGCCGCGGCACGACCTGCCAGCTTTACATGCGGAAATTCCGCGACGGCCAGATCATCACGATCGAGCCGTTTCGCGCGGATTCTTTCCCGGTCGAGCGCGACCTCGTCGTCAACCGCGCCGCCTACGACCGGATCATGCAGGCCGGCGGGTTCATCAGCGAGCGCGCGGGTTCCGCGCCCGACGCGAATTCCGTCCCGATCCCGAAAGTTGTCGCCGACGTGGCCATGGACGCGGCCGCCTGCATCGGCTGCGGGGCCTGCGCCGCCGCCTGCCCGAACGGTTCCGCCATGCTCTTCGTCAGCGCCAAGGTCACCCACCTCGGTCTCCTGCCGCAGGGGAAACCCGAGAACGACCGCCGTGTCCTGAATATGGTCCGCCAGATGGACAAGGAAGGGTTCGGCAACTGCTCGAACTACTACGCGTGCGAGGCCGTCTGCCCGGCAAGCATCCCCGCCTCGTTCATCGCCCGCATGAACCGCTCCTATTCCTTCGCCTCGATCAAAGAATCTGTCGGCATCTCAGTCTGAGCCGGCCTCCAAGAGAAAAGCCGGATATCGGGACATATAGGGTCGCAAAAGGCGTGACAAACGGCGGCGAGAAACCAGATGGATAGGCTTGGGATTTTTCAAAACAACCTGTCGCCACTCAGGGAGCTTGTTGGCGATGCAGACCTGGAAGGCATTTGGGTGCCCGACGATCTGACTTCCGAAGAAGTCAACAGCAGCATCCACTCTCTTTTTCGTGAGAAAGCCAAGGAGTATGTCCGTTCTTACCAGAAAACGCATCACTTTGAGGGATTGCTGCGCGATGCTTTTGAAAGAGCCGGTTTCCGGAGGTTTGACGAGCCGCTGCGGATCGTCGATCTCTGCTCGGGGGCAGGCAATTCGGTTCTCCCGCTGCTGGCGATGTTTCCGGGGGCGGAAGTGATCGCCTTGGATCTGAGCGTGGAACTGCTGGCCATCCTGCGGCAACTGCTGGTTCATCAGGGGACAGCCGACCGCTGCATGCTGGTGCAAATGAATGCCGAGAGGCTGGAGCTCGCAGACGGCACGGTTGACCTGGTTGTAGGAGCCGCCGCCCTGCACCACCTCTTCCGGCCTGATCGGACGATTGCCTCCTGCGGTCGGATTCTCCGCCGGGGAGGATTGGCCGTGTTCTTCGAGCCTTTTGAGGTCGGTTTTATATACATGAAACTGCTCTACGAGCGGATTTTGAGCGATCCGCGGTCCGGGGAGATCGACAAACCGGTCCGGGAGTTCCTTGAAGCTTTGCTCATCGACATCAACCGGCGGCGGGGTGAAGACAAATCGGATCCGATCTACAAACAGGTGGACGACAAGTGGATTTTCACCACCCACTATTTCCGGGAGCATGGCCGCCGGAGCGGTTTCGCAAGTTGCACGATCTATTCCCTGCTGTCGGGCCAAGGGGCTTTCGAGGAAAAAATGGTGGTGCTCCTGGAAGCCGGGATCAAGCGCCAGCGCGACGCCCTGCCCGGTTGGGCATGGGATTGCGTCCTCGATCATGACAGGTTGCTTTCTCCCGAGGGCCATCTCGATTGCCTCTACGAAGCTGGGGTGATTTTCCAAAAATGACCGAGGATGCCGCCAGCCCCATCAAGCAGCGGCATGGCAACCTGACCTATATCCTCGCAGTCATCGGAGATTATGGCCGGGTGGAAAGCGATTTGGCCCGTTCCATCGAGCGTATGGAAGAAGCCGTGCGCGGCAGCGAATGCCGGATCATTGCCGCATTGGAGGATTCCCGTTGGAAAACGGTCCCGCTCCTGCAGACGCTCGCCATGCGGCTGCCTGAGGAGCGCCTGACGGTCATTTGCGGCGACTGCGCCGATCGACCGGCCCGACTGTTTTCAAAAGCCGTCGATCACGCCGAAAGCGATTTCGTGCAGTTTCTCTGGCCGGGCTGCCTGCCGCAGTTGGAAGCCGTTGCCGCCGCGTGCCGGGACCTGGAGGTGGAAGATCTGGACTGGCTGGCCTTCGCCGGGGCACTGGCCGAACAACTGCCGGAGCTTTGCTCTCCCGACTTCGGCAACCGGTTCTACTCTTACTATCTGGCCTGCGGCAACTTGATCCCGCTTTGCCAGGCGGTGGTGAGGCGGAGAAGTTTCCAAGAAATGCAGGGCTTCTCCGATGCCCCGCTATTGCAGCGTGAGTTCGACGCCGATTTCTGGCTCCGTTCGGTTCTTCGAGGGCAAAAGGGAGCCATCCGCGCAGGCACGTTGGCTCAAATGCGCTGGGATTGGGCGAGCTTCCCCCTCAGATCCGATTATCGCGTGCCGCGTTACCTTTCGCACAGCTATCGGGTGCGAAAGGCTGCCTGGCCCCGGGCCGCCAACCCGGCCGAGGGTTTCGAGGATTTCGCCGCCGACCTGCCGCGAACGCTCAGGCGCACCGTCGCCCGGCTGATGGGAGACAGCCCCTCAACCGTCCCCCATTTCAACGAAGGGGCGGCTTACAAGATCGCTGTCACCGGCGGACCGAACGAACATGCCCACAACCGACTCTGTTTCTACAATCACTTCGCGCAGCTTGAAGGCCGGGGACTTTTCACCTACGTGCCCCTGCTTGACAGCCTGATCGTTCCAGAACGGGACCTTCGGGGAGTTGATGCTGTGATTATTTCCCGCGGGCGGCATGCCAACCTGCGTGCCGTGCTGGACCACTGCCGGCGGCACTCGATCGCCACGCTGGCCATGATCGACGACAACTGGTTTTCCGTCGGCAAGGACTGGCCTGAGTATGCTCCGCTATTCTCGCCGGGACTGCCGCAATACGAGATGTTCCTCTCCTGCCTGCGGGAATGCGATGCGGTGCTGCTTTACAACGACGTTCTGGCCGACGACGTGCGGGGCTACGCCAGGCGAATCATCCGCCTGCCGGTCAACGTGCGGCAGTCGGATTTCGAAGCCCCGATGAAGCACCCGTCCCTCAAGGGCAAGATTGAATCGGTGCTGGAGTGGAGGCGGCAAACGGGCGGGCTGGTGGTCGGCTACGCCGGGTCATTGCGGTATAGCGACGCGGCATTCCAAGCCCTCGCTGCCGTATCGCAACGCCAATCACCCGCGATCAAGACATTGCTCTTCGGCAGGATTTCGGCCCGGCAACAGGAGCATTTCGGAGGACAATCCCTCGTGTTGCCGTATGTCGGCTATGACGACTATGCTGCGGCCATGGGAGCGCTCAAGCCGGATATTTTGCTCGCTCCGCTGGACCGCTCGCGGACTTCGATGTCGAAGTGCCCCAACAAATATTTGGAATACTCGATCGCTGGCGCAGCCGGGGTCTTCACCGACACGTCCCCTTATACGCAGACGATCATCGATGGAAAGACAGGGCTGCTGGTGCGCGACGACGACGAGGCCTCGTGGTCTGCGGCAATCGGCCGGCTGGTGGCGGACCCGGCGCTGCGCCAGTCGATTGCCGCGGCGGCCCGTTGCGATGTGCGGAAGCGGTTTGAAACGGGAGTGGTTGCCCCGCTCTTCGCCCAAGCCCTGCTCGACGTCATCCGCGAACATCGCCTGGGCATGCTCCAAAGCGGGCGTCCTGTTTTTGCGGATCAATCACCGGGCACGTCCACGAGCGGACGGGAGGATGCGGGATGCTGACGGCGGCCCTGTTTTCCCACTCCCCGCATCTCTGCGGTGCCGAGCGAATGCTGCTCAACCTGGCACTTCTCCTGGAGCGGTCGAAGGGCTTTCATCCCGTGCTGCTCGTGCCGGGAGAAGGGGAGCTGCTCGCAGAAGCGCGGCGGCATGGCCTGGCTTTTGAAATCGTTCCGGCCCCGCCGTGGTATTTGGTTCCACCGGATGACATGGGCGAATACCGTCGTGGAGTGGCGCGTTGTTATGACGCCCTGCGGCAGGTGTTTGCCGATCTCGGTGCCGACGTGGCGGTCATCAACACGCTGACCACCGTGCCGGCCGTGCTGGCGGCCGTAACGCTCGACATCCCGAGCCTTCTGTGGGTCCACGGCGTCATCGACTCGCTGTTGCTGCCGCAGCGGTCATCGGAATTCTCCGCCCCTCACGATGAACTGTTGCTGCGATGCGCCACTCGGGTCGTCACCCTGTCGAACTTCACGGGCGAATTCTGCAAAAAGATGATGCTCCGGGACCGCCTGGACGTGATCCACAACTGGACGCCGGTTGATCCGCACTTCATTCCTCCCGCCGACAAATGTCGTTTGCGGCGTTTCTCATGTCTGAACACCTTCGACTCTCACAAAGGCCATGCCACCCTGTTGAAGGCGGCCTCGCTGTTGAAAGCCAAGCGACCCGATTTTGAGTTGCATCTCTACGGGGACGGACATGTCCGCCGCGCGATGGAAAGCCGGGTTCAGTCGATGGGCTTGAAGAACCACGTCCGCTTCCTGGGGCGAACGGCGAATGTGGACGAGGTTTACGACGCTTCACTGTGCGTCGTCAATCCGGCAGACATCGAGCCTTTCGGCCTGACTCTTATCGAGGCCATGGCCCGCAATACGCCGGTCATCGCCACGCGGTCGGGCGGGCCGGTCGATATCGTGGTGGACGGAGAGTGCGGTTTCTTGGTGGATCGCGGCGATGCGGCCTCAATGGCAGATCGCATGCAAGCGCTGCTGGACTCCCCCCGGCTGGCCGAGCGCCTGGGCCGAGGGGGGCGGGCGCGAGCCCGCTCGCAATTCAGCGAAGAGGCTGCCATCGCCATATTTCTGCCAGTGATCGAACGGACGGTGGAGGAATTCAGGGGCTGCGATCCCGCGGTGAAGGCGCTGGCCAACATTTATTTCACCCAGGCAATCCAACAAGTCGAAACGGAGATGCAGGCAAAACAGTCGGAGATTGAAAGCCTGCAGACCGACAACAGCCGGCTGCGAAGCATTGTGGATTCGGCGGAGCGATGGCAGCAATCGTGGATCAGACGCGTCTTCCGTCGCTGGCACCCCCATGCGGACAAAACACGGCAAACCGGCTTTCTGCCCCGCATGGCACGCTCTGTTCGCAAGCGCCGCGAGTGGTTGGTCAGGAAAACGCTGGGGGGTTTCGCCGAAATGCGCGCCCTGAAGCATTTCTTGTCTTCCGGCAGAAACCAGGGGCTCCGGATCACTCCGATCTATGACCCGAGGCATGATGAAAAAGCACGCCAGCTCATCGTCGGCACACTCGCAGCAAGAACTTCTCCTGTGGTGCTGCAGATCGCCCACTCTCGTGGCGGAGGGACGGAAAGGCATTTGCAAGACTTGGCAAGGCAGGTCGGATCCCGCGCGACTTTTGTGTTCTTATCACCTCATCGCGACGGCACAGTCTCTTTGACAATGCACCATCCGCAAGCCGGACTCCGCTTTGAGCCGGCTTCCCAGTTTCATGAACTCGCGGGGTTTCTTGAGGAGTGCCAAGTGAAACGCGTCCACATCCACCACCACCTCGGGAACGAGCACTATCTGTCGGACTTGATCCGCCGTCTGGGAAAACCGTTCGATTTTACCGTTCATGATTATTACACCCTTGCTCCGAATCCTTTCTTGGTCGGTTTGGATGGCCGCTTTGTCGGCGAGGATCTCGTTGCGAGCGCCGACAAGCTCTTGGCTGCCGCGATGGTGGGCGAACATTTCCCAAACCGATCTGGAGCATTGGGCAGTCTCTCCGCCTGGCAGGCCGTGAATCGCTGGCTGTTGGCCGATGCCGACCGGGTGATCATACCTTCCCAAGATGCGGCACGGCGATTCAGATCCCATTGTCCGGAGCTGAAACCGGTGGTCTCCGCGTATCCTGAGACCCACAGGCCTCCACCCGACATATTTCTTGAGCCAATCGATTCCGCAACCCCCTTGCGCATCGCCGTCCTTGGAGAAATGGCCGCGCATAAAGGGGCTGATGTGCTGATTGAATGCGCGCGGCTCGCGCAGAGCCATGGGAATCCGCTGGCGTTTGATTTGATTGGCAATCCCGCACAATATGCCGCTCATTTGCATGGCGCGGGAGTCTGGACGAGCGGCATCTATCAAAATGAGGATGTCCAACGATTGATTGCCGCACGGCGGCCGCACTTGATTTGGTATCCCTCACTTTGTCCGGAAACCTATTCCTACACACTCTCCGAAGGGGTGGTGGCAGGGCGTCCGCTCATCGTCCCAAATCTCGGCGCCTTTCCGGAACGGGTGGCAGGCAGGCCATGGGTTTGGGTATGCGAATGGGATAGCGACCCGGCCGAGCGGGTGGCTTTTTTCTTGAAAATTCGCGAATCCAACTTCCTGACCAAGGCGCAGCCCGAGCGCCCCGCCGGGCCGCCGCCGGTGACAAACGCCTTTTACGACGAGGATTATCTATCCGAGTCGCCTGCTTGAACCACGCTCTATTCGACAAAGCCAAGGGCCCCTCCGCCTGAAGAAATCCCCTTGCCTCGCTGCTTTTCCCGCAATATAAGAACGCCTTTCTTTCGATAGGCTGCAAGTTCAGGGTCATATTCGTTCGGCAAGAAGGAAACACTATGCTACAAGTTTTCAAGCCAAGCATGGCACAGGGCGAGATCGATGCCGTGACTGAGGTGATGCGATCAGGCTGGATCGGGCTGGGACCCAAGACAGCCGAGTTTGAAAAACGTTTTGCCGCATATGTGGGCACCGATTACGCGGTCGGAGTAAACTCCTGCACCGCGGCGCTGGATCTGGCGGTCAAGCTGCTCGGTGTCACCCGTGGCCACGAAGTCATCGTTCCAACCATGACGTTTGTTTCCACGGCACACGTGGTAGCATACAACCTCGCCACCCCGATTTTCGCGGATGTGGATCCCGTGACTCTGACCTTGGATTTGGAAGATGTGCGGCGCAAGCTGACAGCCCGCACGCGGGCAATCATTCCCGTTCATTACTCGGGGCGACCCATGGACATGGAGGCGCTCAAGCAAGTGGCTGACGGGATTCCGGTCATTGAAGATTGCGCCCATGCTGCGGGAGCGCGTTACAAGGGGTGCCACGTGGGATCAATCGGAGAAATCGGCTGTTTCAGCTTCCATGCGGTGAAGAACCTGGCCATGGGAGATGGCGGAGCTCTGACCCTGAACAATATTGAGTGGGTCAAGCGTTCCCAGCGCCTGCGCTGGCTTGGTATCGACAAAGGCACCTGGGAGCGCACGGCGGCCGACAAAACCTATTGGTGGCAATACTTTGTCGATGAAATCGGCCTCAAATGCCACATGAACGACCTCGCGGCCGCCATCGGACTGGTCCAACTCAACCGGTTGGACGCCATGAATGCGCGCCGGCGTGAAATCGCCCGCCTCTACTCGGAAGCTTTCGCCCCGCATGAGTGTCTGGAAATCCCCCCGGCGGATGACGCTATTTTCCAGTCCGCCTGGCATATTTATTGTTTGAAGGTGCCCCGGCGGGACGATCTCTGCACGTTCCTTCAAGAACAGGGAATCGCAACCGGGGTGCATTACACACCGATTCACCTCTACTCCTGCTACGGCAACAAACCAAGCCTCCCGCAAGCCGAGGCAGTCTTCAAACGGATCGTGTCCCTGCCCATGTATCCGGACATGACCGATGGCGATGTGGAAAAGGTGATCGGATCGGTTCTTGCATTCTACAAGAAAAAGAAAGCCGCCGATCCCCGTCCGCGCAAAACGGACACCAAACCCACTCAAAAAACCACTCTCTGATTCATGGCCAAGCGCCCACTTCCGCCCATTTGCACCGAGAGACTGCGGTTGCGGCTTCTGGAAGAGCGGGATTTGCCCCTGACGCTCGCCTGGCGCAACCAGGATCACATCCGAAAATGGTTTCTCTTTTCGGAGCGAATCACGCCGGAACAACATCGGGCATGGCACGAAAAATACCGGGGGCAGGACAACGATTTCGTGTTTGTCATTGAACGGCGCTCCGCGGATTCCCAGCCGGTCGGCCAGTTGTCCATCTACCACATCGATTGGGACCGGCACACGGGCGAATTTGGCCGGTTGATGATCGGGGAAGCCTCGGCCACCGGCAAAGGTCTGGCCCGTGAAGCCACGGCCGCCGCCGTCTCCCACGCCTTAAATCATTGGGTAAAAGAATTGCACCTGAGGGTCCGTAAAAACAATCTGGCCGCCATTGCAATCTACAGTTCCTGTGGATTCAAGCCGGTCGAGGAACGGGACGATCTCCTGCTGATGAGCACCTGTGAACCGGGCTTCAATATCGCCCGTTTTTTTCCACCATCTTGATGATGGCCTGGTTGGTTTTCCACGAGACTTGGGGCGGGACCGAGTGGTCGGAATTTTATCGTCTGCCTCCGCAAACGGTGTTTCTCCGCCGTGCCAGCGAAACCAGGGTTTCGGGGCACCGGCGGGACTATTTCAAGGGGCCCACAACTCCGCGCTTCCCTCGCGAGCCCCGAGCCGCTAATCACAAAGAATGCAAATCGAAAAATCGGACGCGGGTGGCATCACGACCCTCAAGCTGTCGGGGGAAATCGATCTGCACGCTTCGCCCGCGCTGAGAGCCGAGCTCCAGAAGTGCGCGAAATCGAAGACATCCGCGCTGCTCTTGGATTTCAGCTCCGTGGACTACATCGACTCGAGCGGTCTCGCGACCCTGATCGAATACGTCCGCGAAAGCGCCGGGTTCAAAGGCCGCCTCGCGCTGTTCGGCCTCCAGAAAAAAGTCCGGACAATCTTTGATCTCGTCCGGCTGAACGAGCTCTTTACGATCAGCGGAACGGCCGGCGAAGCCGCCGCTGCACTCGCGGCAAAATGAGCCTGCCGGAGGAGTTCCGCACGTTTTTTTCCCTGAACGGGAGCATTCTCTACTGGCTGTTCCTAGGCCCGTTCCACGGCCAGCCGATCCGGTTGTCGGCGGTGTTCCAGCAGATGGTCCGCATCGGGGTGCAGGCTTTTCCGATGACGACGCTCACCTCGCTGAGCATCGGGTTGACGCTCGCGATGCAGGGAGCGCAGGAGCTGTCGCGCATGGGTGCCTCGTCCTACGTGCCGAACCTGGTGGCCGTGACGATCCTCCGCGAACTCGGCCCGCTGCTGGTGGGAGTCGTGGTCATCGGGCGGAGCGGGTCGGCGGTGACCGCGGAGCTCGGAACGATGAAGGTCGGCGAGGAAATCGAAGCGCTCGAGGTCATGGCGATCAACCCCGTGCGGTTCCTCGTGGTCCCGCGCTTCCTGGCCATGTTGGTCATGCTGCCGGTCCTCACGGTTTTTGGAAATTACATCGGCATGGCCGGCGGGTGGATCATCTGCCATTTTTCGCTCGATATGAACACCGCCGGCTATATCCAGCGCCTGATCGAGGCCGGGCACCCCATGGACCTCTACTCGGGAATGATCAAGAGTTTTGTCTTCGCGTGGCTGATCATCCTGATCTCCTGCCAGGCCGGGCTCGGGGTCTCGGGTGGTGCCGAGGGAGTCGGGCAGGCCACCACCTCGTCGGTCGTCACATCGATCCTGGCGATGCTCGTGGCCAACGCGATCCTCACGGCGATGTTTTTCTTTTTATAAAATGTCCGCCCCCGTCATCGAAATCCGTGATCTGGTCCGAAAATTCGGGCCGCGCACCGTGCTCAACGGGGTGAGCTTTTCCGTGAATAAAGGCGACACCGTGATCATCATGGGGGGGTCGGGATGCGGGAAAAGCACCCTCTTGCGCCACATCATCGGGGCGATGAAGCCCACCTCGGGATCGATCAAACTTTTCGGCGAGGAGATCACCACGATGCCGCAGACGGACCTCGAAAAACTGCGCCTCCGATTCGGGATGAATTTCCAGTTCGGCGCCCTCCTCCAGTCGCTCACGGTCGGCGAAAACGTGGCGCTCCCGCTCATTGAAAACAGCGAGGTCGATCCCGAGATCGTGGACCTCATCGTCAAAATGAAGCTCGAGCTCGTCGGGCTCACCGGCTTTGAAAACCTCAAGCCCGCCGAGATCAGCGGCGGCATGCGCAAGCGCGTTGGCCTCGCCCGCGCGGTCGCGCTCGACCCCGAACTCCTCTTCAGCGACGAGCCGACATCCGGGCTCGATCCCATCATGACTGCGGTCATTGACCGGCTCACCCTGGACCTGACCCGCAAGCTCGACATGACCGCTGTGGTCGTCTCCCACGACATGACCAGCGCGTTCCGCATCGGCACCAAGATGATCATGCTCGGCGCCGGCAAGCGTGCGGGCACGATCATCGCCCAGGGAACGCCGGACGAGATCCGCAACCACCCGGACCCGGAGGTCCAGCAGTTCATCAAGGGCGAACCCGACGGCCCCGTGCCGCTGAAGCTCTCCCCAGAGGATTACATCGACCGTCTCCTCGGGCACCCGCGCCAGAAGGGCGTGGATTATTGAGTTCCCCGGCGCGTGCCCCCGGTTGCCGGGGATCAAGCATAAAGGCTCACTCCTTGAGCAGTTTCGTGATCCAGAAGCCGTAATTGTCGCAGGCGTTGAGTGCCCGGAGGACGCCGGATTTGTCGAGGATGAAAACGGTCGGGAGCGCGTTGATCCCCAGCGGGCGGGCGACGGCGTTGTCCCAGCCCCTGCCGTCAAAATTTGTCGGCCAATCTTCGATCTGGAATTCCTTCAGCCTCTGAGAAAGAGACTTTTTGTCGGTGTCGAGGCTGACCGTGACGACCCGCACATTAGCCTTCGGAAGCTTTTCGAGCGTGCTGCGGAAACTTTGCATCCACATCAGGCTGTGGGGAGACTCCGCGGACCAGAACACAATGACGACGACATTTCCCTTCTGCGCGCCGGTGTCAAAATCGGCTCCTTGAATCGTGGAAAACTTCAACTCCAGCGGCTTGTCGAGATGGTTCAGGCGGACAAGATCGTCGGCGATCCGCTGGCTGAGGGCGTCTTCCTTCGAGAGGGAAGCGGCATCATTCAAAAGCTTCCGTTTGAGTGCCGGATCGCTGTCGCAAACCGTCGCGGCCTCGACCAGCAGCCGGGGGCCCCTCTTGTCGCCGGGATATTTTTCCACAAAATTCCTCGCGGCTCCGACGATAGAGTCCCGGTTCTCCGCTTCGCGCCCGATCGTTCCCTGGAGAAAAAGCGACACCCGGCGGAACCCCGCGTCGGCCCGCTTCGCCGCGGCGGCGTCGGGCGATTTCTCGAGGGCCGCGAGAATGCGCATCGCCTCGTCGGTTTGCTGCGGGACATGGTCCATTTTTCCGGTTGCCGCCAGGATCGCTGCCAGCCGGAGCCGCGCATCAAAAGCCTGCGGGTCGGAGGGATACTGGGCGAGGAAACTTTCGACCAGAGCCTTCTGCTTGGCCAGGTGGGTTCTCGCCAGAATCTGCGCTTCTTCGCGCGTCGCCGGCTTCTTCGTCGGCCCGGCATCCATCGCCACGATCGCCGCCCACTCGGTGTCCGGCGTCGCCAATGCGCTCGCCGCGCAAACCAGCCAGGCAGTGATCAATAGGAATCTCATTTTTCCGGGACTTTGATTGTGGTGAATATCGCGCGGTGGTCACTGGCCTTATACCAGATCCGCGAGCTGCTGATACCGCTTTTGTCCATGTTGATATCCGGCCAGAGCGCCTGGCTGACCATCAGGTAATCGATGCGGGAATAGATATCGGCGGACGACCAGTAGTGCGTCCAGCGATATCCGTAGTAATCGGTGAGGAAGAGGTCCTTCATCCGGAGCGGATCCCGTGTCGAGCCGAGCAGCTCCTTGATCGGATACTCGTTTTTCGTGTCGTTCATGTCGCCGAAGAGCAGGAGTTTTTCCTCCGGGTTTGCCTGGAGGATTTTGTCGAGATGTTCGCGGAGATACCAGGCCTCCTTCGCCCGCATCGCCACCTGGTCCAAATCCGGGACCTCCCGGCGGGATTTTAAATGCGCCCCCACCAGGTGGAGCGAAAAATTGTCCGCGAGCTTCACCGTGACATCCAGAATTCCCCGCCCGACCCGCATTTGTTTTCCGTTGAGTTCGAAGGGGACTTCGTCCCTCGAGTTCCGCGCCACGATGGGAAAACGGCTCAGCAGCGCCACGTGCCTCGCGGCGTCGGTTCCCCTGACCCATTCTTTGTGGGGGTAGTCCAGCCCGGCGGCTTTCAGCCTCGCGCGAAATTCGTCGAGCGTCTTCTCGTCGCCCATTTCCACGATGCCGAGAATATCCGGGTTGATTTCCTTGACGACGTCGATCACCGCCGCGATTTCCTGCTCGGGCTTGGGGGCATCCGGGACGGTTTTGCCATCCACCTTGCGCTCCATCTTGAGATAATTTTCAACGTTGTAGGAGGCCACAACGACGTTGCCCGCGCGGAGATTTCCCGCCAGCAACAAGCCGAGCAGCGGAGGAAGCAACCTGGAAAAAATCCGTTTCAAGAAAGAACGGGCGGGTTGATCGCTCAGACGGCCTTTGGCGGTTCCTTGTCGGTCGTTGGGCTCAGTCCCGTCTCGGCTGTGGATGGGGAATGGAGCTCCTTGCCGGGAGCGTCTTTGATCTGAACGTCGGATGAGGACTTGTGGATCTCGCGCTCAAATTCGTCTCGCGCTTTCTTGAACTCCCCCAGGCTCTGTCCAAGCCCTTTCGCGAGCTCCGGAAGCTTTTTCGCCCCGAAGACCAGAAGGACGATCACCAAGATGACAATGAGATCCGGCCCGCTCGGCATCCCAAAAGCAATCAGTGGATTTATCATAAGCTTTCTATATGCCGGGAATCCGGTGCTTGCCAGCAATTCTTTCGCGGGCCGCGAGGGGCTGCTATCCGAATTCTTGATTTCGCCGCGCGTTTCATGCAGACTCCCAGATCAGCTTGAGCTCTCCAAACACCGAAAAGACTAGGGTTCTTCTCCTGACCGCCAGCATGGGGGAAGGTCACAACACCGCCGCGCGGAATATTTCCGACGCCATTCTCGCCGAGTGCCACGGGAGTGCCGAAGTCCTCGTGGCGGATCCCTACACGCGGACCAACCCCATCGTGAACCGGCTGATGCAAAGCGGCTACACCATGGCGATCAACCGGTATCCCAAGGCGTGGAAAGTCGTGTTCGAACTCCTCAGCCGCCGGGGAGTCGTCGAGGGGATGGGGCCGATGCTCGCGGAGCTCACCGCAGCCGTCCGGTCGCTCGTCGAGGAATTCCGGCCGCATGTCATCGCCTCCACATATCCGGTTTTTTCTTTCCTCAACGCGAAAATCCGGAAGCGCAACCCGTCGATGAACATCCCATTTTTTACGGTGATCACGGATTCCACCCAGATCAACTCCGCGTGGTATCGGTGCCCGTGCGACGGGTCAATCGTTGCGGACGAGCACACGGCGGATGTCCTGAGAGCCGACGGGGTGCCCGAAGAAAAGATTCACGTCCTCGGCTTCCCGGTGGGGCTCAGGTTCGAAGATATCGAGCCCCAGCCCGCGTCCCTGCCTTGGAAGGTTCTGTTTTTCCCGGGCGGCACCTCCGTCCGCGCGGTCGCCACGCTCCGCCTCCTTTCCGAGTTGACAAATGTCAACGTGGACGTCGTGACCGGCCGTCGCAAAGCCACCCACGATGCCATCGCGGCGGCCAACCTGCCAAAGTATGGCACGCTCACGGGATGGACGTCCCAAATGCCGGAACTGATGGCCTCCCACCACCTTTTTATTGGAAAAGCGGGAGGGGCGACGGTGCAGGAGGCGATCGCCGCGCAGATCCCGTTTCTCGTCAGCCACATCGTCCCCGGCCAGGAAGAGGGAAATATCGCATTCATCGAGCAGATGGGAATCGGGGCCCTCGCGGCCGGCTCGCCGGAGTATATTCTCCACCGCGTGCAGGGCGCGTTCGCGAACGGCGGTAACGTCTGGCATGCGTGGAGAAGCAACCTCGCCGCCATGCAGAAGCCATCCGCCTCCAGGGCCATCGCCCGATTTCTTCTGGAGCGCGCCCTGAAGGAATGACCCGCTCCCTGACTGTTCAGTAACCTTGCGCTGCGGCCGAGCCCCGCACAATAGCGATGCCGTTCGATGTGCCGAGACGCGAGGCGCCGGCTTCCAGCATGGCCCGCGCAGATGCCGCATCACGGATCCCGCCGGAGGCTTTGACCAGGCACCTGCCATCCACCGCGGCGGCCATCAGCCGGACATCCTCGACCGTGGCTCCCCCGGCGCTGAAACCCGTGGAGGTTTTGACGAATGCCGCGCCCGCTTCGCACGCGATCCGGCAGGCGGCCAGCTTCTCCTCATGGTTCAGCAGGCATGTCTCAAAAATGACTTTGACCCCGGCGTCACCTGCGGCTTCCACCACCCCGGCCAGGTCATCGAGAACATAGCTTTCCTCGCCGGCCCTGAGACGGCCGACCGCAAGCACCGTGTCGATCTCCCCCGCACCGCAATCCACCGCCCGGCGGGTCTCGAAGGCCTTGGCTTTGCTGTCCATCGCCCCCAGCGGAAATCCCGTCACCGCCGCAACCAGAACCGCAGAGCCCTCCAATGCCTCCGCCGCAACCGCGACCCATGAGCCGTTGACGCAGACGCTGAAAAATCCGAACTCCCGCGCCTCCGCGCAGAGGCTGAGGACGTTCTCCCGCGTGGCATCGGGCTTGAGAAGCGTGTGGTCGATCGTCCGGGCAATATTCATGAGAACCGGACAAAATCCCTCAGGAACTGGAACCACAAGAAAAACATTCCGCGAACCGTGTAGCAGATCGTCTCCTCCCCCGCCTTTCTTAAAATCCCGCACGTGAGGTTGTGGTCGAGTTGTTCGCGCAGGTCGTTCTGGATTTCGGTTCGCAACGAGGATTCCTCCATCGGACAAAGCCCCGCCCCCGCCTCCCGCTCCAAAAACGCCCGGTGCAGCCGGATCATTTCTAGAATCGATTTTTCCCCGGTGGCCCGGTTGAGGAGCGTGCCCGGCATCTGGTGCAAACCGTAGGAAAACGGATAGTTCCATGTGATCAGGAGCCGGCCATCGAGCGCCCGCGACCGCAGCGCGATGTAATAAAATGCGAACTCCGACTGCTCGACCAGGCAGATGGCTCCCGCTGTCGTCTGGTCCGTGCTCCGGAACAACCGGTAGAATTGCCGGGTGTCCTCATGCTGCCACCCCGCATCCTCGACATGCTCGAACCCTCCGCATTCCATTTCGTCGGAGAGCTCCGGGAACGCGGGAAACGTCGCCCGGGGTGGGGGAGCACAGGATTCCAGTTGCCGGTGTAAAGGCAGACGCAGTTTGCGGACCCGCGTCAGAATTTCCAGCCAGGGCAGCAAAAACCACGTGGCCGCGAATCCCGCGCCGGCCCAGACGCTGCCGCCAATCAGCCACCCGGCGAGAAACGAGGTCAGGACAAACCCGAACGTCCCCGCGCGGAAAAGAGCCGGATGCCGGAACGAA
>Ga0118677_10006467_pt1 | contig 19830 bp, 13 predicted proteins | sample AliMusrvi5mmetaG_FD_86154 | JGI IMG/M metagenome (GOLD analysis project Ga0118677, IMG submission 86154)
GCCGTGGCGCGGATCGCGCAGACCCCGCAGCCTGCAGCGGCTCCCAGACTGCCTGCGGCCCCGCAATTTCTCCCCATCCCCTCAACGCCGTTCGCTCCCTGCAATCCGTAAGGATACTCGCCGGGCCGGAATCCTCGCCCGGCTAGATCGGCTCGATGGCGGCGGCGGGAATCCAGCCTTTGACGCCCTCTTTGAGCACACCGATCTCCAGCCAGTCGCCTTCCTGAGAGAATATCTGCAGCCGGCGACCTTCCGGCGCCGTGAAGCTGACATTGAAATTTTCACCCGGTCCGCTGCGGATCTCTGCCGAGGCGGCCGCGAGGACTCCGCGTTGTTGAGAAACCCCGCTCCGTACGGCCAGCCACCATACGCCGAACGCCGACCACAATAGGCCGGCGGCCAGGCTCCAACTCAGCAGTCGCAGCCGCAACGACTCCTTCCACAGGCATAATCCGGCTAGAACCAGGAGCAGCCAACAGGCCAGCCAATGCAAGCCCGCCAGTTCCCGCTCGCTCAAGAGATGGAACGCGAAGAAGATCAGCGGCGGCACGCCCGCCGGCGCCAGTTCCTCCCCCGCCCGTCGCAAGGCGAAATCCAGATTCTGACGGATATCCGCGTCCCGCGGCCGTATGTCGAAGGCGCGTTGGAAAGAGGCGATGGCCCGGCCGGTCTGCCCGTTCTTGAAGAGAGCGTTGCCCAGGTCGTAGTGCAAGTCCGCGTTGCGCGGATCTCCGTGCAGCGCCTGTCGGTACCACTGCACCGCGGCCTGATAATTCCCCTGGGAGTAAAAACGCAGGCCCTCGGAATCGGGGACGGGTCCGGGCGTCGCTGCCGCGGGCAGGACCGGCGCCAGAGCCAGGAATATGGCCAGCCAGGCGAAATTCATCGCTTCAGCTCCTTCTCCAGAGCCTCGAGCAGGAGCAAGAGCTTCTGGCCCAAGGTCTCGACCGCTTCTGCGTTCTGCGCCGATGCCGCGGCCGGGGCGAATCGGCTGAGATCGAGGTCTTCCCACACGGACCTGATGCGCTCGATCGATTCCTGCGAAACTTGCGGCTGGCGCTTTTGGAGAAGCTCCTGCGCCCGCCGCATGGTCAGGCCTGCTGTCGGTTCCCCTAATTTCCCGGCCAGATATCCGGTCAATGCTTCGGTCATGAGAGCGGCGGCCTCCTGTGCGTCACCGTCGCCGCGCGCCTGCCGGACGCGGGCCGCGGCCGCTTTCAAGGCGCCGCGGAATCGCGCGCCTTGAGGATTCGCGGCCAAGCGCCCGCGGTAGGCGTTGAGCGCCAGGGCCCAGAGGAAGAAAGCGAACGGCAGGATATGGACTAATCCGGCCGCAGCGATGGCCTCCAGGCCGCGCGTGAACATCGCCCGTCTCGGCCGGACTTTCAGAAAGGCGAGATCCTCATTGACGCGGATGATGCCCTGAGCCGAGGCTGCCGACGGAGCAATGTAGCCGACGGTCGGGACGGCGCTGGGCCCGCCCGGAGCGACGGAAACGGTGAGAGGGCGGGTTTTCAAGCGGACATAATCATTGCGGGTGGGATCGAAATAGGACAGCGAGACCGGGGGAATGGTCAAGTCTCCCGACACGCGTGGCACCAGGACGGTACGGATGATCTTGGAGCCTTGCACCAAGTCCCCCTTCTTTTGCAGGTTGACGGAAGTCACTGGGTCGAAGACCCGCCAAGAAGGCAGGCTGGGCATGGCGGGTTCTGCGATGGCTTTCAGGTCGCCCGTCCCTTGGACGGTCAAAGTCAGGTTGACGGCGTCTCCCACCTTGGTCCGGTTCTTGTCTGTCGCGGCGGCCAGGGAAAAACGGCCCACGGCGCCGCTGAAGTCGATGGGCTTGCCGGCATCCGGCAAGGCCGTGACCTCCAGCTTCAGGGGCTGGGAAGAGAGGGTCCGGGTTTGGGCCGTCATGAGTCCCTGCGAGAAGAACCTCTCGAAGAAATCAGGGGAAAAGGGGTCGACGTTCGTTTGCTGTTGGATTTGGCAGTGCACCGTGGCGGCTCCGATGGTGAGGCGTCCGGTCCTCAGAGGGAATAGGGCGGTCTTGATTTCAGTCACGTAGTAATTGCGGCCGTTGCGTGTTTCGTTGTAGTGGCGCAGAGGCGGCAGGTCCTCCGCGAGGAAGCCCTCCAATTGGGGCGGGACGTACTGGGGGTTGCCCAGCAGGCTGACCGCCGTGTGGAACTGAACGGATAGGGTCACCTGTTCGTTGACGAATGCTTTGCGTTTGTCGAGTTCCATCGTGACGAACACGTCGGGAACGGCCGCCGTGCCGGAGGGGCGAGCGGTCTGCCGGCTGGCCGCCGCGGGCCGCGGCGCAGGGGGTTGCGCCGGAGGCGCCTGTACGGCCGGCGCTGGTCCCGCCGGGACCGGCGGGCTGGTTTGACGCACGACCTGGATCTCGATGGGTTCGGTCCTGGCCGTGGCGCCGCCAGCGGAAACTGTTATGGGAGGGATGATGGCCGTGCCGACGACCCGAGGGACCAGCACAAAGGTGTGTGTGACCGAACTGGAAATCTGGCCGTTGACGAACGAGATGCTCTGGCTCCGGCCGGATGAATACACGCTGAAGTTTTGGAGCGCCGGCAGTTGCGGGTCAGGCAGGGACGCTTGGATGCCTGTGATGGTGACGGCTAGGACCACTTGGTCGTCGAGGGACACCTGCGTCTTGTCCGCCTGGGCCGAGATGGACAGCTGCGCCCCGGCCGGGACGGCGGGCCAAAGCGCCAGGGCGAGAAGCAGGCGCCAGGACCTCACCAGTCCTCCTCCGGAGATTTCTGTTTGCGCGGCGCCATCAATTGCTGGGGATTTTTGGCCGTCTTTTCTTTCTCCGCGACCGAGCGCATGATGCGCTGCGCGTCTTCCTTGCTCATTTGGTTGAGGGGTCGCGGAGCGGAAGGCTGGGATTGCGGAGATGATCGATCCTGTCCCGCCTTATTGTTCCGGGAGGCGTCATTCTTGGCCTGCTGCGGCGCGTTCTTGGGATTGTTGCACTGTTGGCGGGGCGGCGGCGGATGCTTGAGCATGCGCAGGGCCACGGCCAGGTTGTGTCTCGCGTCCTGGTCCCGAGGCGCCAGCAGGACCGCGTTGCGGTAAGCCCCCACCGCCGCGGCGTAGTCCTGCTTGCGCACCAGGGCATCGCCAAGATTGTAGAAGGCGGCGGCCCGGAGTTCCGGCGGGGCCTTCGCGTCCTGGGCCAGGCGTCGGAATCGCGGCACGGCTGCTTCGTAGTCTTCCGTCCGGTAGAGCGCGTCCGCGGAATTGAACTCTGGACGCGCGTCTCCGGGCCGTTGCGCCTCGTGGTATTTTTGCAAGGCATCTTGATACCGGCGCTGGCCGTAGAACCGATTGCCGTCGCGCAATGCGCTTTCCTGGCCCCACGCCGCCGCTCGTACCGGCAGCAGGGCGAGAAGGATCAGGAGGCTCGCCGCCCCCGCGCGGGATATCCGCGATCCGTTCGACGCCGAAAGGAGGCCGCCGGCAGGGCGATCGCTTAGAGGGATGAGCATCTCGGCCAGGAGCAGGAGAAAAGCCAGCCCCAGCGGGAAGAGGAAACGGTTCCTGTATTGGTGGGTGTTCCCGACGATCCCTTGGGATTTTTCCAGCCCCATGATCTGACGCATGATCTCGCTGATCTCATCCTCCGAAGGGCTGGAACGCCAGTAACCGCCGCCGGTCCGCGCCGCCATGTCGATGAGCGTCTTCTCGCCGAGGCGGCTGATGACGGTCTGGCCTCGGAGGTCTTTTTTATAGCCGGTGAGGGCGCCGCTGCCTTCCTCCTTGATCGGCAGGGGAGTCCCCTCGGGGGTGCCGATGCCGATGGCGAATATCTTCACCCCGGCCGCCGCCGCCTCTTCCGCCGCGCCCAACGGGTCGGTGTGATGGTCTTCTCCGTCGGTGAGCAGGACCAGCGCCCTGCCTCCGGGATAGCGCTGCAACGAGCTCACGGCCAGGCGCACCGCGGTGCCGATGGCGGTGCCCGGGACCGGGATGGATGCCGTGGAAAGCCCGGACAATATCTGCTTGGCCGCCGGGATGTCGGTGGTGAGCGGACAGAGGATGCCGGCTTCGCCCGCGAAGGCGAGGACGCCCACCCGGTTGCCCTGCAGGGACTCCAGCAGCAGGGACAGCTCTCTCTTGGCCTTTTCCAAGCGGCTGGGCGGCACGTCTTCCGCGGTCATGGACAGGGATGTGTCGACCGCGATGAATACCTGCCTGGAATCCGAACGGGCGGGCACTAGTTCCACGCCCCATTGCGGCCCGGCCAGCGCCGCGAACAGCAGGGCCAAGGCCGAGAGCAGAAGTGCGCTCTTCAGCCGGCGGCGTCCGGCGGTCTCGGGCGGCACCAGGCGCGTCAGCGTGGCCGGCTCGCCCAACATCCGGGTGAGGCGCCCGCGGCGGGACGCGGCCCTGGCGTGCAGGATGGCGGCGAGCCCGACCGCTGAAACCAGCCAGAGGAGATAGAAGGGGTTCTTGAACATGGCTAGTCTCTAGGTAAGTCTAGAAAATATGCGCAGGAGGCAGGATGGTTCATGGCCACCTCAGCAACGCGCCTTGCGAGAGCATGATTTCGGCAAGCAACAGCAGCGCCGCCGTCAGGACGGGCAGGGCGTAGAGGTCGGCCCGGGCGACCGTTTCCGGCAGTTTGACCTTCGTTTTTTCCAGGGCGTCGATCTCGGCGTAAACGGCGCGCAGTTCGGAGAGGCTGGTGGCGCGCCAATACTTCCCGTTGGTGAGGCGCGCCACTTCCAGCAGCGCATCCTCGTCGAGGTCCTCATCCACGCGCACCATGACCCGGCCCAGGCGGGGGTCGTCTACGGGCATGACGCTGGCGCCGCGCTTGGCCGTGCCGATGGCATAGATCTTGACGCCCATGGCCGCGGCGGTCTTGGCCGCGGTGGGCGCGTCGAGACCGACATTGCCGCGCCCGTCCGTCAATAGGATGATGACCTTGGTCTTGGCCGTTCCCGCTTTGAGATGGTTGAGCGCGGAAACGATGCCGTCGCCCAGAGCCGTGCCGTCCACCCCGGTCATGCCGGCGCCCAGCCCCTCGATGCGTCCGATGAGGGCGTCATAGTCGAGGGTGAGCGGGCAGGCCAGCATGCTGGCGCCTCCGAAGACGACCAAGCCGATACGGTCCTCGAAGCGGCCGCGCACGAAGCGCGCGGCCGTCTCCTTGGCCGCGTCCACCCGGTTCAAGGGCTGGAAGTCCAGAGCGTTCATCGAAAGCGAGGTGTCCAGGGCTATCATGATGTCTAGGCCCTGGCCCCAGCCCTGTAGCCGCCGGCTCACTTTCTGCGGCCGGGCCAAGCCCACGCAGACCAACAGTAAAGCCAGCAGCCGGAGGCTCCAGGGCAGCCAGCGGGCCAGCCGCGGCCGCAGCGATGGCGCCGCACCCGCGGCGTAGGTCAGCGCCGGATAAGGCAGGGTCGGCCTCCGGCCCGGCTCCAAGCGCGCCGAGGCCCACCACGCCGCGGCCAGAGCCAGCAGGCCGGTCAGAAGAAACAGGGGATGCGCGAAGGTCATGGCCTTACCATGTCGGCGGCTGGAGCGGCGCTGGCCGCCGGAGTCGTCTCCCGCACCAGCCTCCGGGCCGTTTCCAGGTCCGCAGCGCCCCATGCTTCCCGCGCTGGAATCTTGGAGAATTTGACGAGGTCGGCCCGGTCGAAGAGTTCTTTGAGGACCGCGAGGAGTTTCGGGTCGAATTCCAGGAGCCGCAGTCGGCGATAGAGTTCGGCCGTCGTGGCGCGGGTGGCTGGGAAATCCCGACGCCTTTCCAGGTAGCGGCGCAGGATGTCGGTCATGCCGCCGTAGAATTCCTTGTGGCGGCCGGCCTCCCAGAGGCCGGCGGATTGCAGGCGCGCCAATTCCTCTTCAGCGATGACATCCGGAGGACGGATGTCCGCCCCGCCATCCGTCGCGGCAAGGGAACTCCGATCCCGCCGGGACCCCCGACGCGCCCAACCCCAGATTCCGAGGGCTGCGGCGGCCAGGAGCAGCCAAGGCCACAGCCGAGGCCACGCGTTGCGGGGAGGCTTGATATCCTTGATGTCCTGGGCTTGCGCCGTCCCAGGCGGTTCGCGCACGTCCAGGCGGAGATTCGTGGACAGGGTGCGGGTTGAGCCGGCGCTGGTGAGGGTCCAGTAGATCGGGAACACGCGCGGACCCAAGTCCAGGGGAACGATGCTCAGTTCGAAACGGCGCGCCGCCGCCGCCGGGGCGAGTTCGCGGGTGCCGGTGATGGCCATGTTGTCCGTCGTGGAGCGCTGCAAGTCGAGGGCGAGCGATTCGGCCGCGGCCAGCCGAGCCGTGGCCTGGACCACCACGGGCTCACCCAGCAGGGTCGCGGTGCTGGGCGCCGCCAGGGCCACGATATCCCCGCTGTCAGGCGGGGCGCCTGCCGGCGCGGAGCCGGAGGCCCAGCCGCATAGCGCCAGAGCGGCCCAGAACGCCGGCAGACTCATCTGCGCAGCCTCCGAGCTCGCTGGCGGAAGAAGCGAATGAGAGGATCCAGATAAGGGCGGTCCGTGCTGATGCGGATGAAGTCCAGGCCGGTCCGGCCGAAGAACTCCTCCAGCCGGCGCAGGCGCTCGCTTTCCTGCCGCTGGTGCCCGGACAGGAAGCCAGGGGCGGAGGCATCGACCAGGACCCGGCGTCCGTTCTCCGGATCTTCCAAATCCAGGCAGGCGCCCAGGCGCGGCAATGCGAGCTCACGCGGATCTGCGACCACGACCGGGACGACGTCGTGCTTGAGCGCGGCCAGGCGCAGGGGCTTTTCAAATCCCTCGTCACGGAAATCCGAGATCAGGAAAAGGATGCAGCGGCGCTTGAGCACCTGGACCATGGTTTCCAGGCTGCGGCCTATCCCAGTCCCCCGGCTGCGGGGTGTATAGGCCAGGATCTCGCGGATGATGTGCAGCACATGGCGGCGGCCCTTCTTGGGAGGCACGTATTCCTCCACGTCCTCGGTGAACACGAACAGGCCGGCTTTGTCGTTGTTGTGCAGGGCGGCGAGAGCCAAGACCGCGGAGAGTTCGGCCGCGACCTCTTTTTTGAGGCGCGCCTGGGTCCCGAAGAATTGCGAGCCCGAAAGGTCGCAGGCGATGGCGACCGTGAGCTCCCGCTCTTCCGAGTACTGGCGGACATGGGGGCGCCCGGTGCGGGCGGTCACATTCCAGTCTATGGCGCGCACATCGTCTCCGGGGACGTACTCGCGCACCTCGGCGAACTCCATGCCCCGCCCCTTGAAGACGCTCAAATACTCCCCCGCCAGGGTCTCGGTGACGAGACGCCCGGTCATGATCTCGATGCGCCGGACTTGCGCGAGGATCTCGGGGGAGATCATCGTCTCTGCCTTGGCCTCCCGGCTGGGCGCGTCAGGGGACCTCGATCCCTTCGAAGAGCGTCCGTATGATGTCCTCGGAAGTGACGTTCTCGGCCTCCGCCTCGTAGCTGACGATGATGCGGTGGCGCAGGACGTCGGCGCCGATGGATTTGACATCCTCGGGCGTGACGTAGCCGCGGCCGTTGAGGAAGGCGAAGGCCTTCGCCGCCTGGGCCAAGTAGATGCTCGCCCGGGGGCTGGCGCCATAGCTGATGAGGCTCTTGAGCTTGGCGAGCTTGTGCGCTTCGGGATCGCGGGTCGCGAAGACCAGATCGAGGATATAGTTCTTGATCTTGTCGTCGAGGTATATTTCCGAGACGATCTGCCGAGCGCGCAGGAGCTGCTCGGGCTTGGCGATCCGGGCCGCCTGCGGAGCGACCAGCGCGGTCATGCGCTCCAGAATGGTCTTCTCCTGGGTCTTGGAGGGATATGTGATGCGGATCTTGAGCATGAACCGGTCCACCTGGGCTTCGGGCAAGGGATAGGTGCCTTCCTGCTCGATGGGATTCTGCGTGGCCAGGACCACGAAGGGTTCCGGCAGCGGATAGGTGCTGTTGCCGATGGTGACGTGGCGCTCCTGCATGGCTTCCAAGAGGGCGCTCTGCACTTTGGCGGGGGCGCGGTTGATCTCGTCCGCCAGTATGATGTTGGAAAAGAGCGGCCCTTTGTGCACCGAGAAGTTCGAGTCCTTGGGATTGAAGATCAGGGTGCCGGTCAGGTCCGCGGGCAGCAGGTCCGGGGTGAACTGGATCCGGGAAAACCCGCACTCGACGCAGTGGGCCAGAGTCTTGATGGTGAGGGTCTTGGCCAGGCCGGGGACGCCCTCCACGAGGATATGCCCGTCGGCCAGCAGCCCGGTGAGGATGCGGTCGATGACGTCTTCCTGCCCGACGATGACGCGCGCGATCTCCCGCTTGAGCTCCGCTACGAAGAGGTTTTCATCGGCGACCTTCTTGTTGATCTCCTTGATTCCCAGTTCCATGATTGGCTCCTCACTTCTGGTGGGGGTATCCCCGGCCCGGCGCTTACTGGCCTTTCTGCGCCGCGGCCTGGCGGCGCAGTTCTTCCTGGCGCTTGCGCTCGGCTTCTATCGCGGCCGCCTTCTTTTCCTGCAGGCTGTTGAGCGTCTTGAGGGCCTGCAGACGCACGCGTTCATCCGGATCCCGGAGGGCGTCCATGATGGATGGGGCGACGGCGTAATCGCCCAGCGTGTCGAGGGATTGCAAGGCGGCGATGCGGATCTCCGGCAAAAAGTCGCGCACCATCCCGGCGAGGTTCTTGGTGATATCGGCTTCGCGCCTGTCCCGGGGCACGGCTTCGGTCACGGTGTTCGGGTTGAGCGGGTCGTTGGGATTCGGCTGCAGCGTGGTCCTGGTTGCGCCGCGCTGGCTGAGCAGGCCGATGATCTTGATGCGCAGGTCCGTGTCCTGGTCATGATGCAGCCGGTCGAACATGACGTCGTAAGCCTGGGGGACCTTCATCTTGTCTAGAAGGAGGATGGCTTGCCAGCGGACATCCGGGTTCTGGTCGGTGGCGGATTTGATGATGCGCGCCTGGTCTTCCGCGTTGACCAGGGGGCTAGGTTCCACGAAGATGGGCGGTGGGGCCGCCGCCGCCTTCGCCGTGGCCGAGGCGGCGGCTTTCGCCTTGCTCTGCTGTTGTTGCTGCTGCTGCTGCCAGACGAAGTAGCCGGCGACGCCCAGCACCACGACCATCATCACGTATTTCATCGCAAATCGACCTCCAGGCATTAAAACAAAAAGCGCGCGCGGCCTTCAAGACAGGGCCCGCCGGCGCGGGCGGATAGTCAATCGCCAGAAGCGAGGTTTTCCAGGATGGCCTGGGCCTTGGGCACGTTCTCCACCGCGATGAGGATGTGGGAGATGCCGCCGGCGCTGGCGGAACTGCCGTAGACGGTCGTGATGTTGATCTTGCCTTCGCCCAGCGCCTTGGTGACGCGGAGCAGCTCGCCCAGTTTGCCTTCCAGGTCGACGCAGAGCAGGCTGGTCTCCACGCTCGAGAAGCCGCCCTGGGACAGGATGACCGATACGTCGGCGTCGCCAGCGACCGCGATGCGGACCACGCCCGAGTCGTCGCGGACTTCGGAGGCGAGCCCGAGGATGTCGATGCGCTTTTCGGAGAAGATGCGGGCCAGGCCGCTCAGGGCTCCGGGACGATTCGGCATGAAGACGCTGAACTGCTTGAGTATTTTGACTTTCATGTTCCGTCCTCCCTGGGCTTTGATTATAACATAGTCGGCGCGAGCGGCTTCTTGATTCCTGCGTCATGAGTGTCTATACTCTTTGTCATGGGCGATATATCCCCCCTCTCTCCCCTCCTGCCTGCGGGAGGCGGCGCCGACCTTGAGCTTTGCCCCGCGAAGATCAGCGACCGGTTCGTCGCTTATCTTCTGGACGTGCTTCCGTTCTTGGCCGGCTTCGCCCTCCATTTCTTTGTAGCGGCCTTCAAGCTGCGGACCGCGCCGTTGGACCGGCAGATATTGATTCACATGGGCGCGCTCTGGGTCGGCCTGCTCTCCCTTTATCAGTTCGTCGGCAACCTTGTCGGCGGCACCGTGGGAAAGAAACTCATGGGGCTCAAGGTCGTGCGGCGCGACGGGACTCCCTTGGGGTTCCTGCGCAGCTTGGTGCGGGCCGCCGGGTATCTGGCCAGCACGCCGCTGTTCAATCTCGGGTTCCTGGTCGCGCTGCTCCATCCGGAGTCGCGCGCCCTGCACGACCTGCTCTCCGGCGCGCTGGTCGTCGAAGCCCGCGCCAAGAACACGGCCGAGACCCTGGTCCTTTTTCTGGCCGCGGTCTGCGCGGTCTCGGCGGTGTTCCTGGGAGATATCTACCTGACCTTGAACCAGCCCTTGCCCTCCGACCTGCTCGCCGTCGAGAAGGCCCGGGAGGGCCTCAAGATCTTCGCCCGGATCGAGGACGCCTACCGCGATAAGAACGGATATTATACGACCAGCCTGGGCGATCTGGTCGAGGCCAGCGGCGATGCCGCGGAATTCAAGAAGGCCATGCTGGAGATATTCGAGCCCAACTTGTTCCGCATCGAGGCCGGGGCGGCCAAGTACCGGATCTCAGCGGCGGCCAAAGACCGCCGCCAAACTCGGGTCTTCATCGTCGGCCCCCTGGCGCAGCCGTCCGCTTCCGGCGCCCCCTGAATCTCAGTATTCGATCAGGGTCCAACGGCCGAAAGTCCTCGTCGCGAACGTTTGCCCCGAAGGGTGGGCCCCCAGGACGGCGGGCGCGTCGCCGCTCCGGCAAACCACGAAGACGCGCCGGTCCGGCAGCGGCAGGGCCGCGATCCGGCTTTGGTCTCCGAATCGGGCCTCGTGCAGGCGCGCGTCCCGGCCGGCGTATTCCAGTTCACCGAACCAGTCGAGAACGCGGTCCGTGCGGCTTTTGGTATAGAACGGCAGGCCGTGGACGTAGGTGCGGAATGTGTATATTTGGTCGGCCGGAGCGCGGCGGCTGGAGATTTCAGCGGCGAGATCCCGGCTGCTGAGCGTCCCGACCGCGGCCCGCAGCCCGATTAAGCTCATCGCTCCGACGAGCAGTCCCCCCGCCGCGCCGGCGAGCAGCGGCCGCAGGCTCCGGCTCCACCAAAGCAGGCTGGCCCCGAGCAGGGCGGCGGCGCCGGCGGCCAGCGGCGTCGCGGCGGCGGGCATTTCGCCCGAGGGGATGAGGCGGACCAGCGGCGCCGCCAAGAGCGCGGCGAGCAGCAGCGCGGCGCCCAAGACTGCGGCGCTGCGCCGAGCCCAGCGGGGCGCTTCGCCCGCGGCGGCCCCGAGCAGGGCCAGCTGCGGGAAGACCGGCAGTATGTAGGTGACGAGCTTCGACGAGGAGAACGAGAAGAAGAGCGTTATCAGCGCGGCCCAGGCCGCCAAGGCGAGGCCGCGGCCATCACCCCGGCGGCGCCAGTCGGCCAGCGCGCGGCCGATACCGGCCGCCACGGCGGGCGTCCAGGGCAACAGCCCCGCGGGCAGGAGCGCCAGGAAGAAATACCATGGGTTGACCCGGTTGAACTTCTGGGTGGCGAAACGAAGGACGTGGTGCTCGTAGAAGAAGAAGCGCAGGAATCCGGGATGGCGGTGTTCCATGAGGACGAACCAAGGCGCCGCTATCAGCAGAAAGAGCGCAGGTCCGGCCGGCCGCAGCAGGCCGCGCCAGCGTGTCCGGACTTCCGGGAACAACAGGGCGAGGCTTGCGGCCCATAGCGCGGGGAACAGTATCCCCACGAGCCCTTTGCTCAGGAACGCGAGCCCGGAGCACGCCCAGGCGGCCGGCGCGGCCCAGCCCGCGTCTTGCGGCCGGAGCAGCGCCCGCAGCAAAAACGCGGAGCACCACAACAACCAAACGGTCAGGCCCATGTCGGGCGTGATGAAATGGCCGAGTGTGAAGTAGAGGCCGGAGGTCCCGAGCATGATCGCCGCCGTCCATCCGACCTGCGCCTCGAAGAGCCAGGCGCCCAGCCAGGCCGTCCCCAGCAGTCCCAGCACGGCCAAGCAGGCCAGGGGCAGGCGCGCCGCGGCTTCGCTCACGCCGAAAACTTTATAGGATGCCGCGCAGAGCCAATACCATAGTGGCGGTTTTTCGACATAATCGAGCTCGTTGAGGTGGGGTGTGGCCCAGTCCCCGCTGGCGACCATCTCGCGCGGCACCTCCGCGTAGCGGGCATCGTCGACTTCCAGCAGGGGGCGGCCCAGGTCCCAGAAGGGCGTCGTAAAGGTCAGGGCCAGGAGCAGCCAGAAAAGAAAGGGCGCTCCCGGGAAACGCAGCTCACGCAGGAAGTTCAACACGACGGAGAGTATACTATTGAGCTTCGCGAGACTGCAAAGCTCCGGCCGCTAGCCCTTCTTCATGATGCCCTGAAATGTAGCGGACAGAAGGGAGATCATCTCGTCTTTTTCGTGGATGGCGGCCAAGAGCTTCTCACGCTCCTGGCCCCAGGCGCCAAAGCGGCTGACCGCGGCGTCCTTCTCCTGAAGGGCTCTGGCCATATGCTCGCTGAGCGTCGCGGTCCGGCTGCGCAGCTCGGCCACAATTTCACTCAGCTCGCTGCCGCGCGCCAGCGCCTCTTCCAGGCGGCGTTGCGTCGCTTCCAGCCGGGCGGCCGATTCCGCCTCGGCTTTCGCGCTCGCCGCTTCCCGCGCCCGCGCCTTTTCGGCTTCGGCCGCGAGCCGGCCGGCCAATTCGTCTCGCTCGGAAGCCAGGGTCGCCGCCAGCTTGTCGTGCTCCGCGCACGCCCGGGCCGCAAGCTCCGCCCGGTCCTGCGCCGCTTTCACATCGATCCCTAGCTCGGAAACGCGGCCCTGCAATTGGCGGCCGCGGTCGCGCTCGGCGTCGAGCCGCGAATGGAGGTCCATCATGCCGGCGCTCAGGGACTGCTCGGCCTCGCGGCGCTCCGCCATGACCCGGGCCAGGGCATCGGCGCGGTCCTGGAGCGCCTTGAGCAGGTCGGATTTCTCGCGTTCCAGCGCCACGATGATCTCATCCTTGGCCTGGGGCGGCGTCTGGAGCAGGGCGGCGAGCTTGGCCAGTCCCGCTTTGATTTCCACGGCCGAGGCCGCGGTCTGCCGCTCTTCGGCCCCCATGGCGTCGAGGCGGCGTCCCAGCTCGGCGAAGCCGGCGGAGACCGCGTTCTCGCGGGCGAGGCGCTCCTGAAGGTATTCCTGGCGCGCGGCGCCGCTGGCCTCCTCCCACTTCTTCTGGAGCGCGGCGCGTTCGCGGCCCAGTTCCGCGAGCTGCTCCTGAGCCCGCGCGCTGTCCTGGGCTTGGCGGCGTTCCCCGGCGGCGGCTCTGGCCGCTGTTTCGGCGGCAAGGTCTGCGCGCTGGGCCTCCCAGCCGGCTTTCAAGGCGCGCAGCTCTTCGGCGACCGCGCTGATCTCTCGACCGACCGCGGCCTGGGCCGCGGCCTTCTCGGCGTCCTTGCCGTCGTGCCGGCCGACCGTCTCCTTCAAGAGCTCCACCCAGCTGCGATGCATCTCATCGAGCCTCTTCTCCAGGGCTTCGATGCGGCCGCGGGAATGGAGTTTTTCCCCCTCGGCCTCCCGCTCGGTCTTCTCCCGGCGCAACTGGTCGCGCAGGGACTTGAGGCTGTCCTCCACCTCGTTGCGCAGGCTGTCCTGATGCGCCAGGGCGGCTTGCGCGGACTGCGCCCGCTCACGCTCCGCGGCGAGCTGGCCTTCCAGGGCCTCCAGGCGCCGTTGCAGGAAATCCATTATGGGCGTCAGCGGCACGTGGGCGGCGGCCGGCCGGAGGATTTCCGGAGACGGCGGCTGGGGCGGGACCGGAGGCGGCGCGGGAGGCTCGGATTCGTTCATGAGGATGTTCCGTGCAGGCTTATCTTTCCCGGTAGCGGCGTGACATCTTGGCCGGCAGATTGAAGGTGACCGACAGCTGGTGCGTCTGGCCCAGGAGGCCCTGGGTCGTGAAGGCGTAGTCGAATGTGAAGTCGGAGATCGTTAAGCCCACGCCCGCGCTTGGCGCTGAGAGTATCCCCAGATCCGGGATGTTCTGGCTGTTCAAGCCGCAGCGCAGCATGGCCTTGATGCCTTTCTGAACTTCGAGGGTGTACTCCAAGCCCGCCGCACCGTAGGGCTGGTTGTCTATGGGTACGCCCATCTCCGCGGAAACCAGCAGTTCCGGCAGCGGGCGCAGGGCTCCGCCGAATTTGGCCCGCAGGGGCAGCGTGTTGCGCACGCGGTCGAACTTCTGGCCGGAGCCCATGTTCTGGAGCACGGCGGCCAGATCGTATGGCCAGAGGCTGCCGAAAAACCTGGTTTGGACGCCGAGGTCCGCTCCGAAACCGTCGGCGTGCTCGATGATGACTGAGTGCATCCAGCGCGCGGTGACGCCCATGTCGATCTTCGCTTCGCTGTCCGAGAGGTCATAGAGCGACTGTCCCCAGCTCAATTCAGCGACGAAGTTGCTGGGATGGAATTGGCCGGTGTCGTTGCCGGAGATGTCGGTCTGGGCGATCTTCCCCAGGTCTTGGTAGCGCACGCCCGCGCCTGCTACGGATTCGTCGTTGACGCGTTGGGCGTAGAAGGCCGATCCGTAGCTGACGTCCTGGAGGTATTGGGAATACATGAAGCCGGCGGAGAGACGGGGGATCTTGGCCAGCCCCGCCGGGTTCCAATACATGGAGAAGGCGTCGTCAGTGACCGCGCTGTAGGCCTGGCCCATGGCGATGCCGCGCGCGCCCTGGTCGAACAGCAGGAATTCGGAGCCGGCGGTCCCGATGCCGGCCTGCGAGAAGTCCGAAGCGTATACGGCCGTCGCCGCGAGCGCCGCCAGCGTCATCAGCACCGCGCGTACGATGTTCATCTGATGACCGCCAGCTTGCGGATGTCGCGTTTACCGGCGGCTTCGATGTCCACCAGGTAGACGCCGCTGGCCACCAGGCGTCCGGCCCGGTTGGTGGCGTTCCAATAGAGCAGGCCGCTCGTGGCGTCGGCGGTCAGGTCGTTGACCAGCTCGCCGCGCAAGGTGAAGATCCGCACGCTGGAGCCGGGAGGCACTTCCAGCGTGGCGTTGCCGCCGTTGCGGCCGGCGTACAAGGGGTTCGGATAGATGCGGGAGTTGCCGGGGACGTCGACGAGCGTCGCGGTGGCGTCGCCCACTTGGTAGATGGACAGGCTCCTGTTGTAGGCGTAGGTCCCCATCAGATCGTTGACCTGCCCCGAAAGGGTGTACTGCTGGCCGGGGACGACGGCGCCCTTCATGTCCACGGTCGTCGGTTCCGGCACGCAGGTATCGCTCGCGCTGAGCCGGGCGGCGTTGTAGCGCAGCAGGGCGGCGCTGGCCGGATTCTTGACCAGGTCCAGGCCGGCGGGCTCCCCCGGAGGGTCGTAGGAGACGCTGAAGAAGACCGGCTGCGTCGGATTGATGGGCGGGTTGGCGCTGAGGACGAAGGCCATGTTCGGGTCGCCTCCGCAGAGGGTGCCCTGGACCGCGGACGGCAGCGCCGGGTCGGAGACGGAGAAGGTGGATATCGTGATGGTGGTGTCTGACGGGAAGGAGAGGGGCGGCGCGTGGAACCGGACAAAGCGCGGGGCCGGCTTGCCCCCCGGCAGGCCCACGCTGCCGTAGATGACTGTGTCAGACGAATGGTGGATGACGCCGGCCAGCGACCCTGCTGCGGCCCCGCCGTTGTAGGTCACGGTGCTGACGAAGGCGGTCGGGTCGAACGCCGTGGGCACGCCCCGCGGGCTGACGGAGCGCACGCGGACGGAGTAGGTCAGGGAGGCCCACAGGTTCGTGATGGTGAAGGGGCTGGCCGTGGTCGTGGTCGCATAAGAGAGGTAGAAGTTGGGGTCGTTGACGTCGGTGACGGCGACCGTGGTGTAGTTCAATTGGTAAACGGTCCCGGTGGAGTTGCCGTTGGTGCTCCAGGACAGGCTGATGCTCGCGGGCGTGGTCCCGGTCACCGCCAGATTCGTGGCCGGGTTGGCCAAGGTGGCAGACGAGCCCAGTGGCACGTAGGGCGGGACCGCGGGGTTGGCCACCGGCGTCGGCGCGCCGTTGAAGGACAAGGCGCTGATCGTATAGACCTGGCCGGGGCTGAGGCCGGTGACGACGGTGTAAGTCGAGACCGTGGTGTAGGGGCCGGCCGCCGGCGGGTTGAGTCTGATCTGATAACTGGTGCCCGCGGGATTGCTCTGGGGGTCCCAATAGACGGTCATCGAGTTGGTGGTGACGTTGTCGGGGTTCGGGATATGGCTGGACAGCCCGGGCGCGGCGGCCAAGGTCCAGGCCGTGGCCAGAGACATCGCCCCCTCATCGAGGGTCGTGGTGTTATACGCGGAGACCTTGACGCTGCGGGAGGTGTTCGTGGCTAGGCCGGTGTCCAGCCAGACCGTGGTGTACACGGCAGTGCTCAGGTTCACGGCGACCGTGGCCAGCAAGGGAGGCTTGAGGGTCACAGGGTCGACCGCGCAAGTGCCGCAATAGACGCGGAAGCCCAACCCGGCGATGTTGTTCCAGGTCCAACGGACGCTTGAGGGACTGGCGCCGAGTCCGGAGAGATTGGCGACGGGCGGGACGCCCGCGGTGTAGCTGGTGGCGGAGGGAGTCAGGGGCAGATAGTCTCCGGAGATGTCGTAGGGCGAGACGTATGCCTGCTGGGGAGAGCCGGGTACCAATCCGGTCATGGTGTAGCAGGTCGGGCTGAATGCCGATTTCGTTACGGTCGAGACCCATACCGCCCCGCTGGCCGCCGCGGCGTAGATGTTGAAGCCGTCGAAATCGCTGGTGGAGGGGTTCGGCCAGCAATAGCGGATGGAGTTCGAGCCCAGCACCGTCGGCGTCACGGCGGAAACGCCCACGGCCGGCTTGGGCGGGCCGGCCTGGACGAGGTAGCTTTCGGAAACTTGGTCGTTGGCGCCGGCGTACAGGCGGTACCAGCCGTAAGGCAGCGTTGCCGGAAGCGTGACGGTAAGAGAGCTGTCCGATTTGGACCAGAGGTTGTTGGCGTTCTGGTAGATGTACGTGCTGAGGTTGAGGATGTATCCGGAATTGCCTTGAGAGGCCGTGCCTGCGGATCCATCCATGGCCTGAAGGATGAGCCGGGGATGGCGATAGTCGGAGTTGGCCGCGCCCGCTCCGCCGCCCGAGGCTTCGGTCTGGCCATGGAAGCGCGAGCCGGTCACGGTGAAGGCTTTGCCGGGGATCAGGACAGGTTCGTCGACCGCGCTTATCAGGGGGCGGCGGGGGCTGGGCGGATAGCCCTGGCTGTGGGAGTCGAGGTCGGTCGAGAACCAGCCGTGGCTCTCCGCGCTGGCGAGTACGCTCGTACCGTTGTAGCCACCGAGCGCGTAGAGCGTGCCGTCTTGCGCCATGGTCATCGTATGATAGGCGCGAGCGGTATTGAATCCTCCACCCCACAGCGCCCAACCGAACATCGGGCTGAATATCTGCGTCGTCATCTTGGGGGTGCCGCCGGATTGGAGCACTGCTCCGCCGGCCACCAAGACGCTCCCGTTGGGCAGGAGGGTGGCGGTGTGGCTTTGCACGGGAATCGGGAGAGTGGTTGCGGTAGGCGTCCAGCCGCCCGCAGGGTTGTACAGCCAGGAATAGCCTTGTTCCCAGTTGCCGTCGTCGCCGCCCGACACCAGGACCTCGCCATCCTGCAGCAGGGTGGCGGAGTGATGCCGCACTGAGGCGGGGAGGACCCCGCTCGTCCATAGGCCGCTTTGCCAGTCGTACAAAGCGTAGGTGTTCAGGACGTGAGAGGCGTCTTCCCCCCCCACCACCAGCACCCGGCCGTCCTGCAGCAAGGTGGCGGTATGGTTGGCTCGCATCGTCGGCATAGGGTTCGGGAGGGTTTGCCAGACCCCGGAGGTGGAGTAGTAGATTTCCGCGCTGGCCAGATAGGCGGGAGCGCAGGCTGGGCAGGCGATGCTTTTGCCATAGCCGCCAAGCGCGAGCACGTTGCCGTCCGGCAGAATCGTGGCCGTGTGGTACTGGCGCGTGTACGACATGGAACTCGTGGGTATCCAGAGCCCGGTATCGGGGTAGTAGATTTCAGCGCTGGCGACGGGGCCGGTAGACGCGGCGTTGGCGGATGCGCCGCCGGCCGCGAGAACGCGGCCGTTGAGCAGGAGGGTCGCGGTGTGCAGCTGCCGTGCGGTCTTCATGGGACCGGTCGGAGTGAAAGCCGGGGCCGTGGGGTTGCCGGCGGTCTGGTCACCCGGCGTCAAAAGCTCCGAGGTCGTGAGGATGCTGGAGCCATTGGAGCCGCCGGCGATGAGGATATTGCCGCTGGGCAAGGTCGTGGCCGTATGCAGTTGGCGGGCGGTGCTCATGGGATTGGAAACCGCGTTGAAGGTGTTCAGCGGGCTCCAGCTGAGCGCTCGCCAAGAGGGGACCGCGAGCTGCTGGTAGGTCATGCCGCCCACCAGATGCACGCTGCCGCGCGAGTCTAAAGTCGAGGTTTGCCCGAAGCTTTGACCGAGGAGATGCCCGCCATTCGGGGCGTAAGCCCAGCCTTGGCTGCCGGCGGCGCCGCCAGGCGAATATTCCTCATCGTCGCCGTAAGACATCGCGTTGATGACGGCGACAAGCTTGGGGGCGGAAAATGTGTCGGTAAGATTCGTCAGGTTGAGAGTGCTGGATCGCAAGCCCCGGACCGAGCCGACCAGCGTGGTCAGGGAGAGACCACTCATGTTGATAGGATTCACCACGCCGGCGGTGTATGAGGAAAGGACGACCTGCCCTACGATCTGGCTGAAAGAGACGTTGTTGATCGTTATTTCAGGGTTGCCCGTGATAGGATCCGTAATCACGGTCCCGCTGTAGGGGCCCGTCGCAACAGCGTTGTTGATCTGCATGGTGACCAGTTGGTTGCCTAGGGCGCTCACCGAAATGGCGGCGTTGGAGAGAGTGATAGTGATGTTGCTGAGAGTCGCGTTGACTGGGATCTCAGGCGGCAGGCCTTGCAGCGTCACGTTGGCATTGATGGTTGCTCCGGAATCGATGGTGGCGGAATCGCCCGGAGCTGAAGCCACGGTGAAGGAAGGGGTGTAATGGATCGAACCGGAATTCGCGGCGCTGATGTTGGGAATGCCGACGGCGATCGGATTGGCGGTCCATGCTATGGTGCCCGCATTGGCGCCGTTGGCGACCGTTATCGTGTAAGCCGCCTGGCTGATGAGGCCGCAGTTGTTTGAATCCGTGGGCTCGCACTGTACCGTGGTGCCGTTGAGAAGCCCATAAAGCCCGGTGCCGAGCGCCTGGTTGGCGGCAGGGGGGATGCCGCTGGAGAACTCGACCGTTCCGAAGGAAAAGGGGATCGTGGGATTGGCCGGCGGGGTCACGGTATTATCTCCTGCGAAGTAAAGCTGGCCGTCATGGATGACGCCGGTGACGTTATGGGCGTTGCCGGCGTAGTCGGCCAGATGGAATTGCAAGGGCACGCTGATCTGCGTCGTGCACCCCCCCCCGCTCGTGATGACCCCGCCGCTGACGCAGATCGTCGGGGCGGGGCTGTTATTCAAAACGGCGCTGAAGCTGTTGATGTAGGAATTGGTCATCCCGCCCAGGCCGCCGAAGGCCGTCAGGGCGCCGTTGGCCTTGAGCGCGGCCGAATGCATTTGCCGCCGGACGAACATGCGCGCGTCGAGGGCGCAATGGTCGCCGACGGAATCGTACATCTCCGTCGATCGGAGGTAGCCGCGGCTGAGCGAGGGATAAGGCTCCAGTTGGGAGCCGTCGTTGCTGTTGAGATTATCCTCGTAGTCTAAGCCGTCTATGCCGCCGGCGATGAAGACGTGCTGGCCGTCGCCCATCAAGGTGGCGGTGTGCGCCGCGCGGGCCTGAACCAGCGCTCCGGCGCTGCGCATCAGTCCTGAGCCGGGGTCGAACCTTTCCGTGCTGTTGAGGTAGACACCGCTTCCGGAGGTTCCCCCGGCGAACCAGACC
>Ga0118677_10006469_pt1 | contig 19825 bp, 18 predicted proteins | sample AliMusrvi5mmetaG_FD_86154 | JGI IMG/M metagenome (GOLD analysis project Ga0118677, IMG submission 86154)
TATTGCCTTCCCCATGGCGGAGATTTCCCTAGGTCTTTCATTTGACGACGTGCTGTTGGTGCCGGCGATGAGCGGAGTGCTGCCCGGAGAGGCGGACATTTCCACCCAGGTTGCCGCGGACATCGCCTTGCACATTCCGGTGGTTTCAGCGGCGATGGACACGGTTTCCGAGCACGATCTGGCCGTCGCCCTAGCCCGTGAGGGCGGCATGGGAGTGATTCACCGGGCTTGTTCCATCGACGAGCAGGCGGCCATGGTCTCCAAGGTCAAGCGCTCGGAAAACGCGGTGATTCAAAAGCCGCTGACCGTGCGCAAGGAGCATTCCGTCGATCATGTCCGCGCCCTGATGGCCAGCAACGGGTTTTCCGGCTTTCCGGTGGTCGCCGCCGATGGCTTGCTCGAAGGCATGGTCACCGGCCGCGACGTGCGCTACCTTGACGGCCAGGACTCCACCGTGGCCGACGTGATGACGCCGCGCGCCCGGCTCGTCACCGCGCCCCCGCATACCAGCCTGGAGGAGGCGCGGCGCATTCTCTATCAAAACCGCATCGAGAAACTGCCGCTCGTCGATGCCACGGGGCACCTGGTGGGGCTCATCACAGGCGCCGACATTGAAAAACGCATCACCTTCACCAATGCGGCCAAGGACGAAAACGGCCAACTCCGCTGCGGCGGGGCCGTCGGCGTGGGACCGGATTGCCTTGAGCGCGCGCGGGCCTTGCTGGATGCCGGGGTGGACGCGCTGTTCATCGACGCCGCCACCGGGCACACACGCCACGTCATGGAGGTGGTTGGGAAACTGCGCGGCCTGTCGGATCGGCCGGTGGTGGCGGGCAACGTGGTTACCGAGCAAGGCGCGCGGGATCTGGTGGCTGCCGGGGCCAGTGCGGTGAAAGTGGGGGTGGGGCCCGGTTCGATCTGCACCACCCGGATCATCGCCGGGGTGGGCATGCCGCAATTCACCGCGATTCAAAATGTGGCCGGCTACTGTCGCGAACACGGCGTGAAGGTGATTGCCGATGGCGGCATTCGCTACTCCGGCGACATCGTCAAGGCGTTGGCCGCGGGGGCCGACCTGGTGATGTTAGGATCGCTGCTGGCCGGTACCCGCGAAAGCCCGGGCCAGATGGTCCAATCGCAAGGCCGGCGCTTCAAGGCGTACCGCGGGATGGGCTCGATCGGGGCGATGAAAAAGGGCGCGGGCGATCGCTACGGCCAAAACAGCTCGGGCAAACTCGTGGCCGAGGGCGTCGAAGGCCGGGTGGCGTACAAGGGTCCGCTGTCCGACGTGATTTTCCAACTCATGGGCGGACTGAAGTCCGGCATGGGCTATCTCGGCGCGCAGAGCCTGGCGGAGTTGCGCGAGCGCGCCACCTATGTGCGCATCACCGCCGGCGGCTTGCGCGAGAGTCATGTGCACGATGTGGTCATGACCGAGGAACCCACCAACTATCAGCCGATCAGTTGATCGCCTAACAATCCCATGATGCACGACCACCACCACGTCGCCGTTCTCGACTTCGGCTCGCAATACACCCAGCTCATTGTGCGAAGGGTGCGCGAGCTGGGATTTTTCGCCAAGCTCTATGCGATCGAGGATTTCCCTAACATCGGCAGCCCCGGCGCGATCATTCTATCAGGAGGACCGCGCAGCACCAGCGAGGCGGACGCGCCGGACCTGGACTTCGCGGCGCTGCGGGGTTTCGGCGTGCCGGTGCTCGGCGTTTGTTATGGGATGCAATTGCTCAACATCAAGTTCGGTGGCACGGTGGTGGCCAGCAACCGCCGCGAGTATGGTCCGGCCGATTTGTTTCCGGGCGAGTGCAGCGGGCTTTATGAAGGCATCTCGCCCTCATCGCAAGTGTGGATGAGTCATTCGGATACCGTCAAAGTGATTCCTGATGGGGCGAGAATCATTGCCACCAACCAACATGGCACACCGGTTTCGCTGCAATGGAACGAGCGGTTTTTCGGCATCCAGTTTCACCCGGAGGTCACCCACAGCCACGAGGGCTTGCGCATCCTGCACAATTTCCTCCTGCATGCGAAGGACCTGCTGCCCTTCCGCATCGATGACTTCAAGCGCGAGATCATCGAAGGCATCCGCCAACAGGTGGCCGGCAAGCAGATCGTGTGCGGCGTGTCCGGCGGCGTGGATAGCACGGTGCTCGCCGTGCTGTTGCATGAGGCCGGTGCCAAGGTGCGCCCGATCTTTGTGGACCACGGGCTGATGCGCAAGGACGAGGGCGAGGAAGTCCGCAGCAACTTCCACCGCATGGGTGTGCCCATCGAGACGGTCGATTGCGCGGAACGGTTCCTAACAGCCCTGGCCGGGGTGGACGATCCCGAGAAAAAGCGTGTCATCATCGGCAATCTGTTCATCGATGTGTTTTGGGATTCGGTGGGGGATGCGGAGATGCTGGCCCAGGGCACGCTCTATCCGGATGTGATCGAAAGCGCGTCCAACGCCAAATCCAAAGCCTCCAAGATCAAGACCCATCACAACCGGGTGGACCGCATCCTGGAACTGCAGGCGCAGGGAAAGGTGTTAGAGCCGCTGGCGGAGTTGTTCAAGGACGAGGTGCGGGCGCTCGGGGCCTCGCTGGGCATTCCGCATGACATCCTCCAACGCCATCCGTTCCCCGGCCCCGGCCTGGCGGTGCGCTGTCCCGGCGAGGTGCGCGAGGACAAGTTGCGCATCATCCGCGAGTGCGATGCGATCTTCATCTCACGTCTCAAGGTTCACGGTTGGTATGACAAAGTCTGGCAGGCGTACGCCGCGCTCATCCCGGTGAAAACCGTCGGCGTCAAGGGCGACGAACGTTCCTACGAATGGGCGATTTCCCTGCGCGCCGTCATTTCCGAAGATGCCATGACCGCCGATTGGGTCGAGTTGCCATACTCCATCCTGCGTGAAACCAGCCACCGCATCCTCAACGAGGTCAAGGGCATCAACCGCGTGCTCTACGATGTCTCCACCAAACCCCCGGCAAGTATCGAGTGGGAGTGAGCCCCCCGTCAATATGAAGTTTGCGCTGCTCGTCTGCTTCTGTTTGTTGATGGCCAATGCGGCAGAGGGAATGCTGCGAGCCGAACCGAGTATTTCATCGGTGGCCATCGATGCCCATGATCCCGATGTCAGTGTTGAGTCATCCAGTCGGCCATTGGCACTCGTTGTATGAGTCTTGCCCCAGCCCCAAGCTTGGCCTGGCCATGGCAATCGCCGCGCGGCCGTTGCCTCTCCTTGTGTATCTGCTCGGGCTATGGCCGCTGCTCCCCGGTTCGATGGCTGTCATCACGGCTTGTGCGAGTCCCCAAACACCGCTGCGTCGCCGCATGTGTGTTGCCTTCGCCGTCGCGGTGGGCTGCGTGTTTGTCGTCTTTCACGTCGGCATGATTGCCGTCGGAAACTTTTGGGAGTGACACTAAGTCGCCGCGCAATAATAACTGTCAGTTATGGCGACGGATTTTGTAGCGGCGCTCAGTGAGCGCCGCTACGAATGAGCAAGTCCGCAGCGCCTTCTCATGGGCGGCTCCTGCGCAGCGACGGTCACAGACCGCCGCTACAAGCCGGCAGGTATTCTTGCGCGGCCCTAAGATCTCCACCGGCTCGAAAAAACTTGACGTTTTGACGTTTTGACGTCAAGCTCTCCCCATGAAACGAGCCACCGTTTATCTCGACGAAGACCTCCACAAAGCGCTCAAGCTGAAGGCGCTGGAATCCGAGTCCAGTCTCTCGGAAATCGTCAACGAAGCCGTGCGCTGCACGTTGCAAGAGGATTTGGCCGATCTTCTAACCATCGAATCAAGAACGAAAGAAGGCACGATTTCCTACCAAACTTTTTTGAAGGAACTGAAGAAACGTGGCCAGATATGAATTGTTAGTCAGGCCTTCTGTTAGCAAGGACACGAAGGACATTCCGCCCCGCGACCTGAAGAAGATTTTGCGGAGGATGGAAGCCCTGCGGGACGATCCGCGACCTCCGGGTTGCGTCAAGTTGTCCGGCCTGGACTTTTACCGGGTGCGCCAGGGTGATTACCGGATCATCTATGAAATCGAAGACCAGCGCCTCATTGTGATCGTCGTCAAGGTCGGGCACCGCAGAGGCATTTACAGGTGACTAGGTCGGACAAGTCGGACGGGTCGGACGGCTGCGTCCGACTCACGCGAGGCCGTGGCGGAACGGGTCGGCGGGGTCGAAGAAATAGGTGCTGGCGGCATTGACCCAGGCGCGGCCGGAGACGCGGGGGCTGATTTTGCCGTCGGGAAGAGGCTCGAGGGTGGCCTCGAAGACGGTGTCGAGAATGCCAGCCTGGCGCCATACCTGGCCGGAGTGGAGCAGACCGTCGGCATGCAGGCAGGCGAGCTTGGCGCTGGTGCCCGTGCCACAGGGGGAGCGGTCGTAGGCGTTGCCGGGGCATAGCACGAAGTTGCGGCTGTCGGCCAAGGCCGGATCGGCCGGTGCTCCGAACACCTCGATGTGGTCGATTTCCATGCCGTGCTCGCCGGTGATGCCCTGGTCCGCTAGGCTGAGGCGCACGTCATGCGCAAAGCGGGTGAGCGCCCCAAGCTGGGCCAATTCCACCGGCGGCCCTTGGTCTTCGATGAGGAAAAACCAGTTGCCTCCCCAAGCGATGTCGCCGCGCACGGTACCCCACCCCGGGACTTCGACCGCCACCGCCGCGGCGTGCCGGTAGCTCGCCACGTTGGTCACTTCGACCGAGCCATCGCTGCGCAGATTGGCTTGGACGACGCCCACGGGCGTGTCGATGCGGTGCATGCCCGGATGGATTTTCCCCAGATGGGCGAGGGTCACGGCCAGACCGATGGTGCCGTGGATGCACATGCCGAGGGTGGAGACGTTGTTGAAGAAAATCACCCCGCAGGCGCAATTGGGTTCGTCGGGCTCGCACAGCAAAGCGCCGACGATCGCCTCGTGGCCGCGCGGTTCACGGCACAGCGCGCCGCGCAGCCAGGAGTGTTCGTCGCGCAGGCGTTGCGCCCGCTCCGCCAGCAGGCCGCCACCCAGGTCCGGTCCGCCGGCAATGACGACGCGGGTCGGTTCGCCGCCGGTGTGCGATTCGACGACTTGAAGCGGTGCTGGGCTCATGCAATGATAAAGCACAGGCTAGCGGCCTTGGCAACCCGTCCAAAAGTGTTAGATGGGTAAACGGGGCAAATGATTTCGCTTGCCGTGCGGCACGCTGCACGGCAAGTGTCCCGCGTGACCACGCCCGTAACGATCACCGAGACCCCCTCCGCTCCTCCACCCGTCGAGTCCTTGATCCGGCACCCGGCGGCAGGAGGCTGGACGGAGATTTCAGCAACGAGACCGAAGCCAAGAGATTCTAACGGTTTTCTCCCGGCAGGTGATTTTCCGGCGGTCAGCTTTTTGTAGATTTCATGCCGTCATGGAAATAACCGGGAAGACCCTCCAGAATGGCAAGTCGATGGGTATCGAGCTGTCACGCGTGATCGCCGCCTTCATGATCGTGTGCATGCATTGCATGATCGCATACGAGGCAAGCGGCGGACAAGCGGTGATGGGGATTCAGCCGTACCCGTTTGTTGGCGGCGTGTTTCTCTGGGGACGGGTTCCCTTTTTCCTGATCCTTGCCGGTTACCTTGCTGCCAGGAGCTTGACGAAACCCGGCGTGTCGAATCGGCGTTTTGTTCAGACCCGATTGATCGGACTGGGTGTTCCCTATCTGGTTTGGAACGCGCTTGCACTTGCCGCGCAAGGTGCCGGAGCCTTGCTGAGAGTCACTCAAGGCAATGCAGCGGCGCATGGCCCCGGATTCTATGTTTCCGGTCTCTTTGGTTTCGGCGCGTTTCCCGCCGATTATCCGATGTGGTTTGTCCGCGACATCATCGTTGTGAATTGTCTCGCCCCGCTTCTTTTCAAATTCCGCCTTTGGATCTTCGTGCCGGCGCTGGTCTTGATCTGCCTTCCCGCATCCTCGATGATCTGGGCTGACTTCGGCATGCCCCGTCCTTCCTCTTTCGGATGTTATGCGTTAGGCATGCTCATACACCAACTGGATGTGAGGAGGTTGGGGGCTCTATTTGCTTCGCCCGCGCAGGGTTGGATCGTGTGCATGGGGTTGGGATGCCTGACTGTATTTGTTCCCGGGATAAACCTTGGTGCAATCGGACCGCTCCTGGGTGCTTCTCGATCCGCTTGCTTGGCGAGGCAATCGCAGGCGGCAATCAGCGTTTCGCCAACCTGTTATTATCCGCTTCGCCGGCGACCTTCCTGATCTTCGCTGCACACATGCCGATCATCACTGCCATTATGGTGTTGTTGACGAAGTATGCAGACATGGGGAACTCCCAGAAGTTGATCTTCTATGGGTTGCTTCCGTTCATTCTTACCGTCTTGCTCGTGATCACACACCACCAGATCAGGAGATTTTTCCCCAAATTGCTCTTTCCCCTCACCGGTGGCCGCTGAGCGGGTTTGGCACTCGGATCAACTAACGGAAACTTCCGCGGACGGGCGCTTCGCTCCTAGCGCCCTCTGTGTGCTCCTGTTCAAGTTTTGAATTCAAATTTCTGAACAGGAGGCAGCAGAGGAAGCAGGGAGTTGGGAGACCCCATTTCTGCTGCATTTTCTTGCATGGGTTCGGGCTTAGCGGACGGGGTAGGCCAAGCGGAAAAAGCGCGCCGTTCCGGCAAGCGGCTCGGTATAGGGTGGCTTCGGGGTCGGCAAGATCGAAGTCCAGGGACCTTGCAGGTTCGCAGTGGATTGAAGTTGGCCGGTTCCGGTCCAATCGAGCACGATCCGGCCATCGACCACAACCGGCGGATAGAAGCTCGGCGCCTGGGCGGCAGCGGCCGCTACCACCATGGCCCCGAGATAGATGAAATGGTAGGCGTTGGAATTTTGAGCGCTCGGGGAAAGCTCGACGAGCAGAGTGCCGTCGGCGGTCGGCATGAGTCCGGACAAGGTTGCGGAGGTATCCACATTGTTGGCGGCGTCAAGTGTGGTGCTCGTGACGCCAGCGCCAGTGACGGTGTAGAGGGTTTCGCGATTGTCGGAAACCCCGGTCCGCGAGGCGTAAAAGGTGAGTGTGTAAGAGCTGAGTGGATCCAGCCCGGCAAGCCGGAAGGCAGGGGACACGTTGGCCAAGCCGTTGAACGCTTCGGTATTCCCATATAACGAGTCCTGGGTGGCCGACGCCGGGAATGCCGTGGACGTCAGTGTGCCGTTGGTGTTTGCCCCATTGAAGCGGCGGACCATTTCAAGCCGCGCGCTGCCGGCCACACCGGTGTTGTCAACCAGCGGGTCGAGGATGGCGGTGTCAGACAACCCGATTGCGGTATCGACATTATTCCAGGCGTTGGCAGGATCGTTTGCCGGCCCGGTTGGGGTACTCGCGGCGCCGAAATCGACGAGAAAACTTTTGGTGGGCGGGGCGGACTCAGGTGAGACCTCGACCGAGTCTGCCGGGATCGCATTGCCTGCCACGTCCTTGATGGCGGGTCCGAGGCCGACGGTAAAGCCCGGTTGGATGGGGGAACCGAGCATGAGGGCGATGGAAGTGCCAGCGCCGGAGAGTGAGGAGGAAACAACGGGAACTTGCCGGCCACGGTACACGACGGAGAAGTTCGCCGGGTTGGTGGCTGGGCCGGAGGCAAGCGTCTTGCTGAAGGGGATGTTGATGGTGGTCGCATTCGACAGCGAGGGGAAGCCAATAGGCAGGGGGGGGATTGGGATGACCGAGAGGGTGGCGGGGTTGCTGGTAGTGGCCGAGACGTTGTTGGATACCGTCACCGTGTAAACCGAGCCATTCAGGCTGGCACTGGCACTTGGTAGCGTGTAGGTGAGTGAGTTGGCGCCTGAAATCGCGCTGTTGTTCCTGAACCACTGGACGGTGTAAGGCGGTGAACCGCGGACCTTGGCGGTAAAGGTGGCCGGTTGATTTTCCGTCACAGTTACCGGGACGGGATGGCTTGAATAGACAATACTGACCGTTCCGGAAACCGTGCCCCACGCCATCTTTTCCAGATAGGTCGGATCGACTGTGAGTTGCAGGTTGAGCGAGGAGACGGCCGGGTTGGTGTGCAGGCCTTCCGGGCTTTGGCCGTAGATCGTGGCGTAGAAAATGGCGGCGCTCAGGAAGTAGCCGTTGTCATTGCCGTGATAATCGTCACTGCCGTGCAGATCGCAGAAGTCGGGATGGGAGTCGGCGAGCAGGCCACCCGCATTTTCCCAGGAATCGCCGACCGGGGCGATGATGATGGGCGCGTTGGCAGGATGGCCCGAATTGAGCGAATCCCTCAAGCCGAGGTAATTGGTGCGAAGTTCCGACTGCATTTCGTCGGTCGATGCAAAAGTGGTCGGGGTCGAGGTGCCGGTGATCAGGGGGTGCTTGGCCGCGCGGGACCAAGTCTCGTAGAGGATTACCGTGGTGGCCGGATTGTTTGCAAGGACCTGATTATAGAGCAGGGTTCCGTAGGTGAGGTGATTTGCCACATTGCCGATGTGGGTGGGTTCGGTGGAGAAATTCTGTAGGATCACATAGGTCCAAGGCTGTGAAGCGATCACCGCTTGGGTGGTGGCATCGTTCGCGTGGAATTGGTAGTTTACGCCACTCACCGCGCGCATCACGGTGGTGGGATCCGGATGTCCGCCGGCGATGGCGAGACGCTCGAAAATGTCCGGCACACTTGCCGTTCCGCCCAAAGCGTAGGTGAAGCTGTTGCCGACGAAAAGGATCTTGTCCTCGGCGCATGCCGGCGAGCAGATGGAAAGCAGAGAGAGGGCTGTGAAAACCCGCAAGGACGGCGTGGAGATCAAAGACATGATGCGAGGCGGTGGTTTTTTCTGGCTCGATGCAAGATCCGCAATAGCGAAATTTTTCTCCTTCAAGAAGTAGAGAAAAGCACATTTTCCGGCACAATGCAACAAAAAGTCAGCAGGCCAAATTCATTTCTCCCACGGGAAATCGCCAGCGTGGACACCGCTATCCCTCGCGCAGTCCCGAGTTGATACGGCCAACCGGGGTCTAACGCTCATTCCGCGCCATTTCGGCGGGCAAGGAAAATATCTCTCACAGAACACCGCCGCTTCACGGGGTGCCACCGCGGGCAAGGCGAAACCCCACGTAATCATACGCACCGCCCGGGTAGCTGAAGTAGCGGTCGGCGACGCGGCAGTCGCTCGCGTTGTGGCGCCAACTGCCGCCACGATAGACCCGCAGCGTGCCGCTGGCGGCACCCGGTGGGTTTGCTAGGTCCGCCGCAGGGTACGGGCCATACCAATCCCAGCACCATTCGGCGAGGTTGCCTGCCATGTCGAACAGTCCGTAGCCGTTGGCCGCGAAGGAGCCCACCGGCGAGGTGTATGGCTCCGCACCGGCGCTGTAAGCCGGGTGGTCACCGCTGGTTCCGGATTGATAGGGTTCGCCACCCTCGTTGCGGAAGTTCGCCTCGCGGTGGCTGATGGTGTCGCCCCAGGGAAACCGCTTGTCAGTCAAGCCGCCGCGCGCCGCCTTTTCCCATTCCGCCTCGGTGGGCAGGCGATAGCCGTTGGCACTCCAATCGCAGTCCGGCGCGCTGCTACCGGTCCGATAGATTTCCCCACCGACCGAGTAGCACGGCTTCAGGCCCGCCTTTTCGCTGTGGGCGTTGCACCATTTCACCAGCGAGTACCAGTCGAGCGAATGGACCGGGTGATTGGCCGAGTTGGCCTTGCCTGGCGGCAGATCCGTGTAGCCGTGGCTGACGCCCCAGATGCGCACCTCGTCCCACAAGGCTTTGGTCACCTCATGTTGGGCCATCCGAAACGCGGCGAGCCGCACCGCGTGCGCCGGCAATTCGTTAGAATGGCCGTCGTCGCTGGCTGCGAGCGCATTGCCCATTGAAAACCTCCCGGCCGGGATGAGCGCAAAACCATCGGTTGCCACGGGCGCGGGTGGTTTCAAAATCTCAGCGGTGACGGGTGCGACCACCAGTGGGGTGGGGATAGGTGGCGTGAGCGGCGCGACCGCTGGCGGTGTCACCGGCGGCAGTTGCGACGGCTTGCTGGCGGGCATTTTGACCACCTCCGGCAGTGTCGCCCGCGAAGGTGTTGCGGGCACCGCCGCCGGTTTGGCAGGCGGCTCGATCCGCACCGGCGCAACCGCTGTGGTCTCGGGTTGGCGCTGGCTTGCGAGCCATGCCAGGCGCGCTGCCATCAGCGCCACGGTGACAATCAGCACGCCCGCGAGCCAGAGGCCGTGCCTCACGCTCGCAGTGCTAATCTTGTGGTGCTCCTTCACGAGCCCAGCCTAAGCTGCCTTGGCCAGCGGGTCGAGCACTATCACATCTCCACGCGCCGCCATCAAGACAAGCGCGAGGAGGCATAGTTGAACCGTGATGGACCGGTCAGTGGCGACGGGTGCGCAGGCACACTCCACCACCGATCATGAGGCCAAGCAGAATGACGTTGCTCGGTTCCGGAACGGGGCTAAAGGGAGGACTGATGGGAGTCGCGCTGACATCCGCGCCGTCAATGAACAGGTCCGAATTAAGAGCGGAATCCAGTGCATTGACGATGCCGAAGTTGAACGTGTAATCCCCGGTTTCGACAATGTTTACCGTCAGTGGTTGCCAGCCATTGATGGTGGATCCGGCACCGGGGCCCACGGAGGCGAGACTGGCGAACTTGGTGATGCTCGCCGGAGCGCCATTGAGGCTGATGCCATAGAATGCCCAATCGTCGAAAGGAAGGTAGATTTGATGTTTGTTAGGCCGCCGTCGTGAAAGCATCTATCAACTATCGGCGCGCGGGAAAAATGCCTAACGACGCGCAGTCTGTCAAAAAAAATATCCCCCAAAATGAAAAGTTTTCCAGGGGAATAAATGTTAGTGAATTCCTTATTGGGGCTGGCGCGCAGGAGAAAGCAAGGACGCTTGATTTTTCTGACAGCCGGGAACGGCCAATGCAGTTCGTTAGCACATGGTATGGCAATTGATGGCTCCGGGCAGGATGCCCGGACCAAGGTGGCGCGGGCATCCTGCCCGCCGCCATTTTTCCCATCCATTCCAGCGTCGCCTCTACGAACCGTATTGGCCGCGGACGGCTGTCTTCCTGGAACTGAGACGAGACCGGTGGGAGTTGCGGGGTGCGGGCGCGGGTGCTGTTGGAACCGGTGGTGATCCTCGCCTGCGGGATCGTTGCCGATGGCACGATTGTAGCGGCGGTCTGTGACCGTCGCAGCCGATGCTGAAGCGCATCTCTTCTGCCAGCGACGCTCACAGAGCGCCGCTACAAGGCGGGGCATGCGCTAGCGACACTCACAGCGCGCGCAGGGTGGCCTTGATGGCCTCGAAGTCCGGGAGATCCTTGGGATGGTCCTGGACTTCGGCGTAGCGCACGATGCCCTGCTTGTCGATGACGAAGGCGGAGCGCTTGGCCACGCCGCCCATGATGAGATTGTTATCCGGCAGGAATTGGTCATAAGCGATGCCGTAGGCCTTGGCCACGGTGTGTTCGTAATCGCTGAGCAAGGGGATGGTGATGGCTTCCTTGGCAGCCCACACGGCCTGGGCAAAGGGATTGTCGCCGGAGATGCCGAACACCTTGGCATCCAGCGCCTCGTAATCCTTGATGCCGGTGGAAATATCGCACATTTCCTTGGTGCACACACCGGTGAAGGCCATCGGCACAAACAGCAGCAGGATGTTGGCGCTGCCGATCTGCTCGCTCAATCTGACGAGCTGCGGACCCTCGGCGGTTTTGGTCACGAGGGTGAAGTCTGGGGCGGTGTCGCCTACTTTAATGGTCATGGCTGGTTGGTTTGGGGGTTGATGTTTGGGTTGCCACTATAGATGCTAAAGCCCGCCGGTCAACCGGCACGCGCTCATGAAGTATGAATTTTCCCAGTTTGGCCGTCACCTCGGCTGCGGCAGCGGCATCGAAGCGTTGATGGACGACCTCGGCCACGCCCTGGCCAGCGGCGGGCCGGACCTCAAAATGCTCGGCGGCGGCCAGCCCGCGCGCATTCCCGCGATCCAGGCGGTGTGGCAGCGGCGGCTGGAGGAATTGCTGGAGGAGCCCGGCGGCCTCGACCGCGCCCTAACATCCTACGATCCGCCGCGCGGCAATCCGCGCTTCCTTGAAGCGGTGGCCGGCCTGTTCCGGCGCACCTTCGGCTGGGACATCGGGCCGGAGAATGTCGCCGTCACCAGCGGCGGGCAAACCGCGTTTTATTTCCTGTTCAACCTGCTGGCCGGGCCGATGCCCGACGGCACCCGCCGCAAGATCCTGCTGCCGCTGGTCCCGGAGTATATCGGATACTCGAACCAAGGCGTGGCTGGCGAACTTTTCCGCGCCGTCACTCCGCTCATTGAGAAAACCGGGCCGCATGAGTTCAAGTACCGGGTGGATTTTGACAGGTTGGAGGTCACCCCGGACATCGCTGCGATTTGCGCCTCGCGGCCGACCAATCCCACCGGCAATGTTCTAACCGACGAGGAAATCTCCCGCCTTTCGGAGTTGGCCAAGGCGCACGGCATCCCGCTGATCCTCGACAATGCCTATGGCGCGCCGTTTCCCGGAATCATTTTCACCGACGCCACCCCGTATTGGGACGAGCATGTGATCCTCACGCTCAGCCTATCAAAAATCGGGCTGCCCGGCACCCGCACCGGCATCGCCCTCGGCCCGCCGGCAATCATCCGCGCGCTCGGCTCGATGAGTGCCATCGTCGGCCTGGCCAACCCGAACATCGGCCAGCAAATCGTGCTGCCGCTGCTCGAGTCCGGCGACATCCTGCGTCTCAGTCGCGACGTGGTGAAACCCTTCTACGCGGCAAAATGCCGGCTGGCACGGCAGGCCGCGCTGGAGGAATTCGGCGATGCTTTCGAGTGGTACATGCACCGCAGCGAGGGTGCCTTGTTTCTGTGGCTGTGGTTTCCCGGCCTGCCCATCACCGCCAGCCAACTCTACGAACGCCTCAAACAGCGCGGCGTGCTCGTCGTCTCCGGTCATTACTTCTTCTTCGGCGACGAGCCGCCGGATTGGCCCCATCGCCACGAGTGCCTGCGCGTCTCCTACGCCATGGACGAGACCACCGTGCGCGACGGCCTGCGCCTCATCGCCGAGGAAGTGCGAAGGTGCTGGGAGTGAGCGGGCAATTCCCCAAGGAGGGTCGATCTCCGAATCGCCCGGTCTCTTGAATTCAGCTTATCGGCCTCAGTCAGGCGATGCCTTTCCACAGGTCCTCAGGAACGACGCTCCTCCCGCGAAAAAGCTCGCCATTTCCGCCACCCATGCTATCAATTCGCTGCGCTGCCTTTGAACTGACCCTGAAAAACAAGACAGCCCATTCCCCTACGCCACGCTACTGAACGACTCGGCGACTGACCTCTCAAACTTTCAGAATTGTGTTTATCGTCGAGAATTTCAAGAATTTCGAAAAGGCAGAGGTTGATTTGGATCAACCGGTAACTTTGCTGGTTGGCCCGAACGGATCCGGGAAAAGCAATCTGATAGAGGCGCTTGAGCTGCTTGCGGTCCTAATGGCCGGACGCGCGCTGCATGAGGTTACTGAGTTGGGACGTGAAGGCGGCCTGGAAATCCGAGGGGCCTTGGCTCTTGCGCGAGACAGGGAGGTGATGCTTTCACTCTTGGATACACCGGGAGCCCAGTGCCGAAGTCGCCTAATCTGACGATTACCTACAGGGTCACAATTCAGACTGAACCTCAGCCCAGAATTGTGAATGAAAGCCTGATCCGGAGCGACAAGACAAATCCTGTTTTCGAGGTCATCTCAGCCGATCCAACGGGCCTATCAGCAGACAATACCGTTACTTACGACAATCACAAGAAAGGAACCAATCCCCAAGCATCGGTCGCAGCCGACAAGACCGCTCTATCCCAGTATGCGAAATTTGCCCGGAAGGATGCCAAACTTCCTGACACTCTCGCCTTGATTGATGTCCTGTTAGCTAACTGTGTTGCTCCAGCCGTATTTGATCCATATCCCCGACTCATGAGAAATCACGAGCGAATTTCAGAGACGATGCTTGCCAGAAATGGATATAACCTGTCTCCTGTGCTCTATAACTTGAATCGTCAGAAGCACGTAGCAACTCGCAGCGAGTCGGGCAAAATATTGGTTAAAATCGTGAACCAGCAGCATGTTTTGAACCGGATTTTGAATCGAATCAAACAGTTGCCAGATGAGGCATTCACTGACTTTATGTTTTCCAGAACCAGAACATCGGAGGTGCAACTAGGTTTCAAAATGCGGTCTTCAGATCCAGTGACAGCGCGTATTCTGTCAGACGGCACGCTTCGGGCCCTGGCTATTTTGACCGCACTTGAAACCTCGGCAGAGGGCACGCGCATCATCTTGGAAGAGATTGACAATGGTGTCCACCCCAGTCGCGTGCATGTGCTGATTGAAGCCATGTTTGATTGCGCAAATCGCAACAAGTTGAAGATTTTGGCGTCCACCCACAATCCCGCGGCCCTCAACTCTTTGACGCGTGAACAATTGGACTCAGTCTTGCTCGTTACCAGCGAGACAAAGGGAGGAACCGCCCGTTTGATTCCCCTTCCAGACTTGCCTGGATGGCCTGAGTTCGTGGATGCCGGGCGGTTAGGGGATCTTGTGACGCGACGCGTTTATGAGAAGCATCTCCGGCCCGATTTCCAGGAGGCGCAGAAGGAAACATTCGATAAATGGTTCGCAACACTCCCATGAATCCGGTTTTCTATGTGATTGACACAAGCTATCTTCTTGAAATGGCGGCTTGTGGGCGTGATAGCCGACCGGAAACCAGCGCAGCGGTTCGCGAGAGGCTTCGTAAAGCGCAACACCATGGAGGACGATTCTACGTGCCGCTGCCGTGTCTGTTCGAGCTTGGCGATCATATCGCTGACGTACGAGACGGAAGGCGTCGACGCAAGCTCGCCCAGTGGCTCTTGACAACCGTCGCCGAATGTTTGGAATCTCCGAACCCATGGCACATCACTCCTACAGCCGATCCTGCAACGGTGTTGCCTCCTCTGCTGGAGCGCTTTGAGACGTATTCCGTTCAAAATACGGTTGGGTTGGTTGACACATTTGCAGCGATGGAAGCGGAGCGCTTGAAGACGGATTTTTCAAAACTAAAACCACTTGTCCATCTTTGGACAAACGACAGGAAGTTGAAGGCATTGGAGCCTGATCCGGCAAAGCTCCCTTTGCTCTGGTAGTTCGTAGGAAACAGGTCGTGTCAAACCATCACTGCGCCGGTATCCCAATGGCAAATGGGACGCTGGCCTCAAGAGCGGCATGGCCAGCTTGGCCGTGTGCTTGAGATGAAACACGGGCGAACCTGGGACAACGGCGGAAATGCGGAATCTCAAAAACGGGCGACCGGCTGCCGGATGGTGGGCGGCAAAACTCCCTTCAAGGTCCGCTTCGCTGCGCCCGCCCTCCTGCCACGACGGTCTCAAGCATGTGCATGACGCGCCGTTGCCGCTCGCGGGGCAGCGAGGCCCTTTCGGCTGGGCTCCCCGCAGCGCGTGCTTCGGGGCGCGGCCGAATGTCACTGAAATAACAAGGAATTCTTCTCAGTGACAATGAATTCCCGCGCTTTGACGTTTGCACTGCGCCGATCCCATGGCAGACTGCGCCAGCCAACCGATGACCACCGAGACCTTGCAAGAACACATCGCCGCCACCAGCGGCTGGATCCAGGACGTGAAAGATGAAATGGCCCGCGTCCTGGTGGGGCAGGCCGACCTGGTGGACCGCCTGCTCATCGGGCTGTTGTGCAACGGTCACATTTTGCTCGAAGGCGTGCCTGGCCTGGCCAAAACCCTGGCCGTCAAAGCCCTCTCCGGCTCGCTGCATGCCACCTTCGCGCGGTTCCAATTCACCCCCGACCTGTTGCCCGCCGACCTCGTGGGCACCATGGTCTATCATCCCCAGGGCACCCGCTTCGAGCCCAAACTCGGGCCGATTTTCAACAACCTCATCCTCGCCGACGAAATCAACCGCGCGCCGGCCAAGGTCCAGAGCGCCCTGCTGGAGGCCATGCAAGAGCGCCAGGTGACCCTCGGCGACCGGTCGTACCCCCTGCCGCAGCCGTTCCTCGTGCTCGCCACCCAGAACCCAATCGACCAGGAAGGCACCTATCAACTTCCGGAAGCCCAGCTCGACCGCTTCCTGCTCAAAGTCACCGTCGGCTATCCGAGCAAGGACGAGGAACTCACCATCCTCGACCGCATGGCCACCTCCGACCCGCCCTATCAGACGAAAAACGTGGCCAACCCCGCGCAAGTGGCCACCTCGCGCGAACTGGTCAACGCCGTTTACATCGATCCGGCGGTGCGCCAGTACATCGTGCAACTCATCCACATCACCCGCTTCCCGTCCAAGGTCGATGTGCCGATGAAAAACCTCATCCGCGCCGGTGCCTCGCCCCGCGGCACCATCAATCTCGCCCTCACCGCCCGCGCCCGTGCCTTCATGCAAGGCCGCGCGTTTGTCACCCCCCAGGACGTCAAGGACATGGCCCACGACGTGTTGCGCCACCGCATCTTACTGACCTATGAGGCGGAGGCCGAGGAAGTCACCACCGATGCCATCATCACCCGCATCCTCAACAAGGTGCCGGTGCCCTAGAAAATCCTAAATCCTAAATCCTAAATCCTAAATCCTAAATCCTAAATCCTAAATCCTAAATTTCAGATTTTCTTGGTTTGGGATTTCAGATTTCGGATTTCAAGTTTTCTTCTCCATGCTCACGGAAGACCAAATCGAGGAAATGATGGCCCGCGTGCGCAAGCTCGAACTCAAGGCCCGGCGCTTGGTGCGCGAATCGTTTTCCGGCGAGTACCTATCGTCGTTCCGCGGCCAGGGCTTGGACTTCGAGGATTTCCGCGAGTACCAGCACGGCGATGAGGTGCGCTTCATCGATTGGAACGTCACCGCGCGCATGAACCAGGCGTTTGTTAGGAAATTCCGCGAGGAACGCGAACTGGTCGTCATCCTCGCCGTCGATGTCTCGGGCTCCACCGACTACGGCAGCCTCAATCAGAGCAAACGCGAGATCGCCGCCGAAGCCGCCGCCATCCTCGGCTTCAGCGCCCTGCAAAACGGCGACAAGGTCGGCCTGCTCGCCTTTGCCGACGCGCCGCTGCTGTTTGTGCCGGCCGCCAAGGGCACCCGCCATGTGCTGCGGCTGGTGCGCGAGATCCTAACAACCAACCCGGTGCGCCCCGGCACCTCGATCAAGGAGGCCTGTGATTTCCTGGTGCGCTCGCTGCGGCGCCGCGCGCTGGTGCTCATGCTTTCCGACTTCCACTCCGACCCGCTCGACCGCCCGCTGGGCAAGCTCGCCCGCAAGCACGAAACCCTCGCCCTGCAAGTGTCCGACCCCCTCGAAGCGCAACTGCCCGCCGCCGGCAAAGTCGTCATGGTCGATCCGGAAACCGGCTTTGAAACCCTCGTCAACACCTCCAACGCCAACCTGCGCATGAGCTACGAAAAACTCGCCCGGCGCCACCGCGAGGGGGTCGCCACCATCCTCAAGAAACACGCCATCGATTTCACCACCCTCAGCACCACCAGCGATCCGCTGCCCGCCCTCCATCAACTCCTCAAACGCCACAGCCGGCGGCGTCGCTGAAGAGGCAAGTCATGGCAGACGACAATGTCACCTTTGATCTGAAGGAACCGGCCGCGCCGGAGGCCTTGCTGCCGCATGACTATGCGCAGGCGGCCTGGCTCGCCGCTGCCGCCCTGGCACTGCTGCTTTGCGTGACCTGGCTCATCCGCTGGCAGCGCCGCCACCGCTCCAACAACCCGCAATCCCGCCGCAACCTCGCCTACAAGCAAGCCTCGGGCAGCCTCGACCGGATCCATGTGGCGAACCCCCGCGCCGCCGCCGTGCAGACGTCGCTGATCCTCCGCCGGTATCTTTCGCTCGCCGCGGATGACCCCGCGCTGTTCGAAACCCATGAGGAATTCATCGCCCGCAATGACGCCCTACAGTCCCTAACGGAAACAGCGCGCGCCGCCTGCGCTGCCGGCTTTGCCCGTCTCGCCGCCTTCAAGTACGCTCCGGAAGTCCCGAGCCTGGAGGCCGCCGCAGTGGTGGGCGAAGCGCGCGGTTTGTTAGAAACCCTCCACCTCGGTTTCCGAAGCTGAAATGACCCAGTGGCTCCTCCATTTCCGCTTTGCCCAGCCCGGATGGCTGCTGTTGCTGCTGCCGGCCCTGATGCTCATCGTGTTGCGCCGCGGCCGCGGGGCGAGCGCCGCGGTGACTTTCCCCAATCTATCCATTCTGGTGAGCCTGGGCCGCCGCGTGCGCCAGGGCGCGTGGAATTTCGGCCTGCCGCTGGCCTGCATCGCGCTGTGCACCGCGATCCTCGGCATGGCCCGCCCGGTGTGGCGCAACGAATACCAAAGCCGCAGCGCCAGCGGGATAGATATCATGATCACCTTCGATTGCTCGCTCTCGATGGCCATCGACGACTTCATGTCCAAGGGTGGCACCATCAACCGCATTGATGCGGCCAAGCGGGTGGTCGATGACTTCATCACCCGCCGCCCGGATGATCGCATCGGCTTGATCGCCTTCGCCGGGCGGCCGGTGTCGGCCAGTCCCATCACCCTCGACCATCAATGGCTGCGCAACAGCCTCAAGGACCTCCGCCTCAATGACTCGGGCAACCGCGGCACGGTCAAGGAAAGCGGTACGGCCATCGGCTCGGCCATCGCCGCCGCCGCGTTGCGCCTGGACTCCCGCCAGTCCAAAAGCAAAATCATCGTCCTCATCACCGACGGTGCCAACAATTCCGGCAAAATCTCCCCGCTGGAGGCCGCCACCCATGCCAAAACCCTCGGCATCAAGATCTACACCGTCGCCATCGGCACCGAGGAAGGGCGCGTCCCCGGCAGCATCCAGTCGTTCCCCCGCCAGGAATTCGATTTGCCCACCCTCACCGAAATCGCGCGAGTCACCGGCGGCGAACATTTCTGGGCCCAACAACTCGAAGTGCTCGAATCCACCTTCCACACCATCGACCGGCTGGAAAAATCCGAATCCAAAAGCCACCCGGTCATTGATGACACCGAACTGTTTCCGTGGTTTATTGCGGTGGCGGTCTTCGCCGCGCTGGCCGCCACCCTCCTCATCGCCTTGAATCCCCCACCCGCGCCCTGACACCCATGCATTTTGCCGACCCCGCCTGGCTCGTGCTGCTGGCCCTGCTTCCCTTGTTAGGGGCCGGGTCGCTGCTGGTTGCCCGCCTGCGCCGCAAACAATGGCACGCCTTTGTCGCCGCCCGCCTGCGCCACACGTTGCTGCACCGCGCCAGCCCCCTGCCGCGCTGGCTCGCCCTCGCCTTCCTCACCGCCGCCGCCGCCGCCCTCATCGTCGCCCTCGCCAGACCCCAGGGCGATGCCGGCACCAAGGCCGAAAAATCCGTCGGCCGCAACGTCCTCATCGCCCTCGACCTGTCGCGCAGCATGCGCGTCAAGGACGTCAAGCCCGACCGCCTCGCCCAAGCCAAAGTGGTCATCTATGAGTTGCTGGATGTCCTGCCTAACGAACGCATCGGGCTCATCGGCTTCGCGGGCAGCGCCCACCTGTTCGCCCCGCTGACCATCGACCACGGCGCGGTGCGCGAAACCGTCGAACAAATCGATGAGAACTGGGTGCCCCTGGGCGGCTCCAACCTCGGCGCGGCGATTCGCCTCGCCATCGCCACCCTCAAGGAAACCGGCCAGAAAAACAACGCGCTGATCTTTCTGAGCGACGGCGAAAAACACGACGGCTCCCTCACCCAGGTCATCGCCGAGGCGAAGAAATCCGGCGTCTATATCTTTGCCA